>MDTA01159360.1_pt1 | contig 46133 bp, 45 predicted proteins | sample 811151 | NCBI WGS metagenome assembly MDTA01 (sample SAMN05326648, study PRJNA326480) | marine metagenome | isolation source: seawater | place: Indian Ocean: South | collected 2010
GGGGGGGGGGGGGGCGGTCAGTCGCCGGCCTCGCCCACGGTGATGATCTTCAGGGTGTTGGTGCCGCCGCCCACGCGCACGGCGTCGCCCTTGGTGAGAATCAAGCGATCGCCGTCTTCCACCAGCCCCAACCGCTGAAGCTGGTCGGCCGCTTCCCGGTTGACCTGACCGGGGTCGCTGGCCATTTCGAAGTGCTGCGGCTCCACGCCCCGGTAGATCGCCACGCGGCGGCGGGTGCGCGGGTCCGGGGTAAAGGCGAAGATCGGCATGCCGGAGCGCACCCGCGACATCAGCCTCGGCGTAGTGCCGGTTTCGGTCATGGCGATGATCGCCTTTACCCCGCTCAGGTGGTTCGCCACATGCATGGCGGCGCGGGCGATGGCCTCGTCGTTGTGGCTCATGCCCTGCTCGGGCCGGTCCTCGCTGGGCCGACTCTGATAGGTGCGCTCGGCGCCGAGGATAATGCGGTCCATGGCCTGCACCGTGGCCACCGGGTAGTCGCCGACCGCGGTTTCCGCCGACAGCATCACCGCGTCGGTGCCGTCGAGCACCGCGTTGGCCACGTCGGAGACTTCCGCGCGGGTGGGCTGGGGGCTGTGGATCATGGATTCCATCATCTGCGTGGCGGTGATCACGAACCGGTCCAGGGCGCGGGCGCGACGGATGATGTGCTTCTGTACGCCCACCAGCTCGGCGTCGCCGATTTCCACCGCCAGGTCGCCGCGCGCCACCATCACGCCGTCGGCGGCGAGGATGATGTCGTCCAGCACCGCCGGGTCGGCGACCGCTTCCGCCCGCTCGATCTTGGCGACCATGTCGCCATGACCGCCGGCTTCGCGATACAGGGCGCGGGCCTGATGGATGTCGTCGGCGTGGCGGGGGAACGACAGCGCCAGGAAATCCACTTCCAGGGAGGCCGCCAGCTTGATGTCCTCGCGGTCCTTGTCGGTGAGGGCCTGGGCGTTGAGTCCGCCGCCCTGGCGATTAATGCCTTTATTGTTGGACAGCTCGCCACCCACCAGCACCCGGCACTCGACGCGGCTGCCGGCGACGTTCTCGACGCTCAAGGCGAGCAGGCCGTCGTTCAGCAGCAGGGTGTCGCCGGCCCGGCAATCGTCGGCGAGCCCGGCGTAGTCGGTGCCCACCTGGCCGCTGTCGCCGGCGTCCTTGTCCAGGGCGGTGTCGATGGTGAAGGGCTGCCCGGGTTCCAACATCACCGGACCGTCGCGGAACCGGGCGATGCGAATCTTGGGGCCCTGCAGATCGGCGAGGATCGCCACATTGCGGGCCTGCGCGTCGGCCTGTTCGCGGACGCGGGCGGCGACGGCGCGATGATCGTCGGCGCTGCCGTGGGAGAAATTAAGGCGGAAGACGTTGACGCCGGCGTCGATCAGTCGGGCCAGGAGGCCGGCGTCGGAGGAGGCCGGGCCGAGGGTGGCGACGATTTTGGTGCGTCGGAACATGGGGCTGCCTTTTGCTGGGATCGGGTCAGGTGGGTTTCATTGTTGCAGATATTGAGGATCAGGTGAGGGGGCGGAGTGTTTGCGGATGTGTTTTGGGGCGTTGGTGCCGCGTATCGGAGAGGATTGATCGAAACGGCTTTTGGCCGTTTCGACCCCTGCGGGGCTTCGCGGCCTTTGGCCGCTCGTCGCCAACTCGCTTGTAAAGCGAGTTGGTCGAACCTGGAGAGGTGCGAATGCCATCTCCGGGCATCGCAAATAAAAAGGCCCACCCCCTGGCGGGGGTGGGCCTTTTTATTTGGCACGCCCGAGAGGATTCGAACCTCTGACCTTTGCCTCCGGAGGGCAACGCTCTATCCAGCTGAGCTACGGGCGCAAAACTTGTTGTCACAAAACCTGTCCGGCGGCGCCTTTAGTGGGCGGGGTGCCGATTCAGGACGCGCATGATAGCCGTTTGGGTGGGCGGCGTCCATGCTCCGCGCGGCCTTCGGCCCGGTGGGCCTGACCCTGTCAGCTGCGTATAATGCCGCCGCCGCTTCGTTCCGGTCGGGCGGCTGATGGTCCTGTCTCTTACGGGTTTCCGGCAGGTCCGTCCGCTACACGAGCCCGTTTTTCCCGGGAGTTCGAGACATGAATCCATATTGGTGGGTTTTGCTGGCGGCGGTGGTGGTGGAAATCGCCTGGGCGATGAGCCTGAAGTGGATACAGATGCAGCCGGGGGTGGCGTCGATCAGCACGTCGCTGGTGCTCACGGCGCTCAATATGCTGGCGCTGTCGTTCGCCATGCGGGGCATCCCGGTGGGCACCGCCTACGCGGTCTGGACCGGGCTCGGGGCGGTCGGCATTACCCTGCTGGGGGTGGTGTTTTTCCAGGATCCGCTGGGTACCGCGCGGTTGGGCTTTCTGGCTCTGATCATCGTCGGCGTGGTGGGGTTGAAGCTTTCCACGCAGGGCGGTTGACGGCGCCGCGCCGCCGGGCATTTTACAATCTTTTCCCGCGATCCGATGATGGATTGGGTACGCTTCAGCGGTATTGGATGGAGTAGAAACGGTGCGCATTGCTTATTTAGAAGACGATCACGCCCAGGCCGAGCTGGTCACTCACTGGCTACGCGAGGCGGGGCACACTTGCATGCATCTCTCCAGCGGACGGGAGTTCATGAGTCTGCTGCGCAGAGACACCTTCGATTTACTGGTGCTTGACTGGGAAGTCCCCGACATGAGCGGTTACGCGGTGCTCGGGGAGGTGCGGGCCAGCGGCAATAAAACGCCGGTGCTGTTCGCCACCCAGCGTGATGATGAGTCGTCGATTGTCGGCGCACTCAGTCAGGGTGCCGATGACTATATGGTTAAGCCTGTGAAACAAGCGGAATTGCTGGCCCGTCTCAACGCGCTCGGGCGCCGGGCGGGCGTCGCTGACATGGATGATCAAGGAATGATGACCGTGGGACCCTGGACGATCGATCGTGGTCGCCGCCAGATTACCCTGGACGATGAGCCGGTCAAGCTCACCGACAAGGATTACGAGCTCGCTTGCTATCTGTTTCAGAACGTCGGCAAGCTGATGTCCCGTGCCCACCTGCTGGAGAAAGTCTGGGGCATCATGACCCCGATCGAATCCCGCACCGTGGACGTGCACATCAGCCGCATTCGTCGTAGTTTGCAGATCCGCCCCGAGCGGGGCTACCGCATCAAGACGGTCTACCAGCACGGTTACCGCCTGGAACCGATCGACGATTGACCCGCCGGCGACCGGTTCGCTGTCGTTCCCCACTACCGTCGACTCCCCCGCGCCTCGGGACAGCGGTGCCCTGCCCGTGGCGCCGCGCCTGCGGCCCGAAAGGCGCTTTTCGGCAAAATCCCTGTTCCGGCCGTAAACGCCCGGTGGTACCGTTACGCTACGTTGGACCGGCCACGGTGGTCCTGGGCACCGTGGCGGCCGAACTACTACTGACGTTATAGGATTTCATGGCGAAACTCGGCTCCGAGCAACGACGCTACCTGGTGGAACACCTGTCCGTGCTTCTGGTGGTCGCCGGGCTCTGCGTATTGCTCTCGATCAGCGGTGGCTTGTCGTTCTTCAACCGCTACGTCTACGACAGCCTCATGCAGTGGCTGCCCATGGAGCCGTCCGGCGACGTGCTGATCGTCGGCATCGATGAATACAGCCTTCGCGAGGTGGGCCGCTGGCCGTGGGACCGGCGCATCCATGCGCAGGTCATCAACCAGCTGGAAGAGCAGGGCGCCCGCGCGGTGCTGATGGATCTGATTCTGTCGGAGCCGGATCGCAGCCGGCCCGAGTCCGACCAGGCGCTGGCGGAGGCGATCCGCGCCGCCGGACACGTCTATTTGCCGGTGCACGTGGAGCAACTGCGCTCCGGCGGCCAGTTGATCGAGGTGCTGCCCCACGCCGAGTTCGCCCGCGCCGCCAAGGGGCTGGGCCATGTGGACCTGGAGCTGGACGGCGACGGTGTGGCCCGCTCGGTGTTCATGCGCTCGGGCATCGGCCAGCCCTGGTGGCCGCACATTACCCAGGCCTTGCTGGAAGGCGAGGGCCTGATCTCCACGGATCTCTACCCGGCGGGGGACGAAGGCGCTTTCGCCGGTCTCGCCAATGTGCGCAAGTACCCCCGCTACATTCCGTTCGCCGGCGGCGCCGGCACCTACCCCCAGGTGTCGGCGGTGGACCTGCTTGAAGGCCGGGTGCCCGACCAGTTGGTGAAGGACCAGTTCGTGTTCATCGGCGCCACCGCCGCGGGGCTCGGCGACATGCTGCCGACCCCCATGGCCGGCCAGGGCGAGCTGATGGCGGGCGTGGAAATCAACGCCAATATCTTCGATGCGCTGCGCCGTCATCAGCTGATCGAGCGGCTGGACACGGTGCCGGCCCTGTTCGTCAGCCTGTTGCTGGCGCTGCTGGCGCCGTTCCTGCTGCCCTTCGTGCTGCCGCGCTGGAGCATCCCCCTGGTGATGGCCTCTCTGGCCTTGACCGTGGCGGTCTGCTACGGCCTGCTGGCGCTGTTCAATCTCTGGTTTCCGCCGGCGGCGGCGCTGCTTTCGGCCATTGTCGCCTATCCGCTGTGGACCTGGCGGCGTCTGGAATACTCCATGGCCTACATGCGCAACGCCCTGGCGCGGCTGGCCGAGTACAGCGACCTCAACCGCCGTTTGACCGAGCCGGCACCGATGTCGCGCATGCTGAGAATGCTCGACCAGGTGCTGCCGGTGCGCGCCTGGCGCCTGCAGACCCAGGGCGGCGCCCCGGTCTCCGGCGGCGAGGCGCTGGCGCCGGTGGACTGGCGCGGCCAGCTGGCGCGCCGCTACCCGTTCCGCCACGAGGGCAAGCGTTACGAGCTGTGGGTGGCCTGGCGCCAGGGGCTCGACGCGGACACCTATGACTACTGGATCCGCGCCATGCTGGCCCGCACCGAGGCGCGCCGCCCCAGCGGCGGGCCCCGCTACGAGGTGATCGAAAAGCACATCGAACGGCTGCGCTCCGAAGAGCAGCGCCAGCAGGCGCTGACCCGCTTTTTCCAGGTCGGTCTGGCGCAGATGAGCGAGGGCGTGCTGATCTGTGACGCCTGCGGCGGCGTGGTCTTCATCAACCCCCAGGCGGCCTACCTGCTCAGCCTGGAAGGCGTCGGCCAGGACACCCTGGGGCTGGCGGATATCGGCCGCGAACTGGAATTCCACGGCGACCGCGACTGGATGGGGCTGCTGCAGGAGGTGCTCGCCGACGGCCGGGTGCAGAAAGAGTGCCGCAACCGGCGCGGCATGGATCTCTACCTGGACATGATTCTGGTGCACGCCGGCGATCAGCCCGGGCGCATGCTGATCGTCAGCCTCAAGGATATTTCCGACGTCAAGCAGGCCATGCGCACCCGCACCGAGATGCTCGATTTCCTGTCCCACGATTTGCGCTCGCCGATGGTCTCGGTGCTGGCGCTGATCGGCAGGATGCGCCACGGCGAGGACGGCGAACGGCTGCGGGACTTTCTCGACAACGTGGAGCACTACGCCCAGCGCAACCTGAATATCGCCGAGCAGTTCCTGCAACTGGCGCGGGTCGAGGCGGAAGAATCCGTGGAGATGGTGGAGCAGGACATGCTCGACGTGGTCGAATCCGCCATCGACCAGGTGCAGATCCAGGCCCAGAGCCGGGGCATCACCCTGCGCTTCGACTACGATCAGGAGCAGGACGTCTGGGTGCGCGGCAACAACGAGCTGCTCGAGCGCCTGGTGGTCAACCTGCTCACCAACGCGGTGAAATACAGCCACGAAAACGGCAAGGTGCTGGTGCGCCTCTATGCCGAAGGCGGCCAGGTGTGCTGTGACGTGCGCGATCAGGGCGTGGGTATTCCGGAAGCGTTCCAGGACAAGCTGTTCGAACGCTTCAGCCGCGCCAGCACCAGCGGCGGCGCGCGCACCCGCGGCGCCGGCCTGGGCCTGCGTTTCGTCAAGGTGGTGACCGAGCGTCACGGCGGCACCATCCATGTGGAGAGCGTTCCGGACGAAGGCAGCTGTTTCCGTCTGGCGCTGCCGCGCATCGATGTGGGCGGCCTCTAGGCCGCGCTTTCCGGGCGCTTTTCACGGCGCCGTGAGTGCTCCGCGCTAAGCTGATTCCGCGATAGGCGTCGATGGCGCCTTTTTCCCGGTGTTTTCTGCGGGTATAATTCCGCCGCCCCCGGGGCAAGTCATAGCTATCAGAGGTGTCATAGTGAATAAAATGCTGACCGCCAGCCTGGTCCTTCTCGCCACCGTTTTCGCCGGCAACGCCGCGCTGGCGGCGGAGAAGTCTTCTTATCCCCTGGGTGAGCGCTCTATTCTCAGCGACCGCGCCACCGCCGAGCGTCTCAAGCCGGTTGGCAGCGTCTGCGTGGAAGGCGAGGACTGCGGCAGCCAGATGGCCGATGCCGGCGATGCCGCCTCCGGTGAGCCGCGCGACGGCGCCACCGTCTACAGCAGCGGCTGCGCCGCCTGCCACGACTCCGGGGCCGCCGGTGCGCCCAAGACCGGCGACGCCGGTGCCTGGGCCTCGCGCATCGACAAAGGCATGGACACTCTGGTCAAGCACGCCTACGAAGGCTTTAACTCGATGCCGGCCAAAGGCATGTGCAGCGACTGTTCCGAAGAGGAAATCGCCGCCGCCGTTGAATACATCGTGGACAAGAGCCAGTAATGCGCCGGTTCGGGCCCGCCCTCCTCGGCGGGTTGCTGGTCTCGTTGCTGCTCGCCGGCTGCGGCGACGCGGACGGTCCCGCCGCTGCGTCGGACGCCGATAAGCCGGCCGCCGACGCGTCCGGCGAAACCGCGTCCCGTGAGCCCGCCGGAATCTACGGTCGGTACTGCGTCAACTGCCACGGCACCGGCATGGCCGGCGCCCCCATGGTGGGCCCGGAGCACCGTCTGATCTGGTCCGAAGAGATCGAGGAAGAAGGCTTCCCGACGCTGGTGAAGATCGCCATCGAAGGTCAGAACGGCATGCCGCCGCGCGGTACCTGCTTCGACTGCAGCGATGAAGAGATCGAAGCCACGGTGCTGTACATGCTCAAGGAAAGCGGCGCCAAATAGTCCCCGGCGCCCCGGTTCTAGTCCAGCAACGCCTTCAGGTTGGCGATGCTGGCCTGGGCCACCTGATCTTCCTGTTCCTCGTCTTTCTTGAACCCCTCGCCGATATACTGAAGGTCGTCCAGCGGCAGCTCTTCCAGGAAGCGGCTGGCCAGGGTGTCCACTTTCTCACCGTACTGTTTGCGGGTCAGCGCCTGGGTGATCGCCAGGCTTTCGCGGGCGCGGGTGATGCCCACGTACATCAGGCGGCGCTCCTCGACGATGTTGTCCTCCTCGATGCTGGTGCGGTGCGGCAGCAGTTCCTCCTCCACGCCCATCATGTAGACGTGGGGGAACTCCAGGCCCTTGGAGGCGTGCAGGGTCATCAGTTGCACCCGGTCCGAATCGTCTTCCTCGTCCTGCTGTTCCAGCATGTCCATCAGCACCAGTTTGCTGATCACCGCTTCCAGGTCGGAGGCGCCTTCCTCGTCGTCTTCCTGCTTTTCCAGCATGCGCTGGATATTGCGCACCAGTTGCCAGACGTTCTCCATGCGCTTCTCACCGATGCGCGGGCTGGAGGCGTTCTGCATCACCCAGCTCTCGTAATCCATCTCGGTGATCAGTTCGTTCACCGCCTGCAGGCTGTTATGGCCGAAGCAGGCGCGGCGCTTTTCATCCAGCCAGGTCTTGAAGGCGCGCAGCTTGTCCGCGGCTTTCCCGGCCATCACCTCGCCCAGGGCGAAGTCGTCGCACACATGGTAGAGGCCCTGGTCCCGCTGGGCGGCCCAGCCGGCCAGCTTCTCCAGGGTGGCCGGGCCGATCTCCCGGCGCGGCGTGTTGATCACGCGCAGGAAGGCGTTGTCGTCGTCCGGGTTGACCAGCAGGCGCAGGTAGCACATCAGGTCCTTGATCTCGCCCCGCGAGAAAAAGCCGGTGCCGCCGGACACCTTGTAGGGAATCTGCAGTGCCTGCAGCTTCATCTCCAGAATCCGTGACTGGAAATTGCCCCGGTAGAGCACCGCGAAGTCCTTCCAGTGCAGGCCGCGCTGCAGGCGCCGGTGGAAGATGTCCCCGGCGATCCAGTCGGTCTCGGCGTCCTCGTCGCGCAGCGCCGCGATGCGGATCGCCTCGCCGTAGCCGTAATCGGACCACAGGCTCTTCTCGAACACGTGGGGGTTGTTGGCGATCACCGTGTTGGCGGCCTTCAGAATGCGACCGGTGGAGCGGTAGTTCTGCTCCAGCTTGACCACTTTCAGGTCCGGCCAGTCTTCCTGCAGCTTGGCCAGGTTTTCCGGCCGCGCACCGCGCCAGGCGTAGATCGACTGGTCGTCGTCGCCCACCACCGTGAAGCGCCCCTCCGGGTGGGTGAGCATGCGCACCAGTTCGTACTGGGCGCCGTTGGTGTCCTGGTACTCGTCCACCAGCAGGTACTGAATGCGATGGCGCCATTTCTCCAGAATGCGCGGCTGCTCGCGGAACAGCTGCGCCGGCATCAGGATCAGGTCGTCGAAGTCCACCGCGTTGCAGGCGCGCAGCATGCGGTTGTAGCCCTGATAGGCCATGGCGGCGCGCAGGGCGTCGTCGCTGTCGGCGTGGCTGACCGCCTCCTCGGGCAGGATCAGTTCGTTCTTCCAGTCGGAGATGCGCTTCTGCACCGCGTCCACCGCCGCCAGGTCTTTCTCCGATTCGCCCTGACGCAGGATTTCCTTGAGAATCTCCTTGCTGTCGGTCTGGTCGAGAATGGAGAAGCCGCGCCGCAGGCCGCTGGCCGCCAGTTCCTGCTTGAGAATGCGCAGGCCCAGGTTGTGGAAGGTGGAGACGATCAGCCCCCGGGTGGAGCCGCGTTCGGTGAGGCTCTGCACCCGCTCCTTCATTTCCCGCGCCGCCTTGTTGGTGAAGGTGACCGCGGCGATGCGGCCGGAGGGCACGCCTTTCTCGGCGATCAACCAGGCGATTTTGCGGGTGATCACGCTGGTCTTGCCCGAACCCGCCCCCGCGAGCACCAGCAGGGGGCCGTCGGTGTAGAGCACCGCTTCCTGTTGGCGGGGGTTGAGAGACGACATCGATACTCCGGCGGGGCTGATGGACGAAGCGCGTATCATAGCAGCCGGAGCGCACCCTTTAGGAGCCGTGATTGATGAGACTGGACCGCTTTCTGGGGCAGCGGAAAAGGCTGGGACGGCGCGGCGTGCGGCTGTTGCTGGCCGCCGGCCGCGTCACCGTGGACGGGCGGGTGATCCAGGACGGCCGCCACGAGGTGGGGCCCTTCACGCCGGTGGCGTTGGACGGCGAACCCTTCACCGTGCGCCGCGCCGCCTACTGGATGCTGCACAAACCGGCCGGCTGCGTGAGCGCCACCCGCGACCGCCACCATCGCACGGTGCTGGACTGCCTGGACCCCGCCGACGCCACCGACCTGCATCTGGCCGGGCGGCTCGATTTCAACAGCACCGGGCTGATGCTGCTCACCAATGACGGGCGCTGGTCGCGGCGTCTCAGCGACCCGCGCCACAAACTGCCGAAGGTTTACCGGGTGCGCACCGAGGACCCGATCACGCCGGACTACGCCGCCGTGTTCGAGCGCGGGCTCTATTTTCCCTATGAAGACCGCACGACCCGCCCGGCCGGCCTGGAGATCCTGGCGCCGCGCGAGGCGCGGGTGACGCTGTACGAAGGGCTCTATCACCAGATCAAGCGGCTGTTCGGACACTTCGACAACCGGGTGGTGGCCCTGCACCGGGAACGGATCGGCCCGATACGGCTGGACCCTTCGCTCGCGCCGGGGCAGTATCGCGCCCTCGGCGCCGACGAAATTCGTCTGCCGGGCCCCGCCGAGCCCGATGTTCAGGAGCCCCGCCGACCATGACTTCCACCGTGGCCGTCTTCGCCGACGTGCAGAACCTCTACTACACCGCCCGCCAGGCCCACCAGCGCAACGTGGATTACAACGCGCTCTGGGCGCGCGCCACCGGCGGCCGCCAGGTGGTGGCCGCCCACGCCTACGCGGTGGAGCGCGGCGATGAGAAACAGCGTCAGTTCCAGAACATCCTGCGCGCCATCGGCTTCAACGTGAAGCTCAAGCCGTTCCTGCAGCGCGCCGACGGCTCCGCCAAGGGCGACTGGGACGTGGGCATCACCATCGATATCATGGAGCAGGCGCCCAGCGTGGACCGGGTGGTGCTGGCGTCCGGGGACGGCGACTTCGCCATTCTCGCCGACCACATCCGCGCCCGGCACGGCTGCCAGGTGGAAGTCTACGGCGTGGCGCCGCTCACCGCGGCGGCCCTGATGCGCGCCGCCGACGATTTCATTCCCATCGAAGGAGATTTGCTGCTTGGCTGATTCGCCCACCGGCCCGGCGCGGCTGGATTTCTTCGTCGCCCACGCCGCCGGCCTCAGCCGCAAGCAGGCCAAGGCGCTGATCCGCGGCGGCGCGGTGACGGTGACCGGTGAAGACGGGGCGCCGCGCGCCGGCCTCAAAGCCAACAGCAGCGTGGCGCCGGGGGAGTGCGTGCGGCTCGACGGTGCCGTGCTGACGCTGCCCGGGGAGCGCTACCTGATGCTGCACAAACCGGCCGGCCGGGTGTGCGCCCTGGAGGATGCCCTGCCCACGGTGATCGATCTGATTCCCGCCGAGCAGCGCCGTGGTCTGCGCATCGTCGGCCGCCTGGACCGGGACACCACCGGTCTGTTGCTGCTCACCACCGACGGCCAGTGGGCCCACCGCCTGATGTCGCCGCGTCACCACTGCGCCAAGCGCTACCGGGTGACCACCGCCGAGCCGCTGGACGACACCCAGCTGACGCGGCTGCGCGACGGGGTGGTGCTGCACGACGACCCGGCGCCCACCCGGTCCGCCGAGGCGCGGGCGTTGAGCGACACGGAACTGCTGCTGACCATCAGCGAAGGCCGCTACCACCAGGTCAAACGGATGCTGGCGGCGGTGGGCAACCGGGTGGTCGCCCTGCACCGCGAAGCGGTGGGCCACATTGAACTGGACCCGGACCTGCCCGCCGGCGCCTGGCGCCCGCTCACCGACGCGGAAATCGGCTAGCGCAGCTCGCCCTGCAGCGCCATCACATCCACGGTCCGCGACCGGTCCAGCGGGTCCACCAGCGTGTGCGCGTCCTGATACACCCGCGGCGTCTGGTACAGCGCGACCAGCGCCCGGGCGTGGCTGGGGCAAACATAGCGGTCCGGCATTTCCCGTTGCAGCCAGGCGCGGACCTTGGGCGCCTGATCGGAGCCCATCTTCGGAAACAGGTGGTGCTCCACATGGTGGCTGAAGTGGAAATGCAGCGGGTCCAGCCAGCGCAGCTGACGCACGCTCATGGAGTTGTCCACCGGGTGGTTGTTGTCCATCTGCGGGCGCAGCATGTGGTTGGTGAGAATGTAGCCCTGGCCCAGGGCGTTGGCCATCATCAGCGGGATCAACACCGTGAACAGCGCCAGCGGCCCGGACAGCACCGCCAGAACCAGCCAGGCGGCGCCGCACAGCAACGCCTGGCGAATCGCCTTGTTGCGCTCGAACCCTTTGAATTCCTCGCGGCGGCGGGTCTGCATCCACAGCACCAGCTGGGCGTGGAACATGAAGGAATAGAACAGGAAAAAGTAGCTGTACCAGGTGCCCGAGCCCGGCGCCAGCTTGGTGAAGTTGGCCAGCTTGGGGTGCTTGTTGTAGCGGTGGGCGGTGCCGAACGAATCCGGATCCCGGTCGCCCAGGTTGGTGTGCGCGTGGTGGGCCACGTTGTGCCAGCGGCGCCAGAACTCCGGCGGAATCATCATCGGGCCGAAGCCGATCCAGCCGAACAGGTTCTGCAGGCGCCGGCTCATGCCCAGGGCGCCGTGCAGCACCTCATGGGCGAGCAGCGCCTGGCAGCCCAGGGTGTGGCCCACCATCACGGCGATCATCAGATTACCCCACCAGGGCAGGCCCAGCGTGAAAATCGCGGCGATGCCGCCGACGATCACCAGGCTCATGGGCAGAAACCAGATCGCGCGCCACGGCCGGGCCCGGAACGCCGACGGCCCCAGGTCCTGTTTCATGGCATCGCGAATGGCGCGGGCGTCGTCGGCGCCGAAGGTGCGCTGGTAGCCTCGGGTGTCGCTCATGGGGTCCTCCGGAAGGGAATGGCAACGGGTGGATGTCACAGCGCCGCTATTCTCACCGTGCCCCTGTCGACGGCGAAGGGCCGCGCCGGACAGTGACCTGTCATTTTCGGACAAAGCCGCGAACAGGTGTATTCTCTTGGCCATGAGCGTACAGATCGCGGATCTCCCCAGCCTCGCCGGCGACCGCACCCCGATTCCGGTCAACTATGTCCGTAATCTGGTGGAGCTGGTCCATGAGTTCGGTCTCGACACGGACCGGCTGCTGGCGCATGTGGGCCTGACCCAGGCGGAGGTGTACAGCGCCGAGCCGGCACTGCGCTTCGAGCAGTTCCAGCGGGTCATGGCGGGCGCCCGGGACCTCAGCGGCGACCCGGCCATCGGCCTGGCGCTGGGCCGCCAGCTCACCGTCACCGCCCACGGGCTGCTCGGCTACGCGGCGATCAGCAGCGCCGACCTGGGCGAGGCGCTGGAGCTGCTGGAGCGCTATTTCCGCACCCGCACCCGCCTGTGCCTGCCGCGTCTGAGCCTGGAGGGCCGCTGGGTCCGGTTTTGCCTGGCGGAACCCTACGACCTGGGCGATATCCGCGAGCCCTATCTGGAAGTGGTCACCGCCGCGCTGGTGGGCGGGCTGCGCTATTTGCTCGATGACCGCCTGCAGGACGCCACCCTGGAACTGCCCTACGCGCCGCCGCCCCACGCGGAGCGCTACGCCGAAGTGCTCGGCATGCCGGTGGTGTTCGGCCGTGAAGTGGCGGCGCTGCGCTTTCCGGCACGGCTGATGAAGGTGGCGTTTCCGCTCTCCGACCCGGCGTCCCGGCGCATGGCGGCGCACAAATGCGAAGAGGAACTGCAGCGCCTGGAGGCGGACCTGGACTGGGCCTCGCGGGTGCGTGCCCGGCTGATGCAGGCGGAGGGCATGCTGCCCAGCCTGGATCAGCTGGCGGCCAGCTTCCATCTCACCTCCCGCACCCTGCGGCGCTATCTGGCGGCGGTGGGGGTCAGCTACCGGCACCTGCTGGAAGAGGTGCGCATGGCCCGGGCGGTGCGCTACCTGCAGGCCAACCTGCCGGTGCAGAAAGTCGCCGACCTGCTCGGCTACGCCGACCCCAGCAATTTCACCCGCGCCTTCCGGCGCTGGACCGGCCACCCGCCCAGCTTCTACCAGAACGGCTGAACCGACACATCCGCTTACCCAACCGCCGCCGGTGCGCGCCGTGGGCGCTTGAGCGCGGCCCCGCCCGGCGTTAGGGTTTTGCTCTTCTTTCCTATTCCTCCACCTGATAAAGAGACCCCCATGAGCGAGAACCGATTCGACGTCAGCGGCAAACGTATTCTGATCACGGGGGCGTCCAGCGGCTTCGGCGCCCACTTCGCGCGGGTGCTGGCGGAACAGGGCGCCGACCTGGTGCTCGCCGCGCGGCGCGTGGAAAAGCTGGAAGAAACCGCCGGCGCGGTGCGCGCCCTGGGCCGGGACGCGGTGGTGGTGCCCATGAACGTGGCCGACCACGCCAGCGTGGAGGCCGCCTTCGAGCGCATGCCGGCCCTGGATGTGGTGGTCAATAACGCCGGCATCAGCCGCGACGGAGCCACCGACACCCTGAGCGAAGAAGACTGGAGCGCGGTGGTGGACACCAACCTGAACGGCGTCTGGGCGGTGAGCAAGTTCGCCATCCAGCAATGGCGCCGCGACGGCCGCCCCGGCAACATCATCAACATCGCCTCGATCCTCGGCCTGCGCGTGGGCGCCATGCTCGCACCCTACACCGTGGCCAAGGCGGCGGTGGTTCAGTTCACCCAGTCCATTGCCCTGGATTACGCGCGCCACAATATCCGCTGCAACGCCATCTGCCCCGGCTATGTGGAAACCGACATCAACCGGGAATTCTTCCAGGGCCCCCACGGCGAGAAGCTGATCAAGCGCATCCCTTACCGCCGCCTGGGCCAGATCGACGAACTGGTGGGGCCGCTGTTGCTGCTCGCCTCCGACGCCTCCAGCTACATGAGCGGCGCGGCGATCCCGGTGGACGGCGCGCATCTGTGCAACACGCTTTAAGGCTTGAGCAGGTTCTGGCGGTAGCTCAGCGCCTCGCGGAGATGCTCCCGGCGGATCACCTCGCTGCCGGCCAGGTCGGCGATGGTGCGCGCCACGCGCAGGCTGCGGTGAAGCGCCCGGGCGGACAGCTCCAGGCGTTCCATCACCCCGGTGAGCCAGGCCTTGTGCGGGCCTAATGCCTCCATCAGTCGCTCCGCGTCGAGCTCACGGTTAAGCCGGCCCTGGCGGTGCAGCTGGCACGCCCGGGCGGCCAGCACCCGCTCCCGCACCCGTCGGCTGGGCTCGCCGTCCGCGGCCCCCAGCAAAGTATCCGGCGACACCGCCGGCACTTCCAGATGCAGATCGATGCGATCCAGCAGCGGACCGGACAGCCGTCGCTGATAGCGCTTCGCTTTCTCGCACTCGTAGCCGCAGCTTTTCTCCGGGTCGCCCAGGTACCCGCACGGGCAGGGGTTCATCGCCGCCACCAGTTGGAAGCGGGCCGGAAACGTCACCTGTTGAGCGGCCCGCGCGATGTGTACCTCGCCGGTTTCCAGCGGCTCGCGCAGCACCTCCAGCACCCGCGGCTGGAATTCCGGCATCTCATCCAGAAACAGCACACCTTCATGGGCCAGGGATATCTCGCCGGGGCGCGGCCGGCCGCCGCCGCCCACCAGCGCGGCAGCGGAGGCGGTGTGATGCGGCGCCCGGTAGGGCGGCTGCAGGAACGCGCCGGCGGGGCGCGCGTGACGCAGCGAGTGGATCGCCGCCACTTCCAGGGCCCGCTCCCGGTCCAGTGGCGGCAGCAGGCCGGGCAGGCGCGAGGCCAGCATGCTTTTGCCGGCACCGGGCGGACCGCTCATCAGCAGGGAGTGGCCGCCCGCCGCGGCGATCTCCAACACCCGCTTGGCGGCCGGCTGACCGCGAATCTGAGACAGACAAGGGGCGCCCCCGGTGTCGTCGCCGGGCGAGGCCGGTGGGGCGTGGAGCGGTAGCCGGGTGTCCCCCTTCAGGTGCGCGCACAGTTCGGTGAGGCTGTTCACCGCCAGGGTGTCCGCGCCGGCGAGGGCGGCTTCGTCACCGTTCGCCGCCGGCACCACCAGGGTGTGTCCGTCGCGGGCCGCGGCCAGCGCGCCGGGCAGCACCGCCGGCACCGGGCTCAGCGCTCCGGACAGTGCCAGCTCGCCGATCCACTCCATGTCTTTCAGATCGACGCGCCCCAGCTGTCCGCTGGCGAGCAGAATGCCCACCGCGATCGGCAGGTCGAAGCGGCCGCCGTCCTTGGGCAGGTCGGCCGGCGCCAGATTGACGGTGATGCGCTGTTGCGGGATGCGAAAACCGCCGTTGATCAGCGCCGAGCGGACCCGGTCCTTGCTCTCGCGGACGGCGGTGTCGGCCAGACCGACCACGGTGAAACCGGGCAGCCCCGGACCCAGGTGAATTTCCACGCGCACCGGTACGGCACGGATTCCCAGGGTGGTGCGACTGTGAAGCAGGGCGATAGACATGGGGCGAGATTAACCGGCCGGTGGGGCCGGCGGTGTACGCCGGCGCCCTCGATCCGGGTGCGCCGGTGGCTCGACGTCATGTAGGACGTCCTCGACGGTGCGCCGGGGTCAGGTGTTCAGGCGCGCTCTTCCAGCGCCGCCACCTCTTTTTCCAGGGCCTCGAGCCGGGCGCGGGTGCGCTCCAGCACCTGCTGTTGGATTTCGAACTCCTCGCGGCTGATCAGATCCAGGCGAGTCAGGGTTTCGTTGAGGACGGCGCGCACGCTGTGCTCCACCTCCTGGCGCAGCTGGCCCAGATCGCCGGGCAGATGGCGGCTGATGTCGGCCATCAGTCGATCGAGAAAGGCTTGGCTTTGCATGGCCACAGGCTCCACTATTTGCTACTCGGGCGGGTCAAGGTGCGATGGTACCACCGCCCTTGGCGTTATGGGCGCTTCGAGAGCACCGTAACGGCGTGCACCATTTTGGGAAGCGCTCCATGATGATGCACTATATTGCCGCAACCGACCCCGGAACACCCCGGGGCAACAGTTCTAACCCTCTGAATATGCGTGACTTTTAAAAACTGGCATGGGTCGTGCAGCAAATGGGCTAGAGCGTTCCGGTCTGAAACCCAACGGACGTTAACGGACGCGTTATAAGCGTTTGAAGGAGATAGAAATGAAACTGGTTACAGCCATCATCAAGCCGTTCAAATTGGACGACGTGCGTGAAGCACTGTCCGAGATCGGCGTTCAGGGCATCACCGTTACCGAGGTGAAAGGCTTCGGACGTCAAAAGGGTCACACCGAGCTGTATCGCGGCGCGGAATACGTGGTCGATTTCCTGCCCAAGGTAAAAATCGAAGTGGCCATCGCGGAGGCCAGCCTGGATCAGGTTATCGAAGCGATCACCAAAGCGGCCAATACCGGGAAAATCGGTGACGGCAAGATCTTTGTCACCACCCTGGAGCAGGCCATCCGCATCCGTACCGGCGAGACCGGCGAGGACGCGATCTAAAGTTTAGAAGCTTACGTTTAGAGAAATGTGTAACACGACCCATGCCAAGGTCCTGAACACGCTTCCAATTCTCGGAGGGTTGCAACGTGGAAAATCAAATCTTTGAACTTCAGTACGCCATCGACACCTTTTATTTTCTGGTGTGTGGCGCACTGGTAATGTGGATGGCGGCGGGCTTCGCGATGCTCGAAGCCGGCCTGGTGCGTGCTAAAAACACCACCGAAATTCTCACCAAGAACGTGGCGCTGTTCGCCATCGCCTGCCTGATGTACCTGGTCTGCGGTTATTCGATCATGTACGGCGGCGGCATCTTCCTGAACGGCATTGAAGCCTTTGATCTGGCCGGTGTGCTGGCGGACTCCGCGGAAGCGGGTTTTGACGGCGGCTCGGTCTACTCCGGCGCGTCCGACTTCTTCTTCCAGGTAGTGTTCGTCGCCACCGCCATGTCCATCGTTTCCGGTGCCGTGGCCGAGCGTATGAAGCTGTGGGCCTTCCTGGCGTTCGCGGTGGTCATGACCGGTTTCATCTACCCGATGGAAGGCGCCTGGACCTGGGGCGGCGTCGACGTGTTCGGCATGTACAACCTGGGTGATCTGGGCTTCTCCGACTTCGCCGGTTCCGGCATCGTGCACATGGCCGGTGCGGCCGCCGCCCTGGCCGGTGTGCTGCTGCTGGGCGCCCGTAAAGGCAAGTACGGCCCGAACGGCGAGATCCACGCCATCCCCGGTGCCAACCTGCCGCTGGCGACCCTGGGTACCTTCATCCTGTGGATGGGCTGGTTCGGCTTCAACGGCGGTTCCGTGCTGAAGCTCGGCGACGCCGCCAGCGCGCACTCCGTGGCCATGGTGTTCCTGAACACCAACACCGCCGCCGCCGGTGGTGCCGTTGCCGCGCTGATCGTGGGCCGCTTCCTGTTCGGCAAGGCCGACCTGACCATGCTGCTCAACGGCGCCCTGGCCGGCCTGGTGACCATCACCGCCGAGCCGTCCACCCCGACCGCTCTGACCGCCACCCTGTTCGGCGCGATCGGTGGCGTGCTGGTGGTGTTCAGCATCGTGACCCTGGACAAGCTGAAGATCGACGATCCGGTCGGTGCCATCTCCGTGCACGGTGTGGTCGGCTTCCTGGGCCTGATGCTGGTGCCGATCACCAACGACGGTTCCAGCTTCTCCGGCCAGCTGATCGGCGCCCTGACCATCTTCGTGTGGGTGTTCGTGGCCAGCCTGATCGTGTGGGCCATCCTCAAGGCGATCTTCGGCATCCGCGTCTCCGAAGAGGACGAGTACGAAGGCATGGATATCGTGGACTGCGGTATGGAAGCGTACCCGGAGTTCGTGAAGAGCTGATCCGTCTTCTTCCAATCTGTCTTGCTCCAACCTACAGGGCGCCTTCGGGCGCCCTTTTTTCGTTCTGCGCGCTTAGCGGGCTGGTTCTCTCCAGCGGGGGTGCGGGTCGGGAGATTCCACTGCCCCGGGTTATCGCTGGCGACCAACCGTTTCGCGACGCTCGGTTTGTGCGCCTGTTGAGTTACACTAGCGGTTCCTGAAAGCCTTTCTTCACCGAGTAGAGTGTCTGTGTTTGCTGATCTGAATCTCCATGAACGTTTATTGCGCGCCCTGGAAGAGCTGTCGCTGAGTGAGCCCACGGCGGTGCAAACGGCGGCTATTCCCCCCGCTCTGGCGGGTCGGGACCTGCGCGTGGTGGCGCGGACCGGCACCGGCAAGACCGCCGCCTTCGTGCTGCCCATGCTGCAGCGATTGCTGGAAGAGAAGGACCGGGGCATCGGCACCCGGGCGCTGGTGCTGGCGCCCACCCGGGAGCTGGCCCGGCAGACGCTCAAGCAGGTGCAGGCGCTGTCGCGCTTCACCTTTATCAAGGCGGAAGCGGTCACCGGCGGCGAGGACTTCAAGGTGCAGGCGGCGCGCATCCGCAAGAACCCGGAGGTGCTGGTGGGCACGCCGGGCCGGCTGATCGAGCATCTGGAAGCGGACAATCTGGCGTTGTCCGAACTCAAGGTGCTGGTGCTGGACGAATCGGACCGCATGCTCGACATGGGCTTCAGCGACGACGTGCTGCGTCTGGCGGCGGCCTGCAACCCGGCCCGGCAGACGCTGTTGTTCTCCGCCACGCCGGGCGGCGCGGCCATGGACGCCATGGTGGCGCGGGTGCTGCGCGAGCCCGAGTCGCTGATGCTCGACAGCGTGCGCGAGCTCAACCAGCAAGTGCGCCAGCAGATCATCACCGCCGACGACCGCTCCCACAAGGAGCGCCTGGTGCAGTGGCTGCTTGCCCATGAGCCCCACCGCAAGGCAATCGTGTTCACCAACACCAAGGCCACCGCCGACCGCCTCGGCGGGGTGCTGCGCTCCACCGCCCACAAGGTGTTCGTGCTGCACGGCGACAAGGACACCAAGGACCGCAAGCTGGCGCTGGAACGGCTGAACAGCGGCGCGGTGACGGTGCTGGTGGCCACCGACGTGGCGGCCCGGGGGCTGGATGTGGACGGCCTGGAGCTGGTGATCAACTTCGATATGCCGCGCAGCGGCGACGACTATCTGCACCGCATCGGCCGCACCGGGCGCGGCGACGGCGAGGGCGCGGCGATCTCGCTGGTGGAAAGTTTCGAATGGAATCTGATGGCGAGCATCCAGCGCTATTTGCGCCAGGAGTTCGAGTTCCGGGTGGTGGAGGCGCTGCGCGGCCGCTACCTGGGCCCCAAGGAGCGCAAGCGCTCCGGCAAGGCGGTGGGCAGCAAGCATAAGAAGCTGAAGAAGAAGGCGCTGGCCCAGTCGGCCAAGGCGGCCGGCAAGAAGCCGGCGGCGAAGAAGAAGGCGGCGCGCAAGCGCCCGGCGCCATCGCCGGCGCCGGATACCCAGGGCGGTTTCGCCAAGCCCAAGCGGCGCAAGAATCCGGGGCCGCTGGACTAGTGTGAACAGGCCCTAGGTCATTTTCTTGACCAGGGACAGCGGCAGGACCTTCATGGCGAAGCCCAGCGGCGCCCAGGGCCAGGACGGCACGTAGGCCTTGGCGGGTTCTTTCTCGATGGCGCGGACCAGCGCCTTGCAGCCGGTCTCGGTGTCCACCATGAACGGCGCCTTTTCCACTTTCTCGTTGATCTCCGAACGGATGTAGCCCGGGTAGAGGGTGCTCACGGTGATCGGCTTGCTGATCATCTCCATGCGCAGCCCTTCCGCCAGGCTGGCCACGCCCGCCTTGGTGGCGGCGTAGGTGTTGATGTTCTTGCGCATGCCGCGCACCGCGCTCATCGAGGAGATCACCACCAGATGGCCGTTGTTCTGGGCCCGGAAGATCTCCATGGCCGCCTCGCACTGGGCCAGGGCGGCGACGAAGTTGGTCTCCGCGGTCTGCCGGTTGGCGTGGAAATAGCCGGTGCCCAGCGGCTGGCCCTTGCCCATGCCGGCGTTGACGATGATCCGGTCCAGGCTGCCCAGCTCGGTGCGGAACGCACGGAACACGTCGAACACCTGGTCGTAGTGGTTCACGTCCAGGGGTTTGACCAGCACGGTGATGCCGGGGTGGGCCTGTTCCAGTTCCGCTTTCAGGGCGTCCAGCTTGTCGGTGCGCCGCGCGCACAGGGCCAGGTTGCGGCCCCGGGCGGCGAACAACCGCGCCATGCCGGCGCCCAGGCCGGAGCTGGCGCCGGTGATGAGAATATTGGAACGGGTACTCATGGCATTATCCTTGTCGCGTGCGTGGACCCCGGATCACAGCGTGGCGAGGAAATCGGACAGCGCCCGGTTCACCGCTTCGGGGTTTTCTATCGGCGAATGGTGCCCGGAATCGGCCACCGTGACCAGCCGCGCCCCGGGGATGGCGTCGACGATGCGCTGCGCTTTTTCCGGCGGCGTTGCCCGGTCCAGTTCGCCGACGATCACTAAAGTAGGCGCACTGATCGCGCTGATATCGCCGCTGATGTCGTCACGGGTAAAGACGTTCTCCAACGCCAGCTCGATGCCGTGGCGGTCGTGGGCCAGGATCAGCGCCTTCTCGTGGGCCACCCCGTCCGGGTTGGCGTCGCGCCAGGGCTTGGCGTACAGGAATTTCTGCATGCGCGTGACCACCTCATCGCGCTCGGCCTCGCTGCCGTGGGCGAACCGGGACTGCTGCTGGCGGTGCACCGGCAGCAGGTCGGCGTCTTCCGGGTCCGCGGAGGTGTCCAGCAGCACCAGGGCGCGCACCCGCTCCGGGCACTTGAGCGCCAGCCGCATGAAGGTCATGCCGCCCTGGGACAAACCCACGAAAATCGCCTGGTCATAACCCAGCTGATCGAGCAGGGCGACGCTGTCGTCGGCCATGTCGTAGAAGCTCCAGCCTTTCTCCCGGTAGCCGGAACCGGTGTGGCCGGGCCAGTCCAGGCTGACGCAGCGGTAGCGGTCGCGGAGTGCCTCGATCTGCGCCTCGAACATGGATTTGTCCGCCAGGACGCCATGGCCGAACACCAGCAGCGGGCCTTCGCCTTCGTCCAGGTAGGCGTAGCGCTGGCCATTCAGTTCGATGGTGTGGTGGGTGAACGCCATGGTGGGCCTCGTGATCGCCGGTTATCGGTAGGTGAGCATGTCGCCGGCCAGATGCAGGTGCTCGTTGAGCGTGGCCAGGCGCAGACGGCCGGTGTTGACCAGCAGACGGGTGACGCTGGTGTTGATCAGGCCCCGGTTGAAGGTGATCAGCGCCTCCTGGTCCAGCTCAAGCAGGTGCTGAATGGCCACGCTGATGGCGCCGCCGGAGGTGAACACCAGGGCGCTGTCGCCGCTTTCCAGCCGGTTGGCCAGGCTGTACAGGGAGGCCAGCACCCGCTCGCGGAACGCCGGCCAGGTTTCCTGATAGTCGTCTTCGTTGCGCTGCCAGCGGCGCAGGGCCTCCTCGAAACGGGCCTGGAAGGCGCGGCGCGGGTTGTCCTGTTCGTTCATCCAGCGGGTGAGCACCGCCCGGTCCTGGGACTCGGGCCAGTGCACCCGCATCAGGGTCTGGTGGTCGTATTCGTTAAAGCCGGTGTCGGTGGCCCATTCCTGCGGCAACCCCAGTGCTTCCAGTGTCGCCTGGGCGGTTTCCCGGTGACGCTGCATGGCGCCGCACACCACCCGCGGCGCGCCCAGATTCTGCTCGCGCAGGTGGCGGCCGAGGATGCGGCTCTGTTCCCAGCCGGCGTCGGACAGGGCGTCGTAGTTCTCGGCGCCGAAACTGGCCTGGCCGTGACGGATCAGGTAAATCACTGGCATCGAGGGTCTCTGCTTATTCCCGGAAGTTGACCCCATGCTAGGGGGCGGTTTTCAATTAATCTAATGAATCTGAAAAATACACCTGGATAAGCCCCATGCATGTCTCCCGCTTCGATCTGAACCTGTTCGTGGTCTTCGACGCTATCTATACCGAAGGCTCCCTGACCCGCGCGGCGCGCGTGCTCAACCTGACCCAGCCGGCGGTGAGCCACGCCCTGGGGCGGTTGCGCGACCGTCTCGAGGACCCGTTGTTCGTGCGCCAGGGGGCACGCATGGTGCCCACCAGCCGGGCACGCGCCATGGTCACCCCGGTGCGCCACGCGCTGGGCGGACTGCAGCGTTGTCTCAGCGACGAGGGCGGCTTCGACGTGGCGGACGCGGAGCGCACCTTCGTGGTCGGATTGCGCGACGGGCTGGAGGGCTGTCTGCTGCCGCCGCTCACCGCCGGCATTCTTGAAGAGGCCCCCGGCGTGCGGCTGCAGTCGATGACCGTGGCGCGCCGGCAACTGGCGACCGAACTGGCCAGCGGCCGGCTGGATCTGGCCGCCGACGTACTGCTGCCACTGCCGGACGCCATCGAACACCGCCCGGTGATGAGCGGGCCGCTGGTGGTGATCATGCGGCCGGGCCACCCGCTGGCCGGCAAGCTGGACCTGCCGGCCTACCTGGCGGCGCAGCACGTGCTGGTGTCCTCGCGGCGGGAAGGGCCGGGCATGGAAGATTTCGGTCTGTCCCGCCTTGGCTACCGGCGCAATATCCGCCTGCGTTGCCAGCACCACATGGCGGCGTTGTCCACGGTGATGGGCTCGGACCTGCTGCTCACCCTGCCGGGCCTGCTGGCGCGTCAGCTGGCGCCCGCCGGCAGCCACGTGGAGCCGCTCCCCGCGGACGTTCCCGGCCTGGAGCTGCACCTCTACTGGCACCGGGATCAAAGCGCGGACCCGGGCCACACCTGGCTGCGGCAAAGGGTGATGGCGATGCTGGCGGAACAGCAGAGCGAACCCGGCTAAGACACCTTACTGACGCCACCTTCACGCTTACCCAATTCGCCTTATTGCATATCCACAGGGTGCAAGAGCAACCTCGTCACTTGTTACGTGAGTCACATTTTTCGGTTGTGATAATAAAAGTACCTTGGGGATAGAAAAATGGGATGGTTCAAGGATTTTTGGCTGGTTGACTGGCCGATGGTGATACGTCGTGTGGTTCTGATTCTGGTGCTGGGGGCGGTGGCCGTGGGCGGCTGATCGTGAGCATCATCGGTGCGGGTCGGCCGCGCCTTTCCCCTGTTAAGCGAAGCCGGTGCATACTGGGTCGACCTCTGTAGCCTGTACAAGGAGACCCCATGACCGCCCCCGCGATTCTTGTGGTCGGCGTCGGTGACGCCACCGGCGGCGCCATTGCCCGACGTTTTGCCCGTGAAGGCTTCACCGCCTGTGTCACCCGCCGCACCGAGGACGCCCTGACGCCGCTGGTCGAGCGTATCCGGGAGGAGGGAGGGCAGGCCCGCGGCTTCGGCTGCGACGCCCGCGACGAAGATCAGATGCAAGCCCTGGTGGACACCATCGAGACCGAAGTGGGGCCGCTGGAGGTGGTGGTTTTCAATATCGGCGCCAATGTTCATTTTCCGATCCGCGAGACCACCGCCCGGGTCTACCGCAAGGTGTGGGAAATGGCCGCGTTCGCCGGCTTTCTCACCGGCCGGGAGGCGGCCCGGGTGATGGTGCCGCGCGGCCGTGGCACCATCCTGTTCACCGGCGCCACCGCGTCGCTGCGCGGCGGTCGCGGTTTCGCCGCGTTCGCCGGCGCCAAGTTCGCCCTGCGGGCGCTGGCACAGAGCATGGCCCGGGAACTGGGGCCGGAGGGCATTCATGTGGCCCACACGGTGATCGACGGCGCCATCGACACCGCCTTTATCCGCGACAACTTCCCCGAGCGCTATGCGCTCAAGGACCGCGATGGCATCCTCGACCCGGAGCACATCGCCGACGCCTATTGGACGCTGCACCGGCAGCCCCGCGATACCTGGACCCACGAGCTGGATTTGCGCCCGTGGATGGAAACCTTCTGATCACCATCGTGAATGAATGGAGAGCCGCCAATGAGCCGCGAGCTGGAATTTTTCTTTGATGTGGGCAGCCCCGCGTCCTATCTGGCGTGGACCCAGGCGCCGGGCCTGTGCCGGCGCACCGGCGCCACCCTGCGCTACCGGCCCATGTTGCTGGGCGGCGTGTTCAAGGCCACCGGTAACGCCTCGCCGGCGGCGGTGCCCGCCAAGGGGCGCTACAGCGGCCGGGATATGCAGCGTTTCGCGCGCCGTTACGGCGTCACCCTGAACCAGAATCCGCACTTTCCGGTGAACACCCTGATGGCCATGCGGCTGGCCGCCGCCGCCGTCGACAGCGACCAGCGCGACACCGTGCTGGCCGCCCTGTTCGAGGGGATGTGGCTGCAGGAGCGGGATCTGTCGGACTTGGACGTGCTCGGCCGCACCCTGGCCGAAGCCGGTCTGGATTCGGCGCACTGGGCAACTCTGGCCCAGGATCAGGCGGTCAAGGACAACCTCAAGGCGACCACCGAAGAAGCGGTGGAGCGCGGCGTCTTCGGCGCGCCCACCTTCTTCGTCGGTGAGGAGATGTTCTTCGGTCAGGACCGTCTCGACTTTGTCGAGGAGGCGTTACGGGCCTAGCCCGTGGCTCAGGACAGCGCCTGTTCCATGAACGGCGGCAGCACCAGTGCCGCTTTGTGGATGTCGGCGCTGTAGTAACGGGTCTCGAAGCTCTTGCCGGTGGCGTCCGCCTGGCGGAAATCCGCCACGTCGTGATCCTTGCCCGCCAGGGTGCAGCTCCACCAGCCGCTGGGGTACACCGGCTGCGGGAACGGCAGCGTGCGGGTATGGCTGAAGCCGGCCTCGCGCATGTTGGCGTGCAGGTCGAGGATGATGGTGTCGCTGTGCAGCAGCGGTGATTCGGACTGCTGCACCAGCACGCCGCCGTCGGCCAGGGCGCGGTGGCAGTGGCGGAAGAACTCCGCCTTGAACAGACCTTCCGCCGGGCCCACCGGGTCGGTGGAATCGACGATGATCACGTCGAAGCGGCCCGCCTCGCACTCTTGCATGAACTTCACGCCGTCCTCGAAGCGCAGCTCCGCCCGCTCGTCGCTGTTGGACTCGCACAGCTCGGGGAAATACTTCTCGGAAAAGCGCGTCACCTGCTCGTCGATATCGATCTGCACGGCGCTGGCCACTTCGCCGTGGCGCAACACTTCCCGCAGGGTGCCGCAGTCGCCGCCGCCGATGATCAGCACGTTGCGCGGTGCCGCGTGGCTGAACAGCGCCGGGTGGGCCATCATCTCGTGATACAGGAAATTGTCCCGGGTGGTGAGCATGGTGGCGCCGTCAATGGTCATCAGATAGCCGAAGGTATCGGTGTCCCACATTTCGATGTGTTGATAGTCGGTCTGTACCGATTCCAGCTTTCGTTTCAGACGCAGGCCGAAGGCGGTGCCGGCGGAGTCGAAATGCTCGATGAACCAGTTGTCTTTTTCGGAGCTCATAAAGGGGTGTCCGCTAAACGCTTCACAGAAGGCCGCTATTGTAAGCGTTCGGCGTCAATGTAGAAGCGCCGGGGCGCGGTATCCGAGCAACTATTTTTGTCCGCCGGCGGCCCCGGCAGGCATAATGCGGCAAAGCACGCAGCCGCCAAGGAACCGTCCATGACCCAGCCCCAAAGCCCGTTTGACGCCATTTACAATGTGCAGCGTTGGGGTGACGGCTATTTCCGGATCGGCAAGGACGGCCACCTGCATGTTCGCCCCCAGGGCGATCAGGGCGGTGAAGCGACCCTGGAAGCGGTGTTGCAGGCGTGCCGCGCCGCCGGATTGCGCACGCCGGTGCTGGCGCGCTTCTCGGGCATTCTGCGCGACCGGGTGCGGCGCCTGGCCGGCGCCTTCCGGGGCGCCATCGGCGAGCAGAACTACCAGGGCCGCTACACGCCGGTGTACCCGATCAAGGTCAACCAGCAGCGGCGCGTGGTGCATGAAATTCTGCGCGCCCGGGAAGAGGGCGAGCCGGTGGGGCTGGAGGCCGGCTCCAAGCCGGAGCTGCTGGCGGTGCTGGCGCTCTCCAACCCCGGCGACGTGGTGGTCTGCAACGGCTACAAGGACCGTGAATACCTGCGCCTGGCGCTGATGGGCGAGAAGCTCGGCTTCCAGGTGCAGATCGTGGTGGAAAAGCTCTCCGAGCTGCCCATGCTGCTGGAGGAAGCGCGGGCGCTTGAGGTGTCGCCGCGCATCGGTTTGCGGGTGCGTTTGATGAGCATCGGCAAGGGTAACTGGCAGAACACCGGCGGCGAAAAGTCCAAGTTCGGTCTCAGTGCGCCGCAGCTGATCGAGGCGGTGGAGCACTGCCGCCGGGCGGGCAGGCTGGACTGCGTGCGCATGCTGCATTTCCACCTGGGCTCGCAGATCGCCAACATCCAGGACATCAAGGCGGGCATGCGCGAAGCGGCCCGCTACTATGTGGAACTGCGCCAGCTGGGCGCCGCCCTGGATACCGTGGACGTGGGCGGCGGTCTGGGCGTGGACTACGAAGGCACCCACTCCCGCTCCTACTGCTCGATGAACTACAACCTGGCGGATTACGCCTGGCACATCGTGCATACCCTGAGCGAGCAGTGCCGACGCAGCGACGTGCCCGAGCCGCATCTGATCTCCGAATCCGGGCGTGCGCTCACCGCCCACCATGCGGTGCTGCTGGTCAACATCACCGACGAGGAACGTCAGGCCACGGCGCGGGTGACCGCCCCCGGCGATTCCGACTGCGTGGAGCTGCACGAGCTCTGGCGGTTGAATCAGGTGCTGAGCGGCGAGCACCCCAATCTGCTTGAGGTGCACCCGGAGCTGCTCGGCGCGTGGCAGGACCTGCACCTGCGTTACCTGAACGGTGAAGTGGATATCCGCGGCCGCGCCCGCGGCGAACAGCTCTACACCAACGGGCTGCTGGCGCTGCGCGCCCGTCTCGACCCACGCCGCCGCCAGCAGCGTGATCTGCTCGATCGCCTAAACGAAATCCTCGCCGACAAACTGTTCGTTAACTTTTCCGTGTTCCAGTCGGTGCCGGATGTGTGGGGCATTGATCAGGTGTTCCCGGTGCTGCCGTTGTCCGGCCTGGACCAGCCCGCCACCCGGCGCGGTGTGTTGCAGGACATCACCTGTGATTCCGATGGCCGTATCGACCAGTACGTGGACGGCGAAGGGGTGGAAGCCACCCTGCCGTTACCGGAAACGCTGAACCGGCACCTGGGTATTTTCATGGTGGGGGCCTACCAGGAAATCCTCGGTGATATGCACAATCTGTTCGGCGATACCGATTCCGTGGACGTGAACCTCAATGAGCGCGGCGAGATAGAGCTGACCCACGCGATCCAGGGGGACACGGTCAGCTCGGTGTTGCGCTATGTGAATTTTGATCCGGAACGGTTGCTGGCGACCCTGGAAGACCGTTGCCAGCAATCCCAGCTTCACGACGATGAGCGCCAGCGTTTCCTCGGTGAAATCCGGGACGGTCTGGCGGGCTACACCTACTTGGAATAACAGCATGGACGATCAGAAACGGGCCCGTCAGCAGGCCACCCTGGCACGCCTGGACCGCTTCAGCCGGTTCACCGATTCCAGCATTCGCATTCCTTTTACCCGCTTTGAACTGGGCGCCGAAGCGCTGATCGGCCTGGTGCCGGTGATCGGCGACGCCGCCGGCCTGGTGCTGTCCGGTTACGTGTTGCTGGAAGCCCAGCGCGCCGGCGTCAGCGGCGCCACCAAGCGGCGCATGCTGCGCAACATGCTGGTGGATTTCGTCGGCGGCCTGGTGCCGGTGGTCGGCGACGCCTTCGACGCCATTTTCAAAGCCAACACCCGCAACACCCGGCTGGTGCGCCAGGACCTGCTTAAGCAGCTGGGCGCGGAGGCGCCGCGGCGGTTCCCCTGGGGCACTCTGGTCGGGCTTTCTATACTGTTCGGCGTGATCACCGCCGCCGGCGTGGCGCTGTTGGCGTAACCCGGCCGTGACGTTACGGTGAAACGCGCCGTTGACAGGTAAAAAGCTGTAACAGGATGCTGCTATTCTCAAATTGGAGGCTGATACTGGCGAAGTGATTAGAAGGCTCAAACAAGAACAGCCTCTCAATCAGGGAACGCACGTATGATTTCGAGCGACGCTTGCCAAAGGAGCTCCGGATGACCACCTCATCGCCTTCCCAGGAATCGGAATCCCTGGATCAGCAGGACCGTATCAACCCGGTCGTTTTTTACGGCTCGGGCCTGGCCATTCTCGTATTCGCCCTGTGGGCGATGTTCTTCACCGAAGCGGCGGGCACCGTGATCTACGCGGCGCTGGCCTGGATCTCCAACAGCTTCGGCTGGTTCTACTTTCTCGCCGTGGTGGCTTACCTGGTGTTCGTGATCGCCATCGCCTGCTCGCGCTACGGCTCGATCAAACTGGGGCCGGACCATTCCGAACCGGAATTCAACATTGTTACCTGGGCGGCGATGCTGTTCTCCGCCGGCATCGGTATCGATCTGATTTTCTATTGCATCGTCGAGCCGGTGACCCAGTTCATGGAACCGCCGGTGGGCGAGGGCGGCTCCGTGGAAGCCGCCCGCGAAGCCATGCAGCTCACCTTCCTGCACTGGGGGCTGTCCGGCTGGGGCATTTATACCCTGGTGGGCATGTCGCTGGCGTTTTTCAGCTATCGCCACGGTCTGCCGCTGACCATCCGCTCCGCGCTGTATCCGATCTTCGGTAAGCGCATTTACGGCAGCATCGGCAACACCGTGGACATCGCGGCGGTGCTGGGCACCGTGTTCGGCGTCGCCACCAGCCTCGGCATCGGCATTATTCAGCTCAACTTCGGCTTGAACTATATGTTCGGCGTGCCGGAAAGCACGCTGACCCAGGCGCTGCTGGCGGTGGGCATCGTCGTGTTCGCCGCCATCTCCGCGGCCACCGGCGTGGAGAAAGGGATCCGTCGCCTGTCGGAATTCAACATGCTGCTGGCCGTCGTGCTGGTGCTGTTCGTGCTGATCGCCGGCGACACCCGCTTCCTGCTGGACGCCTTCGTGATGAACGTGGGCGATTACATTTCCAACTTCATCCCCATGTCGTTCGACACCTACGCCTTTGACCCGCCGCAGGACTGGCTCAACGCCTGGACGGTGTTCTTCTGGGCCTGGTGGATTGCCTGGGGGCCGTTCGTGGGCCTGTTCCTGGCGCGTATTTCCCGGGGCCGCACCATCCGTGCCTTCGTCACAGGCACGCTGATTCTGCCGCTCACCTTCATGATGGCGTGGATGTCGATCATGGGTAACTCGGCCATCGATCTGGTGATGAACGGCGCCACCGAGTTCGGTAACGAGGCGGTCGGCAATCCCGGCTCGGCGATCTACCTGTTCCTGGAAAATCTGCCCTGGGTCACGGTGACCACGGTGGTGGTGACGATACTGGCGATTGTATTCTTCGTGACCTCCGGCGACTCCGGCTCGCTGGTGTTGTCCAACCTCACCTGCTTTATCCGTGACCCGGCCAACGACGCGCCGGCCTGGATGCGCATCGCCTGGGCCACGGTGATCGGCCTGGTGACGGTGGCGTTGTTGTCCACCGACGGCCTCAACGCCTTGCAAAGCGCGGTGGTGATCATGGGCCTGCCGTTCGCGTTCGTGCTGTTCCTGATGATGATCGGCCTGTTCAAGGCGCTCAGAGTGGAAGGCATGAAAACCACCAGTAACCGTGACGCCCTGGCCGGCCACCTGTCCGCGCGCATCGCCTCCGCCCGCGACCACAGTAACTGGGCGCACCGCCTCAGTCGGGCGATCAGCTTCCCGGGCCTGAAGCAGGTTCAGAAATTCCTGGAAGGCACCGCCCGGCCCGCCTTCGAGGACGTCAAAGCGGCGCTGGCGGAGAAGGACCACAAGGTGGAGATCTCCGTCGGCGAGGGCGACCAGGAGCATCTCGGCCTGGTAGTCGATCTGGGCGGCGAGGAAGACTTCGCCTACACGCTCTGGCCGCGCCAGTGCGCCATGCCGTCCTTCACCATCCGCGCCCAGCAGCGCCGCTCGGTCTACTACCGCCTGGAAGTGCACCTGCGTGAAGGCGGCCTGGGCTATGACGTGATGGGCTATTCCCGCGAGCAGTTGATCGAGGACGTGGTGGATCATTTCGAGAGCCACCTGCAATACCTGCATCTGCGCCGCGAGAAGAGCCCCGGCGGCGCTTCGGAAATACGCGGCGACTACGAGGAGGGTGAATCATGAGCGAGACGGCCTACGACGCCGAGTTCGATTATGTGATCGTCGGTGCCGGCTCCGCCGGCGCCGCGCTCGCCCACCGGCTCAGCGAAAGCGGTGACCATTCGGTGCGTGTGCTGGAATACGGCGGCAGCGACAACTCCATCTTTATCAAGATGCCCACCGCCTTCTCCATTCCCATGAACATGAAGCGCTACGACTGGGGCTTTCATTCCGAGAAAGAGCCCGGCCTCAAGGGCCGCAGCCTGCACCAGGCGCGCGGCAAGGTGCTGGGCGGCTCCTCGTCGATCAACGGTCTGGTGTACGTGCGCGGTTGCGCCGGTGACTTCGAAGAGTGGGAAGAGCTGGGCGCCGCCGGCTGGGGCTACCAGGACGTGCTGCCTTACTTCAAACGGGGCGAGGACTGCGTCTACGGTGGCGATGCCTACCGCGGCGACCAGGGTGGTCTCACCACCTGCAACGGCAACAACATGAAGAACCCGCTCTACCGCGCCTTTATCAAGGCCGGCGAGCAGGCCGGCTACGGCTACACCGAAGACTACAACGGCTACCGCCAGGAAGGCTTCGGGCGCATGGACATGACGGTGCGCGACGGCGTGCGCTGCTCCACCGCCATGGCCTACCTCAAGCCGGCCATGAACCGCCCCAACCTGGACATTCAGACCCACGCCCTGACCACCCGGGTGATCATGGACGGCAAGACCGCCGTGGGTGTGGAATACCGCCAGGGCGGCAAGACCCGCCGGGTGCGGGCGCGCAAGGAAGTGATCCTGTCCGCCAGTTCGTTCAACTCACCCAAGCTGCTGATGCTGTCCGGCATCGGTCCGGCGGACCACCTTAAGGAACACGGCATCGAGGTGGTGCACGATCTGCCCGGCGTGGGCCGCAACCTGCAGGATCATCTGGAAGTCTGGGTGCAGCAGGAGTGCACGCAGAAGATCACCCTGAACAGCTGGCTCGGACCCCTGGCGAAAGCCTGGATCGGTGCCAACTGGCTGTTCCTGAAACGGGGCCTGGGCACCTCCAACCAGTTTGAATCCAACGGCTACATCCGCAGCCGCGCCGGCATGAAGTACCCGGACATCCAGTTCCACTTCCTGGCCGGGGCCATCGCCTACGACGGCTCCAGCGCCTTCAAGGGCCACGGTTTCCAGGTGCACCTGGGCGCCAACAAACCCAAGAGCCGGGGCTGGGTGAAGCTGAAATCCGCCGACCCGGAAGCGCCGCCGGAAATCGTCTTCAATTACTTCGCCGAAGAAGAGGACAAGGAAGCCTTCCGCGCCGGGCTGCGCTGGACCCGCGAGATCTTCGCCCAGCCGGCGCTGGACGAATACCGGGGCAAGGAAGTGTCACCGGGCCCGGACGTGCAAACCGACGCGCAGATCGACCAGTGGCTGGCGGAAACCGCCGAGACCGCCTACCACCCGGCCGGCTCCTGCCGCATGGGCACCGACGCCATGGCGGTGGTGGACCCGGAGTGCCGCGTGCACGGGGTGCGCAACCTGCGCGTGGTGGACTCGTCCATCATGCCCACCGTCACCAACGGTAATCTTAACGCCCCGACGATCATGATCGGCGAAAAAGCCGCCGACCATATTCTCGGCCGCACGCCGTTGCGCAGCGACGCCCCCAGCTTCGCACCGGACGACTGGCAAAACAGCCAACGTATTAGCGCGCCGCAACGAACTGTCTAGAGCCCCGAGGTTTGTGGGAGCTTGCCTGCAAGCGAAAGGCCGGCAAAGCCGGCCGGCAGGATCCCAGAGACCTTGTTGGTGCCGCCGTTAGATAAGGCTCTGGGATCCTGCCGGGAGCTTCGCTCCCTTTCGCGGGCGGGGCCCGCTCCCACAGCCCTCAGTAGGGCGCCTCCACATCCCCTTGCGCCACATACACCGTCTTCAGCCGGGTGTAGTGCTCGAACGCCCGGCGGCTGTTTTCCTTGCCGACGCCGGACTGCTTGAAGCCGCCGAACGGCATCTCGATGGGGGTGATGTTGTAGTGGTTGATCCACACAATGCCCGCTTCCAGCGCGTCAGCCATGCGGTGGGCCCGGTCGATGTCCCGGGTGAACACGCCGCCGGCCAGGCCGAAGGGGGTGTTGTTGGCCCGCGCCAGAACTTCCTCCTCATCGCTGAAGCTGAGCAGCGCCATCACCGGCCCGAAGATCTCCTCGCGGACGAGGGTCATGTCGTCGTTCAGGTCGTCGAACACCGTGGGCGACACGAAGTTGCCGTTCTCGAAGCCGGCCACCCGGGCCCGCTCGCCGCCGATCAACACACTGCCGCCTTCCTGTTTGCCCTTTTCAATGTAGTCGAGCACATGCCGCATGTGCCCCTCGCTGATCAGCGGGCCCACATGGGTCTCCGGGTCGAGCGGATCGCCCAGTACCATCTTGCCGGTGCGCGCCAGCAGTTTTTCCACGAAGGCGTCCTTCACCGATTCGTGCACGAACACCCGGGTGCCGTTGGTGCACACCTGGCCCTGGGTGTAAAAATTACCCAGCAGCGCGCCGGACACGGCGTTATCCAGGTCGGCGTCCTCGAACACGATCAACGGCGACTTGCCGCCCAGTTCCAGGGTCACCGCTTTCAGGGAGTCAGAGGCGGCACGCATCACCGCCTTGCCGGTGCCCACCTCGCCGGTGAGCGAGACCTTGTCGATGCCCGGGTGCGCGGTCAGCGCCTGGCCGGTTTCCGCGAAGCCCTGCACCACGTTGAACACGCCGTCCGGCAGGCCGGCTTCCTGGAACACTTCCGCCAGACTCAACGCCGACAACGGCGTGAGTTCGGCGGGTTTGAAGATCATCGCGTTGCCGGCGGCCAGCGCCGGCGCCGATTTCCAGGCGGCGATCTGCAGCGGGTAGTTCCAGGCGCCGATGCCGGCGCACACGCCCAGCGGTTCCGGGCGGGTGTAGAAAAAGCCGCCGTCCACCTGCTGGTACTCGCCCTGTAAGGAAGACGCCTGGCCGGCGAAATACTCAAGGCAGTCGGCGGCGGAATCCACGTCCGCTTCCGGCGTCTCCGAGATCGGTTTGCCGGCGTCCAGGGATTCCAGGCGCGCCAGTTCATCGCGCTGTTCACGCAGCAGGCCGGCGGCGCGCATCAGCACCCGGCCACGGGCGGTGCCGTCCATGGCGCGCCATTGGGCGAGACCGTCACGGGCGGTCCGTACCGCCTGGTCCACGTCCTTGGCGCCGGCCACCGCCACCCGGCAGATTACCTCGCCGGTGGCCGGATTCAGGTTATCGAAAAACTCGCCGTCGGTGCCTTGCTGGTAATGTCCGCCGATCCATAACAGGCGGTCTTTTTGGCGTTCCATAGGGGTACCTCGATGGCAGTGGGTCACCCGGCCGGTGCGGCCAGATGCTCGATAAAACGTCGGGTGCCGGACAGCAGCGGCTCGTCGAGCCCCTCGCTGCGGCGGCGCAGGGTGTTAAGGGCCTGCTGCGGGTGCGTGCTTTGCCGCCACTGACGGTGGCAGAACAGCCGCACCGCGAACGCGGTCAGGAACGAGGGGTCTTGCAGGTCGCTTTCGTTACACAGGGGCAGGGCCGGAAAGCGCGCCGCCAGCGCGGCGGCGAAAGCGCCGTCGCCCAGGCCCAGGACGCCGCCGTGCGGGCCGTGGACCGGCGTGGTGCCCAGTCCGCAACTGGGCGAGCGGGCCTTGAACACGAAGCCGTCGAGCGGGGTGTCGATATTGCGGGCCTGGGCGCCCAGGGCATCGGTGTGGTCCTGGTCGGGCCGGGCTACGCCGCGCACCCGCTGTTCGCCGTCAAGGGTCACCACCTGGATCGGCGGGCGCGGCACCGGCAGGCCGATGGCCACCTCCGGACACACCTCCACGAAACGCACCAGGGGGCCGAGTTCGCGGTGCAACAGGGGTTCGTCGCGGTGGCCGCCGTCGTAGCGGACCGGGCGGCCGAGCAGGCAGGCACTGACGCCCAGCCGTGGCCGTCGGTGCGCTGGCGGGGCCGTTTCGAAGCCCATTTTTTGCAGTAAATCCGGTAGCATGGGGAACCCTCTCCCAACCTGTACCGATTGTCCCATGAAAGGTGTGATCCTCGACAGCCAGACCCTCAAGCCTTCGGAGCTGGACTTTTCCGATCTGGAAAAGCTGCTGCCGGAGTGGACATTCTATGAACAAAGCGGCCCGGACGATGTAAAAAACCGTTTGCGGGGCGTGACCGTGGCGATCACCAATAAAGTGGTGATCGACGCGGACACCCTCGCCGCGTCGCCGGATCTGAAGCTGATCTGCATCTCCGCCACCGGCACCAATAACGTGGACCTGGAGGCCGCCCGGCGGCAGGGCGTGGTGGTCTGCAACGTGAGCGGCTACGCCACCGCCACCGTGGCCCAGCACACCCTGGCGCTGATGCTCGGCCTGGCCACCGCCTGGCACCGCTACGACGCCGACGCCCGGGCCGGCCGCTGGTCCGAGTCCGACATGTTCTGCCGCATGGATTACCCGGTGGTGGAACTGGCCGGCAAGACCCTCGGCCTGATCGGCCACGGCGACCTGGGCCGGCGCGTGGCGGCGCTCGCCGAGGCGCTGGGCATGACCGTGCGGGTGGCGGCTTCGCTGCGCCCCGGGGCGGACAACAGCGGCCGGGTGCCGCTGGACACCCTGCTCGGCGAAGCCGATGTGATCAGCCTGCACTGCCCGCTCACCGACGCCACCGAGAAGATGGTCAACCGGGGTTTCCTGGCCGCCATGAAACCCGGCGCCTTTCTGATCAACACCGCGCGCGGCGGCCTGGTGGATGAGCCGGCGCTGGCGGAAGCGCTGCGCGGCGGCCGTCTGGGCGGCGCCGCCCTGGATGTGCTCAGCCAGGAGCCGCCGCCGGCGGACCATCCGCTGCTGGCGCCGGACATCCCCAACCTGATCATCACCCCGCACAGCGCCTGGGTGAGCCGCGAGAGCCGCCAGCGGCTGCTCGACGGGGTGGCCGCCAATATCCGGGCCTGGCGGACCGGCCGGCCCACCAATGTGGTCAATGGTCTGCTCAGCGCCTGAAACCGGAGATTAAGAATGTGGTTACAGCGGATTCTTACCCTGGCGCCCCGTGGCCGGGGCTTTCATCTGGTCAGCGGCGAGGTGCGCGACGCCCTGCCGGAGCTGGCGGAATACCGGGTCGGGCTGTTGCACCTGTTTCTGCAGCACACCTCCGCCTCCCTGGCGATTAACGAGAACGCCGACCCGGACGTGCGCGGCGATCTGGAGCGCCACTTCAACGTGATGGTGCCGGAGAACGCGCCGCATTACGCGCACACCCTGGAAGGGCCGGACGATATGCCGGCGCACATTAAAACGGTGTTGATCGGCGAGAGCCTGACGGTGCCGGTGCGTGACGGGGCGTTGGCACTGGGCACCTGGCAGGGCCTCTATCTGTGCGAGCATCGCGACCACGCCGGAAGCCGGCGCATGGTCGCGACGCTGCAGGGCGAGAAGCGCTGACGCCGCCCGCGCGGAGTGTTGCTACTGCGAAATCCACTGCAGGAACTGGCGGCGCTCCTCCTGGGTGGCCTGGTTCCACTGGGCTTTCAGCGTGTCCAGATAGCTGGCCTGGCTGCCGGCGCTGGCGCCGCCCTCGGAGCCGTTAGCCGTGCCGCTTTCCGCGGGCGCCGCCGGTGCCGGCGTTACCGCTTCGGCCGCCTTGGCTTTCGGCTGCACCGCGGTGGCCCCCTTGGTTTCCACTTCGGTGCCGGTGATCGGCGCCAGGAAGCCCCGGTTGAGCACCAGGCCGCTGGCCTGGCTGGGGGTCTTCTCGCCGCTGTTCATGTTCTCCACCCAGCCGGAAAAGTCGTCTTCAAGGGCGCGTGCCTGGGTGACGTTCTGCGGGCGCTCGAAATCCAGGCGATAGAACTCGCCGGCTTCGCCGTCCACCACGAACAGGGCCGGGTCGGACTTCATCACTTCGTGGTTGTCGGCGTCCAGATCCCACAGCCGCTTGTAGTAGGCCAGGATCTCATAGCGCCCTGGGGTCACCTTGAGGTCCTTGTGGTCGGTATTGAAGAAGGTGTTGACCCCGTCCACTTCGCTGCCGTTGATGGTGAAGACTTCCAGGTCGGAGGGCACGCGAATCGTCAGCACCTGGCTGTCCGGTTGTTTGGCGCCCTCGTAGAGTTGCACCACCGGGCTGCGGCTACAGGCGGTGAGCAGAAAGGCGGCGGCCGCGATCAGCGCGAACGAACGCAATAAAGCCATGATGTTCTCCCGGTTTGCGGACCCGCCAGTGTGGCGGATCCGTGTGATGTTTTTATGACGGTCGGGGGGAGGGCCAGGCCCTAGAAGCCCCAGGTGGTCAGGTTCGACGGTGGTTCCCCGTTCGCCAGGCTGTTCAGCCCGCGCACGCAGCGCACGATCCACCAGATCACGATGATCACCAGCAACAGCCAGCCGATCAACGCCAGCGTGGTGATGCCCGCGATCAGGTTGTACAGCAGCCCAATCCAGAAGGTGCGGTACTGAAAGCGGAAGTGGGCTTTGTGCGGCTCCGGTGCGTCCGGCGCCTGCAGATGGGCGATCACCGCGCCCACCAGCGCCGTGACGCCGCCGGTGAGCAGGCCGATCAGCAGCAGCGCGTAGTTGATCCGGACCAGCTGGGAGCGGGTTTCCGCACTGCTCTCGCTCACGGCATTTCCTGGTCGGTCAGGTCCGGTGCCGGGGCGTAGCAGGTGGCCATGCACTCATCCATGGTCTCGAACGGCACCTGGCCTTCGCAGCCGCCCCAGGTGAATTCCTGGCAGCTTTCGCTATCACTGTCGTAGTAATAGCCCGGTATGGCGGCGCGGCACTGGCCGCTGTCCGGCGCCTGGTGGCAGGCGTCCGGCAGGGGGTGGGCGTTGCGTCCGCTCTGGCAGCCGGCCAGCGTCAGGACAAGGGCGGACAGGATCAACAGGACACGCATCGGTGGTTCTCCTTGTGCGGTGGTAGCCCACACTATACCCGGACCGGCGGACGGTCTCAGCCCATCAGTTTGCCGCGGAACAGGAAAAACACCGCGCCCAGCAGGCACAGCCCCGCCCACAGGTAGTCCCAGGTGAGTTTTTCCTTGAGGTAAAACAGCGAAAAAGGCACGAACACCAGAAGCGTGATCACTTCCTGGGTGATCTTCAACTGCCCGACGGTGAGCACCTGGTGGCCGATGCGGTTGGCCGGCACCTGCAGCAGATACTCGAACAGGGCGATGCCCCAGCTGATCAGCGCCGCGATGATCCAGGGCTTGTGCGGCATGCTTTTCAGATGCCCGTACCAGGCGAACGTCATGAACACATTGCTCAGGGTGAGCAGTGCCAGGGTGGTCCAGATGGGTGGCAAGGTGGCCTCCTGCGAACATGCGAAAACCCATGTTAGCGCCTGGCCACCCGCTAAACGAGAGGCGCGCCGTCAGCGCGCCGAGATCTCCACCGGCAGGCCGTCCTTGGGCATCGCCAGGGGCACCAGCTGCACCGGCATTTCGTAGCCGTCACGCACGGACACCCGGTAGCGGCGCAGGAAGTGGAACAGGAAGGTCTTGGTCTGCAGTTCCGCGAAGTTCAGCCCCAGGCATTTGTGGTGGCCGCCGCCGAACGGAATCCACTGGAAGTGGTGTTTCTTGTGCTCGGCGCGTTCGTCGCTGAAGCGTTCCGGGTCGAAGCGTTCCGGGTTGCTCCAGTACTCGGGCATGTAGTGGGTGTACAGCGGCGACAGGTTGACCAGGGTGTTCTTGGGAATGCGGTAGCCCTGGAAGGTCACCTCCTCGGCGGTGCGGCGCGGGAAGGCGGTCAGCGCCGGTCTCAGGCGCAGGGTCTCGCGGAATACCCAGCCGGTCTTGGTCATCTTTTCCAGGTCGCCGTAGCCGAGCCGGTCCGGATGTTCCGCGGCGGCGGCCACCTGGTCCATCTCCTCCGCCAGGGTGTCCTGCCACTCCGGGTGTTTGCAGAGCAGGTAGATCAGCGAGCAGAGCGTGCTGGTGGTGGTGTCGTGGGCGGCGAACAGCAGGAAGATCATGTGGTTGGTGACGTCCTGGTCGCTCAGGCCGCCTTCTTCCTCGGCCGCCTTGCACAGCTCGCTGAAGAAGTCCGGGGTGTCCGCCTGGCGCTTTTCCGGGATCAGCCCGGCCACGAACTGCTCCAGATAACGCCGGCCGCGCAGGCCCCGGTACCAGAGGGTGCCCGGTATCGGCAGACGCAGCACCGCCAGCGAGGCGTCCGCCGCGTCAATGAAGGACTGGTTCACCTTGTCCGCTTCCGGACCCATGCGCAGGCCGAAGAAAATCTGCGCGCCCACGTCCAGCAGCAACGCCTTGATGCGGTCGAAGAAGGTGAAGGTTTCGCCGGTGGGCCAGGCCTTCAGGCCGTTCTCCACGCTCGGGCCCATGCGGTCGATGTAGCTGGCCAGGGCCGGTTTTTTGAACGCCTGCTGCATGATCCGGCGGTGGAATTTGTGGTCGGCGAAATCGCGCAGCATCAGGCCGTCGGTGAACAGCCGCTCGAGAATCGGATTCCAGGCCGCCCGGCTGGAGAACACATGCTCCTTGTCGCGCAGCACGAATTCGTTGGCGTCCGGGCCGAGCAGGGTGACGCCGCGCTGAAAAAGCACGCTGCCGCGATACACCAGGCCGTAGCGCTCGGCCTTGCTGTGCACCAGACCGTGGTAGTCACGCAGAAACGCCAGCGTGTGGCCGAGCAGCGGCAAGCCGTAATCCCCCGGGATATGGCTCAGGTCGCGCTGTGGCATTTTTGGTAGTTGCGCCGCTCTTTCCTGGGCGCTGTCCATGGAACCCATAATTATTTCCCGTTTAAAAACCGCATTACCGGCAATGTACTGCGGTCCCGGTAAGCGGCGCCAGACGCTGTTGGCAGGTGTCAATCGCCACTGTCCGGCCGGGTAGGGGGGCGTTGAATACGGGCTGGCCCGGGCCGGGGCCGCTTCTCTAGGATGGGGGCATGACAGACGACCTAATCACGGTGTTCGGCGGCAGCGGCTTTCTTGGTCAGGACGTCATCCGGGTGCTGCTTGCCCGAGGCCATACCGTCCGCTTGGTGGCCAGGCACCCGCAGCGGCCCCGTTTCGACCGGGACCAGGAAAAGCGGCTGCAACGCCGCGCCGCGGATATCCTGGATCCGCGGGCGGTGCGCGACGCGGTGGCCGGCAGCCGCGTGGTGATCAATGCGGTGTCCCTGTATACGCAACGCGGCGACCTGACCTTCGAGGCGATCCATGTGCGCGGCGCCGCCGGGCTGGCCGCCGCCGCCCGTGACGCCGGCGTTGCCCGGTTGCTGCAGGTGTCCGGTATCGGCGCCACCCTGAACTCGCCGTCGCCGTACATTCGCGCCCGGGCACGGGGCGAAGCGGCGGTGCTCGACGCCTTTCCCGACGCCGTGATGGTGCGGCCCGCCTCGCTGTTCGGCGCCGGGGACGCGCTGATCCGCTCCCTGGCGATGCTCAGCCGCGCCCCGGTGATTCCGTTGTTCGGGCGTGGCCTGACGCGGTTGCAGCCGGTCTGGGTGGAGGACGTGGCCGGGGCGCTGGCACGGCTGGCGGACCACACCGCGCCGGCGGCGGGGCTCTATGAGCTGGGCGGCGCCGAGACGCTCCGGTACCGGGCGCTGGTGGCCGCCGTGTGCCGTCATCTGGGGCGCCGCCGGGTGCGGCTGGCGGTGCCCTTCGTGCTCTGGCATCTGCTGGCGATGGGGTTGTCGCGGCTGCCGTCGCCACCCCTGACGCGGGACCAGCTCTGGCTGATGGCCAAGGACAACGTGGCCTCCCGGGAGGCGGACGGCTTCGCCGCCCTGGGCATGCGGCCACGGGGTGTCCGCGAGGCCTTGCCGGTCTGCCTGGGGCCGCCCCGCTAGACGTCGCGCTTAAAGGTGCGTCGGGTTGTGCAGGTCGCGCTGGTCCATGGGCGGTGGCGACCACTGATAAATCCAGGTTTCGGTGAGCGGCTCGCCGTTGTCCTTGCGCTTGAGATAGAGGCGCAGGTTGATCGGTGTGGTGTCGTCTTCCGGCGGCACCACGTCGAACATGGCCCGGTAGCCGTTGATGGCGTGCAGCGGCCGTGCCGAGGTGATCTCCACGCGGCCGGACGAGTGCTCGATCACCGGCACCACTTCCACGTCGCCGGCCAGGCCGTCGATGGGCCCGCCCAGGAAGTCCACCGCGAACCGCCAGCTGAAGTATTCCCGGGTCTGCCCGACCACGCCGCCGAGGCCGGTGCGGGTGGCCACACAGCGCGCCAGTGACGGCCGCGGCGCGCGGCCGGTCCAGGACAGGCGGTAGGCGAACAGGGCTTCCTCGCCGGGCTGTACCGGCTTGTCCGGGTTCCAGAACGCGACAATGTTGTCGAAGGTTTCGTCCAGGGTGGGGATCTCCACCAGCTGGATGCTGCCCTTGCCCCAGTCGCCCCGGGGTTCCACCCACAGGCTGGGGCGGCGTTCGTAGAACACGCCGTCGTCCTGGTAGTGATCGAAATTTCGGTCGCGCTGCAGCAGCCCGAAGCCGCGCGGATTGTGGTCGGCGAAGGCGTTGAAGCGCAGCTGGGGCGGGTTGACCAGCGGCCGCCAGATCCACTCGCCGCCGCCGGTGTGTATCGCCAGGCCGTCGGAGTCATGAATTTCCGGGCGCCAGTCCCAGGCCACCCGGCGGCTGTTTTCGCCCACCTGGTACATGCTGGTGAGCGGCGCCACCCCCAGCCGCTCGATCGGCTTGCGCGGGTAGAGGGCGGCGTCCACGTCCATGATCACGTCCCCGGACACCCGTCCGATGATAAAGCGGTAGGCGCCGGTGACGCTGGGCGAATCGAGGAAGGCGTAGACGATCACCTGGTCGGCGTCCGCCGGGCGTTCGAACCAGAAATGGGTGAATTCCGGAAACTCTTCCGGCTCCGACATGGCGGTGTTCACCGCCAGGCCCCGTGCCGACAGACCGAACTGCAGCGACGCGCTGGTGGCGCGGAAATAACTGGCGCCGAGAAAGGCGGCGATGTCCCGTTCCCAGTCGCTGTGGTGCAGCAGCCGGAAGCCGGCGAAACCCAGCCCCTCGGGCAGCGACGAGGTGTCCAGATCGGTGTGGCTGAAGTCGAACAGGTCGGTGCGGTAGGGAATCGGCCGGGCCCGGCCGTCCACCACTTCGTGCATCTTCACCGGGGTGTGGAAATTGAGGCCGAGATGGAAGAACTGCATGCGGAAGGCGGCGTCCCGGTCGTCCGCCCACAGCGCCTCATCATCGCGATACTGAATGCCCTGGTACTGGTCCCAGGACAGGTCGTCGATGGCCGGCGGGAGGTCCAGGCGGTGGCTGTGGTAGCGCTGCCCGGCGAAATGCCGCGCCATGCCTTTCAGCCAGGCGTAGCTGAACGGTTCGCCGGAGCCTTCGCCGTGGGCGCCGGCGGGCTGGCTGAGCACCCGCGCCAGGGCCGGCGCCGCCGGCAGCAGGGCGCCGCCGAACAACCCCAGGGCCTTCAATACTGAACGTCGATCCATGTCGTCCTCTCCACTGTTTTCGTCGCCGTTGCGGCGTTCCGCTGTGCGAATAGAACGCCGGAGCGCGGCTAAGTTCCAGCCCGGCGGGCCAGAAACCCGGAACAGAACACTACCAGAGCGGCGCACAAGAGCACCGTGCCGCCGATCTCGAAAATCAGCGGGCCGCCGTTGGGGTGGGCGTACAGGGTGGCCATGGCGTAGGCGGCGCCGGCCTGGCCGACAGCGAACAGCGCGGTGGCGCGGCCCCAGGCGTGGGTGGCCCGGTGCGCCGGCACCAGCTCGGCCACCCGGCCCATGGTGCCGGCCACCATGGCCGGAATCATGGCGCCGACCACGAACGAGGACAGCGTCACCACCGCCAGGCCGGGCAGCAGCATCGGCAGCATCACCGCCAGCCCCTTGCAGGAGAGCGCGCCGATCAGGGTCCAGTGCCAGCCCAGGCGCCGGGCGGCGGCGCCGGCCAGGAACGGGCCGCTGATCGCGCCGAAGGCGAACACCGCCCACTGGCCGGCGGCGGCCCAGGTGCCGAATTCCCGGTAGCGTTCCAGGTAATCCACCCAGAACACGGTGTGCGGTACGAAACCCACCGCGTCCATCAGGTAGGCGGCGTACAACATGATCAGCAGAATGCCGGCGCCGTTACCGTTGGCGGGGGCCTCCGCCACGGTGGGCATGGCCGGCCAGGCCCGCCACACCAGCAGGGTGGGCACCACGCAGGCCGCCGCCAGACCCACCCAGGCCAGCGCCAGCCCCTGGGTGATCAGCAGCGGCACCAGGGTGGCGGAGAACAGCACCCCCAGGCCGACGCCGGCGAAGATCCAGGTGGTGCCGCGCTTGCGCATGGACTCCGGCAACTGGGAGGCGATCAGCGACGGCGCGATCACCATCAGAAAGGCGCCGGTGACCCCGGCCACGAAACGCCACAGGCTGAACCACCACACCGGCGCCGCCCAGGCGCTGGCCAGGAAACCCAGGCCCACCAGCAGCACCGACGCCTTGATCACCCGGGTGGGGCCGAACCAGCGGCTGACGCGGCTCGCCAGCACCGCCCCGACCAGATAACCGAGCAGGTTGGCGGCGCCCACATAGCCGGCGTCCGCCTCGTTCAGCCAGCCGGCCGCGATCACGCCCGGCAGCAGGGCGGCGTAGGCGAAACGCCCCAGGCCGATGCCCACCAGAGTGGCGGAGCCGGCCATCAGCACCAGACGGCCGGGCGACAGAGAGGGATTGGGCGGTGTCATGCAAGCTCCAGCGGATCGAATCAGCGACCCAGTTAACCAGAGCACTTTTATCACTGGAAATGATTTTTTAAGATACTCTGTATCGAAAAATGTGAAGAGCTCTGGCCATGTTGATCCGCTCCCTGGAAATCTTTCGCGCCGTGGTCGATACCGGCAGCTTCAGCGCCGCCGCCGAGCGCCTGCACACCGTGCAGTCCAACGTTACCGCCCACATCAAAAAGCTGGAAACGGAACTCGATGCCCGTCTTTTGGAGCGGCGCACGCCGGTGGTGCCGACCCCCGCCGGCCGCCAGCTGCTGAGCTACGCGCGGCGTATCGTGGCGCTCCACGACGACGCCGTGGCGCGCTTCCACCCGCAGGCGGAACCCGCCGGCGAGTTGCGTCTGGGCAGTATGGAGACCACCGCCGCGGTGCACCTGCCGGGCCTGTTATCCACCTTCAGCCGGCGCTGGCCGCACCTGGCCGTGCATCTGCGCACCGGCACTTCCTCGGCGTTGATCGAGGCGGTACGCGCCGGGCAGCTGGACGCCGCTTTCGTGGCCGGCGAAAAAGTCGGAGAAGACGTGCTGCTGCGGCCGGTGTTCGAGGAGCGGCTGGTGCTGGTCAGCAACCGCCCGCTGGACGCCATGCCCGACCGCGCCACGCTGGCGCAGACGGCGTTCCTGGCGTTCCGTCAGGGCTGCGGGTATCGGCACAGCATTGAGAAACTGTTCGCCGAGCAGCGGGTGCCGGCGCCGCGTATCCACGAATTCGGCAGTCTGGACGCCATCGTCGGCTGCGTCGCCGCGGGCATGGGGCTGGCGTTGCTGCCCGAGTCCACCGTGCGCCAGTACCGTCAACGCTTTGAGCTGCACACCCTGACGCTGCCTGCCTCGTTCGCTGACGTGACCACGCAACTGGCGACCTTGCCCCGCCCCAGTTGGAGCCGTGCTTTGGAGGTGTTCATGGAGGGGATGGGGGAACTTGAAGAGGAACGGACGCCGGTACAGGCGGCGGTTTCCTAGCTCCGGACTTTCTGCGGAGCGGGCTTGTGGGAGCTTGCCAGGCTCGCTCGCACAACAAGCCCCACCCGCGAGAGCGGGTGGGGGCTTCGGTCGTGCTTAGTGCTCGTGGCCTTCGGGCCCGTGCACGTGGCCGTGCTCTTTCTCTTCGTCGGAAGCTTCGCGTACTTCGGTCACTTCCACGTCGAAGTTGAGGGTCTCGCCGGCCAACGGGTGGTTGCCGTCCACGGTGACCTGATCGCCTTCCACCTCGGTGATGGTGAAGATGCGCTGGCCCGCTTCGGTCTGAGCCTGGAACTGCATGCCCGGCTTCAGCTCGCCACCGGCGCCTTCAAAGGCGGATGTGGGGACTTGCTGGATCAGACCTTCGTGGCGTTCGCCATAGCCTTCTTCCGGGGTCACGGTGACCTCCAGCTTGTCGCCGGCCTGCTTGCCCACGAGCGCCTTTTCCAGGCCGGGAATGATGTTGCCGTGGCCGTGGAGGTAGTTCAGCGGTTCTTCACGCTGGCGGGAGGAGTCGATGGTCTGGCCCGCTTCATTGGTCAGGGTGTAGTGGAAAGCCACTACGGTGTTCTCTGCGATTTGCATGGGCGCCCTTTTGGGGTTGATGAATGTCCGACGCTGGGCGTCTCGGATGCCCGTAATGGTAACAGCCCCGTCGAGGGCTTGACCAACGCGGCGGCGGCCGTGGGCCGTGGCAACTGGCGCGAAATGACCGGCCGGGGCCGTAATGCTAAGGTTTTGAAAGACTTTTACCGTTGCACGGCGGCGCCGTTGCGGCATCATAGACGGCGCCTTGAATGGGCGGATTCCGATACAGGGAGCGCAACCGTGAAGACCCTTCCAGAACTTTTTGCCAACAATGACGAGTGGCGTCACCGGACCGAACAGAACCAACCTGGCTTCTTCAAACAGCTGGAGGGCCAGCAAAGCCCCCGTTTTCTATGGATCGGCTGTGCCGATTCCCGGGTGCCCGCCAACCAGATCGTCGGCCTGATGCCCGGCGAACTGTTCGTGCACCGCAACGTGGCCAACCTGGTCAATCACACCGACCTCAACCTGCTGTCCGTGCTGCAGTTCGCCGTGGATGTGCTCAAGGTGGAGCACATCATGGTGGTCGGCCATTACGGCTGCGGCGGCGTGCGTGCCGCCACCGAGGATCAACCCCACGGGCTGATCGACAACTGGCTGCGCCAGGTGCGCGAGCTTTACCTGCGCAACCGCAAGGCCCTGGCCGAACTGCCGGACGACGGTGCCCGCCTGGATCGCATGTGCGAGCTGAACGTGGCCCGCCAGGTGATCAACGTGGCCAACACCACCGTGGTCCAGGAAGCTTGGCGCCGCGAGCAGCCGCTGAGTATCCACGGCTGGATCTACTCCATCGCCAACGGCAAGCTCAGCGACCTGGACCTGGGTGTGAACAACAACCCGGAGCTGCGCACCCTGGAAGCGGACAGCTACAACGGTTGACCGGCGTTAATGCGCGTGCCCGCTGCCTCCGTGGTTGTGCCCGTGCCCTGACGGCGTTGTCGCGTGCTCGCCGTCACCGCCGGTCAGGTTAGCCCATTGCGATTCGGACATGTCCGGCAGGACATGCAATAGCGCCACGATGTCCCAGAGTGTCTCGTCGTCGTGGCTGGGGCCCCAGGCCGGCATGCCGCTCATTTTAATGCCGTGTTTGATCGTCCAGAATGCGCGGCGCGGGTCATGGATGCCGTGATCGGTCAGGTCCGGTGGTTGTGGATAGAGCCCGTCGCGCATGGCGCCGCTGCCTTGGCCCGGCGCCAGGTGGCAGCCGACGCACATGGCTTGGTATTGTTCCGCGCCCGCAGCCACGCGAGCGGGGTCGGAGAGGTCCCCGGGGACCGTTATGTCCTCCGCCCGGGCATCCACCGAGCGATGGCGGGCATAGCCGATCAACGCCTCGGTGGCCGACCAGTGCGGCTCATCGGCCGCGAAATTGTAGGCGCCGCTGACAACAAACACGCCCGCGCCCAACAGCAACAGGGCCACCAGCACCGACCACGCTTTTAATGTTTTCATAAACGCTCCTCGGATGTGCATTTGCGGTAATGTCTTGTGGTGAAAGGGTGCGCCGCCGAGCATCCGTTAATCGGGGCTCGACGGCGCCCGAGGGCTAGAACCAGAAGCGAACACCGGCCACCAGCGTGGTCTCGGAAACGTCGTCTCCAGCGCCACGGGTTTTGGCGGCGGTATCACCGAACTGCCGTTCCCA
>MDTA01146335.1_pt1 | contig 46106 bp, 43 predicted proteins | sample 811151 | NCBI WGS metagenome assembly MDTA01 (sample SAMN05326648, study PRJNA326480) | marine metagenome | isolation source: seawater | place: Indian Ocean: South | collected 2010
CAATGCAAAGCCTCCGGTTTGCAAGATAATTGAATATGGTAAATTTAAGTATGCAGCACAGAAAAAAGCTGCAGAGGCAAGAAAAAAACAAAAAATCGTTGAAGTTAAGGAAATAAAATTTAGGCCTAATATCGATACAAATGACTATGAAATAAAGATGAGAAGTGTAAGAAAATTTATAAATGCAGGCGATAAGGTTAAAATTACTATGCGTTTTAGAGGCAGAGAAATGACGCATCAAGATATAGGTGTAAAAGTATTAAAGCGTATTAGAGAAGACCTTGATACTACTGTGAAAATTGAACAATTCCCTAAGTTAGAAGGAAGGCAGATGGTTCAAGTTTTCGCTCCTAATATTTCAGAAAAAGTAAATACTAAAAGCGATAAAAGAGTATTATCAGATAAAGAACAGTAATACTTATAAATTCTTTTTTTATAGCTTGCATATTTCTCTATAGATATATATATAGAACCTCTAAATATTGAGGAATTTATAAGGAATATATAATGCCTAAGATTAAAACAAAAAGTGGTGCAAAAAAGCGATTTAGTTTAACTAGTTCTGGAAAGGTTAAAATGAATCAAGCTGGAAAAAGGCATGGAATGATTAAGAGAACAACAAAATTTATTAGAAATGCTAGAGGTTCTACTATTATGGTGGATGCTGATGCTAAAATAGTGAAAAAGAATTTTTTAAGAAATAGTTTATAAAAAAATAATAATGAAGAGGAATTACAATGTCTAGAGTTAAACGCGGAGTTACTGCTCATAGTAGACATCTTAAAGTAATAAAAGCTGCAAAAGGCTCAAGGGGTAGGCAAAAAAATACTTTTAGAGCAGCTATTCAAAGAGTTGAAAAAAGTGGTCAATATGCTTATAGAGATAGAAAAGCGAAAAAAAGAACTTTTAGAGGTTTATGGATTCAAAGAATCAATGCAGCTGCGAGAGAGCTTGGAATGACTTATGGTGTATTAATTAATAAGTTAAATATTGCAGGCTATAATATTAATAGAAAAGTACTAGCAGACCTGGCTGTAAGAGAACCAGATTCTTTTAAATCAATTGTTGAAAAAGTTAAAAACTCTTAAAATTAATTATTAAGTTTTGGTTTTTTATAAACTTAAATTATAATAAATTTATGTTTCAAATTAATAATTTCTTAAGTTTGATATATACTTTATTAAATGAAAGAGTATAGGAAAAATGTCTAATATTAAAGATATAGAAGATAATGTATTAGTTGAAATATCTCAAACAAAATCATTAGAAGATCTCCAAGAAATTAAAATTAAAGAGCTAGGTAAAAAAGGTAGGATATCATCTTTAATGAAATCTTTATCAAAGGTTAGTAATGAAGAAAAAAAAGCTCTAGGAAAAAGTTATAATGAATTAAGAATAAATGTTTTAAAAGCATTCGAGTTAAAAGAACAAGAATTAAAAGAATTGGTCATTCTTGATAGAATTAAAAATGATAAATTAGATGTTACTCTCTCAGTTAGGCCAGGAAATAATAATGATGAAGGTAAAATTCATCCTATAAGTAGAACAATTGATACAGTAATTGATATTTTTTCAAATTTTAATTTTACGGTTGAGACAGGTCCAGATATTGAAAATGACTTTAATAATTTTACAGCATTAAATATTCCTGATGATCATCCGGCAAGACAAGATCATGATACATTTTATATAAAAAATAAAATTAATAAAGATAGAAAACTATTAAGGACACATACATCACCAGTTCAAATCAGAACAATGATTAATAAAGAGCCGCCAATTAAAATTATTGCACCTGGTCGAACTTTTAGGTGTGATGATGATGCAACTCATTCTCCAATGTTTCACCAAATAGAGGGCTTAGTTATAGATAAGAATATTAATATGGGGCATTTAAAAGGATTGATAAAATCGTTTTGTTCAGAATTTTTTGAAATAGATAATTTGCCAGTTAGATTTAGGCCTTCATATTTTCCTTTTACTGAACCTAGTGCAGAAATTGATATAAGCTATAGTAAAAAAGGTAATAAAATTAATATTGGGGATGGTTCTGATTGGCTTGAAGTAATGGGTTGCGGTATGGTGCATCCTAATGTCCTAAAAAATTGTGGATTAAACCCTGAGGAATGGCAAGGGTTTGCATTCGGTTTAGGCGTAGAGAGATTTGCTATGTTAAAATATGGAATAGCTGATTTGAGAAACTTTTATGAAGGGGATGTTAGATGGCTAGATCATCATGGCTTCTCTCTTACTTGTGGACCCTCTGCCACTTGGCTTAATTATAAGGAGAATTAGGAATTGAAGTTTTCTTTATCATGGTTATCTGAACATATAGATTTTATTCCAGATATTAGTCTTGACACTATAAGTAAGAGTCTAACTAGCTTAGGTTTAGAAGTTGAATCTATAAAAGATATATCATTAGGTTTAGAAGATTTTATTATAGCTGAAATTGTAAATATTAAAACTCATCCAAATGCTGATCGGTTAAATATTTGTTATATAGAATTAGGAGATAAAAAAGTACCAGTTGTATGTGGAGCAAAAAATGTTAAAAAAAATTTAAAGGTAGTTTTTGCTCCAATTGGCTCCACTATTCCTCTGAATAATATGGTTCTAAAGAAAAAAGATATTAGAGGTTTTACAGGCGAAGGGATGTTATGTTCTTACGAAGAACTCTGTCTTTCAGAAAGAAGTGATGGAATCATTGAATTGCCAGAAGATGCTCCTGTAGGTAAAAAATATGTAGACTGGTCAAGTTTATCTGATCCTATATTTGAGATTGGGCTAACCCCAAATAGGGGAGATTGTGCAAGCGTTTTAGGTATAGCAAGAGAACTTTCTGCTATAGGTTTGGGAAAATTAAAAGAAAATAATATTAAAAAAATAGAAGGCACTTTTAAATCAAATATTAATTGGCGTATAGAACTATCAGATAAAGAAAAATATGCATGTCCTTATGTTAAAGGACGATACTTTAGAGGCTTAAAAAATATTGAAAGCCCAGATTGGTTAAAGAAGAGACTACTATCAATAGGTTTAAAACCTATATCTTCTCTAGTTGATTTAACAAATTATATTACTTTTGATATAGGAAGACCACTTCACGTGTTTGATGCAAAAAAATTAAAGGGAGACTTATCGATAAGAATGTCTAATAAGGGTGATGATATATTGGCATTAGATGGAAAAAAATATAATTTAGAAGAAAAGTTCTTAATAATTACTGATGAAAATAAACCTGTTTCTATTGCCGGAGTAATGGGAAGTGAGCCTAGCTCATGTGACGAAAATACAACTGAAATGTTTTTAGAATCCGCATATTTTGATTCTAAATATATTGCTAATAGCGGAAGAAGATTAAATATTCAATCCGATGCTAGATATAGATTTGAGCGAGGTGTAGATCCAAGTAGTGTTGATAAAGGTATAGATTTAATGACTCAGTTAGTCTTAGATATTTGTGGAGGACAAGTTAGTGAAGAAGTTCAAGCTGGCCAATTACATACTAAAAAGAAAAGTATAGATTTTGAATATAAAAAATTAGAAAAAATTGGCGGACTTAAAATTGATATTGGTAAACAACAAAATATTCTAAAAAACTTGGGTTTTATATTAAAACATAATGGAAATTATTGTTCTTTGTCAGTTCCCTCCTGGAGACATGATATTCATGAAGAAGTTGATATTGTAGAAGAGTTATTAAGAGTAAATGGGTATGATAAACTGGAAGATGAGCAGATTAAAATTGATTCTTATAGTAGAAAAAGAATTTTAAGTTATGAAGAATATAGAAATAGATTAATAAGTTCTGCTTTAGTAAAAAGAGGTTTATATGAAGCAGTTACATTTTCTTTTATATCAAAAAAAGATGCAATATTATATAATCTTAGTGATAATTTTATAGAATTAGATAACCCAATTTCTGAAGAACTATCAATAATGAGACCAAGTTTACTTCCAAATTTATTAAATAAGTTTGTAAATAACCACAATAAAGGACTTAAGAATAAAGGTTTATTTGAGGTGGGTGCAATTTATCTTGGAGAGAATGAAGATCAGCAGATTTCTTGTTCTGCAGGTATTAGATCTGGTCAAGTATTAGGAAGGCATTGGTCATTAGATAACAGAGAAGTTGATATTTATGATGTAAAGAAAGATATTTTTAATATACTAGAAGCTTTAGGTTTAAATATAGAAAGTGTTTCATTAAGCACAGATAAATTACCTAAATGGTATCACCCCGGTAGGGCAGCATCTATTAATTTAGGTAAAATTATTCTTGGCTATTTTGGAGAGCTTCATCCTAAGTATACAGATTATTATTCTATAAAATTTGTTAGTTTTGAATTATTTAATAGTAAAGTACCTATAATTACTTCAAGAAGTTATAGTAAAGAATTTGTTTCTTATAATTTAATGCCTATAAAAAGAGATTTTGCTTTTTTGACTGAAATAAATACACCCTCTGATAAAATAATTAAAGCTATTAAAAAATCAGTAAATGCTATAAGAACCATACAATTATTAGAAGTTAATTTATTTGATGTCTATAATAACAATTTGTCCTCTAATAAACTAAAATCATTAGCAATAGAAGTAGAATTTCAACCTTTAGATAAAACTCTTACTGATAAAGAGATATTAGAGATATCAGATCTTATAGTTAGTGGAGTAAGAAATGATACTAATGCAAAACTCCGGGATTAATAAAGGAGGGGTGGCCGAGCGGTCGAAGGCGCACGCTTGGAAAGCGTGTATACGGGAAACTGTATCGTGGGTTCGAATCCCATCTCCTCCGCCATACTTTTTAATAAATTATATAAGCAGATTTTTATTATGAAAATACTTTTCGCTCTTAGGTTATATTCAGGCCTTGAAGATAGTGTTATAAATGAAAAGTGGCAACCTAATGGAATACCAACCATTTATAAATTATTAGAAGATTTAGATAAAAAACATGATATAAAAGTACTATTAATGCATAAAATTCCTAATGAAATGCAGTATAGTAAATATAAAGAAAAGCATAATAAAACAATTTTTTTTAAGGAATTTAAAGAGCCTTTTGAGATAATATCATCTACTTATAATAATGAATATCGTCTTAGTAAATATAAAAGAATGATAGAGGAATTTATACATTTTAAGGTAATACTAAAATATATTAGAAAAGAAAAACCAGACTTAATTTATATTGATAATGCTAATATTTGGTCAGCTGGTTTAATTGCTAGAATTCAGAGTAGTCCAGTTGTTTTTAGGTTATTAGGAATTTATCCCTATATTACAAAATTATCTCAAAATAAATTAAATATTTCTCAGAGAATATTAAAATGGTTAATTAAAGCACCATTCTCTTTAGTTATAAATACAAATGATGGTTCAGGGAAAAGTATTCATGTTACAAAATTGTTAAAGAAAAATACAAACTATCAGCTATTGTTGAATGGGGTAGATATTCCTAAAGTAAATAAAAATGCAGTAGCACATAAAATTAATATAAATAAAAATAAATTAGTTTGTTTATTCGTATCTAAATTAGAAACTTATAAAGGTTGTTTAATATTTGTAGAAGCTATGATTAAGGCTATGCAACAGGGAATAGAATTACACTCTATAATTATTGGAGAAGGCTCACAAAAGAAAAATATAGAAACATTAATTCAGAAAGAAGGTATGGGTCGTAACTTTTCTATATTAGGAAATATCCCTCATAATGATATATTTTATTATCATTCAATTAGTAATATTTATGTCTCTTTAAACCAATTAGGTAATATGAGTAATACTAATTTAGAAGCAATTAAGTTTGGACAGGCAGTAATTTTCCCTAGAGCACTTGATAATGAAACTGATAATGAAGATATTAAATTATTTGGAGAAAAAAACATTCTTTGGATCAAAAACCCATATGATAAGTTGGGGTTAATATCTCATTTGGAAAAAATAAATAATAATAGATCAATTTTGTCATCATATAAAAGTCAAATACTTGCTATGTCAAAGTTATTGCCTTCTTGGCAAGAAAGAATTAATAAGGAAGTGTCACTTTTAGAAGGTATAGTTCATAAAAAGTAATATAAGGTGAAGGAAGAAAATGAATAAAAAAAAGGTTTTTTTGCATATATTGGGAGCTAGACCTAATTTTATTAAAGCAGCACCTATTTTGAATGCTCTTAATGAACATAATATAAAAAATGAAATTCTCCATACAGGCCAGCATTATGATTATGATATGTCTGAACAGTTCTTTAAAGAGCTTTCTATTCCTAAACCAAATTATAACTTAGGCATAGGATCAATGTCTCATGGTGCCCAAACAGGTAGAATGATTGAAGGTATTGAAAAAGTTTTAAAAAGTAATTCTTTTGATTATATATTCATTTATGGGGATACTAATTCAACTCTAGCAGGAGGTTTAGCATCTGTAAAATTGGGTTTACCCGTGGCCCATATAGAGGCTGGAGTTAGAACAGGAAATATTCATTCACCAGAAGAAGTAAATAGAAAATTATGTGATCACATTTCTACTATAAATTTTTCTCCTACTCAATTGTCTTATCAAAACCTAAAAGATGAAGGCTTAGTTGATTCACAAAATATTTATTGTGGAGATGTAATGTATGATATGGTGATTAATACAAAGTTGAAAAAGTTAGAAATAGATTTACCTAAAAGATATGTTCTAGCTACTATTCATAGACAAGAAAATACTGATCAAAATGAAATTTTAAATAATATATTTTTAAACTTAATGAATTTAGCAAAAAATATTAATATTATATTCCCAATGCATCCAAGAACAAAACAACGACTTAAAGAAATAAATCTGTATGATATAGTTTGTAAAAGTTTAAATGTAATAGAGCCACAAAGTTATAATAATTTATTAAATTTAATTAAATATTCTGAAATGGTTGTTTCGGATTCAGGAGGTGTACCTAAAGAAGCTGCTTTTTTAAAAACCCCGTCTATTTTTATAGGTGAACAAATAGTATGGACAGAGCTTTTGGAACAAAATTGGTCATATTTAATCACTCCTGAAAAAATAAATAAATTAATAACAGTATATAATAAATTTAAAAATACTAAGAAAAGAAAATTATTATTTGGTTTTGGCGATGGGAACGCAGCTAATAAAATTGCAGAAACTATGAATAGAATTATTTTATAAATAATTATGCAAATGAATAAATTTTTATTACAAAAATTAAATTTTTTTAAAATATTTATTTTTAGCAAGTTTTTAGCGCTTAAAAGACGGACGCATCTTTATATATATAAAGATTATAATCCTTATCCAAAATTATCGAAAAATATTAATTTAAGTCCAAGTGTAATTAATAAAAATTATTATAAAGGTGTTACACCTAAGCTGTCTTTTGAACACTCTTTATTAAGTAAAGAAGATTTTCAAGCAAATGCTAGAAATAAAATTGAAGAATTAATTAGTTTAAGAAAGAATCTAACCGTTACAATTTTAAATACTCAGGAATATGTTTTTAAAAAAAAATATATTAGAAAAAGAATGATCATTAAATTAGAAAGAAATAGGTATATACCTGTTGAGACATTAGAGCTAATAAAGAATAAAAATATTAAAAAGGGCATAATGGTGTGTTTGCAAGGAACTAATTCTGGTGCTCATTTAAATTTTGGAGAAACTAGAATGCCAGCTGATCCATTTAAAGTATATGCTGGCAGTTCTTTAGCTATACAGGCAGCTGATAATGGTTATTTAGCAGTATCTTTTGATCGAATAGGTTATGGAGAGAGAAGAGAGGTTGAATTACAAAAACAAAGTGTTCTTCCAGTTTTAGATATATCTTTGCATTCTTTGGCACTAGGAAACACATTGCTTGGTGAAACTGTTTCAGAAATTTATACTTTAATTAAGTGGTTTAAAAATAAACACAACATGCCTCTTTGGATTGTAGGCTATTCTTCTGCAGGCTCTGTTGCTTCTGTAGCAGGCGCATTATTTAATGAATATATAGATGGAATTTGTATTGGGGGATGTATAGGTCCATTTCAAGATACTATATTAAAACGTGGTGCAACGGCACATTTAGAAATAAATGAGTGTGTAAAATGGTTTGATCAAGAAATTTTAATACAATTAATGGCGCCTCGCCCTTGTATTATTATTGCCGGTAATAAGGACCATATATGGCCTTATTCTGGAGCTAGAATCATATATAATAAGTCTAAAAATATATATGAATTATATTCTTCTCAAAAAAAGCTTGAATTAATTGAGGCTTTTGGCGTTCATACGTATTATCCAGAATTAATGTGGGGGTCTGTAAACCGACATATAAAGTAGGTTTAATTAGTTAAGTTTTTTTATAGTTTCTTTAATAGTATTTTTTATAATTTGTTCTGCATTTTTATCTATTCTTGAATTAATACCAAATGGAGGTCTACTTTTATCTATTTCATAGCCGCCGTCCATAATATCTTTTTTAGTTGGAAGATAGGCTAGCATCCCATTTGCGTATCCCACATTTATTATATCTAGATTATTTATTCTACTAAAATTATAACCACTTAGTACTTCTGCGCTCATAAAAATAAAACAAATACTTTCCCATTTCCATATTGTTATTTCTAAATCTTTTTTTGTAAAACTTTTATTTTTCAGAGGGATTGGCATCTTAATAGTTTTAGAAATAATATTACTATCATTAATTTCTTTTTGTTTTATATATTTGTTATTTTTAATAGTTTGATAAAGGTTTTTTCCTAAGTACAGAGAATCCCCTTCAATAATTTTTCTAAATCTATCTCCTATTATTAATTTAATAAATTTATCTTTAATTCTAATATTTTTTTTAATTACTTTTGGTCTTACATATCCACAAAAACCTTGCATAAATAAAATATTCTTATGAGAATTATTATTTAAAAATTTTCTAAGATATCCAGGATAATCAGCACCTACAGTGCCTTTGGGATCACATACAGGGTGACATGTGTATTGAATAATAATGTTTTCAATATTTTTATTATCATTCCTTATAAATTCAATCATATATATATTATCATCTATTTTTTTTCTTTTATTAGGCAAAGACTGCATTTGAATTAAGGGTAAAGACTTAAATTGGAGAGCTTTTCTTCTTCTATTGATAGACAAATTATTTGTTTTTAAAATTTTAAAATTAGCTTTTACTTTTATTTCCTCGCTTTCAAAAGTTTTACAAATTAGTGAGTATATATTTTCATATAAAAACAATTCTATATTATCTTTACTGAATCCATAGCCTATATTTGGGTCAGGGTTAGGTGAGCCATGAGTATGGCTAGCACAAAATACAATATCATTTCCTTTTATACCTTTATTTATGAATATTTTTTCTCGCAATTTTTCTACTAATGAATTTGAAAACCATATTATGTCTGCAGAAATAATAATATTTTTATTATTAATAATCATTACTGCACACTGACATGGAGAAGATTCAACTGATTTATAATTTCCACCATTAACTGAATTATATTCAGTTTTATGAAAATTTAGATCCGCAGTTACGTTTTGAATAATCATAATAGTCTTTCTATTTTACTATTTCCAATTTCTTGTATCCCAAAGTATAGAGTCATATTTGTTACCTATATTAATAGCTTCTTCCAAAATATTATTATTTATATTAGTATTTGTAGCTTTTAATAAAATTTCAAGTTGCATAATATTATTACAACCTATAACTAATTTGCCATATGGACATAACTTTTCTATTGTTTTAATGGCAAGTGCTTCAATTGTAATATTATTATCTAAAACTAATTCACGTAATTCTAAAATTGGCTTTTGAAGTGTTATTAGACTTTTAGGAAAGTTTTTATTGTCTAAAAATATTAAACCTTGAATGAATATAGACCTAATTAGAACAGTTCCACCATTTTTATTAAAGTTTAATAATTTTTTTGATCTAAGTAATTTCTGGTTAAAGATATTTCCAGGGATTTGAACTAGATCTATATTTTCATCTAGAGGAATATATCTTTCATCATAAATACTTAAACCAAATTTTTTAATTTGATTTTTTTTCTTCAATTGAATTAAGAAATTTTTCATTCCTTTAATTTCCCAGTCTACAGGGTTATGAAGAAATAACCCTTCAATAAGCTTTTTTTTTAATTTTTTTAGAGATTGATTAAAATGTTCTTCAGCTATTAAAACACTATCTTCTTTTAATTTAGGAATTTTAGTATATATTTTTATTTCTTTATCAATATTTTCTGTTGCATAACCTATATATTCTTCCGAATATCCATAACTGGAGGCTGTATCAAAACTTAAAAAGTCATCTTTTATTGCCTTTTGAATAAATTTTATTGCATTTTTTTTGGAATTTAAATGGGTTGAACCTGCTATGCCATAATCTTGACCTATCTGGGCTGACCCTATTATATATTGCTTATTATTATGTTTAACATTCAAAACATAGTTCCTTATATTAGATTCTTTCTAAATACTTTCTCAATTCAAAGTAAAGCTTTTTATTTCTTAATGTTTTATTTAATATACTAAGAATTATTGTTTTTTTTGCTTTGATACCATGTCTAAAAAAACCATTCTTATAAAAAGAAAGTTTTTTGTATTTTTTTATAGAAAATTTATCTGACCATAAATTCAAAGTAGCTACATTTTCTGAAAATGAAAATTTAATGGCCCAAGATAATAAATTTTTTAGATCATTTTTATTTAGAACTATTAGGTCTTTTATATCAATTTTATTTATATTATTTTCAATATTTTTAGTTAAGGCTATTAGTCCTACAATTTTTTTATTTTTTAATAAAACTGCAATAAAAGAATTATTATATGGGTTTTGGTAGTACCTCCATTTATAATATTTCCAATTTCTTTTTATAGATATAATATCTTCAGTTGTATTTTTTCCATATAAATTAAAGAATTCTTCTAATCTCTCATCACCTGATTCATCTAATAATATAACATTATTAGAATTTGATGAAAATATCTTTATATAAACAAAGAATAATAATTTCCATATTTTAGAAATTACATTAATAAATATAGTAGTAACTTTTCTATTTTTTGTAATCTTATTTATTAATAAAGGTTTGATGTCCACTATCGCGTAACTCAGATATATTGGAATTTGTTTTATATCGTATCCACCATATATATATGATTTATGCCCATTTTTATTAGGAAACCCATAAGCTATATCTACTCCATCTTTTTTTAATTTTATTAATGCAGCTTTTACTACTTCTTTAAATACTCTTCTTTCTTCCATAGGCAAAGTATTTAAGATTGAAGGGTCTGCGTAGGACCCCTCTGACTTTGCTACAGTTATAGTTTTATTATTTAATAAAAATTTATTAATAATAAAAGAGTAATGAACAGCCAACTTATTATTTATTTTACATATAAAAACGTATCCATTTCCATCAGGACCTTTTTTATATTCCCAATGCCATTTATCTTTATCTATATCTATAAATATATTTTGTATAAACTTTATAAAACTGTCAGAAGGACTATCTTCTTGGTAGTTTTCAATCAATATTTCATTTTTACTCATTGATTATACTTTCTAGAATATTTAAATAAACTATAGAACTATTTTATTATTTTTTAAATTACCTAGTTGATTAATTCCCTTGTTTTTTAAATATAATTCAGTATGCCAAGATACAGCATTTCTAGCTAAGCGTTTATCAGAAATAACTTTATTGTATGGTATAGCAGGAAAATGCGGAATAATTTCCATCCAATATGAAAAATATTTTTGATCAAAATTCTTCCATAGTGAATTTTTATTAAATATAAATAAACATTTAAATAATAATCTCAGTGGAATGATCCATTTTGGTGTTATATACTTTTTATTTATAGGTATTTTTTTCCAGACGTTGCCCCAGTTTTCCTCTATAAGCATTTCTTCATAAAGTTTTTGTTTTAATTTAAGTCTTGCAGGTACTTGACTCCAAAATTTAAGATAGTCATCGTGCCAAAGAGGTAATTCCCAGTCTAGGCCATAAAAATCATAAATTCTTTGGCCTGGTATAACATATTTTGTTTGCCTATTTAAAAACTCAAGTTGTTCAAAAATGGAAGAACTAGGAATATTATCATTATCTTTATATGAATTATTTATAATTTGGTTGTTTAATTTATTTTTAATTATATTAATTTCTGAGGTCTTGAAATAATTTTCCCAAAGTGAGCAATGTTTAGTGATAAACTTATCATATATATTTTCTATTTTATTTTCATTTTTAGAAAACAATGGCATGTGTCCACCTGAAATAAAATCACCTGAATTTCCATTAATAATTATTGTATCTTTTGATATAATTCTTTTCTTTAATAAATCATCAACGACAAATAAATCTTGTACATAAGGAAAAGCGGATAATGTATCCGCATATGCAACATATTCCTTATATAATTTAGAAGAAAAATTATTTTTTTGTATTTTATTATCCAAATTAGTAAAATACCAAGGATAATTTAACTTTTTTGCAATATTTTTTGCAATATTTGCTTCAAAATTATTTTTTCTTCCGTAAGAATAGCATACTATGTTTTTTGCATTTAATTTGTATAATGCTGAAATAATTAATCTTGAATCAAAACCTCCAGATAAAGGTACTGCAATTTGCCTGTTGTCTCTTTTATTTATAATTTCAGCAATAATATCTAATGTTAAATTTTTTAGATCACGTTTAAAAACATTATCATCCTTCTTGCTATTTACCTTCCATGGCTCATAATTATAATACTTATAAAGGTATTTCTTTTTATTTTGCCAAATAAAACATTCTCCTGCTTCAAGTTGAGTTAAACCTTCTATAATAGTTTCTTTTCCTATAGCGTATCCAGACATAGCAATACTTAAACAAGCATTATTATTAATTTTTGTTAAATGCATATTTTTAGCTAAAGGAGTTGCATGGTTACCTATTCCTAATTTCTTTTTATTTGTTGCTAAAAAAATAGGTATAGATTTTATTCTATCTACAGCAGAAAATAAAGTATTTTTCGAAGAAATAATAAACGCAAATTTTCCTTTTATTCTCTCAAATAATTTATTGATATCTTTTTGGGTAATTTCATTAATATTATTAAATCGTTTAATAATTTTTAATATGTCATCTAGTTTTATATCTCCGGCATAAGATATATGGTAACCCTCATAAGATGAGCTAACCCATTTTCTACCTTTAATAATTAGTGGCTGACTATTTAGCATCTGATTGTTATCCTAATATATTCTTTATTACTAAAACTTATTTTATATTAAGCTGAGCATAGATAATTAATTTCTTTTTTATTAAATTAAGTATATTAAATATATATATAATTAAAATAAATATAAGTTTAATCATGATAAAAAATTTTATAAATACAAATAAATTTAATATTTCAAAAGAACAAATAAAATTTTTTGAAAATAATGGGTATCTAATATTAGAGAGATCTCATGATTTTTGGAATAGCCATAATGTAGATCTAGAATATATAAAGAGTAAATGTGATTCATTAATAATAGAAGAGGGTGACCTAGCTGGACAAGATGGAAAGCTTAAAATTGGCAAACAATTTGGAGAGAAAGGTGCAAATCGTCTTAAAAATTTGTTGGCTAAGGGAGATTGTTTTAGAAAATTGATTGCTATTCCAGATATTTTATATTTGCCTTTTTTTCTATTAGGTGAGAATTTTAAGCTTTCTTCTATTGATATGAGAGAACCGATAAAAAATACAGGATACCAAGGGCTGCATTTAGATTGGAAACAAAGGAAGAATAAAGATGAAAATTTTTTTCAATGTACGGCATTTATTCTTCTTGATGATGTAAATGAAAATAATGGAGCTATAAGAGTAATTCCTAGAAGCCATAAAGAACTTGTAAATATTAAATCTGTTAGTGATAATCAAGATAAAAGAACAAAAGAAGATAATAATACTTTGAATATGTATGATAAAAAATATTCAACATTACTTACTGGCAAATTTGGTGATATAATTTTGCTTAATGTTAATACGTTTCATGGAGGCACGAATAATATTAGTGGTGAAAGAAGAAGATTAATTCATTTAAATTATAGACATACTTCCTTGCCATTAAATATAGATCAATATGAATTTATTCCTAAAAATTTGCATAAAAACTTTAATGATTTTGAGAAATATCTAATATCTCTATATAAAAAACCTTTTTGGAATAAGTTTATAAAAAAAATTAGAATTAAAATAATACTCATATATACAAAATTATTTAAATAGATTGTTAAGAATGACGAATAATAAATTAATTAGAAATTTTGCTATAATTGCTCATATTGACCATGGAAAGTAAACTCTTTCTGATAGGCTAATTGAGCATTGTGGTACTGTAAGTAGTCGAGATATGAAAGATCAAATATTAGATTCAATGGAAATAGAAAGAGAAAGAGGAATAACTATAAAGGCTCAAACGATCAGGTTAGATTATGTTTCTCCAGAAGGTAAAAAATATATTTTAAATTTAATAGATACTCCTGGCCATGTGGATTTTTCATATGAAGTTTCAAGGTCTCTGGCAGCTTGTGAAGGAGCATTACTTTTAGTTGATGCGAGTCAAGGAGTAGAAGCACAGACACTTGCAAATACATGGCTAGCACTTGAAACTAATCTTGAAATATTACCAGTTTTAAATAAAGTTGATCTGCCTGCTTCTGATCCAGAAAGAGTAAAAAGCCAAATAAATGATCTTATTGGATTGGGCACAGAAGGAATTAATCACGTTTCTGGTAAAACTGGTGAAGGAGTAAAAGAATTATTAAATAATATAATTAATTTTATTCCAGCTCCTAAGGGCAATATTAACGCTCCTTTAAAAGTTTTATTAATAGATGCATGGTATGATTCATACTTAGGTGTAATGGTTTTAGTTAGAATTCATGATGGTGTTTTAAAAAAAGGAATGAAAGTCACTCTAATGAGATCAAAAAAAGAATATCAAATCGAACAAGTAGGTATTTTAGATCCAAAGCCAAAAATAGTGGATTCATTATCTGTAGGAGAAGTAGGTTTTATTACTGCTGCAATTAAGAGTGTTTCGGATGCTTGGGTGGGGGATACTATTACAGATATTAAAAAGCCTGCATTACAAGCACTTGCTGGTTTTAAAGAGAGTATACCAGTGGTTTTTTGTGGACTATATCCTGTTGATGCAGGAGAATTTGATAAATTAAGAGAGTCTCTTTCAAAACTAAGGCTTAATGATACATCTTTCCATTATGAAGTTGAATCTAGTGCAGCTTTAGGATTAGGATTTAGGTGTGGTTTCTTGGGATTATTGCATCTTGAAATTATTCAAGAAAGGCTAGAAAGAGAGTTTGATATAGAATTGGTAACGACTGCACCGAGTGTTATTTATCAATTAAATATGAGTGATCAAAAACAAATAAAAATTCATAATCCTGCTGATTGGCCAGACATTACTAAAATTGTGTCAATTGAAGAGCCATGGATTAGAGCAACCATATTTAGCCCTGATGAATATTTAGGTAAAATATTAAGTCTTTGTAATGAAAAGAGAGGTACTCAGATAGAACTAAGTTATGTTGGAAAAAGGGTGATGTTAATTTATGATCTTCCATTAAATGAAGTCATATTTGATTTTAATGATAGCTTAAAATCAATTAGTAGAGGATATGCAAGTTTTGATTATGAAATAAAAAATTATGAAATTGGTAATTTAGTAAAAGTATGTATGTTAATAAATTCTGAAACTGTAGAGAGTTTATCATTTATAGTACATAGAGATAATGCAGATATAAGGGCGAGAGCAATTTGTGAAAAGTTAAAACAGTTAATCCCTAGACAATTATTTAAGATAGCAATACAGGCGGCTATTGGGGGAAAAATAATTGCTAGAGAAACAGTTAGTGCTTTAAGAAAAGATGTTACAGCCAAATGCTATGGTGGCGATATAACAAGAAAGAAAAAGCTTTTAGAAAAACAGAAAAAAGGTAAAAAGAGAATGAAACAAGTTGGAAATGTTGAAATTCCACAAGAAGCATTTTTGGCGGCATTGAAAGTAGATATTTAATTATTTATTTAAACCGTAAAAAAATGAAAGCTAATAAGATAGTAAAAATTATACTTAAGGTAAATAATATAGATAGTTCTAATATAGGAAGCATAATATTATACCATATTTGTAAATCTAAATTATTCTCTAACTCCCATTTTTCAATAACTTTTTGTAGTCCAATTAAAGAATTGATATGAACATTTTTCCAAATTTCGCCTAGGGTAGTTGTATCTATGAAAATATTACTCAATATTAAAATAATATAAACACATAATAAAAAAATGTTAATTATTACCATATTTTAGTATAGCTTTCTATTTAATTAGTATAGTTTATAATCTTAGGAGTAAAAAATTGTTAAACTTTATCCAAATATTACAATTGGTGTCTTTCGCATTCTTAATGTCACTTGGCCAAATTCTATTTAAGAAAACAGCTTTGTCAATGTCAACGCTAGGTGCATTAAGTTTAATAGATGGTATTATGAAGGCAATATTTATTCCATGGTTATATTTAGCTCTTACAGTATACGCCTTAGCTACAGTTTTTTGGCTATATATTTTACAAAGAATTCCTTTAACGATTGCATATCCATTTTCTGCATTAGCTATGATAATAGTGCCCATACTTGCTATAATTTTGTTTGGTGAAAAACTAAGTATTTCATATTGGTTTGGTTTATTATTGATTATCTCTGGAATAGCAATTATCGCCCAATAGTTTTAGGTTGACGTTCACTATATGAACGGTATATATATTAAATGTTCATTTTTTGAACATTTAATATATAATAAGAGTTAACAACTATGAATAATAATGAATTAAAAAAAGATGATATGACTTTAAATTTATTGTCGGCAGTAGATGCAGATAGTAAAATAACCCAAAGATCACTAGCTGCGGAATTAGGAATTGCCCTAGGTTTAACTAATGCATACTTTAAAAAATGCGTAGATAAAGGATTAGTAAAAATACAACAAATACCTAAAAATAGGTATTCATATTATTTAACAAAAAAAGGCTTTACCGAAAAAGCCAGATTATCTGCAGAATACTTAAAATATTCTTTTAATTTTTTTAGAGAAACTAAGTCTGAATGTGAGAAAATTATCAAAATTTGCTCAGATAATAATTATTTATCAATAGTTTTGTCTGATAAATCTGAATTTGCAGAAATACTAATTTTGAGTGCAATAGATACTAAAGTAAATATAGTTGGCGTTATAGGTAATGAAGCAGGAAAGTACTGTGGAAAAAAAATAATTAAATCTGTTAAAGATTCTAGTCAAGTAGATGCGATAGTTATGACGAATTTAATTAACCCAGACACAAGATATAAATTTTTAAAAAAGAAATATAATAAACATAATATTCTTTTAGCTAAGTTTATTAATTTAGGAAGAAAATAAAATATGAAATCTTGGTATGTCGTTCATACTCTAACTAATCAGGAATTTAGAGCAGAATTAAATTTAAAAAGACAGGGTTATACTGTTTATTTACCTAAATATGTAGGAATAAGAAGGCATGCTCGAAAAGTAGAAAAAATTTTTAAACCATTATTCCCAAGATATATATTTATTAATTTAGATTTATCATATGATACAATTTCATATATAAACTCTACTTTTGGAGTAAATAAAATAGTTTCTCTTGGAGGCTATCCTAATATGCTTCCTGTCTCTGTAATAGAAAATCTTAAATCTCAAGAAGATATTAATGGTAATTTAGACTCAATTATTAATTTCAAATATAAAGTTGGTGATAAAGTAAAAATTAATAATGGAGCTCTTCAAGGAAGTAATGCTGTCTTTATGGGAATAAATGACAAGCAGCGGGTATCTGTTTTATTAAATATTCTTGGTAGGAAGTTAAATATTTCTGTTCCTACATTATCTTTACAATCATCTTGAGGTGAATATGAATAATAAATATAAAAAGATCTTAGATATTATTTATTCTTCGATTATAGAAGTTAACAAACAGCAACCTCCAGAGTATACAATTAGAGCACACAAGGATGAGTTTTTAATATCTGAAGAAAGTTCAATAGACTCTTTAGGTTTGATAACCTTATTGATAAATATTGAAGACAAAATTCAAAATGAATTTAATAAAAAACTAGACTTAGTAGAAGAAAAATTAATTTCTGATGAAAATTCTCCTTTCAAAACTGTGGATGGTTTAGCTAAATGGCTAGAAAATAATGTTTAATAAATATCATTTAATATCAGATTTTAATATAGAGCCTTTGAAAGGGTTTTTAATTAATTTAGACAAAAATGCTAAAGTAACAGTCGCTCCTTATGGCCAAGTTATTCAAGAAATTTACAATAATAATTTAGATAATGAAAATCAAATATTTATTTGGACTTTTCCACAAAGCATTATTCCTACTTTTTCAGATGCTATAAAATTGCATAATATTGAAGAAAAGGCCTGTTTAAAGGAAGTTAAAAAATATTGTGAAGCTATAATTGAATTATCAAAAAAATGTAAATGTGTATATTTAGCCTCCTGGGTTTTAGAGAATAATATAAATAGCTATGGAATGTTAGATTGGAAACCTGGCTTAGGTATTTCTAATATTTTGGCTAAAATGAATATTTTAATGGCAGATTTATTAAACGAATATAAAAATATTTATATTTTGAATACTCAATTTTGGATTCAAAATACTGAAAAAGTTATTCCTAAGATTTGGTATGCTACAAAGGTTCCCTATTCTCAATTAGTTTATAGAAATGCTGCAAATACTATTCATTCTGCCTCTATTGCATTAAATGGCACTAGTAAAAAATTAATTATTTTAGATTTAGATAATACTTTATGGGGGGGAGTAGTAGGAGAGCTTGGTATAGAGGGTATAATTTTAGGAGGACACGACTATAAGGGAGAAGCGTTTAAAGAATTTCAGCAAACATTACTAACTCTTTCTAACAGAGGTATCCAGCTAGCTATAGTTAGTAAAAATGATGAGAATGTAGCTTTAGAAGTAATCAATAAACATGATCAAATGGTTTTAAAAAAAGAGAATTTTGTTTCATGGAGAATAAATTGGAAAGATAAAGCTACGAATATTAAGTCTATACTAAAAGAATTAAATTTGGGGCTCTCTTCAGCTATATTTATCGATGACAATGCGGTTGAAAGAGATTGGGTGAGAAAAAGTCTTCCAGAAATTTTAGTACCGGAATGGCCCAATGATCCTACTCATTATGTAACAGAATTAGCAAAGTTAAATTATTTAGATATTGCTTATTTAAGTGATGAAGATAGAAACAGAACAAAAATGTATTTATCAGAAAGGGAAAGAAAAGCAGAGAAAGAGAAATCTGTATCATTAACTGATTGGCTGATTTCTTTAGATACTAAAGTTACTGTCCATCTTTTAAATAAAAATAATATAAATAGAGTTACTCAACTATTTAATAAAACTAATCAACTAAATCTAAGAACACGTCGAATGAATCAAGAAGAAATATTAAAATGGATGGCAATAAATAAGAAAAATAAAATAATGTATATAGTTGATGTTAAGGATAGAATAGGAGATCTAGGAATTGTAGGTATAATAAGCTGTGAAATTAAAGACTTAGAAGTAAATATAGAAGATTTTATTTTAAGTTGTAGAGTTATGGGCCGAAAAATTGAAGAATTTATGTTATGGCTTGCAATTAATTTTGCTAAGAAAAATAACGTAAGTAAAATAAAAGCAGAGTTTATTCCCACAAAAAGAAATAGGCCTACATTTGATATTTTACAAAAATCTATTTTTAAAAATATTTCGAATAATTTATTTGAAGCTGAATCTAATATAAATATAGAAATTCCAAAAGAACTTAAAATAAATAGTACATTGATAGAAGAATGATAAAAATAGATTTTTGCCAGAAGAAGGAAATTTTTAAAGTTCAAGAATTTATAAATGATCATTGGAAAAAAGGACATATTTTAGCACAAAATGATATTCTATTTAAATGGCTATATAAGAATAAAGATGGATATAATTTTCTTATTGCTAAAAAAAATGAAAATATAATAGGAGCATTAGGTTTTATTAAAAATTCTCACTTTGATCCAGTTATAACTAATAATGATATTATTTGGTTGGCCTTATGGAAAGTAAATGAAAAAGAAGCTCCGCCTGGTTTAGGTTTGATTTTATTAAAAAAATTAGAAAATATAAATCCTAATAAAACTATTGCTGTTTTAGGTATTAATCAAGATCATCCAAGAATATATAAAGCTATTAATTATGATACAGGTATTATGGATCATTTTTATTTTACAAACCCTGATATTAAAAATTTTAGAGTATTAATGAATGATAAACACAAAAAACTTCCAACACCAAAAATCTCTAGTTGTAAATTAATATCTAAAAATATTTTAATTAGTGATTTAGATAAAATAGATTATAATTATAACTCAAAAAATTTTTCTAATAAAAAAACAGCAAAATATTTTATTAATAAATATTTAAATAATCCATTTTACAATTATCAACTTTTTCATCTTCAGAAAACGGATGCACAAATAGCGCTAATAGTACTTAGAGTAATAAATATTGAAAATAGTAAAATAATTAGAGTTATCGATTTTGAAGGAGATGAATCTTTAATTTCCCATGCAGGTGATTTTTTTTTGAAAATTATAAAAAAAGAAAAAGCAGAATATATTGATTTTCTTCAATATGGTATTCAGAGGAAATATTTCTTAAGGTGCGGTTTTGAGTTACTCAATACTCATAATACTATCATAGTGCCTAATTATTTTGAGCCGTTCATTCAAAAGAATATTCCTTTACTATTTTCATATAAATTCAATAATGATAAAATTAGAATATTTAAAGGTGATGGTGATCAAGATAGGCCAAGTTTGGTAGCCAAATGACTAAAAAAATATTAGCAAAAAAAATATTTCAACTGAATGATCTTAAATGGTTTGCAGAACAAAGTGGAGATTATAACCCTATACATATTAATGAGTCTCTCTCTAGACGATATATATCAGGAGGAATAATTGTCCCAGGAATGTATATATTATTATGGTCTTTGAATAAAATTGTAGAAAAATATAATAAAAATTTAAAATATATAAATGCTAAATTTCATCACTTTGCAATACTTGAAAGTAATTTGGAATTATATTATGAGTTAGATAATAATACCTGTGTATTGTCTGTAAAGTCAGGATTAAAAAGTATTGCAACATTTAGTATTATTTTTTCAGATTCAATAATAATTAATAAATCAGAAAAGAAGAAGCCTCCCAATAGCGTAATTAAAAATTATTCTTTCAAAGAATTAAGAGGTCTATCTGGAAATTTTAAAACTTATTTATCTAATGATTGTATAAATAGATATAGTGCTTTGAAAATAAATAAAATGGAAAATATAATTGCTATTTTAATGTCTTTTTCTAGGTTAGTTGGCATGAAGGTCCCAGGACTAAACTCTTTATTTATTGGCTTGGAAATAAATTTAGATAATTCTTATAAAAATAAGACTATAAAATGGAATATTTCTAGGCATACAAATATTAATTCATTAATATTTATAGATGTAAAAGGTAATGGCTGTAAAGGCCATATTTCTACTATGTATAGACCTGAACCAGTAAATCAAATGGCAATAAAAGAAATTTATACTAAGTATCAAAATAAATATTTTAGCAAACAAGTAGCCTTGATTATTGGAGGTTCTAGAGGATTAGGAGAACATACTGCAAAACTACTAGGAGCTAATGGCTCTGAAGTTATTATTACATACAACAAAGGTATAAAAGATGCTTTAAGAGTTAAGAAAGAAATAGAAAATTATAATAGCAAAGTGCATTGCATAAAAATGAATATATTAGAGCCATCAGTTGCACTTAAAAAAATTAATTTATTAAAACTAAATATTACTCATGTTTACTATTTTGCATCTCCAAAAATACATGAGTCTAGACAAAAAGTTATAGATGATGATTTGTTAAATAGCTATAATTTGGTATATGTAAAATCTTTTGAAAAAATTATAGAAGAAATGTTTAGTATATTTGCATTTGATTTTAAGGTTTTTTATCCCTCTAGTGTTTTTATAAACCATAACTCTAAATTGTATAAGGAATATACTAAAGCTAAATTATATGCGGAAAAAACTATTAAAAAGTTGTTAATTAAATATAAAAAAAATTTTATTTATGATGTAAGGTTACCTAGATTACGAACAGATCAAAACCCTAATTTATCCAATGAAGAGCAAAACTTAAATATTGAAATATTTGTTAAAGAGTTATTAAGATTTAGTCATCTTAATGTAAAGAAATTATAATTTATTATGAAAAACAATGTAACAATAGTGATGTATCATTATGTAAGACCTTTAAAAAAGTCTCGTTATCCTAATATTAAAGGACTGGAGCTTGAAGAATTTATTGAACAAATAGAATATATTAGGAAACATTATCATATAATTTCTACGTCTGATTTCATAGAAGCAAAAACATCACATTCTAAACTTCCTTATAATTCATTAATATTAACTTTTGATGATGGTTATAGTGATCATTTCCAACATGTCTTTCCTATACTTGAAAAATTAAAATTAAAAGCTACTTTTTTTCCAGTAGGCAGACCTTGTATAGAAAGATCTATTTTAGATGTTAACAAAATTCACTTTATTTTAGATTCTACTAAAGATTATGATGCAGTGGTTAGTTATATAGAAAGTTCTATAAAAAGAAGTAATTTAAAAAATAAATCCATAGAATACTATAGAAAAAACTATTTTAAAAAAAATAGATTTGACTCACCTCAAGTAAATTATATTAAAAGATTACTTCAAGTAGGTTTGCTATATGATTTTAGAACTGAATTATTAAAAAAATTATTTTTAAAATATGTTACTAAAGATGAAATGGCATTTGCTAATGAACTTTATTGTAATATTGAGGAATTAAAAGTAATGAAAAGTTCTGGTATGGAAATAGGTAGCCATGGTTATGAACATTTTTGGTTGAATAGTCTAAAAAAAACTGATCAGATTTTAGACATAAAAAAATCTTTAAGTTTTATAAAACAAATAAATAGTAAAGATGATAAGTTTATTTTTTGTTATCCCTATGGGGGATATGATAATAATACATTAGATATATTAGATAGATATAACTGTGAAGCAGCTTTCACCACAGAAGTAGGATTAGTAAATTATAAATATGATAATATTCTTGAATTAAAGCGCATAGATACAAATGATCTACCAAAATCAAGAAGATCAAAAATTTCTGAATGGACTAAGATAATTAAAAATGGAAGATAAATATAAATTAAAAAAGCAGATCTGTATTATTGATTATGGTATGGGTAATATTCATTCCGTATATAATGCATTAGTTTCTATTGGGATACATCCATTCATTACTAATAAAAAAGAAGAACTAAAAAAAGCTGATGGATTTATATTGCCAGGTGTTGGAGCATTTCCAAAAGCAATGAGTAATCTTCATGAGTTAAACTTAATAGATGAAATTAAAAAACAAGTATTAATTAAAAATAAAAATATTTTGGGAATATGTCTTGGAATGCAATTATTTGCAGATTTTTCAGAAGAAGGTAGCTTAAATGAAGGGTTGTCATTTATTCCAGGGAAGGTAGTAGATTTATCAAATAAAGTCACTATAAGAGTCCCCCATATTGGTTGGAATTCTCTAAATATATATGATAATTCTTCTATTTTTAAAAATATTATAAATTTTCAAGATTTTTATTTTGTCCATAGGTTTTATTATGATTGTCATAAAAAATATATATTAGCTAGTACAGATTATGAAATAGATATTACAGCAGCTATAAAATACAAAAATATATATGGGGTACAATTTCATCCTGAAAGAAGTCATAATATGGGAATTAAATTGATACAAAATTTTATTAATTTATAAATAATATTGAAAGAACATATATGCTAAAAAAACGATTAATTGCGTGTTTAATTATTAAAGATAATTTATTAGTACAAAGTGTTGGGTTTAAAAAATATTTTCCGATAGGTAAACCTAATTATACTATTGAGTTTGTCGCAAGATGGGATGTTGATGAAATTATACTCTTAGATATTAGTAATAATAGAAATAAGAGTTACTCACAATTAAAATTATTTATAAAAAAGTGTTTTGTCCCTATCACATACGGAGGAGGGATAAAGACTATAAAAGATGTCAATAATGTAATTAAATCTGGTGCAGATAGAATATCAATAAATTCTAGTGCTGTTGATAATCCAAAATTAGTTGAAGATATCGCTAAAATTTATGGCGAGCAATGTGTAGTCGCATCAATAGACTATAAAGTTGAAAATAATGGTAAAAAACAAGTATATATTCATAACGGGCAAAAAGCTACGGGATTAGATGTTGTAGATTGGGCAAAGAATTGTCAAGAATTAGGCGCAGGAGAAATATTACTTAATTCAATAGATAGAGATGGTAAAGGTATAGGTTATGATATTGAAACTATTAGTGAAATAACAAATATTGTAAAAATACCAGTTATTGCTTGTGGAGGAGTTGGAAAATTTTCTGATTTCCCAGTGGGGATTTCAAATGGAGGTGCTTCTGCAGTTGCTGCAGCAAACATATTTCATTATGTAGAACATAGTACTATCATAGCGAAAGCTAATATGCTTAATAATGATATCAAAGTAAGATTAAATAAATTTGCTCAATATAAAGATAGAAAATTCGATAAAAATGGAAGGTTAATTATGTTAAGTGATGAACAGTTAGAAAATGCAAATTGGGCAATAAAGGATTGATATGCAATATTGTACGAGATGTTTATATCCTGCTAATCATCCTTATGGTTTAATATTTGATGAAGAGGGTGTTTGTTCCGGTTGTAGGGTTCATGAAGAAAAAGATTCACTTGATTGGAATAAAAGATTTAAATTATTAAAAGATATAGTATTTGAAAATAAAAAACATATAGATACTAATAATTTTGATTGTATAGTTCCCGTGTATGGAGGAGGAGATAGCTATTTTACTGTACATGTAGTAAAGAATATTTTAGGAATGAATCCTTTATTAGTACATTATAATTCTGAATTTAATACTAAAATTGGTATAAGAAACTTAGCTAATTTAGCAACAGTTTTTGATTGTGATATGGTTACTTCAACTTTAGCTCCATCTTTACTTAAGCGAATTACTAGGGCTAGTCTTAAAAAATATGGAAATATGTATTGGCAAGTACTTTCAGGAAGACTCACATTTCCTGTTCAAGTAGCTGTTAAATATAAAATACCTCTAATATTTTGGGGAGTGCATCCTTGGTCGGATCAAACTGGAATGTATCAACATATTAATGAAGTTGAGATGACCGAAAGATGCAGAAAAGAACATGGTTTATTTGGTGTATCAGCAGAAGACCTTATTGGCCAAGAAAAATTGTCAAGGTCTGATATGCAACCATTTATATATCCTTATGATAATGAAATAGAGGCTATTGGTGTAAGAGGAATTTATTTAAGCAACTATATAAGATGGGATTCAAAAAAACAGCATGAAGAGATGATAGATTTATATGGATATGAAACTACTCTTCAGCAAAGAACATTTAATTCATATGAGGATGTGCATTGTTTCCATTCTGCAGGATTACATGACTACATGAAATTTATTAAATTAGGTTATGGCAAAATCACTGATCATGCATCTAGAGAAATTAGATTAAAAAGAATGAGTAGGGAAGAAGGTATAAAAATAGTTAGTAATCTTAAACAAGAAGAACCAAAAGATTTGACTGCTTTTCTAAATTGGGTTGAACTTTCAGAGGATTCTTTTAAAAAACTATATTGGAATAATAGAGATAGAAGAATTTGGAATAAAAATAAAAATGATGAATGGGAATTAAAAGATAGTATCACTAATTATATTAGTAATGATCTTACGCGAAAAGTAAGTCTGGAAAAAACTGAGGAATGTGAATTTATTTTAACAGATAATGCAGAACCTAATATAGACGAGAAAAAATATTTATTAATGGGAAGAAACTATATAAATAAAAATAATTACGGTGCAGTACAAAATAAGGTTGATGGAAGTTCAATGACTAAGAGAAAATGGAAAGAAAGAAAAATATGAGGGAGACGAAATAGATTGAAGTATTGTAAGAGATGTGTGCTACCTGATACTAAGCCTGGGCTGACTATAGATGAGCATGGAATCTGTAGTGCTTGTAGAATGGTTGAGTATAAAAAAACTATTGATTGGAAGAGTAGACAAAAGAAATTAAAGGAAATATGCAATAAAATTAAGGGAAAAAATGGATATGGTTATGATTGCATAGTTCCTGTAAGTGGAGGAAAAGATAGTATTTATCAATTGCATATGATGAAGCATGTCTATGGTTTAAGAGTATTAGCTGTAAATATAAGTGCACATATTCATACTCCTGAAGGTATTTTAAATATTAATTCTATGGTTGAAAATTTAGATATAGATTTTATAAAGGTTGCTGTAAGACCTAGTACACATAGAAAAATAAGAAAAATAGCTTTAATTAAAACAGGTAATCCCAATTATGCAGAACATAGAATTGTTTTTTCTGCTGTGGCCAGAGCTGCCTTATTTTATAATGTGCCATTAGTTGTATGGGGTGAAGATATAGCAACTGAATTTGGTGGTAATATTGATAAAACTAGTGAAGAAGGTTCAGCAGAAGAACTTATTAATAATGACTTATTTAGAGAGATGGGTTTTGAAGATTTAATAGGGGATGAAATTAATAAGAATGAATTATTTTTTTATGATCATCCTCAAAAGAAAGAATTACAAAAAGCAAATATAAAAAGCATTTATCTAGGCTACTACCATTGGTGGGATGGAACAAAGAATTATGAACTAGCAAAAAAATATGGTTTTACTGCTAGAAAGAATGGCCCATTATCTGGCAATTATTTAGATTATGATAACATTGATGAGAGGTTATGTGAAATTCATATATGGTTAAAATTTATAAAATTAGGTTTTTGGAGACCGACTGATCAATGTTGTTATAAAATATGGAACGGTTATATGAAAAGAGAGGAAGCAGTAAGGATTGTAAATAAGCTTCAATATGAGTTTCCAAAGGAATATTTTCAGGATTTTCTTGATTTTCATGATATTAGTGAAGATGAATTTTGGGAAATTGCAGATAAATGGCGAAATAAAGAAATTTGGCATAAGGTTAATAATGAATGGCGATTAAAAAATGAATTAAAATAATGTGAGTTAATTTGATGTCTAAAGAAATTATTATAATTGGAGCGGGTGGCCAGGCTAGAAGTATAACGGAGTCTGTTATATCAAATGGTTTTCGTATTAAATATTATGTTGATAAATATAAAAGTAGTGAAAATTTATTTGGATATACAATTAAGAAAAAATTATTAATTGATAAAAATAACAAAGTTAACATTTTGATAGCCATTGCTGATAATTATAAAAGAGAAAAAATATATAAAAGTATTATTGAAAAATATAAAAATATAAATTTTCCTAACATTATAGACGAGTCTGCTAAGATTTCTAAATTTTCACAAATTGGTAAGGGCAATATGATAATGGTAAATTCCCTAATTGGTTCCAATTCGCATGTGACCGATTTTTGTCTAATAAATAATAATGTTTCAATCGATCATGATTGTAAGATAAATAAATTTTCTTCATTAGCGCCTTCTGTTGTTATGGGGGGGAACGTAAATGTTGGTTTAAGGTCATCAGTAGGTATTGGAGCAATTATTATGAATAATATAAAGATAGGCAATGATTCTATAGTTGGGGGTAGTAGTTATGTTAATAAAGATATTAAAAAGTTAACTGTATACTATGGTATTCCGGCAAAATTTATTAGAAGAATTAATTTAAATAAATAAACTCTCTCTTATATTTTAATAAAATTCTTGACGTTCATATTATGAACAATGTATAAATAAGTAGCTTTCATATTACGAACAAAATTATAAGTTTGTATTATGTAAAATTATTTTGGATGAATTCTATTTCACCCTAATGGCGGTAGCGTGTAATTTTTTCTAATTATAAAGCGGATTTTATTTGATCAGTAATAATAAATGTATAGCTGTTATACCTGCAAGAGGTGGGTCTAAGAGATTAAAAAGAAAAAATATAAAACTTTTTAATGGTAAACCTTTGATCGCATGGTCAATTCTTGAGGCAAAAAAATCAAAACTTATAGACTCTATTATTGTGAGTACAGAAGATCAAGAAATTGCTGATATAGCAATCAAATATGGAGCTTTAGTTCCTTATTTAAGGCCAGACCATTTATCAGCGGACAGTATTGGAGCTACTGAACCTGTTCTAGATGTTTTAGAAAAATTTCATGATGTTAATCAAGTAGTGTTACTACAGCCCACATCTCCGCTCCGCTTAGTTAATGATATAGATGAATGTATTAAAATGTCGATTTCAAAAAATGGTAAACCTTGTGTATCAATTTCAGAGTTAGTATACGATCCCTCAGTTATAGTGTTTAAAAATCATAATGATATTATTAATAAACATAAAAATAGTAAAAATATCTTTAGAATTAATGGAGCAGTCTATACTTCATCAACAAAAAATTTAAAAAAGTATAAAACATTTATTACAAAGGATACATCAGGATATAATATGCCAATTAATCGATCAATAGACATAGATACCATTAATGATTTCAATATAGCTGAAGATCTATCTAAAAAAATTAAATTAAGTATTACAGATTTATAATGAGTAAAAAACCTTATATCCCATTATGTATCCCCGATATTAGAGGTAATGCTATAGAAATGATATCTAATGCAATAAATGAAAATTGGGTATCTTCTGCTGCACCTGGTATAGATAAATTTGAAAAAGAAATAGCACATGTATCTTCTAGTAAATTTGCCCTAGCAACTATTACCGGTTCTGCCGCATTACATTTAGCCTTAGTAACATTAGGTATAGGTAAAGGAGCAAAAGTTTTAGTGCCAGATTTTACTTTTGTAGCTACTATTAATGCAGTATTAGCGGTAGGAGCCACGCCAGTTCTTGTAGATGTAAATAATTATTCATGGACATTGGATATTGATTTAACAAAAGAAGCAATAAAGATTCATAAACCTGAAGCTATTATTGTTGTGCATACTTTAGGACATTCGGCAGAGATGGATGAATTAAAAAATATTTGTTCTAAAAATAAAATTCTTCTTATAGAAGATGCAGCAGCTGCAATAGGCTCTAATTATAAGGGAAAAAGTTTAGGTACTATAGGGGATGCAGGTATATACAGTTTTAATGGAAATAAAACATTAACTACTGGTGGAGGTGGAGCATTATTATTACAATCTAAAAAATATGAGAAAAAAGCAAAGTTATTATATAGACAAGCAAGAAAAGATAATGAGTATTCTTATTCAAATATTGGGTTTAATTATAAAATGCCTAATATTAATGCAGCATTAGGAATTTCTCAACTAAATCATCTTGTTGATTTTATTAATTCTAAAAAAAATATAGCTACAAAATATGATAAAGCGATTCAAGGGTTAAAAAATATTGAGCTTATGCCTAGGTTAGATTGGGGGGAGAGTTCATGTTGGTTATACTCAATTAAAACAGGAAATAAGCATATATCTCTATCACTAATTAATTATTTAAAAAACAAAAATATTGAATCTAAACTTTTTTGGAATGCTCTTTCTATTCAACCACCTTATAAAAATTTCCCAAGTATATTAAATGGGACCTCAGAGTCGCTATCTGGATGTATAGTTTCACTTCCTTGTTCAACTTCAATGACTGAAATAGAACAAGATAGGGTTATTAATAGTGTAAAAAAATGGAATTTACAGATATAGTTAGAATAATGAATTGATGAAAGATAATAGAGTATATGTGATTGCAGAAGCAGGAGTAAACCACAATGGCGACATAGAGTGTGCCATAGAAATGATAAAATCTGCAAAAAAAGCTGGAGCTAACTGTATTAAGTTTCAAGCTTTTAACTTAAATAATTTACTTGCTCAAAATGCTTTATCTGCAGATTATCAAAGATCAAATACTGGTTTAAATTCTCAATGGGATGTATTAGATAAATTGTCTTTTGATAAAGAAGCATTCAAAATTTTAAATGATATTTGTATTGAAGAAGATATTGAGTTTTTATGCACAGCTTTTGATGAGAAATGGCTTAAATTTCTAATTTCTTTAGGTATGCAAAGAATAAAAGTTCCTTCTGGTGAAATTACAAATTATCCTTATTTAAGATATGTGGCAAAACAAAATCTACCAATTATTTTATCTACCGGAATGAGTAATCTAAAAGAAATTCAAAATGCTTTAAATGTAATAAAAAAGATTAATCAAGATATAGATATATCTATATTGCATTGCACATCTTTATATCCAGCTTCTATGAAAACATTAAATTTATCTGCATTAGAAACTATTAAGAAGGAATTTAATTTAAAGATAGGTTATTCTGACCATAGTTTAGGAGGGTCTGCAGCTTTAACGGCTATAGGATTAGGGGCTAGGATTATTGAAAAACATTTTACATTGAATAAAAACTTTTTAGGACCTGACCATAAAGCATCATTAACATCTGAAGAATTAAGCTCTTTTATTCATAATATTAGAAATATAGAAATAGCTTTAGGCAGTCATATAAAAAAACCTAATAAAAAAGAATTATCTACATTAATTGCTGCTAGAAGATCTTGGCATTCTGTAAAAAATATTAAAAAGGGAAAAAAATTAAGTATTAAAGATGTAGCACTTTTAAGACCAGGAAATGGTATTTTAGGAGATAAAGATATTACTGGATTAAAGGCTATAAAAAATATTAAAAAAGGTAAAATGATAGAAATAGAATGGTTAAAATAAATAAAATAATAAAAGTGGCAGTGCTCAGTAGCTCAAGAGCAGATTATGGATATTTAAAAAATTTATTAGTGCTATTAAAAAAAGATAAAAGAATTAAATTAAGCTTAATAGTAACTGGCATGCATTTATCCCCAGAATTTGGACAAACAGAAAACGAAATTATTAAAGATGGTTTTAAAATTGACGAAAAAATAGAGTTACTATTATCAAGTGATACTAGAATTAGCATGGCTAAAGCTGTAGGCTTAGGAATGATAAGTTTCTCAGAAACGTTTAATCGTATATTGCCTGATATATTGATATGTTTAGGAGATAGATTTGAAATTTTCTCTGGCGTTTATGCTGCTAGTATATTAAATATTCCAATAGCTCATCTTCATGGTGGTGAGCTTACTTATGGAGCTATAGATGATCAGTTTAGACATGCAATAACCAAGGCTTCATCATTACACTTTCCTGTAACTGAAACTTATTTAAAACGTATAGTTCAAATGGGTGAAAACCCTAAAAATGTTTTTAATGTAGGTGCTTTAGCAGTAGAAAGAGTCTTAAATGTTAAGAAGTATAGTATTTCAAAGATAGAAAAAATTTTAAATTTAAATTTAAAAAAAGGTTATATATTAGTTACAGTTCATCCTCCAACTAAATCTGAAATTAATATAAAAGATTTTATGTATCAAATACTGAAAGCTCTAGAAAAATTTAACGAATTACCTATTATTATGTCTTATGCTAATGCTGATACAGGTGGAAAAGTAATTAATAAATTAAAATTAGATTTTTGTAATAAAGACCCTAAAAAAAGAGTAGTTAAAAAAAATTTAGGACAAGAATTATATATTAATCTCATGAGGAATGCCACCTTTATGCTTGGTAATTCATCTAGCGGATTAATAGAAGCCTCTATAACAAAAACTCCAGTTGTGAATATAGGAAATAGACAAGCTGGAAGAATTATAACTAGTAATGTTATTACTGTTAAACCAAAATTTAAGGATATTTATAACGCTATGATTCAAATGTCTGATATAAATATATCTGATTTAGAAAAACATCCTTTTGGAGATGGTAAAACAAGTAAAAAAATATTAAGTCATATCAAAAGATTTAATAATTATAATAAAGAATTTTATGACATAGGTTTTGAATAGAATGACACGGTCTTTATTAGTATTTATTAATAGAAAACTAATAAGTATAGACACTATTTTACCATTAATCTGTGAAGTAAAAAATTATAAAAAAAATATTAAAATAAAAGTGATATGCCCAGATCATTCTACTTTTTCTTCAATTAATAAAAACCTGTTTATTCGAGACCAAATAGAAAATAATGCTGATTTAATAATTCTCTCATTAAGGAATCATGAGGGAAAGAGAACTTTTAAAAGTATACTCCAGGCAATAATTTATTTGATATATATTTGTAAAGAAGCCCTTTTATTTAAGACAGCATTTATTCATTTTGGGTTATTATTTAAGACCCCTTTTAAATATTTAAATATTTTAAATAGAGACCATGTTTTTTTTGCTGAAAGTGATTCATATGGTTTTACGCAATTAATGCAGGATGTTACGTTTTTAGAATATAATAGTCCTAGAATTTATCCTGATACATCTTCTAGTCATTTAATATCATTTTCTAAAAATTGGTATTTAGCTAACCATAAAAGAAAAAAAAATAAAAATACATTCTATTTTGGGACACCTAGAACCAGAAAATTTTGGAAAGATTTATTAAAATTAAAATCAGAAAAATATATAAGTGATGAACTTAAAAAAAATAATATTCTAGGTGAAAGACAATTTATATCAATAATGTTGGGATATTTTGGAGAGTTAAAATATTTATCTAATAAAGATAGTGTTGCTAATGCATTGGAAGATACAATTAATGTGCTATCTAAATGTATTAAAAATGAAGTATTAATTTTAAAGCCGCATGTGATAACTGATATAGAAATAGTAGAAAAAATATTAAGTAAATATAAAAATATTAAATATATAATTAGTAATTTACATCCAATGGTTTTAGCTTCAAGAACTAAATTTGCTATAGCTAATTATTATTCTACTACACTCTCAGATTTTAAATCATTAGGAGTAAAAACACTTGAATATACCGATTATTGTGATGAAGCACTAATTCTTACAAATAATGGGTCATTACGTCCAGATAAAGTTGATTATTTTATAAATAAAAATCCTTCTAGGTTAGAAGAAGTAATAAATATATTACTAAAAAACCCAGAATACAAAAAACCTGAAATAAAAGAGGAAAACCCAAATGAGCTATTCTCTGCTTTAGTTGGTAAAGTTTAAATTTATGAATAAATATATAGAAAAAAATATTACTTATATAAATAATAAACACTTATTTAAGTATGTATCTTATAGTGATTCTACTATTAAAGATGCTATGAAAAAGTTAAATAATACGAAAGAACTATTTCAAGTAGTAATTGATAAAAATAAAATAGTTTTAGGCACTTTGACTGACGGAGATATTAGAAGGGCTTTTTTAAGTGGACTATCAATTAATGATAAAATTTATAAATGTATGAATGTTAAACCTTTATTAGGTAACAATGATAATTATGAGAATAATATTATTAAATTAAATAAAGTAGATAGTGAACCGTTATTTTTACCTGTTGTGAATAAAAATAATGAAATAGAAAGTATACTAATAAAGAGTGTTATGTCTGAAATAAATCAGGCTTTAGTTTTAGTAGAGGATGTAGGTTCACCAATAGGAAAAAAATGGAAAGTTCCATTATTTAAGCTCAATTATTCGCATAAGGAAAGTGTTATAGCTCAAAAAGTTATAAATAGTCAGTGGCTAACAATAGGAGAAAATACTGTAAGTTTAGAAAAACAATTTGGAAAATTTTTAGGAAATAACAGTCATTGTATTGCTGTTTCTAGTTGTACTGCTGCTTTACATTTATCTATGATTGCTTGCGGAGTAAAACCTGGTGATGAAGTAATAGTACCCTCCCTTTCTTTTGTTGCACAAATTAACCTAATAAAAAATATGGGCGCTAAACCAGTATTAGTTGATTGTAAATCTTTAAGCGACTGGAATATGAATACAGAAGCGATGACAAAACTTATTAATAAAAAAACTAAAGCTATAATCATATTACACTATGCTGGTTATCCATGTAATATTAGTAAAAAAATTAAAAATATATGTAAAAAGAAAAATATCTATTTAATAGAAGATGTAGCACATGCACCAGGAGCCGAAATAAATAATTATAAATGTGGAACATTAGGTGATATTTCTTGTTTTTCTTTCTTTAGTAATAAAAATATTTCAGCTGGTGAGGGAGGTTTAGTTGCTACGAATAATTCAGTTTTAGAAAAAAAGATTAGGTATCTTAGATCACACGGAATGACAGCTTTGTCTTTGGATAAAATTAAAGGTAGAGCTGTAGATTATGATGTAGTAACACCAGGATTAAATTATAGATTAAATGAAATAGCTGCCGGATTAGCACTTACTCAACTAAAAAAATTAAAGAAGGCTAATAAGAATAGAGGTAAAAATGTTGCTTTATATCAGAAATTATTAAAGAAGACAGATATAGAATTTCCTTTTATGCTAGTTAATGAAAAAGTTATAAATGCTTATCATATTATGCCAATTTTATTACCTAAAAATTTGAATAGAAGAAAAATTATGACAGAATTACAAAATTTAGGAATACAAACTAGTATTCATTATCCAAGTTTTTGGTCTTTTTCTGCATATAAAAATGATTTTAAAGGGGATAATTTTCCAATTTGTAGCGAAATTTGTAATAGGGGATTAACTCTTCCATTATATCCTTCTATGACTGCAGAAGATGTAAAACTTGTTAGTAATAGTTTAGTTGGAGTAATTGAATGAAAGAAGATTTAATTCTAAAATTATTAAATAGAAATAAGACTTTTATTGATAAAGACTATAAAGATAAATTAGATATCATTTCTAAAAAAGTAAATCAGAGTAAAATATTAGTATTAGGAGGTGCAGGAAGTATTGGTTCTGCAGTAGTAAAACTATTATGCCAATTAAATCCAAAACTAATACATGTAGTAGATATCAATGAGAATGCATTAGTAGAATTAGTCAGAAATATAAGAAGTACTATAGGCTATATTGATGGAGAATTTAAAACATTTTCTATAGATATTGGTTCTGAAGTGTTTAAAGCCCTATTAAATGAGAAAAAACAATATGATGTATGGTTAAACTTTTCTGCCTTGAAGCATGTAAGAAGTGAAAAAGACCCATTTACATTAATGAGGCTAGTAGAAGTTAATATTATTAATACTTTCAAAACAATACAGTATGCAAAAGAAACTGGAGCAAAAAAATATTTTGCTGTATCAACGGATAAGGCTTCTAGTCCAATCAATATGATGTGTGCAAGTAAAAGGGCTATGGAATTATTGTTAGGCGGAGATTATAAAAATTTAGAAACTTCTTCTACTAGATTTGGAAATGTCGCTTTTTCTAATGGTTCACTATTAGAAAGTACATTAAATAGATATGCAAATGTACAGCCACTCGTTGCTCCTAAAGATATAAAAAGATATTTTTTAACTCCATTTGAGGCTGCTAAACTAAGTGTTTTATCTACTTTCATAGCGAGAGATGGAGAAGTTTATATTCCTATTTTAAATAAAAATGACGCAGAAAAAGATTTTCCATCTATTATTAAAAATTTCTTAAGTTATAAAAATAAAGAATTATATGAGTGCATTTCAGAGCAAGAAGCAAGAGATAAAATTACTGATTTAGTTCAAGAAAATAAGTGGCCATGTTATTTTTCAAATTCAGATACAACTGGAGAAAAATTAGAAGAAATATTTATAACTACTGATGAAAAGATTGTTTCATCTGATTATAAAGATATACAAATAGTAGATATTAAAAATATTAAAGATAATGAAAAGATTGAAATTTTTGTTAAAAAATTTATTAACTTAAAAAGTAAAAATAGTTGGACTATTGATGAAATTAAATTTTTATTAGAGGATTTTATAGAAAACTTCCAACATAAGAGTACAGGTAAATATTTAGACTCAAAAATGTAGTTAAAAAAATATGAAAAAAAATAAAAAATATAAAATTATAGCAATACTTGGGTTAGATTGTGGCTTAATGACTTTTAATTATTTATCTTCACTTAAAGATGTAGAAATTATTTCAGTATTTTGTAAACGCGAAAATAAAATTGATAATATTGCTGGCTATATAGATTTAAGTAAGCACGTAAATAAAAATGTATTTAATTATTATTCTAGTGTTAAACAAATAGAAAATAAAATTAGTAAAGTTAAGAATTTAGACCTAGTAGTAGCTCTTGGTATTTCAGATATTTTATCACCTTCTATTATTAATGCAGCAAAAAAAGGTGTTTTAGGAGCGCATGCTGCTAAATTGCCTCAAAGGCCAGGATGTTCTCCTGTCGTTTGGGCAATTTTAGATAATATTAAAAAAACTGAAATGACACTTTTTAAGATGTCTGAAAAGATAGATAATGGTTTAATATATGCATCAAAAAAAATTAGTATTAATGATGATGAAACTGGAGGAAGTCTGAGAAGTAAGATGGATGATGCTATAATTACTTTACTTAAAAGTAATTTTATCAAAATAATTTCTGGAAAATTAAAAGGAAAGTATATAAAGGGTAAAAGAAAATACACTAGAAAAAGAGGATTACGAGATGGACAAATTGACCTCAGTGAAAACGCGGCAAGTATATTAAGAAAAATAAGAGCTTTATCTAGTCCTTATCCAGGCGCTCATATTTATTCTGGAGATGGCAAGGCTGTAGTAATTGAAAAAGCTAGAATAGGCGATAGTACACTAGAATATGTGGGTTCTGGTAAAAATACTAGAGATAAGGTTTTATGTATAGTAGCTCATCCAGATGATGAAGCTTTAGGGATAGGTGGTACTTTAATTAAACACACGGAGAGTGGAGATAAAGTAGATATTATTATTCTGTCTGAAGGAGAGGATGCCAAAGCTTTTAATAAAAATAAAGATCCAAATAGGTTGATGCATGCTCTAGAGTGGTGCAAGAAAACGGATTGTAACTTATATGCAATGTTTGATTTACCAGACCAAAAACTTGATAATGTTCCACAGCTTAAGATAGTAAAATTAATTGAAGAGGCGGTTATTAATATAAAACCATCAATAGTTTATATTCATCATCCAGGAGATATGAATAGTGATCATCAAGTTGCTTCGCAAGCAAGTCTTGCCGCAATGAGGCCTATGAGCCGCCATGGTATTAAGCCAGAAATTCGTTCTTTCGAAACTCCTTCAAGCACAGATCAATCTCCAATGATTGAACCATATATTTTTAAACCTAACTACTATGTATCAGTTGATAAGCAATGGGACAGAAAAATTAGTGCATTAAAAGTTTATTCAAAAGAAATAGGAAAATCCCCTCATCCTAGAGCTATTTCTGCAATAAAATCTTTAGCAAGAAAGAGAGGTGCTGAGGCAGGTTTTCATCTTGCTGAAGCTTTTTATATATTAAGAAAGTTATGGAAATAATTAAGCTTGATATATTATTTTATTGTAATGTTATAAATTCAACTGGATTTGGTCATGGGTTTAGATGTATTAAATTAGCTAAAATTCTTAACTTATACGATAAAAATTTAAATATAGGTTTAAAAGGAAATATTTCTGCTTCTGCTAAAAATTTATTGATAAAGGAATATCCTGATTGCTTGTTTTTTGATCCTAGTGATAAGGTAGAGAGTAATGTAGGTTTTATAGATTTAATGTTCGATATCGAAGATCCTAATATTTATGATATTTCTTTTATAAAAGAAACATATAATAATTGCAGAGAATTAATATTTTTGTCTTCTGGGACTGATGCTCCTAATTTAAATAAGAATATTACAATTATTGGTTATCAACCTAATAATAAAATTTATCAAAGTAATAATATTTATTGGGGATTAGAATATGCTCCTACCGATAAAGATCAAGATAAGGTTGAATATGAAAGAGAAAATAACTCTGCATTTGTTGCTTTAGGAGGTTTTAAAAATAGTTTGGAATTAGAAATAATTATGCAATCTCTTAATGAATTAAAATTTATAAAAACAATTAATATACTTATTTCTCCTGTTAATGAGAATATTAATTTCAAAAGTAACAGTTTTAGAAAGGACTTAAATATTTTTGTTCATAAAAACATTATTTCAATTACATCTTATTTAAAAAAATCTAGTTTTGTAATTGCCAGTTATGGAAATTTATGCTTTGAAGCTCTATCCTATAATGCCCCTCTTGGTATAATTGGACAAAAATACTTTCAAATTCAATATTCAAAATTATTATCTAAAAATGATTTAGCATTATCTATAGGACTACCTTCTAAAATAGGAAAAGAAAAAGTCAGGGAAAAAATTAATCACCTTTATATAAATAGGAAGAATTATTTAAAAAATAGTTTAAATAAAATACCAGAAAATGGTTTAAAGAACATATCTAATATAATAATAAAAAAATTATAATACTTAGTATATAAATTGGGAGTAAAATATTGAAAATTGCTGACAAAAATATTGGTGAAGGTTTTTTACCTTTTTTAATTGCCGAAGTTGGGATTAATCATAATGGTAGTATTGATCTGGCAAAAGAAACTATTCTTTCTGCACATAAGGCAGGTGCTAGTGCAGTTAAAATACAAACATTTAAGGCAAATTCATTGTGCGCAGAAGATAGCCAGTATTTTAGCATTTTTAAAAAATGTGAGTTTAATGAACACGAATTAAAAGAACTTTATACTTTTGCTAATAACAATAAAATAAATTTATTTTCTACCGTATTTGATGAATGGGCTGTAGATATTTGTAGTACCCTAAATCCACCTTGTATAAAAATCGCTTCGGGAGATATCACTCATATCCCACTTATTGAGTATACTGCCTCGAAGGGTTTTCCAATTATTTTGTCTACTGGGGCAAGTTCTATTCAAGAAATAGATGATGCTGTTAAAGCTATTAAGAGAATAAATCAAAAACTCGAATATTGTATATTACATTGTATTTCTAATTATCCTACCAAGCCCTCCGAAGTGAATTTATTAGCTATGAAAACTTTAGAAGAAAAATTTAGAGTTCCTATAGGTTTCTCAGATCATACTCATGGTAATGAAATATCTTTAGCAGCAATATCTCTAGGTGCCAATATTATAGAAAAACATTTTACTTTAGACAAAGGTTTAGAAGGGCCTGACCATAGTTTATCCTCAGACCCGAAAGAGTTTGAAAATTTAGTACAATCTTCTGTAAATATTTCAATGGCATTTGGCAAAAAAGAAAAGCAAGCTGTTGAAAGTAAAGATTTAATAAAACAAATTAGAAGGAGTATATTTGCTAATTCAAATATTATATCTGGAACTATATTATAGAAAAATATGATTTCAATAACTCGACCAGAAATTGGCATTCAACCAAGATATTTAAATGATATTTTAGGTAAAAAAATTAAAAATACTATTAATAAAGGTAGTCCAATAACATGGGAAGATATAGATATCTAATATGTCTCTAAATAAAATTGCCGTTATAAATTTAGGTTTAGGAAATATTGGGTCTGTCATTAATTCTTTACATAAATTAAATATCAAACCAGAGATTATTTTTTCTGGTCAAGAATTAGAATCTTTTAATCCTTCGCATATTATTATGCCAGGAGTAGGTGCTGTAAGTGAGGCTATGAATAAGCTTAAAAATTTTAATTTTATTGATAAATTAGAAACTTTAGTTTTTGAAAAAAATTGTTTTTTTTGTGGTATTTGTCTCGGTATGCAAGTTTTAGCTAAAAGTAGTGAAGAATTTGGTAATACACAATGTTTGGGTTGGATAGATGGTAAGGTCTCTATTATGAAAACTAAGGGACTGAGTTTACCTCATATGGGATGGAATACTATGCATGTAAACAATAAAGATAGCATTTTTTATGATCTAAATGATAAAGATATGTATTTTGCTCACTCTTATTCTATGAATTGTGATAAAAGTTATATTGCAGCTACATCAAATTATGGTTCTAGCTTTGTCTCTGCTATACAATATAAAAATATTTTTGGAATTCAATCTCATCCTGAAAAAAGTGCTTTCTTAGGTAGTATATTTTTTACTAATTTTTTAAATTTAAGGTAAATATGTATAAAAGAAGATTAATACCTGTACTTTTCTTGAAAAATGGATGGATGGTTCGCAGTGAGTCCTTTCGAATCCACCAAATCATTGGCGAACCTACTTTACATGCGGAAAGAATGAGACAATGGAATGTAGATGAACTAATGGTATTAGATATAAGTGACGGAGATAATAATTTTGAACATAATAGAGATGACCATAAGTATAAACCTGTAAATAACTTACTTCAATTTATTGAGAGGTTCTCTTATGAATGTAATATGCCACTTACTTTTGGTGGTAATATAAAATCATTACAGGATATAAAATTAAGAATTGAACATGGAGCGGATAAAATTAGTATAAATTCTTTTTTATATTCTATGCCTAATATGATAAATGATGCGGTTAGAATATTTGGTAAACAAGCTATAGTTGCAAGTATTGATTGTAAGTTAATGGATTCTGGGGAATATTCTGTTTTCATTGAAAAGGGAAAAAAAAATATTAATTTAAATCCAAAACAATGGGCTAAAGAAGTAGAAAAAATAGGTGTTGGAGAAATATTGTTACAATTTATTGATCGAGACGGTAAAAGTAATGGCTATGAAGTAGAAGTTATTAATCAAATCTGTAATTCTGTAAATATTCCTGTTATTGCTTGCAGCGGGGCAGGCAATCAAAGACAAATTTTAGAATGTTTTAATCTTTGTAAAGCAGAAGCTATAGCTGCTGGAAATATATTTCACTTTACAGAGAATGCATACCCTAGAATAAAATCATTTCTAGCAAGTAAACGTGAAGATATTAGATCAAATTAGAATTAATATGGAGTAAGCTATGAGAATATTGTCAATACAAAATGACTTGGATGCTGGATGTGCTCTAATAGAAGGCGATAAAATTATAGAAGTACTCAATGAGGAAAGATTCAGTAGAGTTAAGCTTCATGAAGGTTTTCCTCATTTATCTTTAAAATATATTTTTAAAAAGTATAAATTACGTGCAGATAATATAGAAAAAGTTGTATATGGTTGGTATGGAAATAATATAGATAATAGTATATTTAGTAAAAAATTATTAAAAAGATCTTTAAATGCCATTAATAATAACTCAGATTGTCAACAACTTTTGATAGATAGGCTTGAGATAGAAATTAATAGAGATTCGAAAGTAAGAGAAAAATTTGAGAAAGAAATTATTAAACTTGGATTCACTAAAGATAAAATAGTTTATTTAGATCATCACACTTCTCATGCCTGGTCAGCTTTTGCTACATCTCCATTTAAAGAATCATTTATTTTTACTTTTGATGGTAGAGGTGATTTTAAATCAAGTGCTTGTTTTTATTTTTCAAAAAATAAAGGAATGCAGGAGATAGATTATCAACTTACTGTAGATAGTATAGGATATTTATATAGTCAAATAACGGAATATTTAGGTTTTCGTGCTTTTCGGCATGAGGGAAAAGTAACGGGGCTAGCTGCTTATGGAGACTCAAAAAAAACTAGTAAAATCTTTGAAGAATTAATCTCTTTTAAGCAAGGGAATTTTATTTCAAATTTAGGTATTTACAAACCTTTTACAACTATAAGTAAAGAATTAAAAAATAAATTAAATGTACATACTAAAGAGGATATAGCAGCAGGGTTACAATTACACTGCGAAAAATTAGTGTCGTCTTACATAAAATATTGGATAAAAAATTAAGGGAAAAAATTGACTAATATCTGTTTAGCAGGTGGTGTAGCAGCAAATGTAAAAATCAACCAAGTTGTTGCAGAAATTAAAGGTGTAGAAAATGTATTTGTGTTTCCTCATATGGGAGATGGAGGAATACCCTTGGGAGCTGCTGCAGCTTTTAATTACCATAAACATGGAATTGCAAAGCTAAAATTTGATTCTGCTCAATTAGGAATAGAATATTCTGATAAAGAAATATTAAAGTATGCAAAAAAATATAGTAAAATTCTAATTATTGAAAAACCTAAAAGATATGAAGAAAGCGTATGTAATGATTTAATAGATTCAAAGGTTATAGGTTGGTTTCAAGATAAAATGGAGTATGGCCCAAGAGCATTAGGAGGAAGATCAATTTTATTTCATGCTCAAGATAAGACGTGTAATGATTGGTTGAATAAAAGAATGAATAGAACAGAATTTATGCCTTTTGGACCAGTTACACCTATTGACTTTGCAAAGGAATGTTATATTGGATTTAAAGAAAATGATTTATGCACACCATATATGACTAAAACATTTAACTGTAAAAAATCATTTATAAAAGATCATCCCGCTGTAGTACATATTGATAATACTTCTAGACCGCAAGTGGTAACAAAAGCAAGAAACGGACTTTATTATAAAGTGCTAAAATTATACTGTAATAAAACAGGATATAAAGCATTAATTAATACTAGCTTTAATGCCCATGAAGAACCAATAGTTTTTAGCCCAGATGATGCAATTAAAGGTTTGTTAACTAATATGGTGGATATCCTATATATAGGATCGTACAAAATATATAAAAAGGGAAAAAGAAAATGATAACTCTTCCAGAAATTACATGGTGTTCGAAATGTGTGGCTCCAGATTCATCAGCGGTAACTTTAACATTTAATGAAGAACATGTTTGTAGTGGTTGTAAGGTTCATGAACAAAAAAAAGAAATTAATTGGGATGAAAGACTTAATTGGTTGCTTGAAGATATTGAGCCATATAGAAAATCATCAGGTTATGAATGTATAATTGGTGTATCAGGAGGAAAAGATAGTTATTATCAAACACATTTTGTTAAAGAAGTTTTAGGTCTAAATCCTTTATTAGTAACTTATAATGGTAATAATTATTTAGAACAAGGCTGGAAAAATCTTCAAAATATGAAAGATGTTTTTAATGTTGATCATATTATTTATTCTCCAGGTACGGATCTTTTAATCAGGTTAAATAGATTAGGGTTTAAAATGATGGGAGATATGAATTGGCATAACCATGCTGGTATAGCAACAATACCAATGAGAATGGGAATAGATATGCAAATTCCGCTTGTATTTTATGGAGAACATGGGTGGACTGATCTTGGCGGTATGCATTCAATGCATGATATGGTTGAATATACTGCTAGATATAGAAAGGATCAGTTATTAAGAGGATATGATTGGCATGATATGCTTAATGATAAAGTAGAAAATATATCAGAAAAAGAAATGGAATGGTGCAAGTATCCAAATGATGAGGCAATTAATAAATTAGGATTGAGAGGATTATTTATTGGGAATTATGATCCATGGGATGCTAATGAACATACTAAATTAGTTAAAGAGAAATACGGATGGAAAGAGAACCCAGTGCCTTTTGAAAGAACATATAGAAGGTTTTCAAATTTAGATGATATGTACGAAAATGGTGTTCATGATTATTTAAAATATATTAAGTTTGGCTATGGCAGAGGAACTGACCATGCTTGTAAAGATATTAGATCTGGATATATGACTAGGGATGAGGGAATAGAAATAGTAAAAAAATATGATCATGTAAGGTCAAAGGATACCGATACTTGGTTAAATTATGTGGGTATGAATGATTCAGATTTTATTAAAATATCAGACAGTTTTAGGAGTGATAAAGTATGGAAGAAACTTGATTCAGGAGAATGGGTCAAGAGAAATATATGGGATTAATATAATTGATTAAAAAAATTAATAATTTTTCTAACCATTTAATTAGTCCTGATTCTTTAATTAAAGATGCTATGCAAAAAATCAATGAATTAGGTGCTGGCGCGTTGCAAAGTATAATGTATAAGTTTTTAATTATTGCTGATACAAATAATATACTTCTAGGTACTATAACGGATGGAGATATTAGACGCTTTTTATTACACGGGGGTTCTATTAATTCATCAATTAAAGAAGCGGCAATGTTAAAGCCTAGATATGGAATAAAAGGTAAAGATAAAGAAAATTTATCTTTATTAGGCAGCATAAGTAATGAAATTTCCTTTTTACCAATAATAGATAAAAATAATAAAATTTTTGATGTTCTAGTATCAGATGCTGAAGATAAAGATAAAAAAGTAACAGTTATTTTAATGGCTGGAGGATTTGGAAAGAGATTAGGAAAAAAAACTATAAATACTCCTAAACCTCTTCTAAATTATAATGGCAAACCTATTATAGATTACGTATTAGATTTAATAAAAAAGAGTTATTATGTTTCTAAAATTATTATATCGACTCATTATTTATCTGAAGAAGTAGAAAAACATTTTAAGTCAAAAAAATTAGATATTCCTTATACCTTTATTAGAGAGGATAAACCACTAGGTACTGCAGGTTGTTTGTCTTTAATTTCTGAAATGAAAGAAGAAAATGATTTATTAGTTATTAACGGAGATGTTATTACTAACCTACATATTGATAGTTTAATTAAATCCCATAATTTAACACAAAATGATGCCACTATTTCAGCAGCTAAATATAGCCATTCAATTCCTTTTGGCGTTCTAAAGTATAATAATGATGGAGAGTTTGTGGGTTTAGATGAAAAGCCAGATATAAATCAATATGTTTCTGCTGGAATATATTTACTATCTTCAAAATTTTTATCTATTTTACTACCAAATGAAGAAATAGATATGCCAGAACTTATTAATAGGGGGAAGGAAATTGGTTTTAAAGTGGGTGTTTTTGCAATTCATGAAAATTGGTCTGATATAGGAAGGCCAGAAGATTTTAAATAATATTTATTAAAATGAAGTACATAATAATATTACAAGCGAGAATGACCTCTTCTAGATTGCCTGCAAAAGTTATGTTGCCTATTGCAGGATTACCTATGAGTTTATTGTGTGCAAAAAGAGCAATGGATAAAGAATTCGATTTTATTCTAGCTACTAGTTCAGATTCAACGGATAATATTTTAGAAAATTTATTTAAAAAAAATAATATTGAATTTTATAGAGGTAATTTAAAAAATGTTTTAGAGCGTTTTGTAAATATTATTGATTATAAAAAATATAAAGATAGTGATGTAGTTATTAGATTAACCGCCGATAATCCGGTAGTTGATAAATATTTTTTAACGGAAATGAAAGCAGTATATGAAACAAAGAATTTTGATTATCTTTCTGCGGAGCCAGAAAATTTAAAAAATATAAATTGGCCAAAAGGACTAAGTGCTGAGTTTATTAAAGCAGGATTATTAAGAGAGTCTTATTATGAAGACAAAAGTGATATAAATATTGAACACGTAACCTATAATATTAGAAATAAATTAAATAAAATAGAATCATTTAATAATTATAAAAGATTAAATAAAAGTTTTGCTAATATATCAGTTGGAGTAGATGATATTAAAGATTATATCAGAGTAGAAAATATATTTTATAATAAAAAATGGGATATACATTATGAAAAATTATTGGAAATAAATAGTTAAATGCATAATAACGTAAATAAGAAATTTTTTAAAGATAATGGATTTTTAATTCTGAACAAATTCTATGATTTAAAAACTATTAATTCTTCATTCGAAGAGATAAATTCTGGGCAAGAGCGAGTAAAGAAATTCTTTAAAAAGAATGAAAAAAATATTAGTGATTATGGTTTTGCATATGAAAATTCAGGAATTAAATATCTTAAAACTCCAGAACTATTTTTTCCTAGCGTATATAATTTGATTACTAATGATTTATTTAATATCATTAGTAGTTTACTTGATGATCAGATATTTATAAAAACAATAGAACTGCATCAAAAATTTCCTGGATCAACTGAATCTCCTCCCCATCAAGATAATTTTTATTTTTGTTTACAAAAAGGTAAATCAGCTACAGCATATATACCATTAAATATACAAAATAAATCGAATGGAGGATTAGCTGTATATCCTAGCTCTCATAAAAACGATTTTCCTCATTACCAATCAGATATAGTTGGTTTTTCTAGCGGA
>MDTA01022857.1_pt1 | contig 46062 bp, 43 predicted proteins | sample 811151 | NCBI WGS metagenome assembly MDTA01 (sample SAMN05326648, study PRJNA326480) | marine metagenome | isolation source: seawater | place: Indian Ocean: South | collected 2010
ATTTTTGGACAAATAAATTTTTTTTTTATCTTTTAATGATACTAAAAATAAATAATTTTTAAAATTTTCAATGACCTTTTCATTATAATTATTTTTTAATAATTTATTTTTACTCTCCAAATTAGTTTGGGATTTCCAAAAAACTTCTTCAAAGGCCTCTGGGCTTGTTATACTAAACTCAATACCATCATCATGTGCTCTTATTTTTTTTTTGAAATTGCCTTTTTTCACAAAATTTATTTTTGACCAAATATTAGGGCATACCACAAACGGCATATCTGAATATTTTAAACTAGCAAATTTGCCAGTATCATAGAGTGTATTTAACAAAATCGTAGTTCCTGATCTAGCTAGACCAGTTATAAATAGACTTTTTATATTTATATTTTGATCCTTGCTGACGAAAAAAAATTTTTCTAAATCGAATAATGTTTTTTGAATATAATTTGATTTCATAACTATCTTATGAAATAATCTTATAAATAAATTGTAATTCAAATTTTTTTTGATAAAACGTTTCTTGATTTATAATACAATATCCCTACGATAAACATTAAAATTATATTTTTTGTATTTAGCAAAATTTTTGTATAATTAATAATGTCTATTTCAAAAAAAATGTTAGTGAGGTAAAAAATTAATGTTAAAAGCATGAAGGGATATAAAATTAATACATAAATCTTTAAAACATTTATTAATAAATGTTTTATTTCTAAAAATTCTTTATCTTCAGATTGAATTATAACTTTAATTTTTTTGATTAATTGGTAGTTTAAATAATATAAATTTAAAAATTTTTCTTTTATCTTAAAAATAAAAATAAATTCAATCAATGCAATTGAAAGTAGTAATATGAATAGTATTTTCATTTCTTTTCTTTTTTTTTTTTAATTCTTGAGATAATTTTTTTAATTGGATAAAAAATAATTACAAATAATGCGACAAGTATTGTTAGTATGAAACCTATAATTGTTGCAATAATACCTGCACCAATGCCTGGTCCTATATATGCATTAGCAGGAAAAATACAAACAAAGCTTATAAGTATAGTTAGTTTGATTATTTGCATAAATTAAGACTATATTGAAAATTTTCCTTATTTAGAATTTTTCCATTTGAAATCGGCAAGACATCACTCTTTTGTTTATTAAATAATGTAAATATATTTTTTTCATTTTTAAATAAAAGTAGCTTGCCTTCATATGGTGATGTTATCAACGTATATTTTAAATTATCGATTTCTAATATTTCATGGTTTCCCCTAGCATCAGATATAAAATCGACATCAAATTTTAATGTTTCCAAGTTTTGTTCCAATGCACCTAAAACTTTTACAATCCTACTCTTTTCATATCTTTTACCATCTTTCCACTCAGTTTGATTGTCATAAATTGAAATATAACCTTTGTTCCAATCTGGATCATGCTGTCTCCTAGTTAAGCCAAATAATATTTTTTTTATTTTCAAAGTATTTGGATCTATTATATATATTGAGTTAAGGGATCTCGAGCTAATCATTAAGTCGCCTTGTTTGAAACTTTCAAAATAATCAGAAAATTCCTCTGTTAAAACGTCTATATCATTAAAATGAAATGGTTCATATTCCCATAAACTGGATAGATCTCTTTGTTTTATTGAAAAATAATCATACGGCTGGTTAGCCACAATAATATCTCTAACATTAAATGAATAAACTACATTGCCTGAAAATTTGTTTATTTTAACAAATTCTTCAGCAATGTCATAATCCCCGAATCTTTTTTTCCTCAGCGCCCAGATAAATTCATCATTTAACGACATTAAATGATGAAAGTTCCCTTCTATGGTCCATATAGTTTTTCCGCAAATATCTTTTTTTGTAATACTGTTTCCTCCATCAAAATTATAATAAATAAAATGCTCATCATCTATGATTAAACCATGCGGCCATTTATAAATATCATTGTTTTTTGAGACTGTCTGAATTTCTTGTAAGTTTATTTCATGTATGATTTCTTTATCCGATATGAAAACTAATTTATGTTTTACTTCATCATCTTCCCATACAGAAAGTGAAGTCAAAATAGTGAATTGATTTGGCACACTTCCATTAAATATTTCAAGATTATTTTTCAATTTAAAATTATTTTTTTTATCTTTATAATCAAGACTATTTGAAACAGCTTGAATTCTTTTTTTGTTGAAAATTTTATTTATTTCTAACTTGAAATTTTGCGATAAATTATATACTTCTATAACTTTTGAAAATAAGGGATCTTTCCTTAGTAAACCAATTTTTACACCAAAAAGAAAACTTAAACAAATAGAACCTAAAAATAAAATTATTAATAGATAAATTATAGAATATTTAAAAATTTTAGATTTCATCATTGAAGAAGATGTTATTTAGAAAAAAAAGAGCCGTTGTTGAAAGCAGTGATGAAACTCTTACAAATAATTTTAATATAACACCTGAGGTGAAATTAAAACCTATAAAACTTAATAAACCACCGGTTATTAATTCAGAGAAACCTATATTTTTTGGAGTTAAAGGGAAAAAATCTATAACACTATTAACGAAAAATATTACAAAAATTGTTCTAATACTTAAATCAAGTTGCAAGAAATCAATAACGATAACATATAGTACAAATTCAAATAAGTGAATCATTATTCCATATTTTAAAAATATTTTTGAAGTTTTTTTTTTTAAAATATTTTTTTTTATAAAAAATATTAATAATTTTAATTTAATAAAAATTTTTTTTTTAAAATTTAGTTTTATTAATATATAATTTAAAAGTTTAATAAGAAATAAAGTTAAAGTTGCCAGCAAAATACAAATAATGGACAGCAATAAATAATCATTATTTTCAAAAAAAAAGAATAATAATAAACTGTCAATAGAAAAGAAAAAAAGATATAAGATTATCCAGACCGTAAAAATAAACAAATAACTATATAAAAAATATTTATATTCTAAATTATATTTTTTTAATCTTATAGCTTTGTAAAAAAATCCTGCAAAAGGAATGGTATCTAAAAATTGACTGTTTAAGAAGATATATAACCATTTTCTTGATGAAATTTTTATTTTTGTTGTCGCCAAAATAATATTAAAAATAAGTTGACTATAAAATAAGGTAATAAAAACAGAAATCAAAATACAAGGAAGGAATTTATAGAAATTTAAATTTATTAAAATATTTTTAATTTCTTCTTCCTCAAAAAGAATTTTGAAAATTAGAAGTAAACATATAATTATAATTATTGTTTGAAAAGATTTATAAATATTATTTTTATTCATTTAGTTTTTTGAAAATAAAAAGCAAATAAATATAGAATTAAAAATCCTCCATTAAAATATCCAGCACCTCTTAGAAAAATTTGGGTAATTAAACTTGAAATGATAAATATTTTCATTGGCGTATTAATATGTTTATTTAAAATGAATCTTATTAATATTATATAAAAAAATATGCTTAAAAATCCAAATTCAACTGTAAATTTTGCTAAATTATTTGAACCATCATTATAATTTAACTTACGAAGGTCCTTTATAATTTCTTTTAAATTAGATGAATCTGTAGATGTAATATCAACATACCTAAAAAACGAATATTCATAGTTATCGAAACCTACACCTAATGGAAAATCTGAAATTGAATTTTTTGCAATTTTAAAGGCATTAACATACACTCCACTACTTAAACCTGTGTGAATTTTAGTTTTTTTATCAATTATGATTGGATCATCAGTAATTTTTGATTGATTATAGTTTTGTACTTTAACAATAAGGTTATCTATATATTTAAAATCGAGTTTTTTTATTACAATAGATGTAATGTTGATTAATTTGTGTGCGCAATTTGGGTAGATATTTAATGTAAAAAAGAAAGAAATAATAAGAAAAAAAAATATTATTCTTGTTTTATTATTTTTAGCTAGACAGATTGATAGAACTGAAGATGATATAAAACTAATAATAAATGTCAGAGATAATGCAAACAAGATAGTAAATAATAAGATTATTACAGTTAAAACTAAGATAAGATTAAAATTATTATTTTCCTCTAAATATATGAATAAAGATGTTAACAATAGAGGGGACATGATAATTGCAAAATGAGATTCCTCTTTAAAAATAAAGGACATTTCTGAGAAAAAACCATGATAACAACTTTCAAACCTATTAACTGACAAAGCCTCAGGAAGTTTATTATTGAGCAAATTAACGGAAATATCGTAAATAAGAAAAATAAATATTAAGATGATAGATATATTAATAAATAGTTTAAAATTTTTTTTCAAACTATTTAATGATAAAAATATCGAAATTGAAAATAAAAATAAAATAAATAATTTTAATATTGAAAAATAATTTAATTCAGTTCCTGTTATTAATATTAAAAAAAAATAGTGGCTTAAAATCAAAAACGTAGGTATGAATATTAGTTTCCAATTTTCTTTTATTTCAAAAAATAAATTATTTTTATAATAAAAAAAATAAATGAAAGGAATTATTGCAACTACAAATCTCAAATTAGAGAAAATATCTTTTGAGTCCCAAAATAAAATACTTATAGAAATAATTAATATTATGCAAAAATCATATCTTAGTATTCTTGTCATTAAAAATAATTAGAGTTGAAGAATATATAATTAAAGTTATGAATAAAATAATTAAAAAGTGAACTGAATAAATATAAAATGACATCAAAATAAGTGATATGAAGATAAATTGATATAAAAATACGTATTGTTTAGATATTCTTCTTAAAAGTATGTGGTGTAAATGGCTTTTATCACTCACAAAAGGGTCTTTTTTTTTTATCAATCTCGTAAAATATACTCTTAACATATCAATTCCAGGTAACATCATAATTAAGAAAATTTCGTCACAATATAAGTTTCGATTTAAATTATAATCTTTAATTAATACATAACTTATATAAACAGCGAGGAGCGTTATTCCTGTATCTCCAAGAAAAATTTTATTTCTCACATTATTAAAGAAGAAAATTATTAAAAAAGGAATTAAATAAAAATATAAATAAATGTTTAAATTATTCAAATAAAAAAATACTAAAAATAAGAGTGCATATGATGCAGATTGTCCATTTACACCATCATATAAATTAAGTGCATTTAAAAAAATTAATATAAATAATGGAGTTATAAAATATGTAAATTTCCCTAAATTAAAATCTATATTATAAGTAATAAATTTTAAACTTGCTATTTGCATATCAGGATCAATAATGACCCATATGAAAAAGATAAAATAAAAAGATACAAGCCTATAGGTTGGTTTTATATCTTTTAAATCATCTATAAGGCTTATCGCAAATGATAAAGAAAAGATGAAAAGAAGAAATATTAAGTTTTGACTTAATTTAAATTTTTCTAAATAAGCAATAACTAAAATTATATTAACAAAAAATATAATTCCACCAATTTTAGTAATTTTTAAATCGTGAATTTTTCGATAATTGTCTGGTACATCAAAGATCTTTATTTTATTAGATATGATTTTTAAATTAAGAAATATTATTGTGTTTAAAAATATCAAAAATATAAAAAAAAACATATCATACTAAGATATCGGAATTAATAATATTTGATACAATATTGCTCACATTTGGAGTTTTATATTCCTTAATTTCATTTGTGCTTATCGGTTTTATTAGTGCTTGTTTTATTTTATTTAAATCTTGAAAATCTTTATTAATAAGAAGAGTATCTCCATTTTCTATTGTCTCTGGCCTCTCTGTTGCATCTCTAAAAACTAAACATAATTTATTTAATATTGATGCTTCTTCTTGAACTGTTCCACTGTCTGTGATGATAAACTTTGAGTTTTTCTCAATACAAGAAAAATCAATGAAACCCATAGGTTTTGTGAGATAAATTTGATTTGATAATTTAATTTTTAGCTTGTTTATTTTTTTTTTTGTACGAGGATGTATTGGAAAAACAATCTTAAGGTTTAAAGTTTTTGCTATTTTTTTAATTAAAAATAAATAATTTTTAAAGTTATTTAAATTTTCTATATTTTCCTCTCTATGTAAAGTACAGACAATAAAATTATTAGGAGTTAAATTCAGTTTTTTTAAAATTTTTGATCTATCAATTTTTTCTGAGTAATAATTCATTACTTCATAAATCGGATTACCAATTATAAATATATTTTTTCTTTTAATTCCCTCAGAAACTAAATTCTCACAACTTCTTTGTGTGTAAGGTAAATTAATATCGCTAATATGATCAATGATTTTTCTATTTATTTCTTCAGGGCTATTTTTTAAATATGATCTATTGCCAGCTTCTAAATGATATACTTTTAACTTTAGACGTTTAGCAACAATAGAACCGAGCGAACTATTTGTGTCACCCAAAACAACAAATTTATTAGGTTTTTCTTTAATAATGATCTGTTCTAATTTTTTAGATATTATAGCTAATTGTTCTGGAAAAGATCCTCTTGCTCCCAAGTAATAATCTGGCTCTCTTACTCCGAGTTCATCAAAAAAAATTTTATCTAATTCATAATCATAATTTTGTCCGGTATGTACTAGGATATTTTTGTTTGTTTTATCCAAATTAGGTATTACTCTAGATAATCTAATAATCTCAGGACGAGTACCAATTATTGTAATTATTTTACTCATATAGTTTGATTAATCATATCTTTAATACTTGGCTGAGATTTAAATTTAGACAACTTCCATATTTGATTTAATTTCTTTTTGTAAACAGTCTTTAAAGATCTATCAATTTTTTTTTGAGTTCGAAATTTTTCAATTTTATATTTTGTATTAAATTTTTTATTAAAAATTTGAAGTAAATCATATTTATTTATAGTATCTTTTGGAACAATGTGAAATGTATTAGGAATTTTTAAATTGTTTTCTATAATCGTGTAAATTATTTCTCCAAATGTGATGGTTGTTAGACCATTCCAATAATGATTTTCAAAACCATTTAAAGTTGATTTATTTTTATGATTTAAAAACCATTCCAAAAGGGATTTTTTCGAAGAATATTCTCTTCCAATTATAGAGGTTCTCAAGTTAAAAAAATTTTTTTTTTTAATCTCTCCTAAACTTTTAGTAACTCCATAAATATCAGTATCGTCATGCTCGGATTTTTCATTATACTTACCTAACCTTCCTGAGTAAACACAATCTGTTGCTATTTGGAAAATTTTAATTTTTTTATTTAATGTAGTATCAGCCAAAAGATTTGGGAATACTGAATTAATGAAAATTGCGTTTTTTAAACTTATAGTGTTAGAAATATTAATTTCTGGTTTAATAATTCCAATACAATTAATAATAAAATCGTAATTTTTTACTAACTCATTTAGCTCTTTGTCCTTAAAATTTAAAACATCAAAAATATGGAATTTATCAACTTTATTATAAGGAAAATTTTTTTTTACTTTTCTTAGAGTTTTTTTTGACCTTACTGACGCGCCAATTTTAATATTCTTATATTTTACCATACAAGATAAAACACCATATCCTAACATTCCGGTTGAGCCTAATATGAGAACTGATTTCATAAATTATCTTTGATAGACTATCCAAGGATTCCAATAATCATTTTTAAATCTAAAATCATCGTTTAAACTTTCTTTAAGAGTAGATGTTGAAAATATTAATAATTCAGAATTGTCTTCTAAAGACATAGATCCATTTGCAAACCCCTTTGGTATGTATAGAAAATCATTATTGCTTTGATTTAGAACAAATGAATATACTTTACTTTTTTTGTTAGGTTTTGTTTTTTTATCTATTTTTACAGCCGAGACTTGGAAAGTACCTTTTATACATCCGATGAATTTTTCTTCTTTAAAATGTCCATGCCATGCCCTTATAAAATTTTTGTTATAGTTGTGAACTGTGTAAAACCTTTTAATATTATCAAAGGAAAGATTGTTATTAAATCTGACAGAACCTCTATTGTCAAAAATTCTGCTACCTGAAATTATTTTAGGTCCCATATTAGAATATTTTATCCTTGAATATCTCAAGATATTTTTGATTTGTATATCTTGGATCATTAAAATTTTTAACTCTTCTCTCAACCAATAGTTTTTTTAATTCTTTTATCCCATAACTTAAATTATATTTTGCCTTGAATTTAAGTTCTTTTAAGGCTTTATCGTTTTTCACTTTATAATTTCTTGCATCTTGAAATCTTATTTTAGTTTTAAATATTTTAGTATTTTTAAAATATTTTTGAATTTCTTTTGCAATATCAATGATTTTCATATTTTTATATGACAGATTGTAAATACCTTTTTTTTTACTATTTTTGATTGCAGTTTCAATTGCTCTTGCAACGTCTTTTACATGAAGCAGTGGTCTGTATTGTTCACCTCCAAATACAGACATTTTTTTTTCGAAAAAAGCTTTTGCGCTCAAAGTATTTACTACTAAATCCATTCTAATTCTTGAATAATTGTCACTAACTCCAAATAAAGTGCCAAGTCTAAATATTATTGAGTTTTTGTTTTGAAGAATTTTTTCACATTTCAATTTTGAACTGGCATAATGTGATAGTGGATTCACAGGCGACTCCTCGGTTAAAATACCATTCTGGGCACCATATACTGAACAAGTTGATATAAATATTATTCTTTTATTATAAACTTTACATAAATTTTTAAGTGATTTGAAATTTATATCATTTGTCAACTGAGGATTAATTGCGCAAGCTCCATCTCCTACAAGTGCTGCTAACCAGACTACAACATCAAATTTGTTCAGGCTTTTTTTGTAAAACTTTTTATCCCTAATATCACCATTTACAAAGTTACAATTTTTTCTAAAACTATCTTCATATAGCAGGTTGTCAAAAACTGTAATTTTATAATTTTTTTTTTCTAAAAGTAGATCTACAATAACACCCCCAACATATCCAGCTCCACCAACAACTAATACTTTCATTCTAGATCTTCTAGGTATTTTTTTAGTTTTATGCAAGTACTATTAATCTCAAATTTTTTCATGAACAATCTTTTTGACTTTTTACTTATATCTATTAATTGTTTTTCAGATAATTTTTTAGATTTAAATAAAATATTTCTTAAATTTTTCGTATTTACGTCACTCGACCAAAATCCCAATTTATGCTTTTGGATCAACTCACTCACAATTCCACTATTGACTGAAATGATCGGTTTTCCAAATGAAAGGTATGTTTGAAATTTTGCTGGAATTGTTTTTGATAATCCAAGACCTTTATTTAAGATTAATATAAAACAATCTGCATTTTTCATAAATATTTTGAGCTTTGATGGGCTCACAGCCTTTTTCAGTATTATATTTTTTGAATTAGAATCTTTTATTTTTTTTTTTATTACGTAAAAATTTTTTCCACTCCCAAATATTATTAATCTAATTTTTTCGTTTAAAACTTTTTTATCTTTGAAAGTTTCTAAAATTTTATCAAAATTCTGACCATAGCCAAGATTCCCCGTATAATAAATATCAAAAAAAGATTTTTTTTTTTTTAATTTGAAATCAAATTTATAATTTGAAGGATTATATAAAATTTTTAATTTAGTACTTGTTTTTTTTTTAATTTCTTTTTTAAAAGCATCTGATTGACATAATATTAAATCTGAAGAAAAATAGATTTTTTTAACCAAATAATCAACAAATTTTAAAATAAATAAATTTTTAACATAGCCAGTATCTTTGAGATTATCTGGCCACAAATCTTGAACCCATAATACTAATTTTATTTTAAAAAATTTTTTTAATATAATAACAGGAATTGCTTGAAAAATTGGACTAGTACCATATACAAAAAAAATGTCTCCAAACTTTTTTCTAAAAAAAAATGAAAAAAAAGTAGCTGAAATTACGAATGAAATATAATTTAAGAAGAGGTTTACTGAGCTTGCTTTACCTCTTGCAATTATTGGAAACCTCAAAATATTAATCCCTTTAAAATTATGTTCTATTGGGAAAAAACTTTTAAATTTATCACTAATTACACCATCGGGGTAATTTGGTTTACCAGTAAATACGTTTAATTTAACACCTAATAACTTTAATTTTTTTGCTATATCATTAATTCTAAAATTCTCAGGCCAAAAATGTTGGGAAAAAATTGTTATCCTCATCTAATAAGAATTTTATTTTTAACTAAAATTTTGGTTAAGACGAAAATTATAAAAATTGAGAGAATTATTGATAAAAAATATTTATATGAATTTAATGGAGCATATCCAAAATGCCATAATCTATAAGCTATGAGTTGTCCTATCAGTGCAGACAAATAAATATTATTATTCAAGTAAATATTAAATTTTTCAATTAAACTACAAATTAACATAATTAATATTGATGAAAATAATACAAATAAATATGATCCAGAATAATATAAAAATCCAACAATTGAGGGCAAGGTTAAATTATTCGTATTTTCATTTAAATTATTTTGAAGCCTTATCGTATCGAAAAAACTGCTTATTCCTGGATTAAATTTTTCCTCAAGAGACAATTTAAATAAAGTAAAATTCTTTTTTTCATATGCCACTATTGCCATTAAACTATCAATTCCAAATATTCTATTTTTTACTGTCATTACCAGTTGTTCAATTTTTTTTTTAAAATTACTTTGGGGAAAGTTAGAGATATTTTCTTTTTGAAAATCAACAAACTTGTTTAATGTAATGTGACTATTAGTTTTACCAAAATAATAATTTGCTGAGATGTTAATAAAGGAATTATCATTTGTTTCGTTGAATAAAACTCCATCTAATCCCCTGTACCTCTGGAAATCTTTTGAATTACTCGCTCTTTTATCTATTAAGACATAGAAGTTAATTGCAAACAAAAAAACAATATAAAAAAATGTAATACAAACAAGCTTAATAGAATATTTTTGATTTATAAAATTTTTCGATACCAACGCAAAAAATATAGCTATAGAATTAAATAAACATCCTCTACTTAAAATTGAAAGATAAAATAAAAACTCCTGAAAACAAATAATATAAAATAATTTCATAATATTTTTTTTTACTAATTTTAGGTCTAAAAATATGCAAGTCAGTGAGGTAAATCCAAATAAAAAAAACCATTTGAAAGCAGAGTCTAAAAAATTATTATATCTTGGCTCAGAAAAAAAATAATAGTCAAATAGTTTAAAATGATTGTTTAAAAAAAAAATAATTAAAATGATAAAAAAAAATATTAAATAAAAATAGTTTATTTTTTTTTCTATAAGGATATTAAATTTTAGATCTTTAATTTTATAATTTATAAATAAATATTTTTTAGAAATTATAAGACTTACTAAAATGCCTAAATTAAAAAAAATTAGTACTAAATAGAGTTCCTTTAAGTGCAAAGGATTATCAAAGTTAAAATTACCTATACTAAATGTATAATTTTGATCAAAAAAAATTATGTGCAAAAAATAAAAGAAAACAAATCCAGTCCACATATAAAAGGTAAAAAATTTTTCGAAAAAGAACGATTTTATGTTAATACAAAATAAAAAATTATAGGTTGATAGAATAACGAATAAAGCAAAGTAAATTTTATGGTAATTTATTTTGTCAAGAGAGAGTGTGAACAAAATTAAATTAAACAAAATAAAAATTACTGAAAATATATATTTAATCTTAAAAATATTATAATTTTTTAAATATAGACTCATAAACTTTCTGGTATTTTTTTGCTATAACTTTACTGTCTAAAAATTGCTCTACTATTTTTCTAGATCTTATTCCAAATTTTTTTCTTAGTTTAAAATTACTTATTAATATTGATAATTTGTGAGCTAATCCTTTGTAGTCACTGATACTGCATATAAATCCGTTATAACCATTTCTTATAAATTCTGATGTACCACCGACATTAGTTGTTACTACAGGTAGTTTCATACTCATTGCCTCCCAAACTGCAATTGGTCCTCCTTCTGATTTTGAGGTGAATAAAAAAATATCGCTATCATTTAGTAATTTTTTTATATTTGATTTTTCGCCTAAAAAAAATATTCTCTTTTTAAATTTTTTTTCCATAGTTAAATAAATTCTCATTATTTTTCTATAGTATTTTTTTTCACTTTTGGTTCCGATTCCAGCAAAAAAGAAATTTATATTATTATTTTTTCTTAAAACCTCTTTAGCAACGTTTAAAAAAGTTTCAGTATCTTTTACACTTATAATCCCTGATACTGAACAAATATTTATTATTTTTCGATTATAAATATTTTTTTTTTTAAAATAATTTGAATTTGTTGGTGACATAATTTTAAATAAGTTATTCCTTGAAATAGATAAGTCTTTTAAATAAAACTCATAAACCTTTTTGCTTAAATATATAATCTTCGGATTACAAAACTTTACGAGAAGCCTAAAAATTAATTTGATAATTTTAGGAGAATAGCTATCTTCAACAATCCATATTACAGGAATATTTGATAATCTAGCAGCTATAGCGGTTTTAAAATGTGGAACACCATTTACTTGTATTGCACTGTATCTCTTTTCTTTGAAAAATTTAATCAGTATAAAAATTTCAAAAGGTAAAAAAAAAATATACTTTAAAAAAAGACTTAATTCTCTTGACAATCTTGTTAATTCCAGCTGGTAAAATTTTATTCTATTTTTTTTTAATTTTTTTTTAAATTTACTAACATTATTTGGAATCACGAAATCATACTTATACTTTTTAAGGTTAATATTTTTATATACGTCTATCATCCTAGACTGTGGTCCACCATATCTCCCATCTTCATCAACACAACAAATTTTAATCATTTTTTTGAAACTGAAAAAAAAGAATTTTTAAGATTAATTTAAATTTAGAGATTTTGGGAGTTACTTTAAATAGCAAACTCTTGTAGACTAATAATTTATACCTAACATTACGACAATTATTTGCCATTAAATATCTAAAATGATTTTTAGAAATTTTTTCTATTTTATGGTTTTTAATAAATTTTAGGTTTTTTAAATAAATTTTATTTAGATTATAATTATTTTTTTTGTTATTTACATATGAAGAATAGCTATAATTACTCATATTGTAAAAGCCTAAAACACTGTTTACCATTTTAAATTTAATATTTTTTCTTGATAATTTTATCCAACAATCAAAATCTTCAATAGCAAGAAAGTCTTTTTCCTCTGAAAAAAATTTTTTTTCGTTGATTAAACTTTTTTTTAAAATGACAGATGATGTTGAAATTGGGTTGCCTTTTGTCATCATATCAATAAATGGTTTATCTGAAAGTTGGTATGAATACAAAATTTTATTGTTATAATAAAAATTATTTTTAGACCTTATTTTCATCAAATTATAAACAAAATCGTATTGTGGAAAATATTTCAGACAATCTTTTAACTTTTCTTTATGCCAATAATCATCGCTGTCTAGGAAAGCAATATATTTTCCATTTGACTTTTCGATACCAAAATTTCTTGATTTTGCAATTATACCATTATTATGTATCTGATAATATTTGAATCTTTTATCTAATTTGCTAAGATTTTTGAGTGTGTTTATTGTGTTGTCATTTGAAAAGTTATCCACGATGATTACTTCAAAATCAGTATATGTTTGACCTAAAATTGAATAAGTTAAAGGTTGAAGATACTTTTCACTATTGTTAGTTGGAATAATTATTGAGACATTTGGCATATAAATTAAAATAAATTCATTCTTTCGCTTAAGTTAAAATTTATTTTCTTTTGAAAATGTAGTTAAACGTTTTTGAAAAGTTACTATCAGAACTTAATTTTGATTCTGATTCCCCTTGTCGTTTTTCAATTTTATTAAAATTTTTCTTTTTCATTAAATTGATTATACTTTCAAATTGCACCTTGTAATTTTCATTTACCTCGACCAAGATGCTTTTTATCTTTTCATTATCAAGATATTTATCAGCCCCTTCTAAAATTAAATGCTCAATCCCATCGACATCAATTTTAATATAATCTGGAACTTCAACAAATTTATTACTTAATAAATAATTAATAGATGTACCAAATAAGCTATAGCGCATTTTTGGTAAAAATTTTTTTCCTTCAAAATTAATATTTTTACCAAAAGTATTTAATGCATGACCCTCTAAAAAATCATACTCGTTCATAGTTAAAAATTGATTTTGATTTTGATTATTTTGTAAAGGGTTGCTAAATATTTTAATTTTATCACTTAAACTATTTATATAAATATTTCTACTTAGCACTCTTAAGTTACTAGTTGATGGCTCAAAACTTATAATTTCGCAGTTAGTATGTTTTAAAGCTGCATAAATTGAGTATAATCCGATATTTGCACCTATATCCCAGAAAATTAATTTTTCTTTTTTTGAAAATTCGTCTATCCACTCGAGAGTCTCGGGCTCTTTAGTGTAAAATGAATTAATTCTCCATTTTATTATATAATTTGGAGAAAAAAAATTTACTTCAATGTTGTTAATTATAATTTTTTCATAGCTATTTTTTTCTAAAAAAAACGAAAACCACTTTAAAATGCTTTTTGAAAAAAATTTATAAATAATACGATCTATAAAATATAAAGTATTAAAGACTATTAAAGATATTTTCTTTTCCATAATTAATTTATTTTTAATAAATATATATTTATAATTTAATCAAATTATAATTTTGAAAAATCTATATAAGTAGGGGTTCAATTTCCATCTTAATAGTCCTAATAAATAATTTTTTTTTTCTATTTTATAAACTTTTTTAACATTTTTTGTCATGAGATTATAAACTAAAGCAACTCTATTTTCTAATCCATTGCCTTCATAAGAATGCCACGTGGTTTTTTCTTTTCGAGAGAAAAAAACCGCCCTATTAACTTTCCATTCTATAGTTTTTAATTGAACACCATTTTTGTTTGAATAAAATTTAGTTCCAATATTTTTCTCAGGTTTTAGATAAATTACTCCACTTAAAATTTTATTTGGATCATCGTCATGGATTGGGAATTTAAAATTTGAACCTGTTTCGATAACTGCGTATTGAGTAAAATCGTATAATTCAACTTTTTCTGGACATAGTTCTTTTAAAATATTTATCGCTTTTAAGTGATAACTACTATTAAGACTATTAATTAATTCTATATTTTCAATTTTATTTATATTTAACCCGTCTTGTTTGACTTTCTCATATTTATCTAAGTACTTTGAAAAAAAATCTAAGTCATTAGTTTTTAAGAAATTGTCTACTATTTTAATATTCATTTAATTCTAAAGTTAAAATTCAAAATAAGTTATTAATTAACATTAAAATGAAAAAATGCTAAAAAATAAATTAATGTCTATAGGAATTTGTAATATATGTAAGAAAAAAGTTTTTCAAATTAGTCCAAAGAAAAATATAACATCTGAGGATGAAATTGATTGGGAATTTGACTCTACATTTGAATTAAGTGGTTTTAAAACAGCTAAATGTTTTCTAGGTCTATGTTTAAATTGTATTCAGATATCGCATTATCCAGAATTTGATACTACAAAATTATATACATCAAATGGTTTCAAAACGAGAAGAAAATTTTATCGAAAATACTTTAATAGTGAATATAATGAAAATTTAAAAAAATACTCAATTAAACATCAATTTAATTTTGCAAAAAATGAATTTGATCGCTTCAAGAAAGTTTCAAATTTTATTAAAGATAACTCAAAAATCTTCTATAACAAAAAGATAAACATATTAGATTACGGTGGTGGTGATGGATACGTGAGTAAGTCATTCAAAAATATAATCGAAGCAAATTCAAATATTAAAGTTTACATAAAAATTTATGACCCTATGAAATGGAGAAAGTCAAATAATGTAATTAATGAAAATAAGAAGTATGATTTTATTATAATTACTCATGTAATCGAACACTTAAATAATCCTGTAAAGACTATTAAGAATATAAAAAAAAAATTTTTATCTAATGATGGCTTTGTATTTGCAGAAGTGCCGGATGAAAGAACTAGGTTTTTAAAGCTTCTTTTCTCAAAAAAGATTGGGTTACATTACCATGTAACTCATCATACTCGAACAAGTTTAGAAAATTTATTTAAAATTAATAAATTTAGTTTTATAAAATCTCAGTATGTTTACAATTCCTCATACAGAGGTGAAAAACTTAAAACTATTTTTTGTATAGCCCACAACACGAAAAAAAAAAATTCTATCAAAATAAGTACTTCTTTTAAAAAATATATCTACGAATTTTTTAGTTTTTTTAATTTATGTATTTATACAATAAAAAAAATAATTTGATCTAAAATAAGTTTTTATTTTTTATTATTTAATTTCTCTAGGATCTTAAAGGTTTTAAAAATTTGGTAATCAAATTGGTTTTTAAAATTTCCGTCGCTTTTTCTTACTTCATGTAACTTTCGATAAAAGTTCTTAATAGTGATTTTTTTAGAATTTATTTTATTAACTTTTTTTCCATTAATGATTTTTTCGTTTAATTTTAAAAAATCTGAAATAGTGATCCATTCTCTTTTTGCATATGGTGTTTTTAATTTTATTTTTTTATTTTTAATTAAGTCATTAATAAATAAATTGATTGAGGATGATTTTATATTTTTTTTTAAAGGCATAAAATTTAAACCAAATACATTGGACAATCGAATAATTTTAAAACTATTCTTAGTATATTTTTTTTTTAAATATTCTTCAGCTAACCTATGACTCTTTACGTAAGAATTTTTAATTAAATTTTTTGAATAATTCATTTTTGTTGAAAAATAGATAATTAGATCACTTTGAACTTTGTTTTTTAATAAATAACTGACCATTTTTCTTCTCTCAAGAATATTTTTTGTGTTAATTTGACTATAATTTTTTCCTGATAAAATAATTATTACAGCGAATTTTAACTTATTTTTTTTTGGTGATAAATTGTATACATCAACAACATTTTTTTTCTTTGAAATTTGACAATTGTATTTTTTATTTAAATAATTATAAAGTTGCCAACCTAAGTAACCTCTGCCACCAATAATTAAAATTCTCATTATTTAAAAACAGCGCTGCCAAAATTACATTTTTGATGCTCAACCTCAAGTGAATTAAGTATTAAAGATCTTTTTTTCGAATTGTTTTTAAATCCATAAAATACTTTTTTTGGTATAAATACTGCATCGTAAACATTCATTTTCTTTTGTTTTTTTTTTTCATTTAGATTTTTTTTATAGTAAAAAATGAATTCACCATCTAAATTTGTAAGATATTGATCGCAAGTAAAGTTTATTTTCCATGCTTTAGTAGTTTTTGGTTTTAATTCACTTAAATAAACTTCTTTTATAACCTTTAAATATTTATTCTTAGGATTTATGTATTTAACTACATTACCTTTAATATTTTTTTTTTGTTTTAATTTATCAAATTTTAGTTTCATTTATTTTAAAATAATTTTTAATCTGTTTGTTAGTAAATTGAAAAATATTTTGCTTATTTTTGTAATACTGTAAATACCAATCAGCAGTTAAAAATATTGTTTGCTTGAAATTTAACTTGGGCTTCCATCCTAATATTCTTTTAATTTTATTACTATTTAAAATTAAAAGTTTAGACTCATATTTTTTTTTTTCTTTTTTAACTTGAAAATTAAAATCCACTTTTTTTTTAAACAAAATCAATAATTCTTTCACAGATTTCTTATTAAATGATGTAGGACCTATATTAAAACACTCATTGAAAGTTTTTTTATTTTTTTTTAAAATTGCTTCAGCTAAATTAATATATGCATTTATTGGCTCAAGCACATGTTGCCATGGCCTTATTGATTTTGGGTTTCTAACAAATAATTTTTTTTTTTTACCCATGCATCAATTATATCTGGCACTATTCTATTTGGAGACCAATCACCACCACCAATAACGTTACCTGCCCTTGTGACTACAACTTTGACATTTTTATCACAAAATGATTTGTTATATGAGTTTATAATTATTTCTGCACTGCTTTTTGAAGCACTGTAAGGATCTACACCTTTTAAAATATCTTTTTCAGTGTAACCTCTATCTATTTCTTGGTTTTCATATACTTTATCACTTGTAATCAAAATAGATGCTTTAGTTGAATATTTATAAATTAAATCTACTACATTTGCAGTACCCATTATATTTGTTTTAAAAGTATTCAATGGTTTGTCATATCCTTCAAAAACTAATGATTGCGCTGCTAAATGAAATACTACATCTGGTTTTATTTTTTTAAAAACTGAACTTAATGCTTTATAATTAGAAATATCGCCCCAGTATTGCTCTATTTTTTTTTCTAATTTCAAAGCTTCAAATAATGATGGTTTTGTCTTAATTGTATCGGAAAAGCCATATATTTTTGCTTTAAAGTTTAAAAGACACAACGTTAACCATGATCCTTTGAAACCAGTGTTACCTGTAATTAGTATTTTTTTATTTTTAAATATTTTCATAATAATTTATTTCCAAAATTCTTTTTTTTGTGCCAGCATTTTATTGAGAAGAATTTTATCTCTCATAGTATCCATGCACTGCCATTTACCAAAATGCTTGAATGCATTAAGTTCTTTTTTTTTTATCAACTTTTGTAAAGGTTCTCTTTCAAACATATGATTTTTATTGGGAAGAAATTTAAATATACTTGAATTTAATACAAAATATCCTCCATTAATCCAACAGTTAGACATTTGCGGTTTTTCTTTGAAACTATTTACTAAGTTTTTTTTAACAATTATTTCTCCAAATCTTGAGACTGGTCTAACAATACTTACAGTTGCGATCTTTTTTGATTTTGTGTGAAAATTTAAAAGCTTATTCAAATTAATATTAGATAAGCCATCACCGTAAGTAAAAAAAAAATTTTCATTTTTTTTAAACTTTTTTTTTAATTGATGAAGTCTAGATCCTGTAAGGGTATTTTGACCAGTATTAATAAATTCAATTTTCCACTTCTTTTTAAATTTATTTGTATTGAAATATTTTATGATTTTTTGTTTTTTGTAACCTAAGGCTAAAATAAAATGATTACTATTGTACTTTGAATAATAATTCATGATATGCTCAAGTATTGGTTTACTTCCAATTTTAACCATTGGTTTAGGAATTTTGATAGTTTCTTCGGATATCCTAGTTCCCTTTCCTCCACATAAAATTACCGTTTTCATAATTTATTTATCATTTTGTAGGAATTACTATTTTTTATATTATGAATAGTGTTTTTTTTTTTCTAAACAATAAAGAAAAGATTTTTCAGTAAGTTTTTTTACATTTATATGTTTCCATAATCTATTATCGTATTTTTCTATAGTTGATGATTCTGTAATATGTATAACTTTAATATCTGATTCCAATAATTCTACAATAACTGATGATACTCCGATACAAAAATTAATGTTTTTTGGTTTATAATTGAATTTTGAAGAATTAATTTTTATTTGATTAATCTGTCTTTCAAAGAACTTATAATCACTTTCTTTTTTAAAATAAGGATGTAAAGAAATTTTAAAATGACTTATGTTATATTGTAATAGATTTATTGTCTTTAAAAAATACTTTAAGATTTTTGTCCTGTCATAGATGTTCGAAGATATGAAAATCTCTTTTTTATTTTTTCTTTTTTTTTTATTTCTAAACGAAGGCAACAAAATGATATTATTTTTTTCCCAATTGTATTTTTTAACTAGAATATCTTTTGTTAAATTTCCAGATACAATTAATTTTTTTGGAGAAATACATTTTTGTTTAAAAAAATTGTACAATAATGAATGGGGCGGGTGGTGTAAAATGCCATATATTTTTAAATTTTGATTATTAAGTTTTTGTATAAAATATTTTTGGTATGGCTGACCCTCGTACACAATGAATATTTTTTTTGTTTTGTCAAAATTAATTACTTTATTTATATAACTCCAAAAATTTATTGCAAATACAGAATTTTTATTCAAAGATTTTAGTGTAAGAAAAAAATTTTTTTTTGAAGATATATAAATTTTTAAAATAGATAAAAAAAAGTTAAATAATGAAAACTTTTTACGAATTTGTTTAAAAATTAAAGTGTTTTTTTTAATTTTATTTGGTAGTTTTTTACTAAGATAAATAACAATCCATAAATACTCTTTTGAAGTTTGATTTGATGTAATGTTTAAATATTTGTCTTTAAAATTTCCATTTTTATCGAAATTTTCTTTAAAGCCCCATGATAAAATTATTTTTTTTGGACTAATCTTTTTTTTATTTTTATTAATTAATAAATATTGATTTTGTATCATAAGAGAAAAAAAATTTATAATTATTGTATAAAATACAGTTTTAAAGTTTTTTCTATTGACCAAAAATTTTAAAATTTTATAACCAACATAATCTCCGGGATTTATATATTCAAAAGTTGACAAAGAAGAATTTCTATTATTTAAATAGTTTTTTAGGTAATTAAAAACTGTTTTTTTGTTCATTTGTAATTTTTGAAAGTTTATTATTAATCTATGGTTAATTTAACAAACTAATATAAGTCAATAACGTAAATTTTAAAAAAATAAATGATTATTAAACATGTAAAAAATTTGGATAATATTTATAGTACAATCATATCATGACAAAAATTTGTATCTGTACAACACCTATTAGGCCAGATCCCACTACATTCCCTCCATTGGGATCAATGGCAATTATTGAAGCTTTAAGACCACTGTGCTCCGAAATAAAATTTCTTCATATCGATTTTCATAGATATGATGAAAACTATCTTTTAAATTATTTTAAGGAAAATAATTTCGATTTTGTTGGAATTAGTGCTGTTGTATCTACAGCATATGCTTACACAAAATATTTATCTAATCTAATAAAAAGAATAAATAAAAACACTAAGATCTTTGTGGGTGGAAATCTTGCAGCTAGTTCACAAATTTTATTAAGAAAATGTAAAATTGATTATTGCATTATTGGTGATGGAGAAATTATAACAAATAATTTGATAAGCTATTTAATTAAAAATAAAAATCCATCATCTGAGGAGCTAAATAAAATAAGTGGAATATGTTTTCTAAATGAAAATAGTGAATTTATATTCACTGGATATGGCAAAGCCCCAAGTGCTAGCAACTTACTCACCCCTAATTGGGAAATATTAGAAAAAGAAAAATGTATTAACCATTATATGCCATCACATGGTAATTCATTTAAAACTTTTATTCCTAAATTTAAACCGAAAGGCAAAACCGCAACAATTATTGTGGCTAAAGGTTGTGTGGCTAGATGTACTTTTTGTCATAGATTTGAAAAAGGTTATAGAGTTAATCCTAATGATAAAGTGATCGATCACATTAAAATGTTGAGAAAAAAATATGATGTACACCAACTAGATATTGGTGATGAAAATTTTGGTTCTTATAAAGAACAAACTTTGGAATTGATAAAAAAATTCAAAGAAATGAATTTTTCATGGAAAGTAGCAGGAGTAAGAGCTCATACCATTAGCCCTGAACTTTTAAAAGCTTTTAAAGATAATGGTTGTGAAATATGTATTTTCGGAATTGAGTCTGGTAGTCCTAAAATGTTAAAAATAATGGAAAAGAAAATTACATTAGAACAAAACATTAATGCTTTAAAATGGACACATGAAGCTAAACTTGCAACTATAGTACAATTAGTTATTGGGATGCCAGGTGAAACTGATAAAACAATTGATGAAACTACAAATTTTTTGATAAATACAATAGATTATTATAATGAAAATTTTAAGAAAAATTTAGAGTATCAAGTTAGCATAAATTATGCACAAGCTTTACCAGGTACACCACTATATGAATATGCTAGAGAAAATGGATTTGTTCCTAAAGATATTGATGGGGAAGAAAAATACTTGTTAAGCATAAGTGATAAAGATGCATATGAAAATAGTCACTTTTTAAATTATACACAGCAACCTTTGCTCAAAGTATTTTCTTGGAGATATAGAATTCTTTGGAAGGTTTGGAGGGTTCATGCAAAAAGAAATTTACATTTACCCATAGGGTTAATGAGTGGTGGTTTAAGCTTAACATGTTTATTATTAAATAGAGTATTTAAGACAAAACTTAAAACTAAACTAATAAACAAAATAAATAAACTATACAAACAAGAAAAGGTTAGTTTTAATTCCCAGACAAGCGATCTTTATTATAATGTAGATGCTCCAAGAATTTTAAATTATTTGTTAATGTCAACTTTTCCGTGGAACAATTTTACTTATCCTATGATTTGTTTATTTATAGCGTTTAGAGAAAAAGATAATTGGAAATGGTTTTTCAAGCTAATAAAAGACCATTTAGCTTGGTCATTAAATTTTTTCAAAAAATTAAAATTACCTGAATTAACACTTAGAAAAGTTGTTAAAATTGATGAAAATAATGCTGGGCAGTTAGAACTACGAAAAGGACGGTAGTTTATTTTAATGCTTTTAACAAATTAAAAATTTTTTTAGATTTATTATCTATTGGATATGCGTATCTATTTTGATATTCTTTAACAATAGCTCTTATTTCTTTTGAATTCCACCAATCAAATATGTTATCATAATTTTTGTTAATAAACTTTGCAACCTCAGTTGAAGATTCAAAGTAAATTTTATTTAGAAGGACATTTTGGTGAAAATGTTCATCATCCGAAGTTAATAGCCATTTCTTTCTGTCCCAAAAAAATATACACGGAATATCTGATGAAATTAGTTGGTTATGCGGTGTAAAAGTACTAGTATTAATAAATAATTTGGTTTTTTCTGAAATATTTTTTATTTTTGAATTCATTTCATAATATTTTAAATCTTTAAAGTTATTCAAAAAATAATTTTTTTCGTTCCAATAATTAGTTGGATAAAATTTGATATAAAAATTTTTGTAAATATTATTCTGAATTAATTTGACTAAATTAATTTGCTCTGAAAAGTAATCTTTGAGACCTGAGCTTAAAGGTATAGATCTCATGTACAAGGTTCTTCGAGGCAATCCACTTAATAAAAGCGTAATATTCTTAGAACTTTTACTATATTTAAATTTTTCATAAAAGATTTGACCGAAAGGTTTATGATTTGAGATATTGAATTTATTAATTCCAGATCTCAAAAATTTATCAGAAATTTTTTCTGAAAAATTTAATTCTGTATTGTATTTTGGAATAGCCCCTGATCCATGTTGGATAATATATAATTTTGATTTATATTTTTTTTTTGACAATGAAACCAATAATTGAAATTCTTCTCTGTTTGCATAACCATGTGTGGTAAGAAACAGATTATTTTTTTGAACTAGAAATTTACTAATAAAATTGTGAATATTTGTAAAATTTTCAATGTAAGTTGTTGGTATATCCAAAAAAATATTTTTAAAAATAAATTTTTCAAAATCATTTTCATTTTTTATATTTATTGAAAGTTTTTTTCTTATATTATAGTCATAGGACATACTTGGATTCGCATTTAATTCTTTATCAAAAGAACTAAAATTTTTAATTTTTAAAATTAATTTTAAATAATCAACGTTATTTATATCTAAATATGAAAAATTTATATTTTTTTTGTATTTAAAAATTTTATGAAATATAAAATCTAATAATTTGAAAATATTTTTTTTAGAATTTAATCTTTTAGAACTTATAAAATTTACTTCTCTTTTGTGGCCAAAATATTTGATATTAACAAATTTATTTGATCTGAATCCTAAAATTTTTTGAAAATAAAAATCGTTCCAATCATCTGACTGTATAGAATTAAATATAAATTCATCTGCATTATGAAATTTAAAGCTGTCTATTTTCTTTTGGTACAAATCAAATTTTATATTTTTTTTAAGTAAATTATCAATTATCTCCCATCTATCGAATGCAACTATTAAGTAGGTTTTCAACCATAATCCATAGAAAATTTCTGCCTCTGATCTTTCTAGACTCGTGCCATGAAAGTCATTAAGAATTTTTGTTAAACAAATTAAAATCTTTTGATACAAACTTTCGATATACTTCAAGTCTTTTTCTCTTTTATTATAATCACACCAATGATAATCAATAATATTTTGGTTGATAAAAAAATCTTTATCATCTAGTGACTTACACCATTGTCCTAAATATAATACTTCCTTTCTAGCACTACGTATTTCTTTTGAGAAATCTTTTTTATTCTGCTCTGAAGTTATGATGATCATTGTAAACTATTATTAATTATTTCTTTTATCTTTTGATTGCGTCTAACATAATTCATACAATTTTTTATATAAAATAAATTTTCATAGACCCATTTTTCTCTCTTTTGATCAAAGGTTTTTTTTAAAAATTTAAATAATTTTTTCTTATTATTTAAATTGTAGAGGTTAATTGGCGTTTCAACTAGATTATTTATTTTTGGCCAAAGAAATATTTCTTTTTTATTTTTAAGAACAGTTCTGCAAGATAATGATACAGTCTTATTCTGTCTTCCAATTGACTCGTAGCCCAATGTTGAGTCTATAAATATTACTAATTCTGAATTATCTAATATTTTATAATTATCGTTTTTTTTGTTTATTATAAATTTATAATTATTTTTAAATAATACTTTATCGTAATATTTTTTTTCAAGATGAGCATTTTTTTTTGAACAGCTTAAAACGGCAAATTCTATTTTATATTTTTTGCAGAAGTAATTTATTAGAGGTAGTAAATCGTGTTCAGTCCAAAAATCTCTATTTAGTTTATTGTTTTTTATAATTTTTTCATAATATGGAGTTTCGTCTCTATATTGTGATATGAAAATAATTCTTTTTTTTGTTTTTCTAACAATTGGAACATTATTATTTCTAAATGATCCTATAATATAATTTTTAGATTTAACGTATTTTTTGTAAAAATTAGAAATACCCCTATTAAAAAAAAAACTATAATCCACCTCAAATAGTTTTGTTTCATCTTTCAATAAATCAAAAAAGAATGATCTGAATTTAGTTCTATGTCCGTTTTGTATTGATATAAATACTTTATTTTTAAAATATTTTTTTAATTTATAAAATTCAATATCATTATCTATAATAGTAATTATTATTTTTGGATTTAGTGATGCTATAACTTCCTTGTAATATCCAAACAAAGAAAAATTAAATTTTAGAATAGTTTTTAATACTGGCCAGAAATAATATTTTTCGCCCCTTGTATACAAAATATTATAATTTTTATTTATATTTTCCATTAGTTCTTTTGTATTAATATCAAACAAAAGAATTTCTTTTCTATTAGGCAGCAAACTTAACGAGCTAAAAAAATTTAAAATTTTCATCTAAAATTATTATATTAATGTTTTTTTTTTGATGTTATTTATGAGTTATATGAGATTTAAAATTATTAATGAATTAAAAAGAATAAATTATGTAGTTGGGGATCAATTTAAAGCACAACTAATTTTACTTACAATTCTGTTAATTTTTTCTGCTTTTTTGGAGATGGTGGGCATTGGCTTGATACCAGTAATCGTGACCATGGTCATAGATTTCGAAAACGTAATTAGACTGTTATCAGATTTTTTAAGTAATTTTCAGTTTACAAATAATATTGAATTGCAGAGTTATGGTGTTGAAAATTTTTTAATTTGTATTTTTCTATTTTTTTTAGGAAAGAATATATTTATTCTTTGGATATTTTATTTTGAAACTAAATTAGAATATAAAATAAAAAAAAATATAACTAATCGAATATTTGAAAAATATATCAAATCTTCATACGAAAACTTCCATTTAAAAAGGAAATCCTCAGAATTAATTAGAAATCTTGCAGTAGAGGTTTCAAATTTTAGCTCATATTTAAATGCATTTATCAATTTAGTTAGAGAAACTTCTGTTTTTATTTTTCTTATATCATTATTATTATTTGCAAATTTTAAATTGACAGTTTTAGTACTAGGTTTTTTTTTATTAATTGTAACTATTTATTACTTTTCCTTTTCTAAAAAAATTAAAATTAGTGGAAGAGAATATGTTGAATTAAAAGAAAAAATAATTAATAAAATTTCACAAATAATATATTCAATAAAAGAAGTTTTTTTATATGAAAAGGAAAAGATAATCCAAAAAAATTTTGTCAAAGACGTAAATATTTATGAATTTAAAATTTTTTTTTCTTAATTTTACTAAAAAAATTCCCAGAGTTATTTTAGAAGTATCAGCGATTGGTTTGATTACTTTTTTTTTGATATTTTTTTTTGATAAATATAATACTGTTGAAATTATATCTATTGCTAGCTTAATTGGGTTGTGTGCTATTAGAATGGTGCCATCATTAAATACAATAACAAACTCTATAATTAATATTAAATTCTACCGTACTTCTTTTTCTATAATTCACGATGAGTTGTACGAATATTATCCCGGTGATAATAAAATTGATAATAATCTTAAAGTTGCAAATTTTGATAGAATAGAACTAAAAAATGTTACATATAATTATTATAATAGTAAAGAACCAATATTTAAAAATTTAAATCTTGTTATTACAAATGGAGAATTAATTAAAATTACAGGAAGTTCTGGAAAAGGAAAATCAACTTTTTTAAACATAATATCTGGATTACTAAAAATTAAATCTGGTTCATTGGAATTTTTTGAAAAGGATAAAATTCTTGAAAAAAATAAAATAAAAAAATTATTTGCATACGTTCCGCAAGATATATTTATTTTTGATGGAACAATTAAGGAAAATATTTTATTTGGAGCAAATGAAGACGTTGCAAAATTAAGTAGATGTGTAGAAGAATCAAATCTAAGCGAATTTATAAATAATACCTCATCTGGATTAGAAACCTATTGTGGTCAAAATGGTATCAATTTATCAGGTGGTCAGAAACAAAGACTTGCTATTGCAAGGGCGTTGTATGCAAATAAACAAATATTATTATTTGATGAAATTACTAGCAATTTAGATAATGAGAATTCAGAAAAAATAGTTGAAACAATAAACAGACTTAAATCAAGTAAAACTATATTATATATTACACACAAAGATACTAGAAACCTTAAGTATGATAAATTATTAGATTTGGATGCTTATTAGCTATTTTTAGCTTTATTAAATGAAAAAATTAAACTTAAAAATTTCAAAACCATCTAATAAGATTATTAGTTGAAATTTAAAATTGATTATTTTTTAAATAATTTATTTTCTACTTGTTGTAATATAAAATGACCTAAAAATATATGACACTCTTGAATTCTAGCAGTATTATATGATGGCACTAGTATTTTAATATCGCAAAAATTTTTTGCTATTCCTCCGCCTGAGCCTAAGAAACCTATAGTTTTAATTTTTTTTTTTCTTGCTTCCTTTAGTACTTTAACAATATTTTTTGAGTTACCAGATGTGCTAATTGCTAATAATATATCATTTTTTTTGTGCAAGGCTTGGAATGTTCTTAAAAAAATCTCTGAAAAATTATAATCATTTCCACAAGCTGTGATTGTTGAAATATCCTGTGCAAGAGATATAGCGGGTAATGCATTTCTGTTTACTTTTGGCCTAAGTCTAACTAACAATTCTGCAGCTAAATGTTGAGCATCTGCAGCTGATCCCCCATTGCCACAAAACATAATTTTAGAATTTTTTTTTAAAGAGCTTGAGATTAATTCTATTGTTTTTTTTATTTCTGGAAAACTTTTCGTTAAGAGTTGATGAGTTAAAATATTTTGACCAATAGTTTTCAAAAATTCTTTTTTTAATACACTCATATTTAAAGTTTTAAGTGAGCTCTTAACTTTTTTGCAATTTTTATTTCATCTTCATGAATGTGACCAGTCTTTATTTCTCCTACTGCTTGTATCATTTTACTAATTACAGTTGTTAATTCCCTCATTCCTCTAAGTTCTATCGATGCAGATTGATCAGATCCATACATACTTCTGTCGAGGGTTATATGTCTTTCTAATGAACTAATTCCAAACATTAATGCTGCATATGAAACTGCGAGTCCAGCCTCATGACCGCTATAGCCCACATCACAATTAAATTTTTTTTTTAAATCATTTATTGTTGCCAAGTTTGCATCCTCAACTTTCATAGGATATGTTGAGACACAATGCATTAGCTCATAACTACAGTCAGATTGTTTAAAGATATCAACTGCATTTTCTATATTTTCGTAAGTAGACATCCCAGTAGATATAAAAGTATGTTTTTTTCTATTCGCGACCTCTTTTAAAAAAGTTTTATCAACTATCATAGCAGAGGCAATTTTGTTGTATTTTAAATTATATTGATCAAGAAATTTTAGGCTATTTAGATCCCAAGCTGATGCAAACCACTGGATATTTTTTTTTTTACAGTACTCATCTATCTGATCATATTCATTTTTTCCAAGTTCTAGCCCTTCTTTTTGTTCTCTTGTAGTAGTGCCCCAAGGACTTTCTCTTGCTATATCTAAAATTTCTTTTGAATAAACTAAATTAATATCTCTCTTTTGAAACTTAACACAATCAAATTTTGCTTCACAAGCGTTGTCAATTAATTTTTTAGTAATTGACATATCGCCGTTGTGGTTAATTCCAATTTCTGCAATAAATAAAGGTTTTTTTAGCTTCATATATATATAAAATGAATTTAACTATTATTTGAATGTTTATGAAAAGTAAAACAATTTTTTCAATTATTCTTGCAAGAAAAAATTCGAAAGGAATTAAAAATAAAAATTTAAAAATAGTAAATGGCAAACCTCTTATATTCTGGTCAATTTATAATTCTATTAATTCAAAATTAATAAAAAAAACTTTTGTGAGCAGTGACTCACAAAGAATATTAAACTATGCAAAAAAAAATGGCGCTGATACAATTCTAAGACCAGGCAAATATGCAACGAGTAAAACGTCTTCTGAGAAAAGCCTTATTCATTCAATAAAATTTTTAGAAAAATTTGAATATAAATTTGATACTATTTTATTTATTCAACCAACCTCTCCACTTAGAAATAAGTATGATTTTGATAATGCAATCAAAGAATTTAAATTAAAGAAATTTGACTCATTATTTTCTGCAAATGTTACGAATGATACTAATTTTTGGGAATATAAAAAAAAAAAATTAAAATCAAATTACAATTATAAAAAAAGAAAAATGCGACAAGATTTAAATAAAAAATATTTAGAAAATGGTTCTTTTTATATTTTTGATAAAAAAAAATTTCTTAAAAATAAATGTAGGCTATTTGGAAAAATTGGTTTCTATTTAATTGATAAGATTAATTCCTTTCAAATAGACGAGCCAAAGGATTTGAAATTAATCAATGCAATTTTCAAGATATGAGAAATATTAATCTTAAAAAGGAGTTTGAGAAAATTCTAATAAATAATAAATATTATTTGGAATATAATAGAGCAAAAAAAATTAATTATAAAAATTACTATAACAAACCAATTGATCCCGATGGAAAGGTAAGAAATTTAATAAAAGAGGAAAAATATAGACTTTCCCAACTAAAAGTAATCACAAATTTTTTAAAAAAAAATTTAATTATTAAAAAAAGAAAAATTTTAGATGTTGGCTGTGGTTTTGGATGGTTATTAAAAAATCTTGATAATAGATATTGGAATAAATTTGGTATTGAGATTAACGAGAAAGCAAGAGAAGTTGCAAGAAAAAATAAAATAAAAATTTTTAATTCATTAAAATCTTTAAATAATCGTAAATTTGATGTCATCTCATTAGTCCATGTTATTGAACATATGAGTAATCCAGTAGATGATTTGAAAAGCCTTATTAAAAATATTAAGAATAAAGGATATTTAATTATAGAGACCCCAGATTTTGATTGTGCTATGGCCAGAAGATATAACACAAATTTCAGACTGTTACACGATAAGACCCATATATCTTTATTTTCCTCAGAAAGTCTGATGAGATTAATAAGGGATTGTGATTTGAAAATTATTAAAATTGAATATCCATTCTTTGAGGGACCCTTTTTTATGAAAAAACATATATTGCAAATATTTAATAATAATAAAAAATTACTATCCCCTCCATTCTATGGATCTGTAGTGACAATATTTGCTCAAAAAAAATAAAAATTATTATTTTTAAATTAAAGCAATAAATTTATGTGTAAAATTTTTTACTCTTTACCTTTAAATTAAACTGATATATCGCAAAGTAGACTGATGATTGAAAACAAAAAAATTATATTTTTATTTATTTTTTTTGCCATTTGTTTGAAGTTTTTTTATGCTTTTTTCTTTTTTGGTGGTTCAGACAACTTAAATTTTAAATCTTTTTATATTTTTTTAGAGAACGATTTTGACTTATTTTCTTTTCCAACGCCAATGCCTTACTTGCCATTCTCGACTTATTTAATAATATTAGTTGGTAAATTATCAGATTTTTCGCAAATTTATTTTGGTTCTTTATTTAAGATCCAGTCAGTTTTTTTTGATGTTTTAAATTCTCTATTAATTTTAAAGTTTTGTAAACAATTACAGATCAAAAATAGTGAAACTATTTGCCTTTTTTATTTACTGAACCCGTTATCGATTTATTTTACCTCTTTTCTTGGCTTCACAGATAGTTGTGTAATATTTTTTCTACTACTGAGTTCTTATTTGCAGGATTTTGTATCTAGCTCAAAAATTTCAAAATATTTAATACCTTTTTTTCTTTCTGTATCACTATGCTCAAAACCATACACCATTATTTTTGCACCTTTATTTTTCCTCAAATCTGAAACTAAATTAAAATTTGTAACAGTAATGTTGTTTTCAATTTTCTTTCTGAATTTTCATTACATTCTAGCTTCTTTAGAGAATCCAGCTTATTTTAACAATATAATAAATTACGTTTCAACGAAAATAACAAGTGGACATCATTATTCTTTTTTTGGATTAGGTTTTGTCAATACAATTTTAATTAAAGAGTTAAATTTAACAAATACAACTGTTTTATTTTTTTTTATACTTATAATTCTCCTCTCTTTTTTTTACATAAGTAACTTTAATAGGATTAAATCTTACGAATTTATCTACTTCACATTTTTAATAATTTATTTAGTCAGTCACAATATTCATATTCAATATTTTTATTGGATATTACCTTTTATGTTTATAATAAATCACAAGTATAAAGATTTTTATATCTTTGGTTTTTTAATTTTGTGTTTAGTATTCTCACTCTCATGGAGTCAAAATAGTGGAATATTGGTACCTTTAAGATATTTAAATTTTGAAACTAGTAATTATGTTTTTAATTTAAACTATTTTGGTCTTTTTTTGTTTTTGATTATTTTTTATATTTGTTTATTTCCTAACGTGATTAAAAATAAGATATCCTTTTTCCAGTTCCAAATATTAAAAGAAAATATAAAGTCAATATTTAACACAAGAAAAATTGATAAAACAGTTGTCTCATACGAACCTAAGAAATTAACTTTTTTTATTTGTGTATTTTTTTTTACAAATTTAATTATAATGATATTCTTTTTTGATTTATATTCTATTTCCAAAAATAAATTTAACATTTCTGTTGATGCAAATAGTAAAATTTGGAGAGAGTATGATTTAAATAAGTTGAATAATATATTTTATCCAAAAAGTGTAGTAACAGATAAATACGGCGATGAGATAAAATATATAACTAAGGTAAATTTAGATGAGAATGATACCCTTGAAGTAAATCTAATATCTAATGACTTTTTTTATTTAAAATTTAACGAAGAAATAATTGCACAAGGTATTGGAACAAGTTTTCATAAAAATCATGGTGGTAAAATAAAATTTGTTTATAAACCAAATCCAATAAAAATAAAAAATAGTTTATTCAAAAAAGAAAATATTATTGAAATAATTGATTATAAAGTTAATTTTTATAATTATAAAGGTCTAGGTTTATATTTAAAAAAAAATGGGAAAATAATTAAACCAAGTAATTTAACATGGCAAATTTTCTATAATGAATTTCCTATAAACAATCAAAGATTCTTAAAATTAAAAAAACTAGATTATGAAAGCCATTTAAACATTTTATGGAAAGATTATTTAAATGAAAATAATTTTGAAATTATTAATTTTGAAAAAAAGATTAATAGTGTTATTTCTTTATATATAAGTTTATTAATCTTATTATTAATTTCTATTTTTTATATTTTATCTTGCAGGTTCATTAAATAAATCTCTTAAACTTATAACATTTTTTACATTTGGAAATTTTTTTCTAATACTGTCAAAATAATTCCAGGCAAAAACTATTAATAATTCGTCACTTTTTATATTTTTCTTTGTTTTTATTATTTTAATATTAGTACCAGGTATAATTTTATTGTGTTTTAATTTATTATCTTCAAAAACATTTTTAATATCATCTGAATTTATTCCAAAGAAATTTAAGGCAGTAGTTGCTTTAGCGGGCGCACCAAAACCGTATACATTCTTATATTTTTTTTTAAAAGTATCTAAATTAGATATAACATTAGTTTTTATTTTATTAATTTCACTATTGAATTTTAAAAAAATTTGATTATTTTTTAAAACTGTCTCTTCACTAATTATTTTTTTTACACTTCTATGAACTTTCTTGTTACCATTTTTATGAATATAAACTCTAATTGATCCACCATGAGTTTTTATCTTTTCAACCTTATATATTTCCGCATTTAAAATAGAGAAAAATTTTTGAAGCGAAGTCAGGCTCCAATAATTAAAATGCTCATGATAAATATTATCAAAAGTAAATTTTTTCAACATATCCATCAAGTACTGGACCTCGATTATTAAAGTACCTTTTTTATTAAGTAGTCTTAACATGCAATCAGCTATTTCTTTCAGATTATCACCATGGGCAAAAACATTTGATGCTAGTATTAAATCAAATTTACTTTTAATTTTACGAATACTTGTATAATTTAAGAACTTGTTTATCGTTTTTATACCTTTTTTATTAGCTATCTTTGCTACGTTAGACGCGGGCTCTATTCCAACTAAATTTTTATACCCAGCATCATAAAAAGGTTTCAACCCTATACCATCATTTGAACCAACGTCTAATATCTTTGAATTTAAATTTAAACTTAACTCTTTTTTATACTTTAATGCTGCATCACGAAAATGGTTAATTAGTTCTTTAGATGCAGAACTTAAATAAAAATATTTTTTAAACATTTTTTTATTTAAAACTGAAACAGATAATTGAACATTTCTACAATCTTCACAATAATTTAATTCGAGTGGATATGTATCAAATTTATTTTTTTTGTTGTTAATTAAATTATTTGCAAGAGGTTGAAAACCTAAAGAAATTATTCTTTTTAATTTTATATTTCCACAACATCTGCAATCAAATTTATAAAAACTGATTAAATCTTTTTTAATTTTCTTATCAACCAATTGGTATGGGAATGTATGTGTAACACCATAATTTTTATGTTCTCTCTCTCCATTAACTAAATTTAAAAAAATCGAGTCTTTTGTAAATACCATAGCATGAGCAACATATGGTTTTGTTACTATTAAATCGCCTTCATTTACAACGTGTGTAACTGTTTTAGGCTTCGAACTTAATAAGTCTTTATAAATACTTATAAATCTTCCTTTAATTAAAAGCACTTTTTGTTCTTGAATAGGATGAAAATGATTTGCTCGTACACTTCCAAATTTTGATGTTATACTTCCGATTAAATTAATTGGCTCAGGTAAATGATAATTAGATATTTTACCTCTTCTATCAGAAAATTCATTTTCACTGCTGTATATTTGCTCTAAATTTCTTGGGTCTTTTGAGTATTTCCATTTTTCAATCATGTCTTTTATTGAATTCTCTAAAGAGTAAAGAAATTTAAATCCAGTTTTTAATATTTTCTTGTTAGATAGTGTATAACCATTATTAGGAACTTTATCATTTGAAACCTTAATATTCGTAGTTGGATTAATTTTTTTACAAATTAAAGCAACTTTTTTTACTGAGGTTTGCTCATTTACTAAATTAAAAGTTTCATTATTTATGTGCTCATTTTCTTCCATAAATTGCATACATCTAACAACATCAATAATATTGACTAAACTCTTTAATTGCTTTCCACCAGAAAATAAATTTATTGTCTCTCCCAGTGCGCTCATTTTTGAAAATAAGTTTGGCATAATTTTTATTCTAGTGCTGTCTCCAGAAAATCCATAGACTGATCCAAGTCTCAAAATAATATAATTTCTTTTTGATTTTATAATATCAAATTCATTTTCCAATTTGCTCTTTGAATACATTAAAATTGGAAAAGTTTTATCTTTTTCAGTAAGATTTTTTTTTGGTTTTCTTAAACCTTCAAAAACCACATGGGTAGAAGGAAAAATAATTTTAGAATTCTTTGGTGAATTATTAATTATATTGTTTGTTCCAGTTATAGCTACAGTTTTTATTTTATTATCAAGTTTATCATTTGAATCATCTCGTACATATGCAACATTCGTAACACCTGCTAAATGAAATATAATATCAGCTCCATTCAAATGTTTTTTCAAGAATTCATTATCTAAAATAGTTCCTTGATGAAATTCTATATTCCATTTTTTTAATTGATTAACTCTATTTGAAAAAAAACGACTATCTAGTGCAATTATTTTATGATACCAACTCTTTCCAGAATATAACCTTGTGAGTTCAGTTCCTAAATATCCAAGTGCCCCAATAATTACAATTTTTTTTTTCATTTATAGGTGTAATATAGATTTTTATGAAATTATCAATCATTCTTCCTGTTTATAACGATTGGAAATCTTTAGAACAAGTGATCGAAGAAATCTATACAAATGACTTTTTAAAAAAAAATAATTTAAATTTGGTTATCATAGATGATTGCTCATCAGAGGAATATTCAAATTTTGTAAAAAAAATAAAGGTACCTGCAACAATATTATTTCATAAATTTAATAAAGGTAATCAAGAATCAATCTTCACGGGCTTACGATATTTAGAAAAAATTAATTCAGATTTTGATTTTATAATTATTATGGACTCTGATGGTGAGGATGATCCAAATGATATAGAAAAATTAATTTTAAATTCAAATAATAATAATAAAAAGATAGTATTCGCAAAAAGGGCAAGTAGAGAAAATAATTTAGTTTTTAAAATTCTATACAATATTTATAAAATTTTGTTTTATTTTCTGGTTGGGAAAAAAATGGATTTCGGGAATTTTTGTTGTATCCCAAAAGAACATTTTAAAAAAATTTTGGTTCTTGAAAAAATAAATATTCATTTTTCTGCAAGTATTTACAAAAATATCAAGAATATTTGTTTTGTTTTTTGTAATAGGAAAAAAAGATATGACGGTCAAACAAAAACTAATTCTCTCAAGCTGATAGTTCATGGCCTTAAATCTTTGTCAATTTTTTACGAGGAAGTAATTTCTAAACTGATTGTTATGTCGTTATTGGTCATGATTTTTTGTATTTTGATGACAATTCCTGTTCTTTATTTAAAATTTTTTACCCCATTTCCTACTCCTGGATGGACTACAGTTGCAATACTTGGCTTATCAATGATTTTCTTGCTCTTTTTTTTGTTATTTACTATCTCAATATTTTTTTTCTTGATGAAATTTCAAGAACAGAGGGGTGAAAATAATAATCAATATGAAATTAAAAAAATTAATCAAATTGATTAATATCTAAAATTTTTACTTTATCAAAGTTAGGCCAATCTGGATAACCAACAATACTTACTTTTTTTATATCTTCTGGGTACTTTTCATTATCCAAGCATGAAAAAATATATCTAAATAAATTTGATGTAACATTTGGAGTTTCAAAATTATATTTGCAGTAAGGAGTTTTTTTTATTGCCAAAAAAACAGATGAAATTTGTTTTTGCTGCTTAAAATTTATCTGCGTTATGTCAGGATTTAGGTTTTCAAAGCCTACATATGATCCAGTATCACTTACAATAACTATCATAGCATCTGTATCAATTTTTATAATTTTATTTATAAGATTTTCAATTTGTTTGGTTGCGCATTGAAATTGATTTAAATACTCTTTTTCAGTAGCCTTTTTATCTGACAAATTTACTATTCTACTATGTAAAGAACAGTTTGAATTATATCTATAAGGAGCATGAGGCAACATACCGTGAATGTAAAAAAATGTTTTTTCAGAGAAATCTTTTTTCTCTATATGATTTGTAAGCTCATCTAGCTCGTATCTCTCAGGGTGTCTCAATTTTAAGTAAGCTGTCTTGTCAATTAGCCTAGCATAAATTCTCAAAAAAGGTGTTTTGTTTATTAAAAAAATATCTTGCTCCTTCAAAACATTTTTGCTTTCAAAACACTTATCTGCAAGTTCAGGACATTTAGGTCCAAATATACCAGATTTATAATAAAAATATTTATAACCTCTTTGTTTTAAAATTCTTTGAACACTATTCTTACTATTGAACCACTGACTTTCCAGAAATGAAAAAGTATCTAAACCAATTTTATCTTTATTATAATAGAAATTATTAACCATGTTGAGCATATTCGACATAGATGCTGCAGTGATAATTGAGGTTGAGTAAGTATTTTCTTTAATCTCAAATTTTTTACTATTAAGAAATTCAACAAAATTATTTGGATAATAATCATAAATTTTCTTTAAATTTTTTAAATCCTGAAAACTATCCATCACTATAAAAAAAATATTAGGATTATTGATTTGTGATTTTTCTGAAATTTGCTCATAAATTTTATTTTGATGACTTAAATTTAATAATTGTTGATTATCAAAAGCAAAAATTGTTTTATTTTTAAAAAATGTATTTAATGAAAAATTATAAATTAAATTTAGTACAGAAAAGAATATTATAAAATGTGCTATTTTAATATTTAATTTTTTGATTTTTAAAAAGAACAGAATTAAAAAAATTATTAAAAATAGAAAAAAATAGAACTCAATAGATATTATTTTTTGAAAATTCGATTGTAATAATTTTTCATAACTAGATGAATTAAATATAATAATTTCAGAGACAAAAATAAAAAATATATTATTTATATTGTCTAATTTTAAAAGATACTTGTTTAAAGAAAATATTAAGACAACTCCAATAAAAAATACTATAAAGTAAATAAAAATTCTACTAATTATAAATTCCGACTTATAAAAGTTTTGTGATAAAAACTCTAGTGGTATAAAAATAATACCAAGTAGGAACATTATATTGAAGGTAGTTTTGTATTTCATTGACTAAATAAAGATTTAATATAAATTTAAGTAATGATGAAGTTGTTTTTTTTTATACTAATGTTATTTTTTCATACCAACGCATATGCATATTTAGATCCTGGTACAGGAAGTATTATAATTCAGGCTATTTTGGGTGCTATAGCTGCAGTGATGACAACAGCATCATTTTATTGGCAAAAAACAAAAACCTTAATTGCTAAATTTTTTTCATTTTTCAAAAGAAATAAAAAAGAACTTGAAGTAAAGAACGATAATAATATTGAAAGATAAATTTAAAATTTAACTTTTAAAAATATAATTTGAGCTATTGCTCTGTCCAACAACTCTCTGTGGATTTGTTTTATAAACTAAAACATTATCATCTTTATTGAGTTGATCACAATTTTCACATATTAATCCTGTAAAATCATTTTCTTTATGTTTTTTTTGAATATATTTCATCTTTTCTGAATTAAGTATTTCCGAAATAGTTTGATTTTTAATATCACCTACAACCATTTCTTTATTATAATCAAAACAACACACATGGGCTTTTCCATTTACTGCAATATTTAAAGGTCCTTCAAGGGGCCTTCCACAGGTGTTTTGTGTATCTTTATTAATCTTTCTATAATTTCTCCCGTCTACATAATTATGTGGCTTCCAAACATAAACCTCGCTTAATTTTGGCTCCCAATATTCTATCCAATCTTTCATCTGATGATGATTTTGTTCCATTTGAATAAAATTTCCAATTGTGAATACTTTTTTGCTTTTATCTTTAACTAGAAACTTATTAATATTAGCATATGATTTCTCGAATTTTATTCCACCCATAACTAATTCATAAACATCTTTAGTTACACCATAGATTGATAGTTTTAAAATATCTACGTATTCTAATATTTGGTCATGATATTTCTCAATCATGGCATTACCTGTAGTGCTAATGTAAACTTGTGACTTTGGATTTATTTCTTTAGTATATTTTACTTTTTCCATTAAATTTCTGTCTAAAAAAACATCTCCATAACCACATAAGTCAATTAATTCAACACCACAATTAAATGCATCATCCACAGTTTTTTTATATACATCAAAAGACATCACATCTAATTTTTGCGTCATTTTTTCTCTTGGGCACATTACACATTTGGCGCCACATCTATTTGTCACTTCAATGGTTATTTCTTTATTTGGAAAATACATAATTATTTTATTGATTTTGTAACTTCATTAACACACTTTATCATATAATTGAAATCTTTGTCGCTCATCCATATATGGAACGGAAAACTTATCATATTATTATAGAATTTCTCAGTATTTGGACATTTAGCTTTTGAAAATCCCATTTTTTTGAATAGTGGGTATTTATAAAGTGGATAATACTGAACTGCACATTTTATACCATAATGATAATATAATCTTTTAATTACATTATGATTTGAAATTCTATTTTTATTAACCATTGCGGATAGGAGGTGATAAACGTGTCTACTACTTTTGAAGTTTGAGTTAAAATCAAAAACATTATTATCTACACTCATAATAAATTTTTTTGCTCTTTTTATTCTTAATTGATTCATTTTATCTATTCTTTTAATCAATAAATATCCTGCGGCGCACTGGATTTCTGAGAGTGTAAACTTATGCGGCCACGTACCTTTTAAGTCAAGATCTAAATTTCCCATTGCTGGCTTCCAATATTCTTTTCTATTTGCATTATAGTTGACATGACCGTTATGTCTTAATCCTGGTATTTTTTTTGAAAGACGATTATCTTTTACATATATAGCGCCTCCTTCTCCTAAGGTTGTCATATTTTTTTGAGCATGGAATGAGAAGCAAGAAAAATCCCCCATGGTACCAACTTTATTTTTATTTAATTGTGCTCCAAATGCTTGGGCGCAATCCTCAATTATTTTGATTTTATTTTTCTTTAATTTTTTAAATTTTTTTACATCCACAGCATAACCGTACAAATGAACTAAAATTATTGCCTTAGTTTTTTTCGTTATCTTATTTTTTGTATCCTCGAACGAAATAGTCCTTGTCTTTAAATCAATATCTGCCCAAATTATTTTTGCTCCTCTTCTAGCAAATGGGATAGCGGAGGCACAGTATGTATGTGCAGGAATAATAATTTCATCGCCTTTTTTCAAATTTAATAAGTCAGAAATTATTTCTAATGCAGATGCAGCTGAGCTAGTACAAAAAATATTTTTTACTTTTAAATAAGAACTTAAACTTTTTTCAAATTTTTCTTTTTGAGGTCCTTGAGTTAATGCATCTGAGTCAAGCACGTTTGTTAGATATTTTTTTTCACTAAACGAGTAGTTGTGTGATTTTCCACTCCAATTTATTTTTAAATTCATATTAATTTTGATGCTATTTTAAAGTCGTCAATATCATTTATATCCAACGAATTCGCTTTATTCATTACATAAAACCCATGTTTATTTGTAATTATTGATTTATATTTAATTAATTTACTTATATTTATAATATAAATAGCTCCATTGATAAAATATGATTTGATATCAAAATCTTGTCGCCTATAAAACTTTTTTGATTTAGGCAAAATATAGGACCATGAATATCTCTTTAAATTTTTTACATTTATCGCCTCGTAGGGATGCTCAATTGATTCTGATATACTAAAAAGACTAGAAAACTTATTTTTTTTATAAATATCTATTGATTTTAAAATATCATCCTTTGTTCGCAAAGGTGATGTAGGCTGTAAAATTACCAATTCTGAGATAGAACTATCATTGTGTTTTAACCAATTTGCAAAATGATTTATCGTCTCAACAGTCGATGTTGTGCTCTTTGATAAACTTTCAGGTCTTTTATAATCGTTATTAATTTTATATTTTCTAGAAAGCTTAAGTATTCTTGTATCATTTGACAAAACATACTTGTTAAATTTAAATTTTTCAATTTGACTAAATGTATATTCAATTAACTTTTTGTTTTTGATTTTTTTTAAATTTTTATCTTTTAAAGATTTTGATCCTTTTCTAGCAGGTACTATTATTGCAAATTTCATTAAACTAATGTATTAAATTTTTGTGTCTTTAAGCAAGTATAAACTGATTTACGATAAAAATGGATTTGTAATAGTAAAAAAACTTATAAACGAAAAAAACATTGATAAAGTTGTTAATGAGATAAAAATAATCAAAAACAAAGTGCAAAAACTCAAAAATAGGAAGTTTTTTCACAAAACTAATAAAGGTGACATAAACTCAATCCATAATATTCAAGAATTCTTTACCAAGGGTGAAATAACAAATTTGACTAAAAATGTGAAATTAAATCAAATAGTAAAAAAATTAGTTAATAAAAAATCGAAAGTGAGAAATATTGAGTTTTTTTTAAAACCAGCAAAAACAGGGTTGTCGGCGCCCTTTCACCAAGATAATTATTATTGGAATATTATTAATGCAGAAGCTCTAAACATTTGGATTGCTTGTTCAGATGCCAACAAAGATAATGGTGGCGTATGTTATTATAAAGGCTCACAAAACCTAGGTTTAATAAAACATTCAATTTCAAACGCGAAGGGAACTTCCCAAAAAATACCTGAAAATATTTTAAATAAGCTAGATTTCCAAAAAGTTTACCCAAAACTTAAAAAAGGAGATTGCATCTTTCATCATCCAGAAGTTATTCATGGAAGTCATAAAAATAAATCAAATATAGATAGAATTGGACTCGCAGTCAGCTATGCTGCAAATAATCATAAAATTGATAAGCAAATGCAAATGAGATACAAAAAATCTCTTAAAAAGAGCCTAAATAATATTTATAAATAATTACCAATATTTAAATTTTTTAATAAGCGTTTTATCCTCAATTGTTTTTTTTTTTACACCATTACCCAATATTGAAGATGCCTTATTTATCAACGATGTCAAATTTCTTATTCCTTGCTCCTCAAGAGATGATGCTTGATCCGTTCCCCAATTGGATCTATCCAATGTTATATGTCTCTCAATAACCTCTGCTCCTATTAAATATGCAATTAAAGATGGAGAGGTTGAAGTCTCATGTCCACTATACCCAATAGGACATTTAAATTTTTTTTTGAGAGATATTATCGTATTCAAATTTAGCTTTTCATCGGGACAAGGATAACTCGAAACGCAGTGAAGCAATGTGAACTTGCACTTATATTTCCTAAACAATTTAATTGTTTTGCTTATTTCATTTATATTGGACATGCCGGTTGATATAAAAGTATGTTTTTTTTCTTTAGCAACAACTTCGCATAAATCGTAGTTAGTTAACATTGCTGACGCAATTTTATTAAATTTACATTTAAACTGTTTTAAAAAATTTTGACTTTCGATATCCCATGCTGATGCAAACCAATGAATATTTATCTTTTTACAAAACTTATTAATCTGATCAAATTCTTTCTGGCCAAATTCAATTTTTTTTTTATATTCGAGATAACTAATATATCCCCATGGTGTTTGTCTCATCATATTTTTCTGTGAATTTGGAGTAGAAATTTCTGGATTTCTTTTCTGAAATTTAACAGCATCAAAACCATATTTGTGAGCTAGTTTAATAAGTTCAAAGCATTTTTTAATATCACCATTATGGTTTATTCCAATTTCTGCAATTAAAAATGGTTTTTTTAATTTGTACATAAAAATAAAATAAACGTTGTAAATAAAATTGAAAGAAATTAAATACTCAACAACTATTAGTTGACATAATAAAAAAAAAAAACTAAAAAAAAGATATACTGAAATGCATAGTGGGAAATAAGTGTGAAATTCATTTGCTGTACCTGCAACCGTAAAGTCGGAGCGCCACTCAGTAAAGTCCACTGTTGAATGAAGGCCAGGAAAAGTCTAATTCTACAATGTAAAATTAGCAGAGGCATTAAATTAAAGCGTTTTGTTAACCAAGGTTAACAATTAAAAAGAGGAAATGTCTGGTGATTTTAAAAATATGTCTTATTTTAGTTTATTTTATAATATCTTTTGAGAGTAGTTATGCTGATGATATCCCTGTAATAGTAATAGCCCCAAGTAAAGTAAACCAGTCATATAGCACGGTCGGTTCTTCTGTTTCATCCTTAAGTGCTGAGGATATTGAAGAAAACGGAAAGTTTTTTTTAGGTGAAATTTTAAATGATAGCCTGCCCGGAATGAATTATTTTAGATCAGGCGGCTATGGAACTGTGTCTGGAATACAATTAAGAGGTCTGCCTAAGAGATACTCAACAGTTTACATTGATGGAGTTAAAATGTCAGATCCATCTTCAAGTGATAATTCATTTTATTTTTCAAACATCATGACATCATCAATAGATAAAGTTGAGATTTTAAGAGGCTCTAATAGTTCCATATATGGAAGTGGTGCAATAGGAGGGGTAATAAATATTTTTACAAAAAAAGGCAAACATAAAGAAACAAAAATTAATTTAAATGGTGGTTCTAATGGAACTGATAACATAGACTTTTCATCTGGGAATAGTTACGGAGATCACAGTTATTTCATTGCAATAAACAAATTTAATACCGATGGTATTTCTGCAATGAATGATGAGAAAACCACGAATGACAATGATAGCTATAAAAACACAAGTATAATTGCAAATTATTCATACCAAATTGGTAATAATAGTACTTTAAGTGGAAGTCTTAGATATAGTGACTCGTTTCTTAATTACGATGAGGTTACATCTGGTCGAACAGATGCAAACAACTCCTCAGATGATGATGAACTTTCGTATAACTTAAGCTATAAATTTAAAAAAGATAACTTTAATCATATACTTACTTATAATTACACTGGAATAGATAGAGCTACTAAAAACTATTTAAATAATTCAAAAAATTATTATGGGTATAGAGACTCGGTAAACTACATTGGAAATTATAATTTTAATTTGGATACCAAAATTGTATTTGGTTTAGAAAATGAGTTTGATAAAGCTAAATTCCAAAAAGATTGGCCTACAGACTATTTAGAGAGTGATGAAGCAATATATTCTCAATTTTTAGATTTACAATTTAGGCCCTCAGAAAAGTTATATAGCACTCTTGGTATGAGACGTGATGACCATACCACTGCTGGGGCATATAATACTGGACGAGTAACTTTAGCTTATAAGATAGATGGAAATTCTAAAATTAGATCAAGTTATGGAACAGGTTTAAGATATCCAACGCTTTATGATTACTTTTATGGATCAGTAGTAAGTAAAAAAGAGGACTTAGCTCCTGAAAAAAGTAATAGTTTTGATATAGGTTATGAGACAAAATTGGAAAAAATTAATACAGATTTGATAGTATCGGTATATAAAATTGATTACGATGATGCTCTAGAGGGATGGCAGTCTAATGGGTGGAAAATTAAAAATACTACTGCAAAGATTGAGAGTAAAGGTATCGAAATAGAAGCTTTATATAAAAGATCTGAGAAATTTAATGTCTCTTTTAATTATAATTATACTGATACACATGATGGAGCTGATTGTGATGATCCAGACGTTGGAAGCACGAGTTGTATAGACCAGTCAATGGTAAGGGTACCAAGGCATTCTTCAAATATTAATTTTAGTCTAGAAACCAAAAATAATCTTAAACATTTTATATATTTTAAATACAATGGAGAAGTAAGAGATTATGGAAATCCAAATAATAGTTTTAAAGATGTAATTTTAGATGAATACGTCACTGTTGATTATAGCTTGAAATATAATTTATTAAACAATGGAGAAATTTATATGGATATAAATAATTTATTTAACAATAATTATGAACAAGCATTTATGTATTCTTCCTTGGGACGAAACATAAATATTGGGCTAAGAAAATTTTATTAGTTGCGATGTTTAGTATCGTTTATATAATCTATATGTCATGAATTATTTAAAGTTCTCATTAGGAATTTTTGCAGTTTTAGCTGCAAGTAGATTTATTCCACACCCACCCAATTTTACTAGTCTATTGGCTCTTAGTTTTTATATTCCAGCAATTTTTGGTATTAAATATATACTAATTGTAATTATTTCACTTTTTTTTACAGATCTAATTATAGGACTTCATTCTACAATGATCTTCACGTATGGAAGTGTATTTCTTATTGGAGCTGTATCAAAATATTTTAATAAATCAATTTTATTTAGAATTACAGGAGCTTTATTCGGTGCACTGCTTTTCTTCTTGATAACAAATTTTGGTGTTTGGCTAAATGGGTTTTATGGATTAAGCTTAGATGGACTAATTATTTGCTATATTGCCGCGATACCTTTTTTTGCTTATACATTAATATCAACCTTTTTGTTTTCAACGATTATAGAGATTATAAGCAAATTTTATCAAATTTGTTCAATTGAAAATAAAACCTAATAATTTAATTATTAATTTATTAAATTTGATAAATTCAAACTAAGATTTTTTTTTGAATTCAAAAACTTTTCTATCAGACTCTGGGATTTTAAAAATATTAGTAATATTAGAGGATTTTTCTAAGCACCTCATAAAATTCTCTTCAGAATAATCTGAAAAAATATCTTCTCTTAGTCCAAGCATTTTTTTTACGGTATAATCATTCTTTGGGACAAACTCAATTAAACCTTTGGGTGCTATGTTAATTAAAAAGTCTACAGCTTGGTCTAATTTGATGTTGCCGCCAATGCAAATATGATGAATTACTGCAAGTGCAATTATTGAATCAAATTTATATCTCCCAATAAAAGAATCTCTCTCTTTTAAAATCCATCCTCTATTTGGAGAGGGGTTTAAAAGATCTATATACAAAGTGGTAAAATTTGATTTTAATTTCTTTGCTTTACTATATGCGCTATTTAATGAGATGTGATCACTATCTATGCCTATCCCTTTATTTAGTCCATTTTCTAAAGCAACAAACGTGTATTCACCTGTATTACATCCAATATCAAGACAATTATTAATTTTATTTTTTTTAAAAAAGTTTTTTATGATTTGTTTTTTTTCATGTTCTTGAAAATTTAAGTAAGTATTTTTTTCAGAATAATTTTTCCATAAACTAAAAAAATTTTTTTTATTTACTTGTAATTTTTTTATCCAACTTTTTAGTGACAATAATATATTTTTGTATGATTTTTTTGAAATAGATTTTTTGCTTATTTTGTTTATTTTATCTAAATTATATTCTTTCTTTTGAAAATAAGATTTTAAAACAATATGCAAAAAAATATTTAATGAGAGCTTGTCTTTAATTGAAAAAATATTATTTAATTCCTCTGTTGATATGCCATTTAGATTGCCGTTATAAATGTTGTTAAATGGAACATTTTTTTTTGAACTTAAAAGTAATGGATTTAAAAATTCTCTACAATATTGGTCATGACTGTTCCACACATCCCCTTCTTGATATGGAATTATCGAAGTTACATCAATAAAAATTGGTCTACTACCTTCAAATTGAATATTAAAAGCGCTTGCATCTTTTAATACATAGTTTCGGTCAAGTAAAAAAATTTGAAAATTTAAATGAAAAATTGCAGCATCTTTTAATTGTTGAAAAGACCATTCATATGGATAAGAGATAAAATCGATTTTTTCGTGTTCAATATAATATTCAAAATTAAATTTTTCCCTTAGTTCAGTTAGTTCTGAATTAACATCCCATGTATTAATAAGAAATTTCTCATATATTGACTTCTCTAAAATTTTATCTGAAAGTAATTTTTTGAAATTACTATAGCCTGTGTTGGTTAAGCCTCTTAAAATTCTATCATTAAGTTTAAGAACATTACCATGGTTATCCTTAAAGGACCCAAATATTTTTTCCATTAAATATATATATTTTAAAAAATCATAAACATTGTCATAATTCAAAAATTCTTTTCAGTGCATAAATCAAGCCAATTGAGCTATTAGTACTGGTCAGCTACATGCGTTACCGCACTTCCACACCCAGCCTATCAACGTGGTGG
>MDTA01151027.1_pt1 | contig 45974 bp, 43 predicted proteins | sample 811151 | NCBI WGS metagenome assembly MDTA01 (sample SAMN05326648, study PRJNA326480) | marine metagenome | isolation source: seawater | place: Indian Ocean: South | collected 2010
ACCAAAAATGAACTTACGAATCGTATGGTTTTTTTAACCACGAAAGACACGAAATCAACGAAAGCCTCTTGTATTTGCGAAGCTTTTCGAGTTTCTTCGTGTCTTTCGTGGTTGAGAGCCTTAAATTTTTTGAAACGTTCGAGTCTATACACGCCAATCCATTCGGCAATTCCGGAGAATCTGGATTTATTCGCTTTTTAACTCAACTCAGAGAACTGACGATAACCTATGGCGAGCTAGTGCTTCTTGTACACGGGGATTCCCATGTGTTTCGCTTAGATAAACCATCGAAGCGGATTGGGACTGCTCAGGACAACATCGAAAATTCCACTCGATTAGAAGTATTTGGAGCGAGAAAGATGCATGCCGTACGAGTGGATGTGTTCCCGCAATCCTCGACGGTTTTTAGGATTAGCGAGATTCTCGTGGATAGGAATTTACGCTAAGGCTCATCTACATTTAGAAATCAATTCTTGTGGTGCTCGGCGTGGATGAGCTCTTCGAACTTGAGGTCCGTCAATTTCATGATTCCCGCATAAAGTTTCCACATGGCGACAATGGATATCGCCATGCCTGGAATGACGATCACAATATAGGACATCCAAGTCATTCGTCCCATTTGCTCGTTAAAAAGCTCTGTTCCACCAGTGCTCGTAACAATAGCTCGAGCAAGCACGAAGTTCATCACGACACTGAATACAGAAGAGACTACGAATAGGAGCGTTGCCAAGTCGAAGAGTTTTTGAAAGGCAGCCTGTTCGTTGCGCTCCGAAATGATTCCGTCGATTTTGTCGACGTCAATGACTTCTGGATTATAAAAAATAGTTCGAATGAGAGGCTTATGCGTTTTTGAGCTAGCGACTACAAGAATGCCGAAGATACCAGGTAAACTTGCCTCTTTCACAGCGACCCAGATTCCGTCAAGTTCTAGAATGCCAATAACTCCCGTTAGCCCTACATTGGCGAATCCTAGGATGGAAAATAGATTGATGTTTCGTCTTTGGATGTAGTCATAGACTCCATACGACAGGGGCATCGAAATAGCCAGAATGAGAATTTGCGTAGGCGTCAGGGCATCAGGAGCGCCGACTTTCGCGAGCAGGTCATCCAGTTTGGAGAAAGTTACGCTCGGCGCGGCTATATTGAAGATAATATTGAGAAAGAGATTTTCCCGTTTGGCGTTGGATTGCGTCATTCCGAATACTTTTGATTGTCTAGCTTATGAGAAGCGATCAGGGTTTTTCTAGCGATCGCGATGGCGACCGGAAATCTGATTAAACATGTCTAACGCAAACATTCTATTGGGCGTCAACATTGATCATGTTGCGACGCTCCGCCAAGCGCGGTATCGAGATGCCGATGCTTCCTTATCGGAATTGATCGAACCCGATCCAGTGGCGTTGGCTCTAATGGCTGAACAGGCGGGAGCCGATGGGATAACGGTGCATCCGAGGGAAGACCAAAGGCACATACAGCGTTCCGATGTCTTCCATCTTAAAAACCGGATCATCACTCGTTTAAACATGGAAATGGCGGCCACCGACGAGATGCTGGCTTTCGCGTTAGAAATCGAACCCGACTCGATATGCCTAGTTCCTGAGAATCGCGAAGAGGTTACCACAGAGGGCGGGTTGGACGTCGTGGCGAATCAGAATCGTGTGAAATCGATTGTCGATACAGCTAGGCAGGCGGGAATATTGACGAGCCTGTTCATTGATCCGGATCCGGACCAAATCGCTGCTTCAGCAAAAGCTGGAGCTAGTCACATCGAACTGCATACGGGGGCCTATGCCAACGCCTACTACACGGATAGTCGTTCGGCGCAGTTTGATCGTCTGGTTCAAGGCGCCGCGATAGGCAATGATTGCGGATTGATCGTCAATGCCGGACACGGGATCAATTATGTGAACATTTTAGAAGTGAGGGAGATCCCAAATCTGAGTGAGCTGAATATCGGACATAGCATTATAAGCCGTTCAGTGACATTTGGGTTGGAAGAGGCAGTTCGGGCCATGAAGAGCTTGATCATCGGGGATTGATCCGATCTCCTAGGATTTCATGACTCTTGATTTTGCCCTTCCTCCAGGTGGGCCTCTCATTGGAATCGGTATCGATATCGTTGAGATCGCCCGCATCAAAGACCTGCGAGAACGCCAAGGAGAGCGATTCCTGCATCGCGTATACACGGAATCGGAATTGCAATACTGCATGAAGATGAAAGCTCCCGACCAACATCTGGCGGCTAGATTCGCCGCAAAAGAGGCGATTACAAAAGCGTTCACTGTTGGTATCGGGGAATATTTCGATTGGAAGTCCGTAGGAGTGGTTGGGGGCGAGAGACGCCAGCCAGAAGTCGAGCTTGACGAGAAAGGAAAGCGATTTTTGGAGCGAGTGGGGGTGCATCGCATTTCTTTAAGTCTATCCCATTCGGAGTCAACGGCCATCGCTGTTGCCGCAATTATAGGTCATCCTCAGCCCCAAGTAAAACGATGAGTTCGATTTCCCAATCATCGACAGCGCTAAATAATTCTCATCCAATTATGAGTTGTGAAGAGGCCCAGGCTTACGAATCGGAATTACTCGACTCGGATGATAAAGTTTGGAGGGCCATGCTATCAGCTGGAAAGGCATTGGCTAGAGGAATTTTGGAAGAGTATCAGTTTAGTAGGTACGAAGCAACTGAATTGAATACGCTGGGATTGATCGGCAAAGGCCACAACGGAGGGGATGCCCTTCTCGCTATTGCAGACCTGGATCGTTTAGGGCGTGTAAACTCTGTAGTCTTGGCATTGGCGGATGCGCGAAGCGCTTTAAGGCCGAATACACTGAAAGCATTGGAGATCTTAGAGGACAATTTGGGCAGCGAAAAACTCCAGATAGTCGATTGCCAAGCGTTGCTGGAACAGTCCGATGAAACTGGTATCCGCAAGGTTTTGACAGAAAGTGCCTACGATATCTGTATCGACGGGTTGCTGGGAATGCAGTTCAAACCTCCCATGCGTTCACCCGCAAAGGAGATGGTTGCTGCGGTGAACGAGTCAAAGGGCATTCGTTTTCGAGTGGCTGTCGATATGCCTAGCGGTCTTGGAGATGAGACGGATAAAGTAGTTTTTCGGGCTGATGTGACCTTTGCCACGGGGATTTTTAAAAAGCCTATCGCGGGAGTCGCCGGAAGCTTTTCGACCGGTTCTATCCGGTATTTGGATATTGGCTTGTTCGATAAATATCGAGACAGTCCAACTCGGGTGATTACGGATTCGTCGCTCGATGGATTGAGGTCTAGAAGGCCGGCCAATGTCGAGAAGCGGACCTATGGGCATCTATTCATTGTAGCTGGCTCTAGGAAAATGCCAGGAGCGTTGATAATGAGCGTGAAATCCGCTTTGCTAAGCGGGGTCGGTTTGGTTACTGTTTGCGTTCCGGAAAGCTTAGCGGCTCACTTGGCGCCGATGGCTCCAGAAGCTATGTGGTTGCCTTGGCCCGAAACGCGGTCAGGAGGATTGGCCTCCAGGGGTTTGGATTTATTCGATCAAATCCAGGCCAAAGCCAGCGCGATTCTATTAGGCCCCGGAATGGGTGACGATGTGGATACGGTTTCCCTTCTAATCGAACTTTTGAAGCGCTGGTCGGGCTCTACGGTTATTGATGCCGATGCTTTGCAAACTAGGGTGATGTATTGGATACAGGGTCCATGCATTGTTACACCCCATTTGGGAGAATTTAAACGGATTGCTCAGTTAGGGGCAAATATTCGCGATATCGATGCGCAAGTTAAAGACTACGCGAAATCCAATTCAGTTGTGGTTGCTCTCAAAAGTTCAGTGACTCGGATTTCTGATGGTAATCATGTTTTTCTGAATACGACTGGAAACTCGATGCTGGCTCGAGGAGGTTCTGGAGACTTGCTAGCCGGCATGACGGCGGCATTGCTAGCTCAATCACCCCAAGATCCCTTGGGAATTGCCTGCAAGGCGGTGCATTGGCACGGAAGAGCGGCCGATGTATTGGCGGTTCGGAAAGGGCAAGTAGCGGTCGAAACAACGGAATTGCTTGGTTGCTACTCGGATGCGTTGACTCCTCCCCGATTCAGCGATGAATAGAAGCGATGCTTACTGGATATTGAATGGGCTCAAAGCGATCGGGCCGATTTCCTTGAATCGCTTGCTCGATGCTTTCGATGGTGATCCAGTAGCCGTCCTTTCCGCAGACAAACGCTCGCTAAGCGCAGTGCCGGGAATAACGCGAAACGCTGTGGAGTCGATTCTGGGCTGGGATGACCAATTTGATATTCAATGGGAAAAGCGAAATGCCTCTAAGCATTCCGTCGAGTTTATTGATAGAGAGAACAGTCGCTATCCCAGCGATCTAAATGAGATCCATGATCCTCCGATTGGACTCTATGCCCTGGGCAGTTATGACTTTAGCGCGACTAGCGTCGCGATCGTGGGTAGCCGAAGGACAACGATGTATGGCCAGTCCATAGCTAGAGGAATTTCACGTGAGCTTTCCCAGTCAGGGATTTGCGTCGTTAGTGGATTGGCCAGAGGAATTGACACTCATGCTCACAAGGGAGCACTAGAATACGATGAAGGACTGACGGTAGCGGTGATGGGCTGTGGAATCGATATCATCTATCCTCCTGAGAATATCGATTTGTACCGAGAAATTGGAGATAGATGCGCGGTTATATCGGAATTTCCGTTTGGTCGTAGGGCTGATAAACAGACGTTCCCAATGCGAAACCGATTGGTCAGCGGGCTATCCAAGGCGGTAGTGGTCGTGGAATCAGACCTAAGAGGGGGCTCGATGATAACCGCCAAGTTCGCTGGCGAGCAAGGGAGGCTGGTGTGCGCCGTTCCCGGCCGAATAGACCAGAAGACAAGTAGGGGTTGCAATCGCTTGATTCGGGATGGGGCGCTATTGCTATCTAGCGTAGACGATCTTCTTGACGAATTGGCTTACGAGTGCCAGCTGCCTCATCTTGATGGATTAGATACCCCCGAACGAAAAAGCGATATCGACGCTTTGAGCGATGATGAATCCAAAGTGCTGAAATTGTTTTCAGGCGGCGAGGCTCTGGATGCTGACCGAATTGGTAGGCAAATCGAGCGCCCCGCTTCGGAAGTGTCGTCTACTCTTATGCTGCTTGAATTGAAGGGCTATATAGCCAAACGGCTAGACGGTTCCTTCGAGGCAGTGTCCAATTTTCGGTGACTTATTAAAATTGGAATAGATATCGTCAACCCGGAGGCCAGGTCATTTTCCTTCCCCCAAGCAGATGAATGTGAAGGTGAGGGACGGCTTCACCTCCATCGGGGCCGTTATTGATGACAATACGGTATCCGTTATTCAACTTCAATTTATTGGCGACTTGGCTAGCGACTAGTAAAAGATGGCCAAGCAGTTTTCCAGAGAATTCAGCCGCTTCTCCAATTCGTGGTATCGCTTCCTTGGGGATTACCAATATATGGGTGGGCGCTTGAGGATCTATGTCGTGGATTGCCATACATAGGTCGTCCTCGTACTCGAAATTGCCCGGAATTTCTCGGTCAGCGATTTTCTGGAAAAGCGTTTTATCGGAACTCATGAATTTGCTTAACGGTGTCAGAAGATGATGAGAGACAATTTTGATGAAGGTCGCGATCGTTTACTGCAGAAGTCGCGAGCGAATCGGATGGCATCTTCGTAGTCTCGTTTACGTGCGGGCGACCAGCGACAGCCTTTCGGACAAACAGCCTCTTTTAGCCCGGTCAAAACGACTAGTCCGGTTTCGAATCGGCAAATCCGCTTCAGTGCAGAGAGCAGATTAGCCCGGAATTCCAGCATTGAAAACGGGGTCTGCGGCGTTTGCGCGGTTACGAGCTCGATGCCGGCAGAATTCCGATCCTCTTCTAGTTTTGAGACTAATTCTTGGGCTCTCGATATGAAAGGCTGGGGTGATACGGGAGAATTTTCGGGGAAAGAGGCTTCTATCGAAGCCTTGATTTGATGGGCGAGGTAAAGGTCGCCTTGGACTGTCTTGGGAAAGAGCGAGCAGACGACCTGTAGCTTGGAAATTTCTTCAGGATCAGTCTGGTTCATAAAATCGGCTGTTTGGATAGGGATCCGATTTCGTCCATGAATTCCTCCAGATTGCGAAAATCCTTGTAGACGCTGGCGAAGCGGATGTAGGCGATCGGATCGATATTCTTTAGATTCTCCAATACCTTCTCGCCAACTGCTGATGACGGAATTTCCATGCCAAACTCGTTTTCCAGCTCATCAATCATATCTTCCACAAGGATATTGATCTGTTCGGCGTCTACAGGACGTTTTTGGCAAGCCCTTCGCAAGCTGTTGACAATTTTGTTCTTATCGAAGTCTTCGCGTCTGCCGTCGCGCTTGAACACATAGAGATTTTCTCGGAGAATCTTTTCGATCGTCGAGTAGCGGTGACTGCAGTCGAGGCATTCGCGCCGCCGTCGGATAGTCGAACCGTCCTTGCTGATTCGAGAATCAATGACTTTATCTAGATCTGATGCGCACTTCGGGCATCTCATAATAGGCTAGACTTTAAGAAAATTTTCTAAAATAGCCATACCGTTTTCAGTAGCAATTGACTCGGGGTGAAATTGAACACCCCAAATTGGCAGTTCCTCGTGCCTGCATCCCATAATCTCGCCTTTTTCGGTGGAGGCGATTATTCTTAAGTTATTTGGCACGGTGTTAGAGTCTACTATCAGGGAGTGATACCGAGCAACCTGAAATTTTTTTGGTAGGCCTTCAAAGAGCTGGTCGCCATTGGTGTGGACTGTCGAGGTTTTCCCGTGCATCAGCTGTTCTGCTCGTATGATGCTCGCGCCGAAATGCTGAGCGATGGATTGATGACCTAAGCAAACACCCAAAATTGGAGTCCTCTCCATGAACGCTTCGATCAACGGAATGCTGATACCAGCTTCGTTGGGCGTACAAGGACCCGGGGAAATCAGAAGACGCTCGGGATTGAGCGCGAGTGCTTCCTCAGTGGTAATTTTGTCGTTCCTGTAAACGCGTTGTTCGATTCCTAGCGAGCCAAAATATTGGACGAGGTTGTAGGTGAAGGAGTCGTAGTTATCGATTACAAGCAGCATCGGAATGGGCGGTCTTTAAATAGGGCATGAGATGTTGGGTCAAGGAAGGGTTTCATGGTGATGCGGCGAACCGTAGTTCCCAAGGTTGATGGATTGAAATTGCGTGCTGGGCAGTTCTTGCTGTTTTTTGCAGCACACTTAGATGGCGAAGGATTTCATAATTATTGATACCGACGATAACAGCGCGGCGAGAAGGGGTGTTCTGTCAACGCGCCATGGTAATATCGAGACGCCTATTTTTATGCCCGTGGGAACCCAAGGGACGGTAAAAGGGATGACCCCAAAACAATTGGAAGAAATAGGTTCCCAGATCATTCTAGGTAATACCTATCATCTAAATTTGCGTCCCGGGGCGGAGTTGATACGCGACTTTGGAGGGTTGCACGACTTCATGGGTTGGAATGGACCGATCCTGACGGACAGTGGCGGTTTTCAAGCGTTCAGTTTAGCGAAATTAAGCAAAATCTCTGACGATGGCGTTTCCTTTCGTTCCCACTTGGATGGATCGAAGGTATTCCTGGGGCCGTTAGAGGTTATGAGTATTCAAGCCAATCTCGGTTCGGATATCGCTATGGTTATTGATGAGTGCCCGCCGTGGCCCTGCGAGAAGAACGAATGCGCCAAGGCAGTTGAACGTACGTCGAGATGGGCGGGTTCGTGTTTGGAAATCGCCGGAGAGTTAGGGGTACTGGAATCCGGTGGCTTGGTGTTCGCTATCGCCCAAGGATCTTCGTTTGAGGATTTGCGTCGGCAATCTGCGGAGGAATTATCGTGTATTGAATTCTCTGGATACGCGATTGGCGGAGTGAGCGTTGGCGAGCCTGAAGAAGAGATGCTCCATCAAGTTGGATCGACCGCTCCTTACTTGCCTCAAGACAAGCCGCGGTACACTATGGGCTTGGGTACGCCCCCTCAAATGTTGAAGATGATCGCGCTGGGCGTTGATATGTTTGACTGCGTTCTCCCTTCACGGGTTGCCAGAAATGGAGCGTTTTTTACCAGGCGAGGAATGAAGAATATTCGTAATGCTAGATTTGCAGATGACCCGAATCCGCTGGAAACTGAACTGGAAAATTATGCGTGCCAGCGATTCTCAAGAGCTTACCTGCGACATTTGATAGTGGCAAAAGAGATTCTAGGTTGCACGTTGCTAACGATCCACAATTTGCATTTCTATTTGGATCTTATGAGTCAGGCCCGCTCGCATATTGCTCAAGGGGATTTCCTTCAATGGAGCCAAGCTTGGATTCGCGAGTACGAAGCGGAAGAATCTTAGAATCGCGATTGGATCGCTTGTGCAGGCAATTTAACGCGTAGTTGACACTATTGGTCTTGGAATTTCGAAGGGACGCCGGAATCTCATGGTATGCGTGTGCTCATAACTGGCGGTGCGGGTTTTCTCGGGAGTCATCTAGCCGATAGGCTTACAGATCGCGGAGATGAAGTTATTTGCATGGACAACCTCTTTACGGGATCTAAGCGCAATATCGCTCACTTGCGTGAGCACCCGAATTTCGAATTTATGCGGCATGATGTGATAGACCCCTTCAAAGTTGAGGTGGACCGCATCTACAACCTGGCCTGTCCTGCATCTCCGGTCCACTACCAGTACAACGCTATCAAGACCATCAAGACCTCAGTAGTGGGAGCGATTAATTGTCTGGGACTCGCCAAACGAGTAAACGCTCGAGTATTTCAGGCTTCAACATCCGAGATTTACGGCGATCCTGATCTGCACCCGCAGCCGGAATCCTACTGGGGCAATGTAAATCCCATCGGAATTCGCTCGTGCTACGATGAAGGTAAGCGGTGCGCGGAAACCCTGTTCTTCGACTACCATCGGCAGAACGGAGTGGATATCCGCATTGCCCGCATATTTAATACCTACGGTCCGAGAATGTCGCCTGAAGATGGGCGAGTTGTATCCAATTTTATTGTACAATCATTGAAAGGTGAAGATCTTACCGTTTTTGGAGATGGAACGCAGACCCGTTCTTTTTGCTACTTTAGCGATTTGATCGACGGATTTGTCCGCCTGATGGATCAGGATGCCACCGTTGGTCCCGTAAATCTGGGGAATCCAGGCGAGTTCACCATGCTTGAGCTTGCTGAAAACGTGATCAAATTGACTGGGACGAAATCGAAGATAATATTTAAGCCTCTGCCGCAGGATGATCCCAAGCAAAGAAGACCTGATATTGAAACCGCCAAAAGCGAGCTGAATTGGGAGCCTACGGTTCCTTTGGAAGAAGGGCTTAAAGAGACTATAGGCTATTTTAGAGAGCTACTCGAATTGTAAGGCGTTTATCCGTGAGTAAGTTTGGCCGGCGCCCGATCAGTGTGAAATTGATGCTGACTTAATGAAAACTAGAATCTATTTCGGTATGATCCCAATCTAGTCAAAATGTACTGGATCCGTACGAGGACCGAATGTTTACAATCTCGCGTGATAAGGTCGGTATTGAGATAGGAGGCATAGGCGAAATCAAGCTCTTATTGGAGATGCTTTTGATTCAAAGGGGTTTACGGTGGAGCTAGTGTAACTCGCATTTTGACCACCCCAACGGACCCGCAATTTGACCCAATTTTACAATCCTCCTAGAATCTAGCTTTGAGAATCCAGAACCTTTTCGTTGCCAGACGGTCCCCTATTCGATACGCGGAAAGGCTTTTATTCAAGCGACAATGCTTTCATCATTATTCAAGAAATTCGCCGGAAGGGCTAACAAGAAATGGCTCAAATCATGCCAATCTATCGTTGATCGAATCAATGAGCTAGAGTCTGGGTATCAATCGTTGAGCGACGATGAGCTGAAGGCTCACACGTCCCAATTCAAAACTCGAGTTCAGGAAGGGGAATCTCTTGATGACTTGCTTCCCGAAGCATTCGCTACTGTCAAGAATGCGGCAAGACGCCTAGTGGGTTCGAAATTCTCGGTTATTGGTCAGGATATCGAGTGGGATATGATCCATTACGATGTGCAGCTAATAGGCGGGATGGCGTTGCATCAGGGTCGTATCGCTGAAATGGCTACTGGCGAAGGTAAGACACTTGTATCGACTTTGCCGATATATCTGAATGCGCTGAGTGGAAGAAATGTGCAGCTGGTTACGGTAAACGAATACCTAGCGCAGCGAGATTCTGAGTGGATGGGCTACTTGCTAGCCTATTTAGGTTTGTCCGTAGGTTGTATAAAAAATCAGATGCCATCGGAACAGAAGCGGGAAATGTATGGTCGCGATGTCACCTACGGTACTGCTTCGGAATTCGGATTCGATTATCTCCGCGATAATGGGATGGCCCACAATGCTGAAGAGCAGGTGCAGCGGGACCACTATTTTATCATCATCGACGAGGTGGACTCTATCCTCATCGATGAGGCGAGAACGCCTCTGATTATTTCGGGACCCGCTCCAATCCAAAGAGAGCAGCCTTATACGAAAATGAAGAGCGGTATCCAAAGGCTGGTTTCAAAGCAGGTAGCCTTTTGCAACAAGCTTGCTAATTCAGCTAAGGCAGAATTGGAAAAAGAAGAGGAGTCTGCCAATTCGGACGAAGCAGAAGCTGCCGATCCGTTTGCCGATTTGCTTTTGGTCAAACTAGGAGCTCCAAAGAACAAGACATTCATGAGACTCATGGAGCGTGGCGACATTCGAAGCGAATTCGATAAGTTCGAGACCGAGATGCATGGCGACTTGAATAAGGATCGCATGTATGAGCTCAAGGAGCGGCTTTTCTACACGATTGATGAAAAGCAGCGTCAGGCCGATTTGACGGAAAACGGGAGAGTTGAGCTGAGGCCGGATGATCCGGATGGGTTTATGCTGCCTGATCTGGCGACCAAATTCAGCGCGTTGGATAAGGATACCTCGCTCTCTCAGGAGGAGAAAGACGCTATCAAGCTTAAGGAGCAGGAAAAGCTAGAAGAAGTGGGTGAAGATATTCATGCGATTAGCCAACTATTGAGGGCGTATTCGCTGTATGAGAAGGATGTCGAGTATGTCGTTCAGGATGGCAAGGTGGTAATCGTGGACGAGAATACCGGCCGTGTCATGCCGGGTAGACGATGGGGAGATGGTTTGCATCAAGCGGTTGAGGCAAAAGAGAATGTCACGATCGAGCGAGAGTCGCGTACTTACGCTACAATAACGGTTCAGAACTATTTCCGCATGTACGACAAACTTGCTGGCATGACGGGAACAGCGGAGACAGAAGCGACGGAGTTCCACGACATTTACAAATTGAATGTGGCCATTATCCCAACAAATGAGCCTTGCATTCGCGTCGACGAAAATGACGTGATTTTCAAATCGCGCCGCGAGAAGTATAATGCGGCTATAGAAGACATAGAGGAGGCCCATAAGAAGGGACAGCCCGTTCTTGTGGGTACGGTCTCAGTCGAGGCTTCAGAATTGCTGAGCAGGATGCTGCGTCGCAAGAATATCCCTCATAATGTACTCAACGCCAAGTATCATCAGCAAGAAGCGGAAATCGTTGCTCGAGCTGGTATCCGCGGAGCTGTGACAATCGCTACGAATATGGCTGGACGCGGCACCGATATAAAATTGGGCGATGGCGTGAAAGACAGAGGAGGTCTATTGGTCGTAGGGACCGAAAGGCACGAGTCGCGGCGTATTGATAGGCAGTTGCGGGGCCGTTGTTCACGACAAGGCGATCCTGGGCGATCGAAATTTTTCATCTCCCTCGAAGACGATTTGATGCGATTGTTCGCCAACTCAGGTCCCATGTCGAAAATTCTCCAAAACTCAATGGAGGAAGGGGATCCGTTGGAACATCCACTGCTCAATCGTTCGATCGAGACCGCTCAGAAAAAGGTCGAGCAGCAGAACTACTCTATTCGCAAACGACTGCTGCAATACGACGATGTTCTCAATAAGCAAAGGGAGATCATCTACGGAATTCGAAATCAAGCTTTGCACAGTGAGGATCCAAGCCAAACCATATTTGAGCTTGTTGAGGAAGAGCTGGTTGAGCACATGGAATCGGAATCCGGCGAAGGCGAGAATGGCAGTTATTCGGGATTCTTAACTTGGGTGAATTCCCATTTCCCAATCGGTCTAAGAGAAGAGGATCTCGACGGATTGGAGTTGGAGGCGATTATCGATCTTGTCCTGGACAAGGTTAGGGAAGCGTATCGTATTAAGAAAACTGCTGAAAACGAGGAAGCTCTTGTTCACCTGGAAAGATTTATTCTCCTTAACTCCATTGATGGGCGTTGGCAGGAACACTTGACTGAGATGGAGGAATTGCGCCGAAGCGTCTCATTGAGAAGCTACGGGCAGAAAGACCCGCTCAACGAATACAAGAATGAAGCCTACACGTACTTCCAGGAGCTAGTTGGAATGATCCGCTCACAGCTCTGTTCGCGCTTGTTTCGGACAGCGACTAATATGGTTGCGATCGAGAACGTGAAAACGATGTTGGCTCGTCAAGCCGTGGCCCAGGGGCCAGGAGACCTTTCACCAACTGGTGGCCCTGGCGCTACACCGGGTAAAAAGGAGGTTTCTCTGCCCAAAGTGGCCACAAAGCGGGCGGCTCCCAAGGTGGGTCGAAACGATCCTTGTCCGTGCGGGAGCGGCAAAAAATTCAAGCGTTGTTGCGGTAGATGATCGTACGCGTTCTCTAGAGTGTAAATCATCCGCTTTCTGGCGTCTGCTTCCTAAGAGAGCGTAGTGGCAGCAGGCCACGGTCGGTTTCCTATGCTAGTTTTGACCAAAAAGTTGAAACCTGATGCTCGAGTTGACCGTATTATACTTGCTCGTTATTAACTACCCCTAGAACTCTTTAACCATGAAGTACACTTTTATGATATCCAGGCTCTCTGTAGCCGCATTCGCTTCCATGATTGCATTGAGTTCTTCAGCCAGAGCCCAGGAATTCTACTCCCAAATAGTGGGGGCGATTTCCATAGATCTGCCTGCAGAAAGCGATGTGATCGTGGCCTTTCCGTTTAAACAATCAGCTGAGTTTCGAGGTGTCCTAGAATCGGCGACCGAGAATGGAAACGTAACGTTAACTGTTGCTGCTGACTCTCTGACGAGTGGAGCATTTGATAGTCAGTCAGGAGTTCCTACACACTATGTGGTCATCGAAACAGGAACCCAAAAGGGTACTCATCTCGATGTGACCTCGAATTCAGCCTCCGGAATCGTGTTGAGCGGTGGAACTAGCGCGGGATTGGCCAATGGAGATGAGATCGCAATTTATCCCCATTGGACGTTAAGCTCAGCATTTCCGCTAGGTGTGGCTAATGAAGACGAGAGCGAGCCTGGAGTGAGGAAGATCGAAGTCATCGTCCCAGAGTCCGCATCCGAAGAAGGCGATATGATTCCTGAGGGCATATACTACTTTTCAGGAGGCAGCTGGCGTCAAGTCGAAGCGGGAATAGATGCTGTGGTCGACAACACGGTGCTTTATCCGGGCCGAGCGTTGGTGATTCGCAATAATGACACCGTAGGAAAAAACGCTCTGTTTTTTGGTGAAGTGATCGACGCGCCGATAGTCATTCCCCTAAGCGAATCCGATCAGTTCGCTTCCGACAATTTCATTGGATTGAACCGACCGCTAGCGATTGCCTTGAACGAACTCGGTCTCGCGCCTGGCGGCGTTTTCGAGGAGACAACGGATCCAGATAATCCAAACGATCTGCTGCTTGTGTATTCGCTGACGGAAACCGGGAAAAATAAAAAGCCGGTGGCCGAGTACTTCTACTATAACGGAGCTTGGCGTGAGGCAAGCGCCGGAGCTTCGATTGACAGGGGGACTGACACCATCCAGCCGGGTATGGGTTTGGCGGTGCGAAAAGTGAAAGTTGATGCTAATCCAGAAGATGCCAACTGGGTCAATGAATGGAGCCTGCCACAATGAAACTGAATAAATTGATATTTTCTGGGGCCCTGGCGGCTTGTCTTGCTGTAAACTCATTGGGATCGGTATTTTTCTCAATCGATCTCGGAACTCTCCAAGACGAAAATGGAGACCCGCTGGTTGGGGCAGGAATGCTCTATCTAGTAGCATCTACAGATGATGACAGCTTCTCACTGCCGTCGAATGGATCGATTGTCGATGGTGCCAGCGACGATGAGATCGTGGCTACATGGGACTTGTCGTCGGAATCCTCTCAAGGAGGAGAATATATCGTCACTTCCGGAGCAGTTCCCTTTGGGGATAATTGGGAAGCAGGCAACGATCTAGCCATCCTATGGTTTCCTAACCTGACTCCGGGTAACCAAACTCCGGGAGATGGCGAACCCTATGGGTTCTATCGGAATACTTCAGAGAATGGGGCGGGAGATGCTTGGGAAATGCCCGAGAACGGTACGCTACTGCATAGCTTAAAGTTCTTTCCAGATGTTAGTAATCCTCTCGTAGACGCTGGAGATATTCCGTCTTTTGTGGCTTCAGCAGGTTTGGGTGCTGGCCAGCCTGCGGGATCGCCGACGGCGCCTTCAAGCGTCGCGAGCAACGAAAACAACCCCGGAACAGTCAATTTCAACTGGGAGGGGGCTGATGTCCCCGGTGGTGGCTACCGAATTGAGAGAAAGTTTGTTGGGGGTTCAGACTGGACCATCTTAGGAACTGTCGATGGCGCAGCGACGTCATTCGATGATGACAGCGTAGGCCGTGGTAAAGACTACGAATACCGCCTTGTGGCAATCAATGGTTTCGACTCTGTTGTGAGCTCGAGCACGCAAATTCAATCTTTGCGTTCTAGCTTAGCGAATTTGTCGACGCGTGGTAAGATTCTTGGTGGGGACCGGACGATGATTCTGGGATTCGTTATCGCTGGTGCTGGACCTATAGATCTTCTTGCCCGAGCTCAAGGTCCTGAATTGGTAAATCAAGGTCTTTCTGATGTCGCATTGGATCCGACGATAAGTCTCTTTCCTTTCGGAGCATCGGATCCAACAGAAGTTAATGATGACTGGGGGGCGGACCAATTGGATGATATAAAAGCCCTCTTCTCGCCGAGGACGAATGCTCTTCCTACTTCTGATGAAAGTTCCAAGGACGCAGCGTTGGCGCTAAATTTAGAGGGCACTCAATTATTCACTGCGATTGCTGGCGATAATGAAAATTCTGAAGGTCTCGCCCTTGTAGAACTTTTTGATGCAACAGAGGCTGCTCCCAATGATGCTCAAAACCGACTGATTAATTTGTCAACTCGCGGGTTCGTGGGGACAGGTAATGATGTACTCATCGCAGGATTCACCGTTAAAGGACAGGTTGATTCGAAATTGTTGATTCGGGGACTTGGGCCGTCAATTGGCATAAATGGAACATTGAACGATCCTCAGATCGCTTTATTCCGTACCACTTTTACACAAAATGGTCCCGTGAATGAGGAGATCGGTAAAAATGATGATTGGGAGGATTCTCCGAATAATATAGATGAAATCATTTCAGTATCAGAGAGAGTGGGAGCCACCGTTCCGGATAGCGGCTCGAAGGACGCGACTCTTTTAGTCGATGTCGAACCAGGTCTCTACAGTTTCATTCTGTCTGGAGTGGATAGTGGAACAGGAATTGGACTGGTAGAAGTCTTCCTCGCGGATTGATAAATTTTGGAGTGGATCAGCGATCCACAAGCTCGATTGATTAATGAAAATCGATTGAGCTTTTTTGTGGCGTACGCAGTTGTGGGAATGCGTTAAATTTGTTGTGAATTTTTATAGACGAAGTGAAAAGAGTTCATATCCCCCGATCTGTTCAAAAGATGGCGGTTGAATGAAACTTTCTGTGGTTATTCCTGCCTACAACGAAGTGGATACGCTATCTTCGCTGGTTAGCGCAGTAAAAAGTAGCGGTGTTCCGGATATGCAATTGATAGTAGTTGACGATGCATCGTCGGACGGAACAGGAGAGCTGCTTAAAGGCCCGTTAGGAGCGGAAGTCGATACGGTTGTCCATCATTCGGAGAACCAAGGAAAGGGAGCTGCGTTGAGGACGGGTATCCAGGTTGCGAATGGGACGCATATCATATTCCAGGATGCAGATCTTGAATACGATCCGAAAGAGTACGGGACACTTATTGAAAATCTGAGAATGACTGGAGCGGATGCAGCTTATGGGTCCCGATTTTTAGGAAGAGGTCTGAATGAAGTAAGTCCATTTTGGCATCGGATGGTCAATGGATTCCTAACTATGGCATCCAATTTATTTACAGGATATCGGTTAACGGATATGGAAACCTGTTTTAAGCTTTTCCCCGCGAATTTTCTGAAAACGACAACGTTTGAGGAAAATCAATTTGGTATTGAACCAGAGTTGACGGCAAAGGCTTCTGAGGCTGGATTAAGCATCGTAGATGTACCGATCTCCTATAAGCAACGCAACTTTAATGAGGGAAAAAAGATAAGGCCAAAGGACGGGGTTCAAGCTTTGTATGTGGTTGTCAAATACGGAATTCGCAGCATTTTTTAGCGTGTTGCGAGTTTATTCTCAATGCCCATTTTGGGTTTGATAGCCCCGTTTTCCCCATGAGAGCTGTATCGGAATTCATATATTTTGTTTTAGATAGCCTACCGCCCGCTATAAAGGACACGGGCTTGATCTTGTGGGCCAGAAATCGATTGCGTCATAGAGAGGTATTAAGGCGAACGCGTCCTTTGGTGACCCGACCTGCTTATCGAAAGAAGATTGAGAGCCAAGAATTCAGAGTGATTTTCGTATCTCCTATCTATAAGTCTTTTCCGGTGCTGGCGGTTTCGCTCTTGGAGCAGACCTACGAAAATTGGGAACTGCTATTCATTCATGATGGACCTTCGTCAGAGCTAGGGGAACTAGAGAGAAATATTATTGCGAGCGACAATCGAATACGATTTTTTGAGACGAAGTCGCGAGCCAACGACTGGGGTCATACACCCCGGCAAAAGGGTTTTGAGCAAGTATGTGATCATATTGCGGGCGAATTCATCGTGGTCTCAAATTCTGACAACTATCATGTTCCTGGCTATATCGAGAAGATGCTGGAAGCGTTTGATGACACGACGGATGCTGTGTATTGCAATATGTCGCACGATTACTACAGTTGGAGGAACTTTGATACTCGGCTTGAGTATTCGTTTATAGATTGTGGATGTGTTATGGCCCGCAGGGAGATTGCGTTAGCCGCTGGATGGAATGACAATTCTTACGAGGGCGATTGGAAATACGTATCCGACCTAATAGACCAATGCGGGAAAGAAAGAATGCAGAAACTTGATGCGACCTTATTCGTGCACTCATAGAAAGCATATGGATACGAATCCGTCTTTGGAAAATAGGGGATTGGTCGCTAGGAATTGTCGAATGGATAGATAGTCTGCCGACGTTAATAAAATTCCAGGAAGCGAGTTGCTATCAGGCTAGAATGTATTGATTTTTCCTATTTTCCACGGAGCAGGGCTTACCAGAGTGCGTGGGATTTCATTCGCTTCTCGTATATTTTTCCGATTGTTCCTGGGGCGAATCGCTCTCGAATAGTTTGAGATGCTTCTTCGCCGATTTTTCGGGCGAAATCTGAATCGCTTACCAATTGTTGCATAAGCGCGGCGGCATGATCGATTTTGGCATTGGCCCAGTGTTGACCTTTCGAGTAGGGTCCAAAGTTCCGCTCTAGTTCCACAAGTTCGAAATCCACCGGACAACCGTTTTGGCGATTCACAAACTCCGAAGTAGCTGACCAGTTTGTGGACAGGACAGGTTTTCCTAAATACATCGATTCGGCAACGGTGAGTCCGAATCCTTCGGAGCGATGAAGTGAAATGTACGAATCGACTGAATACATCAAGGAATAAACGTCGGCTCTCGAAAGCCGGTTTTCGATGAGATAGATATTCTCGATTCCCTGAAGATGTTCTTTCAATTCCTCGAAGGCTCCTTGGTTTTGCTTGGTAGAATGAGTTTTAATTACTAGGCCTACATCTCTGCCAGCATTCCCGCCAAACGCGGATTTGAAGGCTTGAATAGTAGCCATTGGGTTTTTTCGAGGCTGATAACTGTTTAAATCGTAGGCGAAGAGGAAAAGGAATTTGTCGCTTGGCAGGCCGAATTTCTCGCGTTCCTGCTTTTCCGGCACTGCGAATTCGATACAGTGCGGGATGGTGATGACGGGAATAGGCGACTTCATCGTGACAGCATCTTTCACAAAATTTGATGGTGTCCAGATCTCGTCAAAGTAGCTGAAATAGCGAACCCAGTCATCGGGAAACTCAGGAAGCTCCCAAGCCCAGTATCCGATGTTGCGCTTGCCTTCGCGAAAGCCGGGACCGTGATGATGGTCGATATCGGCGCTTTGAGGGGCATCTATGTGAAACACGTTGATCGGGTAGGTGTTTTCATCAACAAGGCGATCATCAAACGTTTTGTCCTCTCGGCTAGCGAGGCAGTTGACTTTTAGGGATACAAGATTTGTTCGAATGGACGTGGTATCTAACGCCTTGGCAGCTATACGAACAGATTCGCCCACTCCAAGCTCCGCATCAAACCATCCAACCAGATTGACGCCTAGTTGGGTCGATCGCCTTAGAAAGTCGAAATTTACCGGTGAAGTAGGCTGGTTATCGAAGTCTAGTAGCATCTCGTGATTCAGTTTCACTTGCTTCACAATGAGCCGCTGATTCAGCTTCTGTTCTCGATGCAATTTCCAGAACTGCCGGCGTTCTCTCGATAGAAAGAACCATTTTCGAGTGACTCTTCCCAGCCATGCATTAGCGTTGGATTTAGTTACTCCAATTAGTTCGAATTCGATTACAGACGAGTTCTCAGGGATCGCGGGTACATCCTCGATGCCGATTTCGAATTTCCCTTCGGGAACGGGAAAAACCTTTTTGGATTCCGCTCCATTTATGGTGATTCTCAATCCTAGGTCGCCCTCGGATTCCCTGGCTCCGTCTTGTGGAGGTTTGATAACGCCAACGACTTGCACGCTTGTGAGAAAGAATCCAGAACCTAGCCTCACTTCTCCGATCTCTTTAATCCACCGGCCTGTTTCCTCAATACGATTTGGCTCTAAGCCTTTGTAGGAAAATTGGGTTCCATGCCATCTTCCGTCGTTGGACTGGTAGCTTCTCTTTATCATTTCGTCGCTTTTCCCATCGAGAAGAGAGAGCCAATGCCGCTCGTTTCTCCTCAGTTTGGCCTCAACAATAAGTGAAGCGATGGGAGCGGCGTCGAGCCTGATTGGCAGAAGTCTCACGACTGCTTGACGAAATGCGGCCCACATAAACGGTTTCTCTCCCCTAGCTAGACCGATTAGGTAGGTAGACGGCCAAGATCGGGCCATTTCATTGATTATCTGATTCTGCCACTTGTCTTGAAAATGTCGCGTGTTGCGCTCATCCCTGAGCGAGTCGGAGGATCGCGTTGAACTAACGTGGTGAAGGATTTCGCTCTTATTGGCGACGAGGGTTTTTAATCCGACTTGCTGCGCTTTAAAGCAGAGATCTATATCTTCGCACCCATTTTCAAACTTCTCATCGAAACCTCCCAACTTTATGAAGGTCTTCCGTCTTAAGGCTAAGCAAGCTCCTGTGACTGCTGCGAAGCGCGAGTACCGTTTGCCCGGGTTTTTCGATCTCTTATGACGAAGGGCGCCGTTACCATCGAAAAGGAAGCCGGAGTGGTCGATTTCTCCAGTTTTCGCATCGATTTGTACATTGCCTACGATCCCGGCTTTGCGGGAGGATAGAGCTGACAACATAGGCTCAAGCCAGCCGGATTTAAAAACGAGGTCATTATTAATGAGGAAGAGATAGGTTCCTGTGGCTAGTCTAGCTCCCACGTTATTGGATTTGGCATAACCGAAATTTTCTGGGTTCCTTACCAGCTTCAAGCGATCTCCCTCTAGACTCTCCAGTTTCCTCGAAACGGAAATATCGCTGCTGTCATCAACAATAATGATTTCGTATTCAATTTTCGGTAGAGATTCTCGAAGAGAGCTTATGCACGCTTTCGTGATATCGAAATTGTTGTAGACGGGAACTATGAAAGAAATTTTCATTTGGTCGCATAGCCGCGAGGAGGAAATGCCAGCGTGAAATCTTCTCGTTCTAAGGATAGATTCGGATTGTAGTAAGGATCCCTCGCGATTGCCTCTTTCCAGCGATTTTGCATGTAGCTTATCGCAGTTTTGAACTCGGGGCTATTATCGGGTCCGCGGGAAGCCGATTGTTCATGCACAAGCTGAGCAAAAGGCGTAAATACTGACCGGTATCCTTTTTCAGAACACCTCAAACAAAAATCGACGTCGCTGTAAGCATTGGGTGTATTCTTTTCGTCAAATCCGCCAACTTCATTCCAGACAGACTTGCGTACAGCCAGGCAAGCTCCAGTTACAGCGCTGTAGTTGCCAACTAGAAACGCTCGATGAATGTATCCATCATCGGACTTGTGGATAAATTTAAAGGCCTCGCTGCCGATTCCTCCGATTCCCAAAACAATGCCGGCATGTTGAACGTGATCATGGGGAAAAAGAAGTTTTCCTCCAACGGGCCCGACTGAAGACCTTGCAGCGTGCATTACAAGTTCATTGAGCCATGAGCGGTTTATGACACGCGTATCATTGTTAAGAAGACAAACGATTTCTTCATTCCTCGAAGCGATCGCTAGATTGTTGATGCGGGAAAAATTAAACTCCCCTGGTATTTGCATCGCGTCAACTCCCTCCTTTTTTGCATATTCGAGGTATTGGAGGGTTTCCTCTTCTATGGAATCATTGTCGGCAACCACGACTCTAAAATTGGAATAATCCGTATTAGTAAGCACGCTTTCAATACAGGTTTTTACGAGATCCAGGCGATCCCGAGTTGGAATAATAATAGCTACGCTCGGAGTGGAATGCCCGTATACTGGTCGCCAGTAAAACCTATCTACAGGCTCAAGCGATGCATCGACATTCTGATGCTGAAAATAATCCTCGAGAGCCTTGCGGGCTGCTTCGTGGGCGTACGATTTTTCACCGATGTCGCGAGCCGTTGACCCGGAAATAGACCGCCAGTGATAAAGAACCTCTGGGATGTGCCTTATGCGATCAGGAGAGATTTGCGCCGATAGACGCAACACCAAGTCCCAATCCTGCGCGCCTTCGTATCCAGCCCGAAATCCGCCAATATCTTTTATTGCTGATAATCGATAAACTCCGAAATGGCTTATATAGTTTTGCCCGAGGAGGAGATCGGGGTTCCAATCTGATTTGAAGTGTGGCTGCGAGCGAGCCCCGTATTCATCGATCTTATCCTCGTCGGTATAGATGATATCGGTATCAGGCCGCTGGTTTATGCAATCGGCAATTCTGGCCAATGCATGCTTGGGGATGCAATCATCGTGGTCGAGCAGAGCGACGTATTCGCCCGAAGCTAGCTTCAAAGCGGAATTGGACGCTTCGCTAATGTGGCCATTACGCTCTCTAAAGACCGCGTGAATATTTGAGTATCTTTCAGAATAAGACTCTAGGAGAGGTCTTATACTTGTGTCTGTAGAGCAATCATCGGCTATGCATAATTCCCAATCAGGATAGATTTGATCGATGACAGATTCAATTGCTGCCTCTAGCCATTTGGGCTCGGGATTGTATACGGGTAGAATGACGGAGATTAGAGGACGTCGTTTGAGCTCAGGCAGGCGATGCGAAAAGTTTCTGCAATACTCGCTTACCAATGGTTCCATACGGCGGCAGAAGTCGGTGTAGTCTCGATAAGGTTGTCCTGGAGTAGGTTCCGCTTCGATATCGGGAGTGGCAATAGCTTCCTCGACTTTAGTGGAGGCGCCGCCATTAGAATCTCTACGTCCAAGAAAATTGAAAAACCGGCTTATACCCATAGTTGATTTGCGCCTGCGAAGATCTCGTGGCGAATCCGCTAGTTGCTGATTACTAGGCGCCCGCGATCGTGTTTGCGCGTTGATACAGATCCAAATGTGAATCGAGCGGAATTCAACGGATATTCGATGTTTAGGCGACGGGGTTGCTGATCAGTTGAAGTCTGAGCTTTCAAATAAATGCTCTGCAATCATGAAGCATCGATTCCGCCCTCGGTAAGCCACGAATAGCAAGCTACTTAAGAGCTTGCATTCGCGAATCGAGATAGTTTTAGTAATTTTTTTACAAAACCATGACCAGGTTCGTTTCAGGCGCGTGGCGGCACTGTCCCAATCAACTTCGGCTGCAGTTTTTGTCGGCAGTATTGTTGTGGAGTCATTCCTTTTGTTTTGGTCAGGAGGAAGGGGTTGCCTATTGGTGATCGTTTGGGGAGGGCCCAGGAAGAGTGGAAGGCGTCTTTATGGAGCTTCATGATTCGAGCGTTTTCCTAGGTTTTGACGATGAGTTGGAGTTGGCGGTTTATTCTTCGGAGATCTATTGGAGGAATGAGGGAGAGTTTGAGTTTAGTGGAATGGCTTCGTCCCGTTCGGAGCTAGGATTTGTCCCTGTTATCGGACATGGCCGAGCTCGACCGAGTGCTGAAAGTGAACCGATTCTCGAAACCGAATGGGAAGAGTCGGAACTCCACTTTCAAGCATACTCAAACTCGAACGCTCGATATTTCCAATTTGAGTTGGAGGGTAGCGTATCAGGCGAAATGCATTTGGTTGTTGATGGAAGCGGCAGTGGGTATGGCTTGATTGTTGAAGACAGCGATTTTCTGCATGGAGGGAGAGTGATTCCTTCTGATACAGGTACCCATCTATTTTATACACGCCGTGGCGATAAACTGGAGTTTGACCTAGGTGCTGAAGAATTTACCTACGAGTTTTCAGCTGGAGAAAACGGTTATCTTCGGGTCATCGCTCCCGATTCAAATGAGAGAGACGAGGTTGCGGAGCCTGCGATGCTATCGTCAGTTTGGAATGCCTTTTAAAAAAAAGGAAGGAGACTACGCGGATGCTCTGCATTTCATTCTGGTTGGGTCCGACGCGCTTCCTGTAGTTGTAGAGGCGATAGTGACCCTAGATTCGAGGGAGTTTGGATTTGGGGTTGGAGCACCTAGCCTAGAATTGGAGCTGTACCGGTTGGACTTCAAGGAGGACTGGAATCTGATGCTCAGCTCAGGATCGCTAATAAGGATAAAGAAGTCCGAATCAGGAGAGTTCGACTATCACTTAAGCCGCCTGATGCCGGTATCATTGAGTCGCGGAACCTATTTGGTCCAGCTACGTGGATTGAGTGAGTTTTCTGCGGCAGCGGAAATCCGTGCTCGATTCGATCGAATGGATACGATTTCAGCCGTCAATGGGTCTACATTTTACCATCGCAGCCGCACATCGATGAGTCATCAGTTTGGTTTCGAGCTCTTTGGCGAAAAGGTCAAAGACGTCCTCATAAGATCTGTCGGTCCCGGATTGGAGTATTTTGAGATGGATGGACGTACCCTGAATCCACGTTTGACCGTATCAAAGAATGGATTCAAGCGATGGAGCAATGAAGATTGGGGGTTGGGTATTCAGACAGCTAGTCAGATGGCAACTTTGATGGAAAGCTCGGCGCGTTCCCTCTTCCAGGCGATAGCGAAGATGCGGTTTTGTCGCTTTCGTTAGCCAGCGGTCAGTACGAAGTGGACTCAGACCGTTCCGAAGACGACTTCGGTTTTGAGATTATGGAAGTATATGTGGTTCCGGGAACGGTTCAATAGTGAGGCGGTCTTTCATCGGGGACGTCTGACTGAGGGCTCTCAAGTCCCTCTATAGCTTCTTTCAGCTCTTTTACCTGCTTGTTGGTTCCATCTAGCAGGTTTCTAAGTTCCAGGATAACACGGTCTTGCTGTTCGATATGGCGTTCTAGGAAAGTGATCTTGGATTCAAGGCGTTCAATGGATAACTCACTCATAAGCAACAGTTAGTATTGGATTCATAGCCAGTTGAAGAAATAAAGGAATATTTAGGCAGCAGCGATTCGATCCGATTAATGCGATTGTAGGCCTCTTGAATTAGATTTTTTGATGTGTAGCAAAACAATACATGGCTCAGATCGACTCGCAGCGCTCAGAGTTCGAAGATCCAGACTCTTCGATCAGTTCATTCGATCTGCCCGAAATGCAAACCGTAGAATCCGCTGTGGAATCAACCCCGCTTTCCGAAGACGATGCCTTCCAATCGTCAGTTAATGACATGTTCGAATCCGTTGATGCTGAGTCGACTGAAGAGGAAGTGACTGCAACGGAGGGTGATGAGAAACGTTTGCCAGATAGCGAACCCAAAACGGTAGACCCGTCGGACGAATTGCTCATTCAAGCTTGTAGCATTCTAAATGAGGGCGAAACGGAAATCCCTACTCCGGAAGAATCGGATGATTATGGAGAAGAGGACACCGAGGGACTGATGGATTTCCCGGACCCGCAGTCTCTACTAGGCGAGCAAGAAGAAAAAGCGGAGTCGCAAATCAAAGGTCAGGAAGAATCGAGTGGTAGTGAAGATGTGGATGGCATGGTTTCTATGCCTGATCTTCAGTCATTAATTAAAGAGGCGAGCGACGAGACCCAGCTCGAGCCCAAAGATAAGGTTCCCAATCAAGAAACTGAAGCCTCGCCGGTCGAGATCGGCAAGAGCGAAGAGGAAGAGCTCCAAACTGAGGAGGCGCAGGAACAAGAAGTTGCGAATGAGAAGATGGAGCAACCTACTGATGAAGAATCGGCTCCGGCAACTGAGTTTCCAGAAATTGAATTCAAGGAACCTGAGGACCCCGACGAAAGCGAAACGGTCGGTGATTCGCCGCTAACCGAGACCGATGCCCCCAAATCGGATGCCGCAACGGCCGAACAAAGCATTGAGGAAGAGCATCTAGGCTCGGATGATGACGATGATCTGTTGCTGGATGACGATGCTGGAGACGATCTCTTTCTGGATTCGGACGACGGATTTTCAATCAGCGATGATGACGATGACCTAGTAGGATCCGCTAGCCAGTCAACGGAATCCGGGACGGCCAATTCCCGGTCTCATTCAAACGGACTGTCCCGAATCCGTCAATACATCACCTGGCCAGTGGCCGCAGGTGGACCGCTAGAATAGTTTTCTAGCTGAGCCGGGGATCATTTGCTCATCCCCCCACTATTTGATCCAATCATTTATTGGTTTCATAAGAATGGCTACTTAAGCAGCCTTTTTTCATAAAATTGTCTAACATTTGCTTGATTAGGGAACTGGTCTGCCGTTTAGGTGTTTATCTATCAAGACCCGCTTAGCGGGTTATTGGGGTAAAGAAGAAAACTAAGGCGGACTGTTTAGGGGTAGACAGTCCGCCGTCTTTTTTACATAATCGTTTTATTCCGCGGGTGGACATATGGGCGGTTGTGATTAGCTTGTTGGGTACATGCTGGAATCGTCATCTGGAGCCTCGCGGCGCAAATCGAACCGGAATGCAGAACGGAAAACGAAAACCTACCTATTGGATACCAATGTGTTGCTCCACGATCCGTACTGCTTGTTTAAATTCGACGACAACAATCTGGTCATACCCATAGAAGCTTTAGAAGAGCTGGACGCCATTAAGATGGAGCAGTCTAGCGAGCGCGGGCGAAATGCCCGAAGGGTTCACAGGCTTCTGAAGGAGTTGCTTCCGGATTCAAAAACGATGCTTGAAGGGGTATCCTTGGATAGCGGGGGAACGCTCTCTGTAGTCATTAATAAATATCTACAGGGCGCGTCTCAGGAATCGGAGCGACTGGAATCAGTCCGTTCGATCCTCAATCTCAAAAACAAGGATAACCAGATAATCGCGACGGCCTTGTTTGTGCAAGAGAATTTCCCGCCACCGGTCATTCTAGTTACCAAAGATGTCAACATGCAGCTGAAAGCCCGAGCAGTTGGCATCGAAGCAGAGGACTATCTTAACGACAAAGCTCCGGAAGAGCCTGACTATCAAAGCTATCGAAAGCTAATCGTTTCGAAGTACGATCTGCAGCGTTTCGCGTCGGAAGGCGAATTCGAATTGGATGAAAGCGCGGCCGATGGACTTGAACTCAACGACTACGTTTTACTCGTTACCGACGAAGGGAAGACGATGCCTGCCCGACTGCATTGCTCGCGGCTATTGCGAAAACTGATCGTGCCAGATTGTCTGAGAGCGCCTGGTGGAATTCCGATTCGGCCAAAAAACCTCGAACAGCAATTCTTTTTGGATGCCTTGATGGATGATTCGATTTCCTTGATTACCTGCTACGGAAAAGCGGGTACTGGAAAGACTCTCTTATCTACGGTCGCGGCTATCCAGCAAACTACGATAGACAACAGTTTGTATGACGGAGTTTCTATATCTCGCCCAGTGATTGGTGTCGGGAAGGAAATCGGCTTCCTTCCCGGGACACTGGAAGAGAAAATGAATCCTTGGCTGCAGCCCTACTATGATGCTCTTGAAGTGCTGATGCCATCGAAGCTACCAAAGGAGCCTCAATTTGAAAACAAGCGACAGCGCCGCAAGACTAAGGATCCGATCCCGGATCGAACCGAACCGACAAAGAAACCTTACGAGAAGCTGCTCGATAGTGGCTTAGTTGAAATAGAGGCCCTTTGCTTTATCCGGGGTCGATCGATCGCTCGGAGGTTTTTCATACTCGACGAAGCCCAGCAATTGACGCCGCACGAAGTTAAAACGGTCATCACTCGCATATCGGAAGGTTCGAAGATGGTTCTAATCGGCGATCCAGACCAGATCGACAATCCCTATGTCGATTCGCGAAGCAATGGGCTCGTTTATTGCGCCAATCGAATGAGAGGCCAGGCGATTTCGGCCCATGTGCAATTGACCAAAGGGGAACGATCCCCCCTAGCTGAACTGGCGGCGGACCTGCTTTGAGAACCTCAAAAGGTTTCGAAGCCGCGATATAGCCCTAGTTTGTTTGGCGATTGATGGTCTTCGTTCGTAGCTCGTTGATCTCCGGCAAGATCTTTTTCAGGACCTTTTTCTTCATTCGTTCCGTGAAAAGAATTCCATTGAGATGATCCACTTCATGCTGGATGCAGCGACCAAGCAGCCCATTGCATTCTAGCTCATGCGGAATGCCTTCGATATCCTGGTATTGGCAGCGGATCCAGTCAGTACGTTCGACATCGCCCCGGATATCGGGAAACGACAGGCATCCCTCTTCGTAAACGGTCTTCGGCGAATCGATCTTCGTTACGATCGGGTTGCACATTCCGATTGGATTAAATAGCTCTAAAGGGGGGGAGCTCCCGTCGAGCGTGTAGTCGAAATCTATTTCGATTCCGCGCAAATCGACGACGCAAAACATCAGCGCCTTGCCGATTTGCTGGGCTGCTAGACCGATCCCCTCGGCGTCGATACACGTTTCCACCATCTCGTCGAAAAGCGATTTTAGCGATTCATCGAAGTCAGTGATGGGTTCGCCCTTCTGATGCAGGACCGGTGTGCCGAAGTGAACAATTTCCAATGCCATGGGTCTTCGATTTGACCTAACCAAAACTCCGGTACAGGTTAGATCAAATCCTTTCGGAGAAAGGATTGGATGGGATTTATGCCTACTGCCACTTCAAAGAATCAAATTCGTGTCGTTCTGTCTATAGCTCTGATTGTGGTTGGCTCGCTGGCTATTTTCTTTGGCTGGTCGATTCCCTCGCGGTTCAAATCGATGCCGTTGTCGGTACTGTCAGAAGCGGGATCTCGGTCCGATTCGCTAATCGTACAAGCTACTTTAGCTTTAGAGGATGAGAATTTTGGATTGGCTGCTATGTTTTTGGAAGCATCCGAGTTGCTGGGATTAGAGGACGATGAATTTGTGGAATCAGGTCTTTCGTCGGTTAAGGAAAGCAATCCAGTGGTTTATCGCTGGGGAGCGTGGGACCCGTTTCTGGACGCAGCCTTATCGGAAATTCCTTTGGAAGCGTATTCCACCCAACCTGGGATATTGGGAGTGTGCCTGTCTAAAGAATGTAGAGAGTCGCTTGTTGGAATACTAGAGAACTCTCGTGATTCCATGGTTCAGGGTCTCCTCCAAACGGGCCGTCTAACCACGTACAAAAGGCTTTTCCCGGTACAAAGCGTCTCTGGAAGACCGCTTGAAGCAACTCTGCTCTCAATAGGCCTATTGATCCAAGGCGACCGGTTGACCTCGAGCTTCAATCGGGAGCTTCGCCGAGCAATCTTAGCAGCCAACGCTTCTGGCGATGTTGGACAACTGGAGGACGCTTATTTGAACGCGCTCTCTCTGGCCAGGGCATTGGATTGGGGGCAATTCAAAGCGTTGTTTGAGAAGATCGACAGCTTGGATACGCTTAGTCGATTGAGGTACGGATTCCATCGAAGACCGGCTGACGTTCCGATATTCTATACTGCATCGATTGTGGCGGATAGCCCAAGCGCCGTTTTGGATTATCTTGGGTTGTATGGGGATGACGGCGTCGAATTTTTGAGAACAGCGGGAGCGTTTGGTTCGGACGGCGTACGCCTATTGCTCGAGCAGCAATTGCCTCTGGATAGCGGCGAGAGCCTCGAGGAATCGACTCCGATGGAGATAAACCTGACTCGATTCAGTCTGGGGAATCCGAAGCTGTCACTCAGTATCAAGTATGCCCTTTTTTTTATAGGAGCCCTTTTACTTTTTTGGGGAGGGAGTCGCTTTACCGCATTTTACCGCGAACCTGGCTCGGCATTGCTTGGGGCGACGCAAAAAGTCTTCATATCGATGGCTTCGGTTATCGTTTTGATTATATTGAGTGAGCCTCATCTAGCCAGTGGCACCTCGACGGAAGGCTATTCTTTTAAATTAGTGATGCCCGTGCTTGCCCAAGTGGAGGGCGAGACGATTATCTTAGAAACTGAACCGACTACATCTATGGATCCTGCAACTCTACTGTCCGTAAGCTTCTTCTTTATTCTCCAGGTGCTAGTGTTCCTGATATGCCTATTGAAAGTGAGGCAAATTGAAAAAGAAGATTTGGATACATTGATCAAATTAAAACTGATGGAGAATGAGGAGAATCTGTTCGATTCAGGTCTTTATGTAGGTATTGCCGGAACGTGTATCTCTTTGGTGCTACAGGTAGTCGGTCTGATCGAAGCCAATCTTCTATCCGCGTATTCATCCAATTTATTTGGGATATTGTGCGTCGCTATCGTAAAGATTCGGCTCGTTCGGCCTTACAAAAATCGTTTGATCCTGGAAAGCCAGGAGCAATTAGCCGCGCTAAGCGGAAGAGAGATCGTTAAGTAGATCGTTATTCCATGAATAAGACACTGCTCCTGATACTTTGCGACTTTTTGTTGCTGACTCTGCTTTCCCTGGTGAATTGGGAAAAGGATGAATCGGAACCTGAGAATCTATCATCGGGCGATTCTGAAGAGCAAAGCGTTTCGACCATGGCAATGATGGAACAGGATTTATTGGATACGCTCTCCTCGTCCCTGGAAGAGGAAAAGAGGCTGCAAGATCGGGCGGAAACTGAAGCGGACAAGACTCGAGAAGAATTAGAGAAGGCAAATGAAGCTCTCCAAGCCAAGGACGCTTCTCTTGTTGAATTGCAGAGCGAATTGCAGGCCGCGGAAACCCGGGAGCAAATGCTTGCAAATGAAAAGCAAACGCTAGCCAGCGAAAAGCGAACGCTGGAAATGGAATCCGAAAGAGCGAAAAAGACGATTACGGAGTTAGAGGAAGACTATCTCGAGTTGGAAACCCAGGCAAAACAGACGGAAACTCAAACCCGACTCCTACAGCAAGAGTTGAAATCGAAACTCAACGAAATCGCTGAAAAGGAAAAGGCGATCGAGCAAGAGCGGCAGGAGAGGCGTTTAGCTGAGCAGAAGGCTCAGGAACTCAGTGTACAAGTCGGGGTGGCTGAGGAGCAGAAAAAGATGCTCTTGGCTAGTGTGGAAACCCTCAAAGGTGAAGTGGAAGCTGAACGCAAAGAGCGACAACAGCTTCAGCAGCAAACTTCACAAATGGCCGAAGGCATTACGCAACTAGCTGAACGCTCTCAGGATCTAACCGAGGAGTTTAGGTCTAGCCAGCCCGTGAATGCCAACGTCATTTTCAATCGATTTAGCGAGAATCGAATAGTCGCGCGATTTCGGTCCGAGCGGATTTACCGAGGGCAGCCTTCGGTAGAATCTAGCGAAGCGATGACGATTTTGGTATCAGACGGAAGTAGCGTGTATGCGCTTTCTCACTTCGATTCGACTCCGCTGGGGTTAAATCGGGAATCGCTCACTTACAGGCGGGGCGAGATAGAGTTGCAGAGAAAGGAAGCAAAAGTTTGGCCAAGTAAATTCGGGTTCCTGTCTCTTGATCCGCGTGTGGCGGCGATCCCCTTGTCCGGAGAAGAAACGGAGGATCTCGGAGGGCGCGTTTTTTACACGGCCTTGGATCCGTTCAAGTTTTCAGAAGCGGTCCTCGTCGATGAGAAAGGCGATTACTATGGTGAAGTGGAGTTCAAACTAGATCCAGCGACACCGGGATACGTGCGTATGCAGTCCAAGATATTCAATCGGCTATTTGGCGATTTCTCTCCGACTAGTGGTGATCTGGTTTTTTCGAAGACGAGTGAATTGCTGGGAGTGATGGTGGATAAACGCTATTGCGCATTGATCGATAATCTCCTTGTGAGGGAGGAACTAGCTTTAGGGCGACCGTTTCCACGTGAGGAGTATGACCGGGTCATGGATTCGTTAAAATTCCGCTACGAATCGCTTCCAGGAGAACTGAAATAGAAGCTTACTAATACCACTTACAAAAAGGATTGAGCAAATGGTGCTGGCTCAAAGGAGAGCAGCGCAAGGCAGCGAATCGCTTGCGACATCCTGCAATTGCGGGTTCGTATGCGATTCGCTAACGCCGCGAACTCTCCTTTGAGGTGCATCTCCTTCGGAGACGGGCGTGAAGCGATCCTGGCCGGCGTTGTTTGCTTCCACCGTGCGAGAGCACGCTTGCAAGCAAGCCGCCTTGCCCAAGATCGCTTCACGCTCCGCCATTCACCCAAACCTTTTTGTAAGTGGTATTTGATCGCTTCTTTTAAATTCCCGAAGAGAAGAAGCACCTCGGCCAGACTTTGAATTCCGCGCGCAAAAATGATATGAGCTTAGTCCGTTGTGTCGACCAATGCTTTGATATCGTTTTCGGATAAGCGGAGAACTTTCCAATCTTCGAGCACGGTTGCTCCTCGAGCTTGGTAGAATTTTAGCGCTGGTTCGTTCCAATCCAAGGCGGTCCATTCCATGCGGCCGCAATTTTCGTTGCTAGCGATTTGGGCGACTTTCAGAAAAAGCCGATTACCTATTCCCGTTCCTCTGTAGGCATTTTCCACATACAAGTCTTCAAGATAAAGACCTTTTTTGCTGAGAAATGTCGAGAAATTGAAGAAATAGATAGCATAGCCGACAACGGTTCCGTCTAGTGTCGCTACAATCGAACGGGGGATTGGATTTTCCCCAAATAAGCAATTGTTAAGCCTTTCTTCGTCGATTTTCAGTTGGTGTTCCAGCTTTTCGTATTTTGCCATACCCTTGATCATATCCACGATTTGGGGGACGTCTTTCGGTTGGGCTGGTCTTAGCTTAATGTCGTCGGATGGGCTTTCCATTAGCGCTAGACCTTGTTCCAATTCGCTTGCCGTATCAAGTACAGAGCTTTGAGTTGGGTTGATGGCGTCACTGGAAACACGACCCAATGTAGTTGTCGTAATGACCACTCAGTGGCGGGCCCAGGCAACGGGATACGGGGGTGATGGCAATGCAACAACTCCGTTTCTCGATTCCTTGGCAGAAGAGAGCATTGATTTCTTTCAAGCTGTGACCCCGCACCCAATGGGGGTTTTTGCCCGAGCGGCTTTTCTAACGGGGTTGTCGTCTCCAGACAATGGGGTTGCTAGCTACTTCGATTCGCTGCCAGAAAATGCGACGACAATTGCTCACCGATTTGGGGAAAGAGGTTACGACACGGCGTTTTTCGGAAAGTGGCAACTGTATGAACGGAATCAAGACGCTCCACTCGTCGGAGTTGATCATGCCCTAATCGAGGTTCCTGAGAATCGAAGAGGCGGCTTCCAATTTTGGGAGGGATTCGAGTCAGGGTTTCTGTTGAATGATGGTTATTATCATGGAACCGAAATCGGTCCGCCCACTCGAATAGATGGCTATCAATCGGATGTTATCGCCGGACGTTGGGGTTGCTATTTAGAATCTAAGGTCAGAGAAAATCCAGTATTCGCTTGGATTAGTCTCGACGCCCCTCATCCCCCATACAGTGAAAAGGCCCCGGGTGTTATAGCTCGGCTACCGGAGTCTGTCGCGCTGCCTGGACAAGTGCCTTGCGACCCAGCCATTCAGGAGACAGCTCGAAGAGAACTTGCCGGATACTACAATCACATTGAAGGAACCGATCGGGCAATTTGCGCTATATGCGATGAAATCAAGAATTGGCTGGATTGGGAGAACACGATATTCGTTTTTACGTCGGCGCACGGAGATATGCATGGATCCTGCGGCTATTTCCGCAAAGGATGGCCTCATGAAGAGTCGGTGCGCGTGCCTTTTCTCTTTGCCTGGCCGGGGAAATTTAAGGAGGCGAGGCGAGATCCATTATTGATTTCATTGCTGGATTTAGGTCCGAGCCTGTTGAGGCTCTGCTTTCCCAGTGAACGGTTTGATTTTGGATCTAAGAATGCGGGGAACGACCTCTCATCAGCGATTCTCCTAGAGGCAGAGGGCCCCGAGCTCCAATCGATGTCCATGCCTAGCGTAGCGCCATTCGATAAGCAGTGTCCCTACGCTTGGAGGGCGAGCAGGCGTATCGATAAAACCGAAGTCCTTCGAGAAGACGGAACGCGTTTCTCGCTCGACCATTGAATCCCGATATACCTAGCATGCTACCCAGTGGAAATTAGCCAAGCCTTAGAATCAGCAATCAATGAGCAAATCGGCATCGAGCTTGCAGCATCCAATGCTTATCTCTCGATGGCCGCCTATTTCGAATGCAATGCCTACGATGGCTTTTCGCAGTGGATGCAGTTGCAGTGCGAAGAAGAGCGGGCGCACGCGATGAAATTCTACCAATACCTAATCGATCGGGGAGGAGTTGTTCGTTTGCCGGCGGTTGACGCTCCGGAATGGGATTTTGATTCGGTGCTTAAGGTTTTCGAGTCCAGCTTGGAGCAGGAGAGAGAAGTGACGAAGCATATCTATGGCCTGTATAAGATCGCCCAGGATGAATCGGATTTCGCTACGGTCTCCTTTCTCAAATGGTTTGTCGACGAACAGGTCGAAGAGGAAAAAGTCGTAACCGATATGATCGACAAGCTTAAGATGGCTGGCGATCGCTCTGACTCCTTGCTTCTGCTTGATCGCTACGCCCTCGAACAGCGGGCAGAGGCATCTGGCGGGTAGTAGTCTGATCTTTTGCGGGTAAAGTTTTCTCGTTGGCGATCGATACTATCGTTCGTCAGCGAATTGAAATCTTGTAGAGCAGTCTAGCTGCAGCCTGGGAGCCTTTCGATTTAGGTGGGCAAATTGTTCCTGAACGAGGTTTCGCGAACTGGAAAAACTTTTTTACCTATTTTAAGTAACTAATTATTAGTGACTTAAGATTGTGCCTAGTGAGATAGGCACGCCGATTGCTTAGCAGTCGGCATGATCGATCAAATCTATGAGCGTGAGAACTACGTCCCAGCGAAGAAGCTACTAGACGTGTCCCATCCCCGTCATGAGGCCATATCTGGCAATTTGGCGAATGCTGAAACGCCTGGATACAAGCGGGTCGATATAAAGAGCAATCAGCGAAACCCGTATAGGGAAATGACATCAATGAACCAATCGATAGTTAAGAGCCCCAGAAAAGAAGTGAAGATGGACAAGGCGAAAGCAGCCAAAGCCTACGAAAAGAATGACGAATCGTCGAAACCGCCGGTTCAGCAGGAAGCCCTTTTCGAGACTTATCTGCCACTGGTAAAATCCATCGTGGCTCGTATCAAAATCAATTTGCCCCCGCATATCGACGAGCAAGATTTGCATAGCGTTGGTATAACGGGACTTATAAACGCACTTAAGAAGTACGACCCAGAACAGAAAAAGTCCTTTGGATCCTATGCAGCCATGCGTATCCGGGGGGCCATCCTCGACGAACTGCGTCGCATGGATTGGATGCCGAGAAACGCCCGTACCAATTTCAAGAAATTGCGAGCGACAGTGGAGGAGCTCGAACAAAAGCTAGGCCGTCCCGCGGAAGAAGAGGAAATCCGGGTAGAACTAGGTCTCACGCACAAGGAGTACAAAAGGCTGATGGCTGAGGTGCGCCCGATTAGCTTTCTTCCCTTGGACAACACGGCCTCGACAGGCGGTGGAGACGATTCGGAATCGACCGATCTCAACGAGATCATTCCGGATGAGGGAATCGTGCCAGTTACTTCCAAAATGGAGAAGGACGAGGTAACTCAGCTGGTAGCCGAGCGGATTAATCAGCTTCCGGAAGTCCCTCGAAAGGTGCTCGCCATGTACTATTTCCAGGATATGCGCCTAGCGGAAATCGCGGAGGTCTTTAGTCTGACGGAATCACGCATATGCCAGATTCACTCTCAGGCCATCATAAGCTTGCGAAGCTATATCACGAGCGTGATGCATAAGTAATTTCCGCATATCCGCCGTTAAGCTCTCGATCGAGAGTCCGAATGACGCATTGATCCTGAACATCGTAACGATTCAGGACAGTGAAAATATCGAAACGGCTACCGCAAATCTAGTTGGGCCGATCTTGCTGAACCGAAACACGCGAATTGGAAAGCAGATCATCATTTCCAACCACATGAAGTACTCGACGAAGCATCCTATTCTATCGAGCGCCAGTATGCTGACCCAGGCCAACGAGCTTCCTCGACTGGCCCTAAGAATACTAAACTAGAATGGCTATTCAGGATATCGAAAGTTTGGATATGGATCGATATTTGTCTTCATTGCTGGCATTTGTCCCGACTGGAGGCAAGGGGATCCGACGTGGGCCCGATTATATGAGCCTGATCCACGCTCCGGCCGATGGTCCGGAACGTGTATATTCGCTGGTTTTCGGGAAAGACTCTCATCGATTTACGCTATCGCGTTTTCGTGAAGCGATTTGGTCGAGCTTGGAGAAAAGTTCTCAGATCGGCGTTTCTACTGGCAGTCCGGAAGTGGATGTGGTGCAAACGGAAGCGGAAGCGTCTCATCCCGTATTCGAAATATTGACTACAGCGCTTTTAGAAGATTGTGAAACGGACAGTCTTGGAGGCTCCGGATTGGACTACTACATGCTCATGTGGCAAAAGGATGGCCTAGGGTCAGTCGTAGAATGTTGGGAGCCGTTTGGTCGGCAAAAAAGCCATTGGATCACGCTCATTGGAGCCTTGGAAGTCTTAGCCAGCCAATACGAGTTCGCCTGCTCGGATGCTGAACTGTGACGGATTATCATTCAATCGATTCCCCAATAAATCAGCGAGCGACGGGCAAAGGAAAACCCTTTTTGGGGGTTCGCTATGTCAACTGCCAATGCTATGGCCGGCTGTACATGAATGACGACAAGAACGCTTATGTCGGCTGTTGTCCACGCTGCGGCAAACGCTATCATGCGCGTATTGGAGAATCCGGCACAGATTGCCGCATGTTCGTGGCGGCATGCTAGAAGCGCCTGCTACTTGAGAAAGCTTTTGACGATCTCTTGGATTTCCTTGCCGGTATCGCGAATCTCTTTGCTAGCCTCGTCGCTATGAACTAGATGGTGTTCGACGTGATCTAGGATCAGCTCTCGCATCAAGGCATTGAAAGCTCCGCGGCATGCGGCGGCGTTCTGTAGTACCGGATAGCAGTCCGCCCCCTCGACGAGCATTTTTTCTACGCCTTCCAACTGTCCCTTCAATCGGCGAACACGCGCTAGCAATTTCGAGTTATCTTCATGTAGATGGGCCATAGATATGCTATATCGGGGTATAGTTTAAGAGAGGCAAGCTAAAAGCATTATTTACGAGCGCGTGTCGCTACAGGTTGCGTCGATTTCTCTCCTTCGGGTAGGACAGCCTATCCCCAGAATATCCGCCGAGGCGCCCAGTCGTAAGATTCCACGGAACCTCGCTGAGCAATGCCGCCAAGGCCCGGCCAAGGAACGTGAAACCCGAAGCATGGTGTTCGTTGCTGAGAGGCTTGCTTAAAGAAGCGGCGTCGCGTTTCAACGGCTTGGCTCATGTCGTGGTCCCAGCCGATGACCCAAGAGGGATTGCGGAACATGAGAATGTCGCTGTGGGCGATATCGGTGAAGTTGAGTAGCGTTTCACCTGCCGAGGTGATTCTGTACATGGCATGGCCGGGTGTATGGCCAAATGCTTCCTCGACAGTGACTAGCCCGCCGAACATCTGGCTGCCTGCGGGCGCCCGCTCTATCTGTCCTCCCAGTAGTTCGAAACGCATCTGGGCCGTTTTAACCATTCGGTCCAAGGCTTTGGGGTCGCGCTTGGTACGGGAGAAGTCATGCGACGTCTGCATCCAGAACTCATGCTCCTCCGGCGTCGTGTAGATAACCGCGTTCGGATACATGGGCTTTTCATCGGGAGCGATGAAGCCGGCCATGTGATCTCCGTGGGTGTGGCTCAGGTAGGCGGCTGTGACGTCCTCCCGATTGATTCCGACCCTCTCCAGGCCCTCGATCAGCCAGCCGCGATCCGGGTGATCGACGATTCCGAACCCTGCATCGAAGACGATCACCTCCGAGCCCTTGCGGAGAACGAGAATATTGATGTAAATTTGCAGCGAACTCGTAGGCTCGAAACGCTGTTCCAAGGCCTTTTTCATTTCGTCGCGTTCAGACTCTGGATACATCAGATTTAGACCCTGGCCAAAATCGAGAAAGCCATCGCTAATAGACCAGGCTTCCACATCCCCAATAGTGAATGCGTAGATCCAGGGATTTTGATTGTTCTTGGCCGTGCGTGGCGACGCGGGCTCTCCTAGGGCTGGATTGGAAATGACGTACCCGGTTCCTAGAGCCGCTCCGGCGACACTGAGGGTTTTGAGGAGGCTTCGCCGAGAAAGATTCGAGTTAAGTTGTGAATTCATAAAGCCTAGTCGGCTTGAATAGAGGCTATCTGGCGTTGTTGATGCGAGTACGCAAAACGTGGGATTGTTTTAAAAAACGCCCGTAGAGCGAATGGCAATCCAAACCGAGGCTATGGCGAGGGATTGAAAATCATATCGAGAGCTTGATCCGCTAACGCTCAGGGCGTTGCCCCAACTCTCCAAGTCGCCTAACTTCGCTCGTATTGATCGATTCGTCAAACCCTCGAACTTCAGATCCCTCGACCGATGCCATTTTGTCTGAAGCAAAACGGCGGAGAGGTTCGAGGAGCATCGCGACGACAACTGAAGAGCGAAGCGATGAAGAAAGGGATTAGCGATCGCTTGATCGTAGCTACTTCTTGGAAGTGGCGGAGAGAGAGGGATTCGAACCCCCGGTACCTTTCGGTACAATGGTTTTCAAGACCACCGCAATCGACCACTCTGCCATCTCTCCGTGGGTCTACGCGAGGACAGCAAATGAGTGCCTCGCATTTGTCAACCACTGGGTATCGGGATGGCAGCCCTCTGCCATTGTTTCGCAGCGCTCAAGTGTCGCTGACGCTCGGTACTCCGTGGGTCGCATGGGATTCGGAAAGGGATAGGGGTCCAGAGAAGGGTGTCAATGACAGGATTTCGTTTTCGATTGTAGCCTCGTTGTGGCGCCCTTATTTTTTGCTTTTCCCCATCCTCTCCTCGATTTCCTCGGCTTCGATGGGGATTTCCGCCATGAGGTCGACGGGTCCGTCCTGAGTGACCAGAATGTTATTCTCTAAACGAATGCCGAATCCTTCCTCTGGAATGTAGATTCCAGGTTCGACTGTCAGGACCCAGCCTTCTTCGAACCGAGGGTTGGCGGTATGAACATCGTGAACATCGAGTCCGAGCGGGTGGCCTAGGCCGTGCATGTAGTATTTGCGGCAGGCCCGTTTCTCGGGGGTCTCTCGATTGATAGCGGCTTTGGTTATGAGGCCAAGGTCGAGAAGTTCCTCGTTCATCAAAAGCTCGGATTCTTTTTGCCAATCGCTGTGCTGCGTCCCGACGGTTGCCGATTTAATCATCTGTCGCAGCACTCTTAGTACGGCATTGTACACCTGTTTTTGTCGGCGCGTGAATTTTCCCGACACCGGAATTGCGCGGGTCATGTCGGCGTTGTAATTAGCGTAGCAGGCGCCCACATCCATCAAGAGGATATCCCCCTTACGGCAGGTTTTCTTGTTCTCGATGTAGTGGAGAACGCAGGAGTCCTCCCCGGAGGCAACGATAGGGTTGTATGCGAATTTGCAGCGCTTGCGAATAAACTCATGGGCGTATTCGGCTTCGATTTCATATTCTTTGATTCCAGGCCGAGTCTTGTCCAAGATTCGGATAAAGGCATCGCGCGTAACGTCGCAGGCCGTTTGTATGAGATCGACCTCCTGCTTGGACTTGACTTGCCGCAGGCGATGAAGGATCGGAGCAAGGCGTTCGTATTTATGTAGCGGATACGCCTTTCGCGTATCTTCAATAAAGCGGGCGTCGCGCGACTGGACGTCGATCACTGCTCGGGGATGCTCATTCGTGTTCAAGTAGATGTGCTCGGACTCGCAGACGACTCGTCTCAGAAAGGAGGGTAGCTCGGATAGCCAGCGAATCTCCTGAACCCCGGAGATTTTAATGGCCTCTTCCTTTGAATGCTTCTCGCCCTCCCAGATTTTCAAGTGGGGATTGGGTTCGCGGAGAAAGAGTATTTCTCGCATGGAAGGCTTGCTAGCATCCGGAGCGATCATGAGAACGCTTTCCTCTTGCTCTATCCCGCTGAGATAGAACAAGTCCGAGTTTGGGTGCATGCGCATCAAGGCATCGGCATTAGCGGGCGGCAAATCGTTAGCGTTGATGAAGGCGACTGAGTTGGGCTTGAGCTCGGAACGGAGACGATCTCGGTTCTTCTTGAAAAGCGTATTGCGGATAGAGCGTTGATTCATGGATGTATCGGCTAAGTTTTCAATTTGGCAGGCTCAGGTTTTGGGCATTTTCGGAGTCCAGGTCGAATAGAATCGAAACCGTCTGGTTTCGCGATTTTGGAACAGAAATGTTGCGCGAAAAGGAGTCGCTTGTTCTCTACTTATAGCACAAGTTTCTAGGTAAACCGATTGTTTGCTTTATGATTAAACGAAACGTAATCGTTATTTGGACTATTCTAGGAATTCTTGCAAACGTCCAGGGCCACGAGACCGAAAGCTTGCGCCACTGGGAGATTGCTAGCCCAGATCCGGATCGAATTGTGCTTACCTGGGCGGGCAACCCCGCCCGCACGCAGGCGGTGAGCTGGAGAACGGATGACTCTGTCGAGAATGGGTATGCGGAGATCGCCTTGGCCGATCCATCTGCTCGGTTCGATTTGAATGCTAAGCGTATTAAAGCCAATACCCAGCCATTGGATATTGCCCAGCATGATCAAAACGTGGCGGTTGTGACGCATTTTCACAGCGTCGTTTTCAAGGGGCTGATGCCAGACACGCTCTATGCCTATCGAGTCGGGAATGGCGATCAGCGCTGGAGCGAGTGGCTACAGTTCCGCACGGCGTCTACAAAAAACGATCCCGTCGAGTTTCTCTACTTTGGCGATGCTCAGAATGCTGTGCTCTCCCATTGGTCCCGAATTATGCGAGCGGCTTTCCAAAAAGCCCCATATGCTGACTTCTCGATCCACGCAGGCGACCTGATAAATCGGGCCCACCGCGATCAGGAGTGGGCGGAGTGGTTCAAGGCAGGTGGCTGGGTGCACGGAATGATCCCTAGCATTGTTGTACCAGGGAATCATGAATACGACGAGCTGACCGATGCTGAGCAGGAGAAGAGGCTCTCGTTGCAATGGGGTCCTCAGTTCGAGTTGCCGCGCTATCAGGATCTTCCCGACATCCTTGAGGAGACCGTTTACTACATCGATTATCAGGGTGTCCGCATCGTCGCCATGAATTCCAACCGAGAAATTGAAGCCCAGACGAAGTGGCTAGAGAAAGTCTTGTCGAGAAACCCGAACAGCTGGACAGTGCTCACCTTCCACCACCCCATATTTTCATCGGGAGATGGGCGCGATAATTCGCGCAACCGAGATTCTTGGAAGCCCATTATTGAAAAGCATGGTGTCGATTTGGTTTTGCAGGGGCACGATCACACTTATGCCCGTGGTCACGTACCTATCCGAATGATGGATACGGCGAGCAAATCCGAAATCGGACCGGTCTATGTAAACTCGGTCAGTGGCCCGAAGATGTACGAGTTTATGGAAGGCGGCTGGGATGTGTACCGACCAGAAGGTGTGATTTTGGACCGCAAGGCGGAGAACACCCAGTTCTTCCAGGTAATCCGGATCGAGGGAATGAGCTTGGTCTACAAAGCCTATATGGCCAACGGCGAATTGTATGACGCGTTCGAATTGCGAAAGCAGAAGGACGGTTCACGATCGATGCGGGACTGGGCTCCTGACTTGGGGGAGGAGCGGCTTTTCGAGTATACGCTACCCTACAATCGGGAAGGGATGTAGGAAAACTCTTTAGTAGCGCAGAGCTTCAGCCTGCGTTTTTATTGGAAGCGCACAAGGACGCGGCCCAAAGCGCCGCGCTACTGAATAAAAGGGGCTTCAACCCTAATCCATGATTGAAAGACCAACCAACTTAGTTGACGAAAGAAATCATGAAGTCGATCAGCATCGAATACTACAAGTCCCCATGCGGAGAATTGATTTTAGGGTCCTTGAGTGACGAACTGGTCTTGTGCGATTGGCGATACCGGAGAATGCGTTTCGCCATAGACAAGCGTATCAAGGTAAGGGCAGGCGCTGAATATGTCGAGGAGAGCTCCTCCACTATCGAACTCGCCAAGGCTCAATTGAACGAATACTTCGCAGGAGGGCGAAAAGTACTTGATGTTCCATTACGCTCCATTGGGACGGATTTTCAGAAAAGCGTTTGGGAGCAGTTGCAGATGGTGCCGTTCGGCCAAACGGCTACTTACTTGGACTTGGCGCAAGCTATGGGTAAGCCCGAATCCGTAAGAGCGGTCGCTAACGCTAATGGAGCCAATGCCTTATCGATTTTCGTTCCTTGCCACAGGATTATCGGAAGCAATAGAGCCTTAGTCGGCTATGCCGGAGGCCTCCAGGCCAAACGCAAACTTCTGGATCTCGAAAACGAGTCCCAAAGCGAATTGCCCCTGATCGCTTGATTCGACTGAACAGAATAGGCCAATTAGGTAGCGCGGCGCTTCAGCTCGCGCAGGGTCTATCGTGGCGACTTGTGTCGTTTACCCTGTAGGAAACTCGCTTGCGAGCGAATCTATAAAGTTCTATTCCTGTGAATCGCTTGCTCGCAAGCGAGCTTCCTACAGCAAATGATCGTCGCGCTTTAGTTAAGTTGACGCCAATGGCTTTATTTGCGTTTCTCATCGTCCCCTCTCCCCCTTCATGAACAAAAGCGTATCCTATTTCTCGCTAGGGCTATTTGTGGGCATCCTGGTCGCCTCCGTTTTCTACGCCTTCGTATCAGGTGGTCGGGATGCGACAAACTCGGGCACTAGAATTCTCAAGTTGGCCCATGGTTTGGATACTTCGCATCCCGTGCACATGGGGATGGAGCGGATGAAGGAGCGTGTGGAAGAGCTATCCGGTGGCCGCCTCGCCATTGATATCTATCCGAGCGGCGTTTTGGGTTCGGAGGTTCAATGCATCGAGCAATTGCAGAGTGGTGAGCTGGCTATGACCAAAACCTCTACTGCGGCCATGGAGTCATTCATTCCAGAGCTGGGGATTTTTGGCGTGCCTTACCTATTTGATGACGAGGCTCACTTTTGGGAGATTCTGGGAGGGGAGATTGGGAAGGAACTATTGGCAGTCGGACTCGATAGCGGCCTGGTGGGGCTTTGCTACTACGACGCGGGGAGCCGCAATTTCTATAGCGCGAAAAAGCCAATACAAAGTCCCGATGATTTGAAAGGCATGAAGATTCGCGTGCAGAACAGCCGCATGGCCATCGCCATGATCGAGGCCTTGGGTGGATCGCCCACGCCGATCGCTTTTGGCGAGTTGTACTCAGCGTTGGCTCAAGGGGTAGTTGATGGGGCAGAAAACAATCCGCCCAGCTTCGAAAGCAGTCGGCATTATGAAGAGTGCAAATACTTTACCCCAGACGCCCATACACGGGTTCCAGACTTACTTATGATCAGCTCGGAGATATGGAGTTCGCTTAGCGAACGCGAGCAGGGCTGGTTGCAACAAGCGGCTGACGAGTCCGCGGTCTATCAGCGGGAACTTTGGGCGGTTAAAACGAAAGAGTCATTGGCCAACGTACAGGCAGCGGGCGTCGAAATCGTGGAATGTGACCCGAGCGAATTCCAGGCAGCTTGCGCGTCGATCAAGGACTCTTTGAAAGGAACGCCTCTTGAGCCTTGGTTGAAGCGGGTGCAGACTCGAAACTGAAGATGAGCGCTGACGAAGAGGGACCTCTGTTGCGAGGAGCTATCGGTTTTCGCAAAGCGATGACTCGAATCCTTCAGTGGATCGTTATCGCCCTAATGGGCTTACTTGTGTTGGACGTTTTGTGGGGGGTACTCTCCCGATACGCATTTGGGCAGCAGGCCAAATGGAGCGAGGAGCTCGCCAGGCTGCTGCTAGTTTGGGTATCGCTATTCGGAGCGAGTGTGGCCTTCGCTATGAAAGCTCATCTGGGGCTTGATTATTTCGCTAGCAAACTGCATCCCTCAGCTCGGAAAGCGAATAAGCTAATCGGAATAGGAATCTGCCTCGTATTCGCGGCTTCCGTATTTCTGGTGGGAGGGATGGAATTGGTATCCAAAACCTACGAGTCGGGCCAAACGATGGTCGCCTTGCCCATGTCTAAGTGGTGGGCCTATGCCGCCCTCCCGGCGAGTGGCGTATTCATGGTTTTGTTTCTCGTTGAGCAATTCATTGAGGCCTTGGCTACGCCAGTGGAAAGCGAGGAGCCGACTGCGGAATGATCGAGGTCATCGCCATATTGGTTGTAGTGTTTGTGGCCCTTCTAGTCATGGATGTGCCCATCGCTGTGGCCATCGCAGTATCGGCCATTTTGGCTATGCTGCTGGAAGGTTACGACCCGAACTTGATGGTCGCCTCAAAACTGGCCAATGGAATCGATAGCTTCGCGCTCTTAGCCATACCGTTTTTCATTCTATCTGGAATCTTGATGGGTCGGGGTGGAATGGCTCGGAGACTGATGGATTTTGCCTCGACTTTGATGAGCCGCTTTCCCGGAGGTCTGGCATATGTGAATACGCTGACTTGCATGCTCTTCGGATCGATCTCCGGATCGGCTGCTGCCGCGGTCACATCGATCGGCGGATTCATGCTGCCGGAAATGAAAAACAAGGGATACAACAACGAGTTCAGCGTAGCCGTCACAACTACCGCCGCCACTACGGGACTTCTCATCCCGCCAAGCAATATCATGATCGTCTATGCGGTGGCTTCGGGAACCGTATCCATAGCCGCCATGTTTATGGCAGGGATTCTACCTGGCGTATTGATTGGGCTGCTACTGATGACGGTCTGCTATATTATCGCCAAGCGAACGAATTTGAGCTCCGGGGAAAAGGCCAGCTTAGGCAAAATTTGGACCGCGTTTCGGCACGCCTTTTTGAGCATGCTGCTCCTAGTGATTGTCATTGGCGGGATCTTGAAAGGCATCTTTACCGCTACCGAAGCTTCCGCGATCGCGGTAGCCTATGCCTTTACGCTAACGGTGATTGTTTATCGCGAAGTTAGGTTGAAAGAGATTCCAGAGATTCTCCTGCAGGCAGGTGTTACGACTGCGGTGATCATGCTGCTGATCGGAGCGAGTTCGGGTATGTCGTGGATTATGACCATATCCAATATTCCGCAGACCGTGTCTCAGGTGATGTTAGGCCTCTCGGACAATCCGATCGTCATCATGCTTATGATCAATTTGCTGCTCCTGTTTGTGGGCACTTTTATGGACATGACCCCGGCCGTTCTAATTTTTACCCCCATCTTTCTCCCAATCGCCAAAGCTTTAGGGATAGATCCGGTCCACTTCGGAATTATTATGATCGCCAATCTCTGCATCGGCTTGTGTACGCCACCAGTGGGAACTTGCCTGTTTCTGGGCTGCGGAGTGGGTAAGACCACCATCGCTCGCGTGACTCCCTACATGATACCCTTCTTCATAGCCATGTTTATTGGCCTGATGGCCATCACCTATGTATCCGGATTTTCCATGTGGCTGCCGCGGCTCTTTGACCTCTGATTTATAGGTCGTTTTTATTCGAGCAGTTATTCTGAAACTAATCGATACCTTAGGCTGATAGGGTTCTCGCCCCGCAATTGCGATCCAATCGCCTTGTCAAATGGTAGGGCTGACTATCCTTAGTCAGCCGTCCCGAAGAGCCTTTACAAACTAGATTGATCCTACATTTGCATGCCGCTTTCGACGCTCAGAGTATGCCTTCTTAGAAAATAGATTCCGCGAATTTGACGATTTAGCTATGCGCGGAGAGGCATGCCTGCTACGGGTGATTTTCGAATCGAGGCCTTTCAGAAGGCTCCGACTGAGGCAAAGGCTCGGTTTAGGGTCTCCGCCTCTCTTAATGGCTGTTCTACTTCAGCCCAATAAAACAGCACAACGAAAGTAATACCATGCCAACTGGCAAAATTAAATGGTTCGACCCTGAGAAGGGGTACGGATTCATCGAGCAAGACGAGGGAGGCAAAGATCTTTTTGTCCACCACACAGAAACTGACGGGTCCGTTTTGAATGACGGCCAAGCGGTCGAATTAGAAGTTGGGCAAGGCCAAAAAGGCCCTTGCGCGACAAGCGTCAAGAAGATCTAGTCGTTACACCAGACAGTGTGGCATGGAGAATCCCTCTTTGCCTTTGGCTTCATGAGCCTAATTGCCAGTCCCGAATTCTTTGAATCGGGGCTGTTTTGTATCTAAACGGCTGATATCGAAGGGCAATGAGTTACCAGTATCGAAGAAATTTTAGCGAGGATTGGCTTGTTTTGAATAGCGTGATCCGAGATCATAAGAAGTCATTTATTGGAAACTAAGCTCTCATTCAAACAAGGTTGCGACTGGAAAAAGGACCGACGCTCTGGGAATTGACTTTGATCTCGCCGGAGGGAAAGCCGCCGACATTGGATTTTCAAGTGCTCTTGGAAATAGAATCGGCCTTGGACGAGGTTGAGACGGCAGTTAATGAATCTGACGCTGGATCCCCTAGTTGTTTAGCGATCAGCAGCTCGTCTGAAAAATGTTTTTGCGCAGCCGACTGACAGAAAGGAAATAAGCAGGGCGGCGTATAAAAATCTCATGTATTCAAAGTCATTAACACAGTGAGCTAAGTAGAACAAAGTCTAAAACTAAGAATGTCTAAAACGGGCCAAAAATGGCATAAAATGAGCCGGAATTGACGTTTTAGGGCTATTTTTGGGCTAAAATGGCCTGTTTTTGGTCAAAAATTGAAAAGTAGCTTTTGGGGAAATATTACCCAATAAAACAGCTATTTTAACTCAATGAAAAATTTCATCTCCTTAATCACTCTCCCGTTTGCTCAGCTATTCGCTAACTCGAGCGATCAACAAACTGGCCAGTCATCAGTCGCTTGATGGCGTAGAGGGAGAGATCAACAAGGAGCTCCAATCCAACATGGGCAGACGGCCAACTGGCCACGGCCTGATGGTGCCGGTTAACGCTCTTTTGCCCAAAAGAAAAGCAGCTTTAACGGACAGCTACAACACGGTTGCCGCTGAGAAGCTTGGACTCATCGAGATCCTTCGCGAGCGATTAGTAGTCGGGCAAATGGGAGCGACGATCCTGGACAACCTCCAG
>MDTA01185783.1_pt1 | contig 45894 bp, 48 predicted proteins | sample 811151 | NCBI WGS metagenome assembly MDTA01 (sample SAMN05326648, study PRJNA326480) | marine metagenome | isolation source: seawater | place: Indian Ocean: South | collected 2010
CACCTGATCGTTGAACATAGACAGGGATTGCGCTGTAGCCACGTCGGCTGCCATTACCCCGTAGGTGGTGCCGATATTGCCCATGCTGGCCTGGGCAGAAAGAGAGAATCCTGCGGAAAGTATTGCAACTGTAAGGGATATCGCCCTTACCGAAAACCGGGGGAAGATCGCCATTAATACACTCCATAGCTCTTTGTTTTTGTCTATACGCCGGTGCTTCTGTCTGGGGAAAGGCACACGTTGGTTTCGGATAGGAGTATATGTTGCTTGTCCTTTCAGGAATCTGGCTTTCTTGACGCAACTTAACGGCAGTAGAGCCAGGCATTGCCATTGCCGGAAGTTGAAATGCATGATTGACATTTCGCACTTTGCGACTTTTTAGAGTGAGTCTCGGGCTTATCGGTACTGGGGATCTCGAGGGTTGTCAAAACCTATAACTTGTAAAGAGACCTGTATAAGCAGGGGTTACATTCCAGACAGGTCCAGCGCGAACATTAAAATGGAATCGATCAGCCTAACTCAGCCTCAGCAACAGCCGGCAAATCCAATAAAGCGATCAGTGGGCATGCGCTTCTGCGTTTTACAATATATTCATGCTCTCCTCCCCCGGTAGCCGCACCAGAGCGGCGCGGCTACCCGTGATATCAATTGGCGACATCATTCTCCCGGCTTTACCGGATCCCGGTACCCCGCCATCATCTTCATCATCCAGCCCGGGTACTCCTCGGGCAGGCGGCTGACTTCATCCAGGGCTACCAGTTCATCGTCGGACAAGCGGATTTGGGCCGCGCGGATATTGTCCCTGAGCTGCTCGGGCCGCTTGGCGCCAACGATGATGCTGGTCACAGGCTTCTGGTGTAGCAGCCATGACAGGGCAATCTGTGCCACATTGACCGGTTCGCCGTCGATCTGTTTGCCATCGGCAATCTCCCGCATAACCTTGATGACTTCGCTGCCCCGCTCGCGGTTGACGGGCGGAAAGTCAAACTTGGCGCGCCGGTTTTCTTCGGAAACGTCCGGCCCCTCGTATTTACCGGACAGGTAACCCCCGGCCAGTGGGCTCCACACCATCAGACCGACGTTCTCAGATTCCAGCATCGGAATAATATCCCGCTCCAGATCGCGACCTACGAGGGTGTAGTAGGCTTGCATGGATATGATCGGGCACAGGTTGCGGGCCCGGGTGATGCCGATGGCTTTCATCACTTGCCAGGCGGCCCAGTTGGACAGGCCCACGTAACGCACATGGCCTTGCTGCACCAGGGTGTTCAGTGCCTCCAGAGTTTCCTCGATCGGCGTGGCCGGGTCAAAACCGTGGATCTGGTACAGGTCAATATAATCCGTTTGCAGGCGCGCCAGGCTCGCCTTGCATTCGCTCATTATATGGCCGCGGGAAGCACCACGGGCATTGGGGCTTGCGCCCATGGGGCCGAGCACCTTGGTCGCCAGCACCACATCTTCGCGGCGAACGCCGAGATTCTTCAGGGACTGGCCGACGATGCGCTCACTGGCGCCGAAACCATAGATGTTGGCGGTATCGATAAAGTTGATCCCCGCCTCCAGGGCGATCTTCACGAGTTCGTCGGCCTGTTCCTGCTGCAACTGGCCGATCAGGCCCCAGATGTCCTCATCGCCGCCGAAGGTCATGGTGCCCAGGCACAGTTCGGATACGAACAGCCCCGAGTTGCCCAGCGACTTGTAGCCTGGACGATTGTCTCCATCGAACAGTGGTAAACTCTCAGTTGCCATGTTGCACCTCATCATGCTTTTCGGTTGGTGTTCCAGAATTCACTGTAAATACTGCCGGTTTCGGTTTGTTTGCACTCGCTTGTGTTACTGGGTGAAGATGGCCTTGTAGAAACGCATGGTGCCATCCCAGGAACGGCTGGCAGCCTCTTCATCATAACCAACCGGCATGCCGAACTCCTCGGCGATCTTGTCGGCGCCTGGGTTGGTGAATGAGTGCAGTACTCCGGGAAAGCTCACCAGTGTCAGGTCGACTTCGGCATCCTGCATCTCCTTGACCAGGCCCGCGACCTGATCCGAGGGGACCAGCTTGTCGGCACCGCCGGTGTACACCTGGATCCTGGCTTTCACGGACTCGGGTTCAGCCGTGAGGGGGCTGCCGAGCGCGCCGTGGAAGCTGACAACGCCGTCCAGATCGACGCCCATGCGCGCCATGTTGAGAACCACGGCGCCGCCAAAACAATAACCCTGTGCCGCAATTCGGGACGCATCAACACTTTCGTGGTTCTTCAGGATGTCCATCGCCTTCATGAAGCGCGCCTTGACCTGACTCATGTCCCGAGTGGCTTCCTGCATGAACTTCTGGGCGGTATCGGGATGGTCGGCTTGTTTGCCAGAGCCATACATATCCAGCGCAAACGCCGTATAGCCGGCCGAGGCAAGTCGTTCTGCCTGATTCCGGGCAAATTCATTGTGCCCCCACCATTCATGGACCACCAGAACCCCCGGACGCTTTTGCCCGAATTCATCATCCCAGGCCATGTAGCCGGTGAAGGTCTCGTCGCCGACTTGATACTCGATGGTTCTGGTTTGCGTTTCTGCCAGTACCTGCGTACTTGCAACAGTGAGTGACAGCGTGGCTGCTGCCAGTGCTGTTTTCAGGGTGCTCATCATCTGTTTGCTCCTTTTCGCTCGTTATGAGTCAATTTGCGTAGCGATTCTGTACATCAAAGCGCGATTCCTGTCCCGTCGTTACTGGCAGCGGGCGCGCAGCAGTCGCGTTGCGGCATCAAACACGGCGAGGTCTTCTTCGGTGCGCGCGGCAAGGTGGGCCCCTTCCAGCATCGCCAGGGTCGCCTGCGCTTCATCGGCGGCACCCAGGATGGCCGAGACGGATCCATCCCTTTGTCCCAGTTCAAACGTTGCCGTAATCCACTGCAGAACCATTGCGCGAACGGCGCCGACTCTGGCAATAACGGTGTCGGACAGGCTTTCGCGGCAGGTCGAAAAGGCAACGCACAGACACACGGTCTGGCCATCATGCAACGCCCCGCGGTACAGGGCAATGAGTGCCTTGAGGCGCGCGCCAGCGCTGGCATGGGCTGCGTCTATCTCGGTCAGACCCTGCTGCAGACTGGTCTGATAGCGCTCGATCAAGGCTTCGGAGAGCTTCGCCTTGGTGGGGAAATGATAATGGATCGAGGCCTTTCGAATGCCGATGGCCTCGGCCAGATCCGCGTAGCTGAACCCGTCAAAGCCCCGTGACCGGACGGTGTGCTCGGCAAGATCCATCAGGGCTGTTCTGGTATCACGGTTCATGGTTGTTCACCTGTCTGCCTTTTCAATCCCGCTATTGCCGGGCTTATACCCTCGGTGCCCCGGCAAATCGCAGGTGCCCCGTTTTCATCCAGATCTTGGCGCCGTCGTCCCCGGCCGTCACGGACAACCTGTGTCCTTCAGGGAGGCGCAGCCAGTCATGCCTGGCCAGCACCTCGCCATCCCTGATAGCCGAACCTTCGACCACCAGCAGTTCGATTCCGCCGGGCGCCTCAGAGGTCAGTGTCGCCCCCGCATCGAGCTGGCTGTAGGTCACGATCTCACGATCGTCCTCATGCAGCTTTGCGGTGGCAACGCCGCCCACTGGGGCGCCCAGCTCGGCCTCCATATTCTTGCTGAACTGGGTGCGGTCGGCCAGGTCGAACTGCCACAGTTTCACAAATATCGTACAGCCCGTTTCAGAGCCCGGAATATGTGACGTGGTTGGGGGGTTGCGCACGTAGGTGCCAGCAGGGAAGTCACCGTGCTCGTCCTGGAACACGCCATCGAGTACGATGAATTCTTCTCCACCGGTATGGGTATGCGCCGAGAAATGACTGCCCGGCGCATAACGCACGATGGTCGTGGCGCGGGCAACTTCGTCCCCGATCCGGTCCAGCATGCGCCGCTCCACCCCTTTCATGGGCGAGGGCTGCCATTCAATCTGGTCGGAATGCATAACCACCGGTTTGGAGAAATCTGCATTGATCTCCATGTTATTCCTCCCTTTTGTGCCCTTCATGTTTTCAGCGCTTACATTAAATCCGAAGGTTTCGGATTACCCGGCAATTGAAGGACGGGCTGCGACTTTTGCGCGCCAGGCCTGGAGATTGGTCAGAGACTCGGGAATGTCAACCTTCGCGAAATCCGCAAACCCCAGGCCGGCAAAGGCGGTGATGTCTGCGACCGAGAAGCTGTCGCCTGCGAGAAACTCGTTGTCCGCCAGAACGCTGTCAAGGTAGGCCATGGTTGCGCTGGCAATTTCTTTCTGTTTATTACCCCACTCAGCGCATTGCCAGGTTTCCAGATCCGGACCAAGCCCCGGGGTCGCGTGGTGGAAATAGGCACCCACGGCGTTCATCAGACCGTTTTCTGCCCGCAGATTCATCATTGCGATACGGGCACGCTCCGCTGGGGTTGTACCCATAAGGGACGGACCATCAAAGACGCCGTCGATATATTCGGTGATGGCATTGCACTGGGCGATGCAGGTGCCGTCGTCAAGTTCCAGCATGGGCACGGTGGCATCCGGGTTTTTCGTCTTGAACGCCTCGGAACGGTGCTCGCCGCCCATGACATCGACCGGGACGAATTCCACCTGGTTTGTTGCGCCTTTTTCTGCCAGAGCGATGCGAACGCGGAGCGGGTTCGGGAAGCCTTCGATATCGTAGATTTTCATTGATTGCCTCTGTTGGTCATTAAACATGCGCCAATTAATCTACCTATTAGTAGGTAGATGTGCAAGAGGCAATTTGATTGTTCTGCTTTTCTTTGCGCTGTTGACAAGACATTCCAAACGCCAAGAACAGCCCGGACCTTCTTGCAGTACATAGCCAAACCAAAAAGCCAGCTTCTCAGTTAGACGATTTGATAAATATCGAAGTGTTTTTGTTGAAAGAAGCGTGTGCGAAAGAGCAGCCGTGAATGTTCGCTTATGTTTAGCTGGGTCTAGAGTAAGCCCTGGTCGCAAAGCGAACGTTTAGATTTGGCGTAGGCTCGGGGATAAGCGGCGACGTATGATGCCGACCGGATCGGCCCCCTTGCTGGTTGCCATAACCGACCCCGGCAGAGAAGTTGGCTCTCGTAGATAAGCTCACGACGTGTTTTCCTCTACGCCCTTATAAAGAGACGTAATGAGCGGGCACTTCACGTCACCCTGCTCAGTGCAACATGCCTGCACCAGCCCCTCCAGCGTTCGCTCGATACGCCGCAGACTTGAAATTTTCTCACGCACCTTGGCGAGCTTCTGTCCGCCCAGTACCCGTGCTTCATCGCAATGGGTGCCGTCTTGCAGTGTTAGCAGTCCTCCGATTTCATCCAGGCTGAAGCCCAACCATTGGGCCGTTCGAATGAACTGAAGACGCGCCAACGCCTGATCGTCGTAATGGCGGATGCTTCCATAGGGTTTGTCAGGCTCTGCCACCAGTCCCCGGCGCTGGTAATAGCGGATGGTTTCCACTCCGATATTGGCGGCCTTGGCCAGGGCGCCAATGGTCATTGAACGTGGTTTCTTGGACATAGGGGGTTGATTCCGTAGCTGACTACGGGAGTAACCTTATCTCAGTCATCCATCTCATGAAAGGAGCCAACGTAATGTCTGAGCCCAAATCCGGTCGCGGTTCGCTGATCGCAGGGGGCGTTGCCGCCGTCCTGGCATCCGCCTGCTGTCTTGGTCCCCTGGTTTTAATCGCGTTAGGAGTTTCAGGCGCCTGGATCGGCAATCTGGCCGCCCTGGAACCCTATCGGCCCTGGTTCATCGGTGCGGCACTGGTGGCCATGGTGTTTGCCTGGCGCCGGATATACCGGCCTGCACAGGATTGCCAGCCGGGCGATGTTTGCGCGGTGCCGCAAGTACGCACAACCTACAAGGTTGTTTTCTGGATTGTCGCGCTGCTCATTCTGACTGCGCTGGCGTTCCCTTATGTTTTACCCCTATTTTACTGAGAGGCATAGCACCATGAAAAAATCACTGATCGCCACAGCGTTATTCCTGTTCGTTAGCCTGCCGGCCCTGGCAGCACCACAAACCGTCACCCTGTCAGTCCCTGGCATGACCTGTTCGGCCTGCCCGATCACCGTCAAGGCCGCTCTCAACCGGGTGGAGGGCGTGACCTCTGTGGATGTTCGTTATGAAGAACGCGATGCGACGGTCACCTTCGACGACGAGAAAACGACCGTTGAGGCACTGACGCAAGCCACCACCAACGCCGGCTATCCGTCCACGCTGAAACAATCTCAGGCAAAACAGGAGTAACCATGGCAAACCCCAAAACCCTGTTGCGGGTGAGCGTCATCGGCACGGTGCTGGTCGCCCTGTGCTGCTTTACCCCAATACTGGTGGTTTTGCTGGGAACCTTAGGCCTGGCAGCCCTCACCGGCTATCTCGACTACGTGCTTTTGCCCGCACTGGTCTTTTTTATTGGCCTGACCTGCTATGCCGTCTGGCGTAAAAAGAAACACGACGCCTGCTGCGACAGCCCTTCAACCAAGGAGTAACGTTTATGAGTGACAACAACCTGCACATTGCGGTGATTGGCAGCGGTGGCAGTGCCATGGCTGCGGCCCTGAAAGCGACGGAGCGCGGTGCCCGGGTGACGCTGATTGAGCGCGGCACCATCGGCGGAACCTGCGTCAACATTGGTTGCGTACCGTCCAAAATCATGATCCGGTCGGCGCATATCGCCCACCTTCGCCGGGAAAGCCCGTTTGACGACGGACTGAGTGCCCAGGCACCGGTGGTGGATCGTTCAGCCCTTCTGGCTCAGCAACAGGCCCGGGTGGAGGAGCTGCGCGAGTCCAAGTACCAGAGCATTCTCAATGACAATGCCGCGATTACCGTCCTCAAGGGCGAGGCGCGGTTCGTGGACGAGCGCACACTGACGGTTACGCTCAACGACGGCGGCGAGCAGACGGTGCACTTCGACCGGGCCTTTATCGGCACCGGTGCCCGGCCCGCCGAACCGCCTGTTCCGGGGCTATCCGAGACGCCCTATCTCACGTCCACCAGTGCGCTGGAGCTGGATCACATTCCCGAGCGCCTCGTTGTGATTGGTGCCTCGGTGGTGGCCATCGAGCTGGCTCAGGCCTTTGCCCGCCTTGGCAGTCGGGTCACCATTCTGGCCCGCAGCCGGGTGCTGTCTCAGGAAGACCCGGCGGTGGGTGAAGCCGTGGAAGCGGCCTTCCGTCGCGAGGGCATCGAGGTGCTCAAGCAGACCCAGGCCAGTGAGATTACCCACAATGGCCGGGTGTTCACCCTCCAAACCAACGCCGGCACCCTGGAGGCGGAGCAACTGCTGGTGGCCAGTGGCCGCACACCCAATACCGAGAACCTGAACCTGGAGGCCGTCGGCGTGGCTACCGAGCGCGGCGCGATCCGGATCGACAACCACCTGCAAACGACCGCGTCCGGCATTTATGCAGCCGGGGACTGCACCGATCAACCCCAGTTCGTCTACGTGGCTGCCGCCGGTGGTAGTCGGGCCGCCATTAACATGACCGGCGGTGACGCCAGCCTCGACCTCAGCGCCATGCCCGAGGTGATCTTTACCGATCCACAAGTGGCCACCGTCGGTCTGTCCGAGGCGGAGGCCCAGGCTCAGGGATACGACACCGACAGCCGCACCCTGACCCTCGATAACGTGCCCCGGGCCCTGGTTAACTTCGATACCGGGGGCTTCATCAAGATGGTCGCTGAGCGTGGCAGCGGACGATTGCTGGGTGTCCAGTCCGTCGCGGGCGAAGCCGGTGAGCTGATCCAGACGGCCGTCATGGCGCTGCGTGCGCGTATGACCGTGAACGACATTGCCGATGAGCTGTTCCCGTACCTGACCATGGTGGAGGGGCTCAAGCTCTGTGCCCAAACCTTCACCAAGGACGTGAAGCAATTGTCGTGCTGTGCGGGATAAGACGGTGCCGCCAATGTATAACATGGATGAGATCGTGGAACGGCTGGGTCTGACCGGCGAAAGGGAAGCCGCGCTTCATGTGACGCTGTTGCGCGAGCTTGCCCTGGGACAACCGGTCACTGTTGAGCGGCTCGCGAAGTCGCTCAACTGGACGACTGATGAGGCAGAGTTGGTGCTGGAAAAACTGCCCTGCGGGACCATCGAGTACGACGGCCAGGGACGGCTGATCGGCTCCGGCATCACACTGCGAGAAACCCCGCATGCATTTGTCATCAACGATCGGCCCCTTTACACCTGGTGTGCACTGGATGCCTTGATGTTTCCAACCGTTATTGGCGAACGGGCGCAGGTGCAATCGCGTTGCCCGCAGACGAACAACCCGATCAACATGACGATTACGCCACAGAGAGTGGTTTCGCTTGAGCCGGAGGACGCGGTCGTCTCTTTAGTGTCGGTGGCCGCATCGGGAGACATTCGAAGTGCGTTTTGTTGCGATGTCCTTTTCTTTGCCTCTCGACAGGCCGGGGAGGCCTGGGGGCGAGATAAACCAAGCGCGCAGCTGGTGACTGTGCAGGAAGGTTTCGAACTGGGACAGCGGATTGCGCACCTTATGCTCGACAGAGCAAGGCGTTACCAACATGACCTTTAATACCTGAATGTTCGATACCAATCTTGAACGTAGGTCAGCACCCAGGAGCTAGGCCATGTCATTTCCAAAGCGTTCCGTCGCTGCACCCTGTCTGTGCATCAAATCAGGAATTATCTGGACATGCGATTGGTGTATTCCTGTGGTGCCTCACCCGAACAACCGGACATGCACCCATTACACTGGCGATCGACGTGCATCGAATGTTCGCTTCTGTTTAGGTGCTTCTGGTCGCAAAGCGAACATTCGGAATGGCCTTCAATGCCGCCCAATTTGCCTCCGTTTGAGGCTCGGGGTTGTCGTGTTTAGTGGGGGAAGTCCAGACTGGATGGTGGGTCAAGGTTTGTTGAAGGATTTATCAAGGAAATGTCAAATCCCAAACTTAGGCTTTGACATGGGGTAAATATCCACACACCCTGAACGGCTGAGCAATGAACTGGCCGACCTGCCACGCCCGGACACGATCACAGCCCCCCCGATTGTTCCGGCTTGGCATGAAATTGATGCAAGGCTTTACCATCAAAGGTCGTCAGTTTGAAGGTGCGACGGTGGCCGATGGCGAAGTTGTTTTGTTGGGCGAAAGCGAGGTTTGTGAGTTCTTCAACAACACCATGATACCGAATCCCATGCATGTCCGTGGATTGCAGTTCAGGGTGCTAAGCCGACGCTACGCCGATGCACTAGCTGCCGGGCAGTTGGCGGCCGACATCGTGGATTCAGGGCTGCACGACACCGTGCTGGTGCTGCCCGGAGAGAGGGTCCGGATTGCGCTGACCTTCACCGACTTCCCGGGACTCTATCCTTACCATTGTCACAATATGGAGCACGAGGACAATGGCATGATGCGCTATTACGAGGTGCACAAGGTCTAGGCAACTCAGCAGGGTTGGGTGAACTCCGGGACCGGCACGGCGGTCCCTCCTGCGTTTATTTCCCGGTTACGGATTCAACGTAGTGAGCAACGGCCTCGATCTGTTGCTCCGACAGCGAATCACCGAACGCTGGCATGATCCCCACGCCACTCTTTACCGCATTGCGGACCTGCTCCGCAGAGGGTTTGAGCTCGTCCAGATTGGGGCCAATTTCGCCAACCGATCCTGCATCGTTCAGTGCGTGACAGATGGTGCAGGAGGGTTGAGCCTGCTCGGTGAACACCTTCTTGCCCAGTTCGAGTTGTTCATCCGCCATCACGGTGGCAGACGCAGAGACAAGTACAGCGAATAACAGTGTACGTAGTGACATGGAAAATCCTGGTTCGGTCAAAGAAACGGGCGGCCCGGCGGGCGAACCGCCACAAGGTTCATGCATTTATGAAACGGTGACGGTCACGCCATGGTCTTTCCAACTGGTGTTGCCGTATCCGCGCTCGTTTTCCGTGCGTGTGGGCGGCTGGGTATTGCCCTCGGTGTCGGTTGCGCGGCTGACAATCCGGTGATCGCCGGCGCTCAGATCCATCGACACCACAAACGGCCGCCAGGCATAACGCCCCATGTCGGGCCCAAGGAAGCGGGCGGTCTTCCAGGTTTCGCCACCGTCGGCTGACACCTCCACCTTGCTGACAGCATTCATGCCGCCGAAGGCAACGCCGTACACCAGGTTTTTGCCCTGGCTGGCGGTGGTCAGGGGGGCGGTAACCCAGGATTTGACCGGCATCTCCCACATGGACGGCTGATCGGGTGCTCCTTTCTCGCCAATGGGACGAATGCGATAGCCGGAGGCCTGAATCTTGGCGTCCGACTGGCCCTCGGTGAACGCCACCCGATCCACGTATTTCACGTTGTTGACCCCGAAATAGCCGGGCACAACCATGCGCAAAGGGCCGCCGTGGGCCAGGGGCATGGGCTCATCATTCATGTCCCAGGCCAGCAGGGCCTGATCCAGAGCCTTCAGGGGAATGGACCGTTCCACCATAATGGTTTTCGGGTCCAGCCCGGCAGGCAGGCTCTCGCCGCCCGTGCTGGTGATGTAATTCATCCCGGGTTTCACGCCGCCCAGTTTTGCGACAACCTCCCGTAATGGCACACCGGTCCAGATCAGGCAACCGGCCGCACCTGTGCCCCACTGGGTGCCCCCCGGCCCGTGCTGATAGTAGGCCCGCCCGTTTCCTGAACACTGAAGCACCGTGGTCACAGTTTCCACGCCGATTTTTTTAAGGTCGCCAAGGGTCAGGGACTGGGGGCCATTCACGCCTTCAAAAGTCACTTTCCAGGCATCGCGGTCAGCAACGATATCGGCATTCGGGGCTGGCAGATTGTTGCGCACGTACAATTTGTCACTGTCAGTGACCACACCACTGCCAATCGCTCCCCGTTCGGTTTCGATGGTGTTGGCACTGTGAACGATGACGTCATTGGCGTTTTTCCAGCGAACGTAGTCCGGCAGCGTTTTGGGCTCTGCGGCTTTGGCCAGCGGGCTGAGCCCCAGCAGACTGACGGACGCCATGGCACCGGCGGAGCCCAATAAAAGGCGCCGACGGCTCATTTGGATTGACTCTGCCGGAGACTGGGAGGCAATGGCGGGCGAATCATTGATCGACATGGTATTTCCCTCATTGTTGATCACTCCGGACTGGTTCCGGTTTTGTTGTTGGGCTGATTGCGAATGCATGAGTTAAGTGTAGGGATTGATTAGAAAATAACCACCGAGGTCGGTTCAGGAAGCACTCATCGCTGACTTGTCGATGGGTGGCACATTGCCCGATGGCGCCACAACCAGTAAGCCCGATGCCCGCATCGGCAACCCAATAACTTCCAGCTCGTTGTCACGGGTTCGAAAATCACCGGCACGGGCCACGGCCTGTCGCACGTCCGGATTCCGGAAAAACACGCGCTCCGATATTTGGTACTGAACGATCAGGCTGTTGCCCAGCCGCACGGCGTAGGCCTCGGCGGGCTCGCCACCTACTCTGGTTGTCCAACGGGCCAGAACGCGGCCATTGGCCCACTGCATGGGCGGCGACAGGTCGGCGTCGTCAGACGGCGTGCGCAGATCGTTGCCCACCACCCGCTGATAATCGGCCAGCACGTCGTTGACCATGGGAATCTGACTGGCCACCGCCATCTGATTGGGATCTTCGGGCGTCAGGCTGGGTACCAGAAGCATCGCCGCCAGCACCATGGCCACCGCCCAGCCGCCGCCTCCGATGACAGCCGATGGGCTCAGGCGGGTCAACCAGTGTTTCAGGCCTTCCAGAGGCTTCTGACCGACCGGGCGCCTGTCGCTGGTCTGGACGCTGGCAAGGGTATCGTCGAGGCGCTTGGCAAATGCGGGGGACAATCTGGGCGCGGGTATCTCTTGTAGTCGTTCAGAAAGCATCCGCTGGCGTTCGGCATCGTGTCGGCAGGCCTCACAGCCAGCAAGGTGAGCTTCAACCAGAGTGATGTGATGCTCATCCAGCTCGCCATCGGCATAGCCCGCCAGCCAGTCCTGAATCTGGTGGTGCAGGTCAGACCACTGATGGGATTCCGAAGAGGGGGTGATAGAGGGCTTATCACTCATGGGGGGTCACCCTTGTGTGCGTGTTGTCACTGGCAGCCGGATTGTCGGATGCCACCTTGATCAATCGCTCGGCCAGCAGGCGACGGCCTCGTGACAGGCGGCTCATCACCGTGCCTGGCGCCAGGTCCAGAATCTGCGCAATGTCCTGATAGCTCAGATCTTCAAAGTCCCTCAACAGAACCACCTGCCGGAAGTTGTCCGGCAGGTCGCGAACGGCGGCCATCACCTGCGCATCGGTCTGATGTTTCAGTGCCTGCTCGAACGGGCCGGGAGCGGCGCAGGGGTGTTCGCTCAGCACGGCGTCTTCGGTTGTGAGTACCGGGGCCAGTTGCCGCCGCCGATTGTCCCGGCGGTAGCCATCGGCAACCACACGGTTGAGAATTCTGAGCAGCCAGGCATAGATTGCTACCTGGTCGTCCAACTGGCCAAAATCCCGCCAGGCCCGAAGCAGGGTTTCCTGAGTATAGTCTTCCGCTATTTCAGTCGAGGCGGACTGGCGTTGCGCAACACCGTACAGCCGGTAACGCCAGGGGCGTACTAGGGTGTCAAACTGCTGCTTGCTTCCGGTGCTGCGCATTTTGTGTGCCCGTTTGGAATCGGTGGACTTGTTAACCAAAGACGTCGCCTGTGTTCAGTTTATTCCCTGTCGCCACATTTTTTTACGGGTTGCCGGGAACCGCAATCCAGAACGGGAACTTGCCGTCCACGGGTTGCCGGCGAACGACCTTCAAGGATTGGCTGTCAATCACGGCAATCTGGTTATCCGCCGTGACAGAGGCGTATATGAACCGGCCGTCACGGCTGGCGCGAACGCCATGGGGGCCGACGCCCACATCGACGTTCTTGACAATTTCCAGGCTTTCGGGGTCGATCAGGGTCACGGCGGACGCGGAAATCGCCCCGGTCGCGATGTATTTCCCGCCGGGCACCACGTCGATGCCGCCATGCCCACTGCCCACCTTGAAGGTTTTCAGCATGGTTTCACTGGCCAGGTCCATCACGCCCACGTTGCCCGTAAAGTCGCGCAGCCACAGCCGTTGGCCGTTGGCGCTGATGTCAACGTTGTGAGGCGTCTCAAGCCCCGGCGTCGGAATCTGATGCTGTTTTTCCAGGGTTTGCATGTTCACGACTGCCAGAGCGCCTTCGCCCTGCAAAGTGACGTAGGCAAATTTGCCGTCGGCGCTGTAGATGAGATTGTGGGGTACCTTGCCCACCGGAATTATCTTCACCAGTTCGAGGGTGTTCATGTCGATCACTGCAACGTCGCCCTGGGTCGGCGCAACCGCAAGGCCATAGCGGCCATCCGGTGAGATCTTGACGCCCTGGGCCACCTCGCCTATCGCCACACTGGCCATGACGTCGCCATTGGCCGTATCCAGAACATAGACATTACCGGTTTTAAAACCAGACACCATCAGGCGAGAGCCATCCGGGCTCAGAGCATCGTAGTGCGCCCCTGCCACGCCAGGCCAGGCCTGTTTTGACGGTAAGGCTCTTACAATACCGCTGTTCTGGACGGCCACATAAAGCGGATCGCGGATGGCGTTCTCCAGGCTCAGCTCTGGGGCCGACCGGGCGGTTGGACCTTCCCGGGATGGCGCTACTGACTGACCCAGCACCGCCTGTCGCAACTGGTACACGTCCTTGCCGGACAGGTTCTGGCCCGCAATCGCCTTGATCTCCTCAGCGGTGTAGGGCTGAAACTCTCCCGCAAGACGCTGCTCGTTACCAAAGGCTGTCAACACGTAGTTCAGCACATCCGCGATCTGCTGGTTCGTGAGGGCACCGCCCCAGGCGGGCATGTTGCCGTTGTACGCCGTGCCCCCCACTTCGATGGACCCCGTCAAACCGTATTGCAGCACGTGGCCAAGATACTGGCGGCCACCAATGCCGTCGGTGGCGTTGTACAGTTCAGCGGTGTGGTTTTTCTGGGGCGGAAACGAGCCCGGTATGCCCTGGCCCTGTGCCTGATGGCAGGCCGCACACTGCTGGCTGTAAACCTTGGCCCCGCGCTCGAAGCGGGTGGATTCAGCCGCATTGGCAGACAAGCTGATACCGATTGCCGTTCCGGCAACAGCGATGAAGGATAGAACGTATTGGCCGATGGTTGGATGCATGCTGAAAGCCCCGAACGCTGAATGAAAGCCGACCGCCTCCATGCTGTGGCAACGCGATGCCAAGATCGAGCCGGTCGGATAAGAACTCAGGGGCCAAGGGCGTTGCCGGGCCGGAATTTATTCCCGACGTAGGTTTGGAACCTGTTCAGATCATGGGCCCCTGCAGACCGTTACGGGCAAGATGCAGTGCGATGGCAGCCATCATGGCACCGAACCAAATCACGGACGCAGTGCTGGCACCTGCAAAAAAGCCACCAGGCTGCCACGAATCACATTGAAAAAGGCTACAACGGCCAACCCCGACGGGCCAGAAACTGTTGAATCATTTACATTAGGTTCAGTCAGGAAGATGTGCTGATGGATCTGGTGATTGAGGATCAGGACGTGGGCCTTCGCCGGAGTTTCGGGACCACTTCTTCGCAGACGGTATCAGCCTGGACTCGCTGAGCCGCGCACCCGCCATCGTTTACGGCCCAAACGACCAGTTACAGCATCGGTTCATGGACAGCTTTGGGTATCACGGCGGTTTTCGCTATCACCTGTGCCCGTCCTCGCAGGGATTTGTCCAGTTTGCACTGGCCGGAGTGGGTTACGGCATGATTGCAGAAAATCAGGCCCTGAGTGTTCCGCTGTATTGGCATTTCTGGCGACACAGCGGCCACACCATTCAGTTTCTGACAACCCGGCTTGAGCGATTTTTTAACAGAGCGTCGTAATACCCACCCCGGGCGATTGCGTCCAGCATTTCAGGCCAGTGCAATCATCGGAGTCACCGCAAGCCCGCCACCGATCAGCAGTACAAACAACATCAGTGCCAGAGCAAAAGGCTTGATCCCCAGGGCGCGAAGCTTCGACATGCGCGTTTCATAACCCAGCGCTGCCATAGCCATGGTAAGTGCGATCTGGCCCGTCAGCGTCAGGCTTTCGTGCAAGGCTTCCGGCAGCGTGACAACGCTGTTAAACAGCGCCACCGCCACAAAACCGAACGCGAACCAGGGAACGGTCAGTTTACCGACGGATTGGGTGCCATCCTGTCTGGTTGCGTGGCGATTGAGCCACCATCTGCCCACCAGCAGCAGGAACGGTACCAACAGCATCACGCGTACCAGCTTGACGACAACCGCGTTCGCCAGCGCCTCTGGGCCAATTGCATTGCCGGCCGCAACCACTTGAGCGACCTCGTGCACGGTGGCACCGATGTAAATGCCATACAGGCCCTGATCCCAGCCGATCATCGAAAACAACACGGGCTCCACCACCATGGCCAGGCTACCGAACAATACAACCGTTGCCACTGCCATGGACGTAGTGGCAGGCCGCGCCCGAATCGTGGCTTCCGTTGCCAGAATGGCCGCCGCCCCGCATATGGCGCTTCCCGCACTGGTCAGCAGGGCAGTCTCCGGGTCCAGCTTGAACCAGCGGGTGCCCAGTTGGTAGCCAACAAACAAAACAGTGACAATGACCAACAGATCCAGAACCACAATGCGCGGCCCCAACGCAAAGACCTGCTGCATGGTGACGGAAAATCCGAACAGCACAATGCCTGTGCGCAACAGCCAGCGGGTCGAAAATTTCAGTCCGGCCTCAACGGATTGGCTTTTCCATGGCATGGGAAGATTCCCGACGATGACCCCCAGCACCAGAGCAAACACCAGCGGGCTGACGCGGTCGCCTGTCAGCGCGGTGAGCAAAAAACCACCGATGGTGAATAGAACACATAACCCAAGACCTTTGTACATAACGCTTTCCTTTATTATCTAATGGAATTACGTTATGCCTTAAATTGTTATCTGTAAAATGAATAAAAAAGGAGATATAAATCGAATATGTAGATTAGTGGTGTTTAATCCGCTGCTATTGTCTCGTGCGCCTTACCTTTTAACCTGTAGTTTGATAAGCTCCGCGCCCGCTGTCGGTGGGCAATTCCGACCCGTTTTCCCGCGTTTTACTCTCGTTGTCACCGCAAGTTGTGTTCGTAACCTGCCTTTTCGTTGATAAAGAGAACCCGCTGACACCCTTCCTGTTTTGACGAGTGCACTGGAAACTCAACTATGGTTAACAAACTCAAAGCCGACTGGCTTTCCAACATCCGAGGCGATTTACTGGCCGGCATCGTGGTTGCACTGGTTCTGGAGCGCTAAACAGCAACTTCTGGGGCTGGTTCATCCTGGACATCAGGGCCGAGTTTTTGATCGAGACTTTCTGCGGGTCTGGGACACACGTTCTGCATTGAGTAACGGTTAAGGACTTTATGTTGCGACGGTTGGCCAGCAAGCAAGAAATCGCTAGCAGCTCGTGCCGGAATCCCTGCCGCGTTTTAATCAGACCCGCGAGAGCCTCGTTCGAACTCTTGAAGTAGCGCGTTGGGCCATCAAAGTTTCAGAGGTGTATTATCCAGACGCGTTAAGTGGTTCCTTGAGGACAAACGATGTGTCTTATGATGGAGCTATAAACGTCGTTGCACTTTCCACCGAGTGTCATTGAATGGGGTGGAGTCCGATCATAGCCGAGCAGACAAACCTTCTTGTCCTTAATGCCTCCATCGAAGCACTCCGCGCTGGCGAGCAGCGCCGAGGCTTTTCCGTCATTGCCGATGAGGTTCGAACCCCGGCCCAGCGCAATCAGAGATCTACTGAAGAATTGGCATTGACTGCTGAAGCCGAGATCCATGGAGTAGTCGAGGCGACAACAAACATTGTCGACGGCATCCGCAATTCATTTAAAGGTTTTCGCTGAGATCTCAAGAACCATGCAGGAAAGTTCAAGGTCTGGAGCCGCTTTTGAATATACGTTCTGATTGACGAGAGCAAAACTTCCTCCAGCGATACCAATGATTGTTGCGTATTCGTCTATCTTTAATGTTCGCTTTTGTTTAAGTCGAGACATTCGAATTCCTGATTTTCGTCAGTCGTGTTTTCTTAAAACATCCATTCGAAAGGGTTGAACATTTTCACTGCTTAGAATTGCATTCAATCGTCTGTTCTCGAGCTCTAGTGAGGCGTTTTTGGATGCAAGGTCATTCCTCTGTGATCTCAACTGGGCAACTTGTTCCCTAAGCCGTCGGTTCTTATCCCGTTCTTTTAATAAGCTGGCGTGTTTTGAGTCACGTTGAGACTTGATCGCTTTGTTGGCGTTACCTCTGATCCTCTCAAGCAAATCTGGATAATCTTTGTGGATTAGAGCGCGGCTTACACCGGCTTCTTCCGCAACTGCTGCTATTGAGATTCTGCGGTCGTGTTTGACGGTTTTGGGACATCCCTTTTCCAATCGAACGATGGCGAGTCTGATGCGTTTGTGTGTGTCTGATTCAGGTACTTGAGACATTAGCCATCTGCTCCTTAGGCGAGTTTAAGTCGACGCCAAGATCGGCCAACACCTGCTCGCATCGGTCAATTGTACGCTCGACGGTTTTTGACCCCGCCTCTCCAAGACCTTCGATCTGACGTAATTCGATCTGTTGCACATAGAGCCCCTCCCAGAACGGTTTGTGACTGTCATCAACACAGCCATGCTCGCAGGCTTCGCACTGCCCTCCAGCGCAATCAACACCAGTATCGTTGGTGCACCAAGCAATACCTGTGGATCGTAAAAACACCAGATCGCTAATCGATCGAACCATTTCTCTGCGATCCTTGTAAGTCCGAAGGTTCTCATTGCGGCTGCGCATTTGGCGGACGTGAGGAGCCAAGCCACCCGAGAGCCTCGTGTCGGGTTCGAGCCAGTGCCCTATTATAGCTTGGCGCTTTTCTGCAAAAGCGGCGTAAATTTCGTCGTAAAGCTCCAACTCCTGTTTTTCGTTCATTCCATAGAGCGCCGTCATGTCGAGACTCCAATGCTTAAAGTGGTCTCTTAAATACCGAAGGTCACCGAGCTTGTGATGTACGACGTGATTCGCAAACGTGCGCCGAAATTGGTGTATTCCCAAATTCCAGTTGAGAGAGAGTTCTTTGACCAAGCTCCGCAAACGAGTGCTTAGACTCAACCTACTCAACACCGAAATTTTATTAAATCGCCCAGGATCCTTGGTGAGACCAACGCATCCGAAAATATTCGTAAGCCGACTAATTTCGTGATAGTGGTTAGTCTTTCGAGCAGCCTCTAAAGCCGCCTCCAGGTCAAGCTGTAGAGGCTCTGAGAGCTTCTCTAATGCCTTGATCGCTCCAATTGCTATTTCCGGGCATAACCAGACGGTTTCATTTTCGTAGGTCTTGTCAGACCGGGACACAAGGTAATAAAACCTTTCACCCTCTTTGATTTCACTAAACCACTCATTTCGGCGAAGATTGCCTAGCTCGTGCGCGCGGATACCCGTCGTGACAAGAATAATCAGAAAGCAACAGTCTCGCAGTGTGAGTAGCGTTTCGCTTAGAGCTCCACCGCCATCCGGCCAGCCTCGGGATTTCAAGAAGCGGTTTATTTGTATTTGGCGATTGGCCTTATACTTGGACAGTGATTCCAGACCTGCAATCGCGTTCCTGTGGCCTATGAGCTCATCGGATTTGGAGAGAAAAGATTCAGCATACTCGAACAGCGGTGCTAGCACCTCGACCGGGATGATCGGAGTTTTTGGTCTAGTGTGGCGCTCAACTTTTGCCAGTGCTATTCCGGTGCTTTCCGGCCAAGGGTGGTTAAAGCTGCTTGAAGTATCGCGCAAATGCATCCAACAAAGCTCTACGGCATAAAACAGCTTCGATTTATGAGTTGGGCTAAAAGGCTTTCCTTGGTTGGTTCTAAGACCAGCCACATATTCGACATATCTGGCAGAAACTAAAGGGGTAACTCTGGAGAAGTTTGATACACCGATCGAATGCAGCCAATTGGCCCATTGCCTGACATTTTTGAAATAGGAGACAAGAGTAGAAGTAGCCAAATTGTCCGGTCCAAACAGGAGGCGCATCATAACGTGCTTCACTTCGGCTCGAAGTTGGCTACTGCCGATGGTCCCAAAATCAAGTATGCGTCCAGAGGCCTGCATATTTCGCGGGGCGCTGCTTGCTGGTAATGTCCAAACATCCTCTTCATAGCGAGAAAGCACGTATAGCTCACCATCGGCCCAATCCGAGGTTACAATCCCGCATAACTCGCCAGTGATAGCTCGGTCTTCCCAAAGTCGCTGCCTATCTGACAGCGCCTCTGCCTCTGTAACCGTATTCATATCGTCATACGTGCCATGCTCAGGTCCCTCCAGAAAGGATGTGGATCTTTTTTAGCCCTATTCCTTAGGACATTGACGAGTTCTCGGTCGAACTGCGAAGCAATTTCACTATCAATCAGTCGGATAACTTGTCGCAAATATTTAGTCCAACGTTTTCCGCCAAAGCTATCGTGCCCTCTAATAGCGGCCCAATAAAAGCTGAAAAGCCGATACAAATCATCCTCGGTTACTACGAAGCTTTTGCAGCGGAAACATGCTAAAAAGTCGGTACAGATACTGCCGTTTTTCGGAGCCCTTTGGCCATGTTTGGTATCTTTACAAGATCCCATCGGCGTTTTGTCTGTTGCAATTATGTTGGCTTTTTCAAGCAACTCCTTGACTCGTGCCTCTCCGATGAAGCGCATATTGGCTTCAGCCTCAGGGGGTGCCTCCCAGTAGTGAGCATTTCCGGTCTGCGGCGAATGCTGACCTGTTTTTGCCGTGATAAGTGGGTCTTGGCCTGACAACTCCCAGACTCGATTTAAAAGGGTCTTACGAAGCCTGGAAACATTCAAGGTCATTGGTTTGCCGTCATCTGTCACCATCTGATGGCGCTCCACAAATTGCGACGAATAAACCGAAAGTCGTCGAGAGTTGAGACGAATGCGGGTGCCTTGATTTTTCGATCCCCGGCTTTCATGAACCAACAAACGTTGAGGCTCCGAGTAGGACGCCCGTATATCTGCGTTTCGCTCGACAATTAATGAGATTGCATCGGCAGCGTGTAAATGAATGCTTGCCATTTCTGCCACATCTTGAGATTTCCGGAGTGAAACAACCTGCGTATTGCGTCCACGGCGTTTGAAGCTTACCAGAAGCCGTAAATTTGCTTTAAGTGGGTGAGGCTGAACGCAGTCAGTGAGAAGCTCTAATATTGGTGTAGGGTTCAATCCTGTGGATAGGGCAATTGAAAGAACACAGATTGTCAGGTCAAAGGCCGTGAGCGGACCTGCCTCACCGACTATCCTCTCCATTTCTAGTCGGAGCCCACGAACCACCTGTCGCTTTTCGTTTTTGGATAAGGGTCTCTCGCCTCTTGATAAACGATTACTACCAGGGAATGGGTTTTGTGGGAACACCGATTTAATGTCCACATCGTCCCAGAATCCGAAACGATGAGCATTAACGAGAAGATTCTTGGCGTGGGAATAGGAGTTCTTTTGGGCGGACGAGCCTAAGGCACTAGTTCGTAAATGGTGCACGAACTGCCTGAAGGTTTCTGTTGTCAAATCTGCCATCGTAATATCTGCTTCGCATACTGATCGAAGTAGAGACAGGTAAGACGCGAGGCTTTTGAAGCCGTTCGAAAAATAACTAAGTACAGTTGTGATACTAATAACCTGTCCATTCGTTTTGAGGCTGTCAGCGGTCAGTTTTTCCAGCGTCAGTTGGCACGCTATGGTGATGTCGTCAAAGCCCTGACCATAAAACCGCCCGAAGTCTGCAGATCGGTGGCCAGTTGTGTTTTCGGGAAAGGCAACGGCGGTGTTCGCCGGCTTTGAAACAGGCGCCCGATCAACGGGGGTGTCTACCGCCTCGGACGCGGTCTTGCCAGCAGCCTGAACCGCAATCACATCAACCTCTAACGTGAAATCCTTTTTCATGCGCAGGCTGCCTCCTTCGCCATTTCTTCAATTTCTTCCTGATAACTGGTGCGTAGGTCGTCTTCAATGTCGTCAAGGAAGTACAGGTATTTTTCCGTGGTCGTAATACTGCTGTGGCCGAGGCGATCTCGGACATAGATCAAGGGATTAAACGCTAACCCTTTCTTCTCTAGGAGCTGTTCAAGGTAAGAGAACACCTCAGGGTTTTTTTCTTTAATGAGCTTTGAAAGATGACTATCGAACGATAAGCCCTCTCGGTCTAGGAGTGATTTCAGAGTGTGCGTCGCGTATGTATGTCGCAGAATGTGGGGATAACAGGAGAACGGCAGCGCCAACCGGTTCAGTGAATTGTTGAGCGAGGTTCGAATGCTCCAGGGGTTGCCCTTGGCGGTTACAAAGAGGGCTTTCGGGTCTGTCCCGTGTTTTCGGATCGTTTCGTGACGCTCATGGATCACGTAATCCCAGAGATCCGCCATCAATGATATCGGCAAATGGATCGTCCGTGGTGTGTCTCCCTTGGTACTCATCTCTTGGGGATCAAGCTCAACCACCACATGACTTCGAGCCGAGATCGACTGGGGTGCAGATATGTAGTGAACTGGAATCGTCAGCAGCTCTTCTTTACGCAACCCCGTCAGCAGCGCCAACCGAACGATCAATCGGAGAGTTTTGTTCCTGGTGGTTTTCAGCAGCTCGTCGACCTGCTCTTTGTTGAGGACTTTGATCTTGGTTGGCCTGGTTTTCAGCAGCACATCAGGCTTTACGGCATACCCCCCGGACGTGTCTGTGTGTGCTAATAAACCCTTTGTCTGTCTGACTCTCACCGTCTCAAGGTCATACGGTAACGTGTTTACCCAACCTTGTTTGAGAGCAAACTGATAGAACTTGATTACCAGGTGAAGTCGTCGGTTTACCGTGGAGGCACTGAGGTTAAATCGATCGAAGGAAACGTCGCGATACAGGGCTAACAGGGTTTCATGGTTTCGGTGATCTAGCTCTCTCCAATCAAACCCATTGGCTTCAATGAATTCGAAATAATCACACAGATCCCTTCCAAACGTTTCCCAGCTACGTCGGCTTTGCACACTTCCCCGTTTCAGGCAGTGATGAACGAGAAATTCCATTCCTTCGACAAACACATCATGGTTAGCTTTGAGAAGAATCGGGAAACCTTCATAGGGATGGCCTCGGATTTCAAACTCTTGTGTAGCGAGAAGGAACTCCACACTTGACTCCTTAATACTGTATTTTTATTCAGTATAAAGAGGTGATTTAAGGCTGCAACAGGAGAGTTACATTTTTTGTGGTACAAAACATGTCGTGCCACTGAGGTGGGCCTGGGATCGCGGAGCCAGTGACTGGATCAGGAATAAGCGCGAAAAGTTTGCCAATGATCCGGTGAATCTGTGGCCCGTCGAGCTGAACTTGAATCGTAGTACTATAACAATATAAAATATCCCAAATGATCGTATGAGTGAGTGAATAAGCGTTTTTAGGTTTAGTAAACATACTAATCTAAAATCCTAAAAGTTAGCTGAAAGAAACCATGGCGTGACTTCTGTTCATGTAGTAGCACGCAAAAAAATCACCCCACTTTTGCGTCCACTCGGTTTTCAAAGCGGACCTTTCTGGACGTTCAGTTAAGCTCAAGCTCTTTTAAACAAAAGCGAACATTTGCCTCTAGTAAGTCATCCGTGGAAACGGGGTAGAACCCGGCGGTAACGAAGAGCCAGGAGTAGACACTGAAATCCTTAACTTCTCTATCAAACATGTCACCGCGACAGGCTACCTCACTCCAAATGGGATGGTCGTTGTTGCTGGATCTGAAGCAGTATTGAAAAAGCGAGTGTCGACGAGGCAACGGCGATCATTGCGGATCTGAACGAACGCTTTCAGAGTATCGAAAAAATGGTCGGCACCATCGCCGGCGTGGCTGACCAGACCAATCTTATGTCGTTGAACGCAGCCGTAGAAGCAGCCCGGGCTGGTGAGCATGGGCGAGGATTGGACGTGGTTGCTGATAAAGTTCGCACGCTGGCGTCAAATACAGGCGTCTCTATCAAAGAAATTGCGGACGTAATTCATGCCATTCTGGAGCTTTCAAGGGGCGTCGAGCGTCAGGTACGTGAGTTGCTTGGCAAGGCCGTTGAAGGCAGAAAGCAGGTAACAGATGCTGAGTCGATCGTTGCTGAAATCCAGGGTGGCGCCAGCGATGTGCAGAATGCGATCGATGAAATTGGCCGGTGATACTGTCGTGACGCCGCCCCAGGAGGGCGACGTCACGACGAACTCGACTTTTACAGTTCTTGGGCGGTGGGCCGCAAGATAATCTCGTTAATATCGACATCGGCCGGTTGCTCGATGGCATAAACGATGGCCCGCGCCACGGCATCGGCATCAATCGCAACGCTGTACAGATCTTCTGCCGCTTTCTTGGCATTTGGATCGGTAATGGTGCTGGTGAGTTCGGTCGCTACGGCACCCGGTGAGATGTTGGTGCTGCGAATCTCATCACCGGCTTCCATCCGCAAGCCTTCCGAGAGGGCTTTGACTGCGAATTTCGTTGCGCAGTAAACAGCGGCACCGGGGAAGAGCTTGTGACCGGCGACGGAGGACAGGTTTATCACGTGGCCGCTGTGCTGTTCCCGCATGGTGGGCAACACCGCCGCAATGCCGTACATCACACCTTTGATGTTTACATCCACCATCTGGTCCCACTCGTCTACCTTGAGCGCATCCAGCGGTGCCAATGGCATCAAGCCGGCATTATTGACCAGTACATCGATCCTGCCAAAAGCTTCTTTTGCCGAGGCGGCCAGGGCTTCCACCTGTTTGCGGTCGGTTACATCGGTGACCTGCCAGATGACTTCGGCGCCCTTGGCACTCAGGTCCTCAGACAGGGCTTTCAGGCGGTCTTCCCGGCGTGCTGCTAGCACCAGTTTTGCGCCGCGGTCGGCCAGGCGGCGGGCCGTAGCTTCACCGAGGCCACTGCTGGCGCCGGTGATAATCACAACTTTGCTATTGATCAGATCGTTGGTGTTGCTCATGGTTTGTTTCCTTTTGGTGATAAAAGTTTTCTTCAGGCGCTGACTTCGAGTTCTTTCAGCGTTGGGTAATCGGTATAGCCGCGCTCATCGCCGCCATAAAATGTGCTGTCGTCCCACTTGTTCAACTCGGCGTGCTCGCGGAAACGCGCCGGCAGGTCGGGATTGGCAATAAACGGACGGCCAAAGGTGACCAGGTCACAACGGCCAGCGCTGATGCGCTTGCGCGCTTCCTCTGCGGTATAGGCACCGTTGGCAATATAAGTGCCCTTGAATCCGGCCTTGATAACGTCGATCACTTCTTCCGGGCGGCCATTGGCATGGTTGCCCTGGAAGGAATCTTCAACCACTTCCAGATAGGCAATGCCCAGATCATTGAGGCGACTGGCAAAAGCACCGAAGGTTTCCACTGGATCTTCGTCATACATGGCATTGAAGCTGCCGGTCGGGCTGATACGCACACCGACGTTTTCTTTACCCCAGACGTCGATGACCGCTTCCACCACCATCAGCGGCAGGCGCATGCGGTTTTCCACCGCACCGCCAAATTCGTCGGTGCGCTGATTGCTGCCGCTTTTGAGGAACTGGTCCAGCAGGTAGCCATTGGCAGCGTGTACCTGAACACCGTCGAACCCTGCGGACTTGGCGTTGATGGCGCCCTGACGAAACTGCTCTACGATAGCCGACATCTCACCCGCGTCCAGAGCTTTTGGTTCCGGCACATCCACCATTCCTGAATCGGCACTGATGAAGGTTTTCGCACCCTCAGGCTGGATGGCAGACGGAGCCACTGGCTTATTGCCATCTGGCTGCAGGGCGGTGTGGGAAATCCGGCCTACGTGCCATAGCTGAGCGTGTATGCGTCCACCGGCCATGTGCACGGCAGTTGTTACCTTCTTCCAGCCCACAACCTGTTCCGGGGAATGAATGCCTGGGGTAAACGCATAGCCTTTGCCCTGGGGCGATACCTGAGTGGCCTCGCTCAAAATCAGGCCCGCATCGGCGCGCTGCTGGTAGTACCGGGCATTCATCTCATTCGGGATATCGCCGGGCTGAGTGGAGCGGGCCCGGGTAAGGGGCGACATCAGTACCCGATTGGGAAGGGCAAGATCGCCCAGAAGATATGGCTGAAACAGTGGATCGTTTGGATTGCTCATTAAGTATCCTTCCTGAGGATGAAATGATTTTAATTAGACCAGTCTACTAGTCGAATGGCGAAAAAAAAGGAGGTGTCAGGCAATGCCAAGACACTGACGGAAAAAGACGGAAACAAAACGCTCCATCGGCTCGGTGCTCTTCAGGACCTTGGCTCTCAGGATGGCGCCTTCCCAGCCTGAAAGCAGAAAGCTGGCTACATCGGCGGGAACGATGGATTCATCCACTTCTCCAGCCAGTCTGGCTTCTTCAATGCAGCGCTCGAAACGCTTTTCCCAGCCCTGAAATACAGTATCCAGACGTTTGCGGAAAACTTCATCTTGGCCGGCCAGTTCCTGGCCAAGATTGCCAATGAGGCAACCGCGGGTGAACTCGCAACTGGTCATGGTTTCCTGGCCGGTGTCGAAGTAGGCGCGAAGACGATCAAGGCAGGAACGACTGGTGTCGTTGAAAATCCGATCCAACTTTGCGTCATATTCCTCGGCGAAGAAATCAATGATGGCGAGTCCGAAATCGTTTTTGCTCTTGAAATAATGGTAGAACGACCCTTTGGGCACGCCGGCCGATGTTAGTACGCCGTTGATGCCTGTCGCGCCAAACCCTTTCTGGCCGATCAGGTCGGCGCCGGTCTGGATGATGTGGTTACGCGTGTCAGTAGATGTCATGCTTGTTATAATAGACCGGTCGTCTACAATGAGTCAAATTCGTACAACCCGAGACATGTTGTCCCGAATAGCCGAATTACCCCTGAACTGTATTGAAGGAGTCTGCCAGTGATCAAATCCCGTGCCGCCGTGGCATTCGCGCCTAACAAGCCGCTGGAAATCGTAGAAGTTGACGTTGAAGCGCCAAAAAAAGGCGAAGTCCTGGTTCGCATCGTTGCGACCGGTGTTTGCCACACCGATGCCTATACCTTGTCCGGCGCCGATTCGGAGGGCATTTTCCCAGCCATTCTGGGCCATGAGGGCGGCGGTATTGTCGAAGCGGTTGGCGAGGGCGTGACGTTTGTAGAAGTCGGTGATCATGTTATTCCGCTGTATACGGCCGAGTGTGGGCAGTGCAAGTTCTGCACGTCCGGGAAAACCAACCTCTGTGGCTCCGTGCGTGAGACCCAGGGTAAAGGTGTGATGCCCGACGGCACCTCCCGCTTCAGCTACAAGGGTGAGCCGGTATATCACTATATGGGCTGCTCCACTTTCTCCGAGTATACGGTGCTGCCGGAAGTCTCGCTGGCAAAAATTCCCAAGGAAGCGCCGCTGGAAAAAGTCTGCTTGCTGGGCTGTGGCGTCACCACCGGTATCGGTGCCGTGCTCAATACTGCCAAGGTGGAAGAAGGCGCCACTGTAGCCATCTTCGGCCTGGGCGGTATCGGCCTGGCGGCGATTATTGGCGCCAAAATGGCCAAGGCCAGCCGCATCATCGCCATTGACATCAACCCGGGTAAATTCGACATCGCCAAGGACCTGGGCGCCACCGATGTGGTCAACCCCAAGGATTACGACAAGCCGATCCAGGAAGTCATTGTGGAAATGACCGACGGCGGGGTGGATTATTCCTTCGAGTGCGTCGGCAACGTCCAGCTGATGCGCTCGGCCCTGGAGTGCTGTCACAAGGGCTGGGGCGAATCCATCATTATCGGGGTGGCCGGTGCCGGTGAGGAAATCAGCACCCGTCCGTTCCAGCTGGTCACCGGCCGGGTCTGGAAAGGCTCTGCGTTCGGCGGGGTGAAAGGCCGCACCGAGCTGCCGGGCTACGTGGAAAAGGCCAAGACCGGAGAGATTCCGCTGGATGTCTTTATCACTCATGACATGAAGCTTGAACAGATCAATGACGCCTTTGACCTGATGCACGAAGGCAAAAGCATCCGTTCGGTGATTCACTTCTGATGTTCCGCTTTCGCTTCCGTATGCGTTACGGTGAATGCGACGCCCAGAGCGTCGTGTTCAACGCCCGGTATGCGACCCTAGCGGGCACCGGTCATAAGTTATCTGGTGCTAACTTCCCGCAAAGAAACGAAGAAGATCCCTGGCGACGACCGGCCACTCCCGCTCCGCCTGAAATGTGTGACTCATCCCTTCGTAGGATTTGAAATGACCACCCTCGCGTTTCGATCAGGCTCCTCCAGTCGCAAACAAAAGTAAACATTTGAAACCGATTACACCTTTATCTTTTTCGCAACGGCGTCAGTCAATGCTTCCGCCAGAGCGCGCACGCGCCGAGACTGTGATCGCCCCGGAGGAAACATCATCTGAAGAGGGGTCGGCGGCGGGCTGTACTCCTGCAACAGAGGCACCAGCCTCCCGGATTCAATGTCGGGCCCAACTTCCAGTTCTGACTTGAGGGCAATGCCAAGGCCATCAAGCGCCCATCGTCGCACTAAAGAGCCATCATTAACTGTCTTATTGCCACGCACCGTCACACTCATTGGGCTTTTCTCCGTACCAAAGCGCCACACATTGTCAGGGATCGCTCCGAACCGCATGACCAAGCAGTTATGTCGAATCAGGTCGGCAGGCTCTTGCGGTGCGCCATGTGCAGCAATGTATGCAGGAGATGCGCAGACAATCCGGCGATGGTGTCCAAGGTTTCGGGCCCTCAAGGTGCTGTCTGTCAACGTGCCAAAGCGCAACGCAAGATCGAAACCTTGGCCAACGATGTCCACATATCCGTCGGACAGGTGCAAGTCGACTGAGATCGCGGGATGCTCAGTTGTGAAGGTCGAGATCACATCCGAAACGAAACTGCGGCCCAGACCGATCGGTGCACTGATGCGGATCGGCCCCGACAGTGTCTCGGCCCCGTGGCGGATTCGAGTGTCGAGGTCATCGATCTCGGCCAGCACCTCTTTGGCACCACTCAGCAACGTCCGGCCTTCTTCGGTCAGGCTTAGCGACCGTGTGGTGCGGTTGAAAAGAACAACGCCGTAATGTGCTTCCAGAGCGGCAAGCCGCTCGGAAACCGCGGTTGCAGAAAGGCCCACCTCACGGCCGGCAGCGACAAGACTGCCTTTCTCGGCGATGGTTAGAAAAAGGCGGATGTTATCAATCAACATTAAAAGGAAGTTCCGAATTATCTCTTGTGATCTTATCCATTTATCCGACCATGGCAAACAGTTAAATGACTCGGCCTCTGTCACGAAATTCCGAAAACCGAAGGCGATCGGGTTACTGGAACAGGGTATCTCCGTAAAAAATAATGTCCGGATTTTCCGGATTATTATTTCGTGTTTCGATCGTTTATCCGGCAATGGAAGGCTTGTACATTTGATCCATCGAAACCGTCGTCACAATACAGTGGCGTGCCGTGCATCCCAAGCCACTTCTGGAGAACGAAAATGAAAGCTATCGGCTATACCATTAATGGCGCAATTGACCGCGCCAACGCCTTGATCGACCTTGAGATCGAAAAACCCACCGCGACCGGCCATGACATCCTCGTCAAGGTCGAGGCCGTGTCGGTTAACCCGATCGACACGAAAATCCGCCAAAGCCGCGCTGGCGAGGGCGGTACGCCAGTGATCCTCGGTTGGGACGCCGTGGGCGAGGTTGTGGAAATTGGCGACAAGGTTAGCCAGTTCAAAACCGGCGACAAGGTCTGGTATGCGGGTGCGATCAACCGCCCCGGCACCAATGCCGAATACCACCTCGTTGATGCCCGCATCGTCGGCCACGCGCCGAAAAGCATCGAAACGTCCGCAGCTGCCGCCTTGCCCCTGACGACACTGACAGCCCAGGAGATGATCTTTGACCGCCTGAAAGTCACCGATTCCGTGCCGGGTGCCGCGAATGCCATCGTGATCATTGGCGGCGCGGGCGGCGTTGGCTCTATTGCGATACAGCTTTTGCGCGAGCAGACCGATCTGACCATCATTGCAACGGCCTCGCGCCCCGAAACGCAGGAATGGGTCAAGGAGCTGGGCGCGCATTATGTCGTGGACCATTCCAAATCCTTGTCGGAACAGATTGCAGCCCTGAACATCGGCGCGCCAGGGTTCGTATTTTCGACCAACTATTCCGAAACCTACGTGCCGCAGATCGTCGAATTCATTGCGCCTCAGGGTCGGTTTGGCCTGATTGACGATCCTGAAGTGTTTGACATCATGCCATTCAAGGCTAAGGCCGTGTCGATTCATTGGGAGCTGATGTTCACGCGTTCGCTGTTCACCACCGACGACATCGCGCGTCAGGGTGAAATCCTGGATGCCGTCGCTGCTTTGATCGACGCCGCGAAGATTCGTTCGACCGCGACCGAGAGTTTCGGGACGATCAATGCCGAAAACCTCAAGCGCGCCCATGCCCTGATTGAAAGCGGAAAAGCGAAGGGCAAGATCGTTTTAGAGGGTTTCTGAAAGGCAGGTGAGCAGGCTTGATCACGTCATAAAATTACCTGTGAAAAGCTCAACGGATAACTTGCTGACCAAAGTGGTGAGAGATCAAGGCGCTTGGAGCGTTTGCGTTTTTGGGGTTGGCGGTGACTGCATTGATACTTGCCGCCACGGCAATGCAAAACAGGATGAGCGTATGGCACTGAACGATCTTCTCTGGCGGCGACCGCGCCATTACATGGATGTGGATGATGCCCACGACCATGTTCACTGGGTCGAACTGTTCTTCGATCTGATCCATGTTGTCACGATCTTCATTCTGGGGAACTACCTTTCCCACCATCTGGACTGGCCGGGCTTCTGGATTTTCACCGGTCTGTTCCTGGCGATTTTCTACGCCTGGGCAGACAGTTCGGTCTACAACTCGCTGTATATCTCCACGGACATGCCGCATCGCGTGGCGATGGCACTGCAGATCGTGACGATGATGGTGATTGCGGCGGCGATTCCAGACGTGGGCGGTAAAGGCTGGGTGTATTTCGCGCTGGGCTACGCGCTGAATCGGGCGCTGACGGCCTATTTGTATTGGCGTGCGCGTTGTGTCGACAGCGCGGGTAACGAGCTGGCGCAGGAGCAGGGGCGGAATTTCTTCGTATTGGCCGGGTTGTTCGCGGTGTCGGCTTTTCTACCAAAACCACATGCTTACTGGGTTTTCGGTGCCGGCGTGGTAGCCATTCAGCTGCAGTACATGCTGCCGCGCGTCGGTACCCTGCGTTTCGAGCGCTTCGTGCCGAGTCTTGGCCATATCTCGGAGCGTTTCGGCCTGCTGGTGTTGATTCTGCTGGGAGAGGGCTTCTTCAAGCTGGTGCTAACGCTGGCGGATAAGGGCATCTATAAGGTTGGCGCGGGGACGCTTTTCAATGTGACCATGGGCGGTTTGTCTCTCTTCGCGCTGGCCTGGATCTATTTCGACAGCGTCGGCAATGCGAAGCCGAAGAGCCGCCATATCGGTGTACTGGTGGGATACTGGCTGGGACACATCGCGATCCTTTGGAGCGCGGTGGCGATTAGCGTCGCGCTAGCCGGTGAAGTTTATGTCGGTCTGCGGGAGCCTTATCCTGAAGGCTATGGTGCGCTCGGTTCGGTCGGCCTCGCCGTTTTTCTTGCGGCGCTCTGGACGCTGCAGCGGATGGTGGCCAAAGACGATGCCAGCTGCCACTACCACAGCACTGGTTTGAGGGTGTTCGGTATTTTCATGGCCTTGGTCCTATTGGCCGTTCACCCTTTCGTGCCGTCGATTTTCGGCAACGCTCTTTGGGGGCTGGCGCTGTTCTCACAGATTGTCGTGCCGATTTATCGAGCTGTTAGGTCGATAGGTACTGCTGATGGTCAGTAGCTGGCTTTCAATAAATCGAGCGGTGTCATTTACTGAGCACTGTCCAAGCTCCGCTTCTCGGCTCGGGCTTGTAGTGAACAGTACTTATGAACGTTCGCTTTGCGACCAAGGCTACTCACGGGCCTCAGCTAAACAAAAGCGGACGTTCAGAAATGATTCAATTGACCACTAAGCGGACCTTTTCAGGTCGGGGTTTACCCAATCCGGCTATTCGGAAACAAAGCACGCTTATGTCGCAAAGCCGACATTCAGATTTACGCTTTGGGTAAGTTCGGTTCCCTTAAAAGTAAAAGGGCATCCGGTGGAGGCCTTTCGCTACTCCGGCATAGAGACCGTTACGCTGATGGATTCGTACCAGGCAGCCAAGTCTGATATTTGCTGGTCCGTAAGGTCTTTTGTGACAACCGACATCATCTCGTTTTCGCGTTTACCGCTGCGGAAGGCCTTCAGCTGTTTCACAAGGTAAATCTGACTTTCGCCAGCAAGGTTTGGCGCAATTGGGATTTTCGCAATCCCATCAAGACCATGGCAGGTTTTGCACTGAGCTGCGAGTATGCGGCCCTCGGCCGGGTCAGCGGCAAAGGTGTTTGCAGAAAAGCCGAGGGACGCACCCATGAGTATCACGCCGAAGCGCGCTTTGGTCAGTAGTGACATTTATTGTTATCTCTGAGTAGCCAGAGAGCCTGGGACTCTCTGGCGTAAGGGATTGGAGGTAGGGTCTCAGGAACCGGATCCGGTATAGGCAATCCGGTAGACGGCGCCAGCCAGGTCATCAGAGACCAACAATGAACCATCTTTCAGTTGTGCCACGTCCACTGGGCGGCCGAGGTATTCGCCGTTTTCGCTAAGCCATCCTTCGGCAAAGGGAACGGTTTCGCCCGTAACATTGCCTTCGGCATCCACCGGAGTGAACATGACTCGTGCACCAACAGGTTCAGTTCTATTCCAGGATCCATGCTGCGCGATGAAAATTCCGCCCTGGTAACGTTCAGGGAACATATTTCCAGTGTAGAACGTCATGCCCAGATCAGCCGCATGAGCGACGGTCTCAACAACCGGAAATACTACCTCCACGGGCACTTCTTCTCCTTGGTATTCGGTTGTGCGCACGTTACCCCCGCCGTACCAGGGGTGGCCGAAATGTTGGCCCATTTCTGTCTGTCGGTTGAGTTCTCCGGGAGGTATATCGTCACCCATACCGTCAACCTGGTTGTCAGTCCACCAAAGATTTCCGGTGGTAGGATGGAAGTCCTGTCCGACCGAATTACGTACACCTCGGGTATAAACTTCCCTGCCAGTGCCATCCTGGTTGATACGGATGATCCCGCCGATACCCACTTTACTGAAGGTATCGAGATGTTCTGGCGGAGCAACGTTATAGGGTTGTCCCAGCGAGACATAAAGTTTGCCGTCGGGGCCGATGTCGCATACCCGGGCCGTATGATTGTAGCTGACAAATTCCTCTGGTATCAGCTCACCTTCGGGAATCAGTTCGAAGGCAACCACATCGCCGCTTTCATAGAAAAACTCTGCGGCGGGGTAGGCCAGAATCCGGTTCTGTTCGGCAATGTAAAGCACTCCCTGCGGTGAAAAACACGGGCCATTGGGCACAGCCTTGTCGATCGACGGGGCAAAGTTCTTCACCTCATCCGCAACCCGATCCTTGTCGCGGTCTGTCACTGCCCAGACTTCGGTTTTTCGGGTACCTACAAACGTAACAACGCCCTGCGGCCCCACCGCTATGTGTCGAGCGTCCGGGACCAGTGCATAAAGGGAGATTTCAAAACCTTCTGGCAGTGTAATTTTCTCAAGTGTTTTCCGGATAGCATCGGCACTGCTACTGTTCTGGTCAACAGTCGTGAATTCCGCCTCACCAGTCACCTGGAATTTGCCGAGCTTTTCCAGGTTGTTGGACTGGCCATAAGCGAAGGGTGTGGCGGTAAGGCCTGCCACGACAGCGAGAACTAAAGCTTTTTTATTCATTGTTTTTATTGCCCTCTTGATTCACTGATTAACAGTCAGCCAGCGATCTGGTGGCTGCAGTTTTACTTTTTGTTATCACAAAAAGAGTAAAGTTCGCGAGTACCCGGAAGTCAAGGAGCAGGTTGGTGGTAGTCAGGGTAATCCCGCCATATGAGAGCTGGTAAAATGACTGGCAGCGGGCTCAGCAACACCGACTATAAAAAGCAGCGAGCCTGCTCAACATATCCGCGTGATTGACAGCTTTGCGGAATCCGTGGCCTTCTTCCGGGTAAAGCCTGACCAGAGGTTGCTGGCCATTCGCTCGGAGCGCTTCCGCCATGCTCCGCGTCTGTTCCGGCACGACGACGGAATCCTTGCCGCCCTGAAAGAACGCCATTGGCCGCCTGATTCGACTGGCCTGAGCCAGAGGTGAGCGTTGCTGCCACTGGTGCGGTACCTGATCCAGGGCCCCAGCAGCCAGTCCAGATAACCGGATTCGAACCGATGGGTCATCTGCCGCAGGCGCTCAGGGCCGCTCACGCCGAACTGGCTCACGCCGGCGGTGAAATAGCCGGACGATACCAGTGCCATCGGTGCTGTGTAGCCTCCAGAGCTGCGCCCCTGCATGAAGAGAGACCGACGGCTGGTTTTTTCGGAACTGCCGCGGTAGTTCACTTCGGCTGCTGCGAAGCCCTGATGACATAGAAATTGATTCTGAGGATTCAGTACGGGGCAGACCATGGAGGTAGGACCACCATGGGCAATCATCACCAGGAGCGGTGCATTGCTCAGCAATGGTATTGCCGTCAGCCTGAGAGAGGGCGCGCAGGGAATGGTAAACGAGGTCTGGTCCGTTGCCGGAACCTTATTCCATCGAGGACCACCATTACAGTGCTCAAGCACCCTGAATAATGGAAATCCACTGCTCAGGTCATCATGAACTTATGCTGTGCACCAGACATCCAGGGGCATGCCTTCCCGTAACATCAGCAAGCCGGTGGTGTGCCCGGAGTCGAAACCGCCGGGCCTAGGGGCATCAGATCAGGCTAAGCTTGCCCAAGACGATGTTTTATCCTAATTCACTAATCAAATGCACGTTGCATATTCAGGCATGTCGTTGGCACCAGAACCGCCTGCAAAGGAGAACTGACCAGTGGCTGTGCCTAGAATCATGTCGAGCTCTCGTCGGGTGATTGCATTACTAACGCCCGTAGTTGCCATTGTAGCTGTGATGTACCAGCGATGGTGCCCGTGACTGAAGTCACGTAATCGCCCGAGGGCGTGCTATTGGCCGGATCCAAATCACCGGCACTAGCGACTAAGTAACAGCGCGAAAAGTGCCAGCTGCGGGGTTCTTCCAACCTGTCGACGCAACGTTACATGGCCTCGTCCCGCGACACTCCCTTCTGGCACTGAACATTAGAATCCGACTTTCACACCGGCGTAGAAAGTACGCCCCGGCGCAGGCTCGTAATAGCGTTCGAAGCTGGCATTGATACGCACGTTCTCGTAGTAGTCCTCGTCGAAGAGGTTGCGAATACCCCCATATAGATCCACGGTGGTGTCGCCACCCACGTGCCACCTTTCCCCGCCCCTCAGGTCAAACCGCCAGTGGCTGTCGACCTCTTCGGTGTTGGCGTCATCGACATAGAAATCCCCGACATAGTGAGCACCCACTTCGGCGAAACGACCGCCCAGCCCCTGCCATGCCAAAGCGCCGTTCCAGAGAGTTTGCGGCAGCCCGGGCAGATCGTTGCCGGCATAGTCATCGCCGCCACTGGTGGTGTAGCGGTCAAACTCGTAACGGGCCAGGGTCAGGCTGCTGCGGACCTCCCAGGCAGGCAGGAAGGGATAACGGACCGCCGCCTCCAGACCGTCGCGGGAGGTTCGGCCTGCGTTCCGATAGAAGGTACGCCCACCAGGGCTCTCAAATGGAATCAGTTCGTCATCGACATTGATGGAAAACAGAGCGACCTCGTATTCCAGCCCCATGTCGAATAACCCGCGGGCACCCATTTCATAGTTCCGGGCCTGTTGGGGCTCTATGTCAGGGTTGAAGCCGCCCGTGCCATCAGGGCGGGCAAACTCGGTGAAAGTTGGTGTTTCGAAGGCATCGCCGACGGTGGCGTACCATTGGTGGGCCGGTCGGTACTGATAGCTCAGACCAACGCTACCGGACCATTCGCGAAAGGTTCGCTCGCCACTATCATCGCTGCCATCCCCCAGATAATCATCGTCTATTTCCATGGCAACCCGGTCATGTCGAACCCCAGCACTGAAGGCGAGTTTTTCCGTCAGCGCCCACTCACCCTGTGCGAAGACCCCTGTGCTCCTAGCTTGCTGAAACTCATCCCCCGTCGTGCCGGTAACCATTCCGGTGACATCAACACTGCGACGTCCGCGGTCGTCTTCCTGCCAGCCCAGGTCCGTGCCCACGATCCAGTTGAATGGACGCCCTGCCAGGTCGGCCTGTCGACTGTATTCCAGACTCCCGCCGTAATAGTCCCGCTTGTAGTTGATTAGGCTGGAGCCGGGGAACGGCAGTTGTTGCTCGAAGTCGCGCCAGCTGTAGAAGACCCGGGCATCCAGGGCGCCGCCCGCAAAGGCCTGGTCGCTGTAGTGGGCACCCACCAACTGCTGGTCCACGGTCTGCCCTGAATCGATGTTCTTGGCGATGTCTCGTGCCTGGCGTGGATCTTCCTCGGCATCTTCGAGGTTCAGACCACTCGGATCTTCCGCCTTCGGAGTGTCCAGCAGGTTGAGCAGCACGGTCAGGGATCGCTGGTCATCCAACTGATAGCCCAGCTTGCCATTGAACAGGTATTTTTCCACTTCGCTCTGTTCTCGGTAGCCATCGGACTGCAGGGCAGAAGCACTGGCCGAGTAGAACCAGTCGCCCTGCTCACCGCCAGCCCGGATGCCAAGTTGCTTCAGTCCGTGACTACCACCCTGCAGATCAATCACCGGTGACTGCCGCATGCGACGGCCATCCGCCGTAGTGATGTCAATAACACCTCCGGCGGCGTTGCCATATAGGACCGAGGAAGGACCACGAATCACTTCAATCTGCTCGGCGCTGGCCAGGTCCACCGCGTCGATCTGGGCCTGCCCGTCGGGCAAAGTGTAGGGAATGCCATCGACCCGGATATGAAGGCCGCGAATACCAAATGGCGCCCGCGCCCCGAAGCCCCGGCTGGAGATGCGCTGGCCCTGGGCATAGTTTTCCCGGTTCTGCAGATACAGGCCAGGGACAAATTCCAGGGACTCGTCCAGGTGAATACGCTGCTGGCCCTGCTGGATATCCCGCCGGTTAACGACGGAAACCGCCGCCGGGGTAGTATAGATATCCCGTGACAGCCGAGGCGCAGTCACCGTGATAAACGGCAGGGTTTCCGCGGAGGTTGCGGCATCATCCTGCCCGGTTGCGTCGCCATTCCATGCCAGTGCCGCGGCCATCAATGGGCCTGCTCTACATGCTTGCCTGATCCTCATACCTGCTTCCCGCCTGATTGTTTTTTTATGGCTTTTGCTGACCCTAGCTTATGCACCGCCTCGTCATCCTTATCCGAGGCATATCCGTCAAAAGCCAAAATGATAGCAGTTCCGCTGTAACTTTTGACGCTGAACCCGGAAAAATTGATAGTGGAAAAAAACGCAGCTTAGACGGACGAACAGTGCCACCAACTACCTTGAAAAACACCGCCTTTGACCCTGACCCCGTATTAGGTCCACCCAGAGTTGGAAAAATCCGGCCGCTAAACTTTTAACAAGTGACTATGGCGAACTCGCCCTCAACCTGAATGTCCGCTTTGCGACCAGGTTGGACAACAGGAAACAATTTTCTGAGCCATACTTAAAGGCCCTTACCCTCCGAAGAGGGCCACACCATGACATTTCCTATCAGCAAAGCTCCCTGGAACAAGGGAAAGCTCGTTGGCCAGAAACTACCGCTCAAACTCGAACAAATATGGGCTATCCGTATTCGGTTGGAGATTGCTAAGAACATCCGAGAGCTGGCGATGTTCAACATGGCAATTGATTGCAAGCTCCGGTCCTGCGATTTGGTAAAGCTCTTGGTTCGAGATATTTCCAGAAACGGAGAGGTTCTGGATCGGGCGCAAGTCACTCAGCAGAAAACCAGTCAACCTGTTCAATTTGAGATAACGAAAAAGACGCGCGAATCGGTCGAAGCGTGGATCGAATTGCGCGGACTCTCAGGTATGGATTATTTGTGGCCGAGTCGGATGAGAAAGTTCGACCACATCACGACCCATCAATATGCCCGTCTCGTCAAAAAATGGATAACCAGCATTGGACTTGATCCTTCAGTCTACGCAACCCATTCGATGAGACGTAGCAAAGCTACATTGATCTACAAGAAGACCAAAAATCTGCGAGCTGTACAGTTGCTGTTGGGACACACGAACATGTCGAGCACCGTGCGATACCTTGGCGTCGAAGTCGAGGATGCTCTGGAGATAGCTGAGAGTATTGAGATCTAAATGCGTAACTTGGCTCCTTGGTCGCTGGATGTTGCAGACGCTGCCAGGTCCGGCCGATGATCACCTTCGGGTTTCGATCAGGCTCCTTCAGTCGTAAACAAAAGCGAACATCCGCGCTGCGCTCTATCCGCACCAATTTCCCTTCCGCAGAGTCGAAAAATTTATCCCCTCCGGGTGGCACCCTGTACATCGAGAGCTCCATTCCAGCTCTTAAAAACGAGTGCTTATGCCATTTTGTGATTATGCGACTGATTAAAAATTGTCCATAGTAATTAGCATAAGCAACAGTTGTTATCTGCATAATAAGTGTAGCCTCCCGGAAGCCCAACCCCGAGAGCATGGAACAGCTTCTTAAAAGCATTTGTATTAGGACGATCTCAGCGGCAGATCGCAAGCCGCAACCTTTTCAAATACACCGCATCTCTGCCAACAATGCCAAAACCACGATCAGTTGAACAATGGAGGGAAAACTAATGGATTACCAAACGGATTATCTCATTATTGGTAGTGGTGCCTCGGCAATGGCTTTTGTCGACACAATGCTTACAGAAACCGACGCTACGTTTTTGATGGTCGACCGCCGCCCCAAAGTAGGTGGCCACTGGAATGACGCCTACCCTTTCGTGCGGTTGCATCAGCCGTCGAATTTTTATGGTGTTGCTTCACGTCCATTGGGACGCCAAAAAATTGATGAGACGGGCTCCAACAAAGGCTTTTATGAGCTGGCAACGGGTATTGAGGTGCTTCATTACTACCATGCACTGATGGACGAGGTGTTTATTCCCTCCGGGCGTGTGCAGTATCTGCCCTTGTGTGAATACAGGGGTGACGGAACGATTGTCTCGCTGATGTCGGGCGAGTCACACAAGGTGAAGGTCAACAAAAAACTGGTCGACGCCACTCATCTGGACGTTGAAATCCCCATGACGCACACACCCCGCTTCGAGGTCGCTGAAGGGGTCACCTGTGTTCCCCCCAACCATATGTGTCGACTGGCACCGGAATTCGGGCATATAACCGTGCTCGGTGGCGGAAAGACCGGAATCGATAGCATCAGCTGGCTTCTGGACAATGGTTATCCCGTCGACAAAATCACCTGGGTGATACCTCGTGATTCATGGTTCTATAACCGTGGCAAGTTTCAACCCGGTGAGGAATTCCTCGGCGAGGCATTGGAGTTGATTGCCAGCGCAAATGAAATCTTTGCCGCCGCCGAAAGTGTGGAAGATGTCTGTTTGGGCATGGAGTCGGCGGGTAACTGGCTTCGCCTGGATAAGGATGTCTGGCCCACGATGTTTCATGCAGCCCTTGTCACGGAAGCAGACATCGAGAAGCTGAGCCGGATCAATAACATCATCAGGATGGGCCGCGTCGAAGCCATCGATGAGGATGGTATGCGGCTGACGCAAGGCGAAACCAGCAGTCCGCCGGACACGTTATATATCGACTGCACAGCTGGCGGTCTTAGTAAAAACTTTGGAGATTTCACACCTGTTTTCCAACAGGATCAGATCAACCTTCAGCCAATACGGGTGTGGCAACCCTGCTTTAGCAGCGCATTGATTGCGTTTATCGAAGCCAACATTGAGGACGAGACAATACGTCAGGCTATGACCAGGCCAGCCCCCCTCACAGACACTGTTAAAGACTTCCTGACCTCACAGGCGCACATGCTGATGAATATGCACCACTGGCAAGAGCACCCGAAGATCGCCCAATTCCTGCTGGACTGTCGTCTGCATGGTTTTGCCCGTAATGTCGCCAATATCAGCCCCGACGACCAGGAAAAACAGAGTCAACTGCAACGTTTTGGACAAAGTGCACAAGGTGCCGTACAAAACCTGTCTCGTCTGGCCGCGACTGCCTGAACCATAGGAAAAAGTTTTATGGACACGCACGTTCAATCGACGGGATTCGATGTTCCAGGGCCTGATATTCAAACTGTAGAAGCCAATGGCTTAACGATGAAAGTCGCCAGCATGGGCAGCGGGCCACTGGTGCTTTTGTGTCATGGTTTTCCTGAATTGGCGATTTCCTGGCGTGGTCAAATGGCCGCTCTTGCGGCGGCGGGTTATCGAGCGGTCGCACCCGATATGAGAGGTTATGGGGGAACAACGGCTCCGTCAGACCCAGTCGATTATACGGTGCTGCACCTCGCAGGAGACATGGTTGAACTTGTCCATGCACTCCGCGAAAAACAGGCCGTTATCGTGGGCCACGACTGGGGTGCCATTGTGGCATGGACCAGTGCCCTGTTAAGACCTGACATTTTTACTTCTGTTGTAGGCATGAGCGTGCCTTTCGTGCCCGTTGCTTCTACCGATGTTCTGTCTGACCTTCACCATGCCGGGATCGACGATTTCTATCTTCAATACTTCCAGACGCCCGGCGTGGCCGAGGCGGAACTGGAAAAAGATGTCGAGGCATCAATCAGACGAATGCACTTCAGCGCATCTGGCGATGGGCCAGACACCGTTACCTTTGGCATGCTTCAGCCCGGAAAGGGTATTTTGAACAACACGGTAGAGCCTGAAATACTGCCAGCCTGGCTAAGCGAGCAGGATATCGCGGAATACGCGTCAGAGTTTCGCAGAACGGGGTTCAGTGGAGGGCTTAACTGGTATCGCAACATTACACGGACGTGGGAATTGATGACGCCCTGGCGAGGCATGGTGATCCATCAACCTTCCCTGTTTATTGCCGGTGAGACTGACGATGTGCTGAAGTTTCCCAATGCTCAGGCGAATATTGATAATTTTTCTCACACATTACCTGGCATGCGTGGTTGTCACATTCTCCCCAATGCGGGGCACTGGATCCAGCGCGAGCGGTCGACAGCAGTGAATGAGCTATTGATTGAATTCTTGGGCGGCCTCAGGAATGCCGACTGAATACAAAGCTGTCAGCTGTCTAGGATATCGGGGGCTTGCCAGCTCTACACCAGCTTTTGGTTTGCCACGGAAGCTTTACTACAAAATGCTTCTGCTCCGTTGGGCTGGTGAGCAAAGCCTTAGGGCCTCGAATACAAATATCACCGGGAGGCAGCACATGACTATCGACACTCTTGCCACATGGCACGAAATTGCGGCGTCTGGAAATGTGAAGGGCTTGGATGCGTTCCTCGCTGAAGACGTGGTTTTCCATTCGCCTATTCTTCATACGCCTCAGGTCGGAAAGGAACTTGCCACAAAATACCTTGCTGCCGCATTCCAGGTCTTCTTCAATGAAAACTTCGAATACGTTAGAGAGGTCATCGGCCCAAGAGACGCAGTGCTGGAGTTTCAAGTAGAACTCGACGGTGTCTCGGTCAACGGCGTAGACATGATCAAGTGGAACGAGGATGGAAGAGTCGTAGATTTCAAGGTTATGATTCGGCCCCTAAAGGCGGTCAACTTGATCCATCAGAAAATGGCTTCAATGCTTAAAGCGCAGCAGTAGAACTATTGGCATACGGCACTACCACCGAGCAGATGTTTGCCGGCTGGGTTGTGGCTCGCCGCCTCTCATTCCAAACATTGGTAAGCCCATTTTGAGTGTCCGCTTTGCGACCAAGGCATCCTCTGAACTCAGCTAAACAAAAGCGAACATTCGAGTCAGAGCTTTCCTCCAGAGCCTCCAGTCATTCAGTAATCCTCTTCAAGCAGGCCAACAAGGTCCTGCCGAATGGATTGAGCGCTTAAATCTTCCGGCCGGATAAGCAGGCGAGGATTACCCTCACGATCAAACACATAGACTGCACCGCTGTGAGTAACGGCATAGTCACCTTCTGCGTCCGGTTCTTCATGCCCGAACGTCGTCCGGTATCGCTGGGTAAGCGTGCGGAGGTCAGAGGCGTTGCCGGTCAGCCCGATGATTTTGTCACCAAAAAAATTGACGTACTCCGCCAGGCGTTCGGGTGTGTCGCGCTGAGGATCGACACTGACGAACAACGTAAGTACTTCCTCCTGATTTTCCGTGCTCAGCCCGCTGACGGCCTGGCTGAGTTTTTGCAGAGCAGTGGGGCAAACATCAGGGCAAGAGGTAAATCCGAAAAACAGCATTCGTACCTGACCACTGTAATCATCGCCTGAAACCCGTGTTCCCTGACTGTCGATCAAATCGAATTCAAGCTTGGGCATCACGCCGCTGATTTCTGTCCCGTGCCAATCCGGCGGATCATCGCCCATGCAGCCAACAAGGAGGATTGCCAGCATCATCAATGCAATGGATGCAAAGCGCTTTGCGTGGTGTTGGAAGCAGGGTTTGATCATCAAGTGGTGTCCTTCAATTACGTGTTGGAAGGATTCTGGTGTCCCAGAACAATCGCCAAGTCTTCCGGCACCGCCATCGGTTCAAATGCGCTGACGTTGGCAAGTCCCGTATTGCCGACAGGAACCCGGATTCGTGAAACCAGCAACGCAGCGAAGGCCCGAGCCAGCTGACCGAGAACCTCGCGAGCATCGCGCGCGTGCCAGCCAAGCCGGAGCATGCGCAAATGTGTTGTCGTGTGCGCTAACGCGAACTTCTGGCTCAGAATATGAGCCCGTTCAAGATGTCTGAACGCTGTAGCGACATCGCCCTGATTGTCAGCATCAGCGGCTGCTGCCGGTTCTGTCAGATAGAACGTCTTGAGTTCACTGTTCACTGCTCAGTTCTCCTGCCTTATCGGCCAGCTAAGTTGTGGGCAAAGATTTGCCCGGGATCAACCGAGTCTTCCGAGTACCGGAAATGCGGATAACATCCATGATGCAAACCGGGTCATCTGTCCCGTCAGCACCATTACCCCCATAACAACCAGAACCAGCCCTGCCAGGATTCTCAGTGACTGACTCCAGCGGCTCATCCAGCGCACTCGCGCCCGAAAGTGCTTAATAAATAAAGCCGTTGCCAAAAATGGAATTGCCAACCCCAGCGAATAAACGGCCAGGTACAGCATGCCGGTTTCAGCATTCGCATGGGTGGAACTGAGAGCCAGGATAGCGCCCAATATCGGGCCAATACACGGTGTCCACCCGACGGCAAAGGCCAAGCCGAGAAGGAACGCTGCCGTGGGCCGTCCACCCTCAAGGGTTTGCCCAAAGCGCCAGTCGCGCTGTAACGCGGGCATGCTCCACCAGCCCAGCATAAATAGCCCCATCAGCACAATCAGAATGCCCGCCACCAGATTGGCTTCCTGCCGGTAGGCCATCAGCCACTGACCGAGCAGACTAGCGCTGGCACCAAAAGCGATGAACACTACACTGAACCCAAGGACAAAACAGATACTGAGCCACAGAGATTGCAGTCGACTCGAACGGTCTGTGACAGTGCCGCCCGTAACGACCGATAGATACCCCGGAACCAGCGGCAGAGTGCAGGGTGAGAAAAATGACACCAGGCCGCCAAAAAAAGCAGCCAGCATTCCCCATGTCGCAAGATCTGGCATTTCCGTGAGTCCTCAATTTTCTGAGTTCAGTTGACGGTGGAGGGCATCAAGCCCATCCGTGTTTTGTTCGACACCGGTCGACTATTTCTGTGCGTCTGGGAGCGACTCCTGAACAAGACGAAGTAGCGGTTTGGGACCAAACTCCGTGAGTTGGCGGCCATTCACGAAAAAAGTCGGGGTGCCCCGAACACCGATGGTTTTGACGTCCTGCATGTCCTGATCAAGGATGGCGCTTATCCGTTCGGATTGCATATCCTCACGGGCTTGGGACAGGTCCAGACCGGCTGCCTCGGCCGCTCCCCATGCCTTGGCAACCTTCGGGTCGTCGTGCCAGGCCGGCTGCACCTCCAACACAGCTTCCAGCACCGGTTCATAGACATCTTGCAGGCGAGCTGCTTCCAGAATTCTGGAGACTTCCTCGGAACCCTGATGGAACATTGTGTACCGCAAAACAAGCCGCACCTGGCCTGGATACTCAGCAAGTATCTGTTTCACGATCGGGTAGAACGCCCGGCAGGCTTCGCAGGAGGGGTCGAAAAACTCAACGATGATCACCGGTGCGTCGGCAGGCCCGAATGTGGGCGAATGGAAGCGTACCAATGCTTGTTGGTTCGCGATCGGTTCGGCAGCGGCAACAGACTTTTCGCCGGTGGTGGCCGTTTTTTGAGGCTGCTGGGGCTGTGGCTTGAATAGGACGGCGGCTGAAAAGGCTGCGATCAGCACGAGACACACGACAACAAAGATGGCACGACGATTCATGTATGAACTCTCCGACGGATAAGCAAGAGCAGAATGATGATGGCAACAAAAATGGCCAGCGATAGAAACGGAAGCGGCAGCCCACCAAATATCGTCATTCCGTCACCCGAGCAGGACGGGCCAGTGGCCGTGCAGGGCTGAATGGGTTGTGGAATGAGCCCCACATAAAGCAGTGAGTGGGCTAGAGCGAACAGGGAGCCAATGACAGACAGCGGCATAGCGTAGCGCCAAACGTTAAAATCCGAGTAGTAGCAGGCGACTGCGAGAATCACCGCCAACGGAAACATGAAGGCGCGCTGAAACCAGCACAGAACGCACGGAGCCTGCCCGAGAACTTCCCCGATGTAGATGGCTGAAAGCGAGGACCCCGCCGCCAGTAGCCAGGCTGACAGCAGCAGCCCCCATGGAATCACCCGGTTATTGGTGGTCACCGGGATGGCTCTCTGGATTCATTGGCACAAGTGCTTTGCGAAGAAGAGCAGCAGCTGTTTCCAGCGGTATCGCCTTCATCTTTGCTCGATTTATCGGCGGTTTCAGCCCCACCGGCACGCCATTCCTCCATACCCTCACGGATGACCTGCCAAGCGGAGTGCAGGAATAGCGCAGCAATGGCGAGGCCCACAATGATGTCCGGCCAGAGGGTATTGGTGAGGGCGACCAATCCTGCCGCAATGATTACACTGCTATTGGCGAACAGATCGTTCCTGGAACACATCCAGGTGGAACGCATATTGAGATCGTCCGCACGATGACGGTAGAGCAACACAAAACAAACGCCGTTTGCAAACAGGGCAAGAGCGCCGACAGCGCCCATCCACTCGGCGGCGGGCACTTCCTGTATCACCAGCTTGCGGATGGCATCGGCGACAACAACAAGCCCGAACAACAGCATAAAGCCGCCTTTGAACAAAGCCGCTCCGGCACGCGCGCGACGGCTTCGGTCCAGCACGAACAGTGTCAGTGCATAGACAGACGCGTCGCCAAACATATCCAGCGAATCGCCCAGCAACGCGGTAGAGCTTGCAATCCAGCCGGCGCTGAATTCCACCACAAACATCACTGCGTTGATGGCAAGCGCAATGTAAAGCACCCGGCTTTGGCTCGCTCGCAATTGTGCCAGTTCACCGGCCTTGTTTTCACAGCAGCTGTCCACGACGAACCCTCCTAAAACGTGCAATACATCGATACACTGGTGGTTATAGTAACTATAAGGTCAATAGCGATGAGCGAAAAAAGGAACACGGTCGGTCGGCTAGCTGATGATACGGGCGTTAAGCCCGTGACCATCCGTTATTACGAAAAAATTGGACTGTTGCCGAAAGCGACCCGCTCGGAGTCGGGCTATCGTCTCTACTCCGAAGAGGATCATTCGCGGCTGCTGTTTATTCGACGAAGCCGCGGGCTCGGATTTAGCCTTGACGATATTCGTGAACTGCTTTCACTGGCGGATCGTCAGCAGGAGTCCTGTGCGGGTGTGGACGCCAAAGTTGAACAACAACTGGTTCAAGTGCGCTCTCGACTGAAAGATCTACATGCAATGGAACACGAGTTGGAAAGACTGAGTGCGTGTTGTGACGGCGGAGTTATTATGGACTGCCGAATTATCGAGACACTCTCCGGCTCTGCTTAACCACTTTGTATGTGCCCGCCAACCAGGACTGTCTCAATTCGAGTTGGGACAGTCTATTCAGTCAGGCATCCTCCTGAATAAGAGCAACGAGGTCATGCCGAATTTCTTCTCTACTCAGATCGGGCCGCATTAAGAGGCGGGGGTTACCTTCGCGATCAAATACATAAATCGCGCTGCTGTGTGACACCGCATAATTTCCATCAGCGGCAGGTTCGTCATAACCGAAGGTTGTTCTATATCGTTTTGCCAGTTCACGAAGCTGGGGTTCTTTTCCAGTGAGTCCTACAATATTGTCGCCGAAGAAATCCACGTATTTTGCGAGACGCTCAGGCGTGTCACGTTTCGGATCGACACTCACGAACAAAGTGAGTACTTCATCCTGAAGCGCGGGGTCCAGGCCACTGGTTGCCTGATTGAGTTTTTGCAGGGCGGTCGGGCAAACATCGGGGCACGAGGTGAACCCGAAAAACAGCATTCTCACGCGGCCACTGTAATCATCGCCAGATACAGACTTGCCCTGGCTATTGATCAGGTCGAATTCCAGCTCAGGCATCAAGCCACTGATGTTTTTACCGTTCCAGTCTTCCTCGTCATTGCCAAAGCAACCAGTCAGCAATAGGGCTGCTATCAGCGTTAAGGTCGCCGATATGATGTTGGTGCGCTGTCGCCAGAAGCGAGTTCTCATGACGCTGTTTCCTCAAGTTGTTTGGATTGGTTGGTATATTTTCCGTCCTGATGCATGGCTCGCCGGA
>MDTA01106603.1_pt1 | contig 45868 bp, 40 predicted proteins | sample 811151 | NCBI WGS metagenome assembly MDTA01 (sample SAMN05326648, study PRJNA326480) | marine metagenome | isolation source: seawater | place: Indian Ocean: South | collected 2010
GGTGCTGGAAAATCGACGATTATTGATCTGTTGCCGAGACTGCGAGAACCGACTAGCGGCGAAATCTTTTTTGACGGCCAAAATATCAATCAACTGGAGATTACGAGTCTTCGCAACTCAATTGCATACCTGTCACAAACTGCATTAGTTTTAAACACCACTATCACCGATCACATTCGATACGGTAATATCAAAGCGTCGGACGAAGAGGTTCGGGAAGCAGCAGCGCTCGCCCAAGCGCATGACTTCATAGATGCACTGCCGGAAAAATATAATACTATATTAGGCCAACGGGGTATCAAACTATCGGGCGGACAACGCCAACGCCTCGATCTCGCCCGGGTGCTTCTGCAAAAAGCACCGATTCTGATTTTGGACGAGCCAACGAGCAATTTAGATGCAGAATCTGAAATGCTTTTCCGCCGTGCACTCATGACAATCCGCAAACAACTCTCAACCACTATTATCATTGTCGCCCACAGGCTTTCAACGATCTTGGATGCCGACCAAATTGTTGTACTCTTAGATGGCCAAGTTGATGCGACCGGCACTCATGATGAAGTTACTGAATCCAGTGACTGGTATCGCTCAGCATTTAATACGCAATCAATATCTAACACCAAACCTTCGACTTCTAAATTCCAAGCAAACCCATAGATTGGTTTTTGATGCAAAAAGAAAAACTTATAAACTTCGATTTTTCCGCTCTCGCCCTAGATGGCAAGAGCATATTAATTACAGGAGGGACCGGCTCTTTTGGGCGCTCTTGCACGCGTACCATCCTAGAACATTTTAAGCCCAAGCGGCTCATCATCTTTTCCCGCGATGAAACCAAACAATACAATATGGAAATCGAGTTCAAAGATGAAAATTCGGACACCTCGCCACTTCGGTTTTTTATAGGCGACGTTCGAGATATGGAACGGCTAAAACTCGCTATGGACGGCGTAGACATCGTCATCCACGCAGCTGCGCTCAAACATGTGCCCATCGCCGAATACAATCCTATGGAATGCATTCGCACCAACGTAAACGGAGCCGAAAATGTGATGATGGCAGCCCTTGCCTGCAATGTCGAAAAAGTCCTTGCGCTGTCTACGGACAAGGCAGCTAACACGGTAAACCTATATGGTGCGAGCAAGCTGGCTTCAGATAAAGTTTTTGTTGCCGGCAATAATTTATCCGGGAAGCGCCGGACACGATTTGCCGTCGTGCGATATGGTAATGTACTTGGTTCACGAGGTTCAGTATTACCATTTTTCCGCAGCCTGATCGATAAAGGCACGACGTCATTACCAATTACGGACGAACGAATGACACGTTTCTGGATCACCTTAGACCAGGGCGTCAACTTCGTTTTGTCGTCATTAGCTATGATGCAAGGTGGGGAAATTTTTGTTCCCAAAATTCCAAGCATGAAAGTGGTCGACCTGGCGAATGCACTTGCGCCAGACCTACCGATCAAAATTATCGGCATTCGACCTGGTGAGAAACTACATGAACTTCTGGTAACCGAAGACGAAGCACGCACAACCTTTGAACTAAAGGATCGCTATGTCATAGAGCCGTCGCTAGGGTTTTGGTCTCGGGATAATTACTTGGAATATGATTCTACTACCGTCGCAGAGGGATTTGAATATAAGAGCGACAGCAACGATGATTGGCTAACGTCAGAAATTCTCTCTGTATTGCTCTCGGATGGTTCTCTTTGACTACTAAACCACTATCGTTTTTACCCTACTCGCGACAGCGGATCGAAGAGGACGATATTGCCGCGGTAGTTGAGACTTTACGAAGTGATTTTCTAACCACCGGACCGAAAATTAATGAGTTCGAAGAAGCCTTTGCCGCACGGGTAAATGTCGACCATGCGGTCGTCTGCACTAATGGTACTGCCGCGCTGCATATGGCAACCGCGGTGGCAAAGCTTGGCCCAGGGGATACAGCCATCGTGCCGGCAATTACCTTTCTCGCGACAGCCAATGCTGTTCGCTACACAGGCGCAGATGTCGTATTTGCTGATGTAGACCCAGATACTGGCTTGATGACTACGGAAACGCTTGATGCGGCTTTGAGAAGTGAAAATGCTGCCCCAATCCGAGCGATTTTGCCGGTACACTTGAATGGCCAATGTTGCGACATGCCGGCCGTTGCCGAGCGTGCACAAAAGGCGGGCGTGATGATAATTGAAGATGCATGTCACGTACTCGGCGGCGCTTATACCGATGGGGAACCTGTGGGCAATTGCACCTTTGGCGATATGAGCGTGTTCTCCGCACACCCGGTCAAAGCTATAGCTATGGGAGAAGGTGGAGTCATTACCACTGCCAACCCCAAATTAGCCGCACAACTACGGTTGGTTCGCAACCACGGTATGGAACGTGACCAGGCTCAATTCATAAACCCTGAACAAGCATTTGCACCGAATGGCGAAGCTAATCCTTGGTATTACGAAATGCAGGATATCGGCTCCAATTATCGTGCGAGTGATATTCATTGCGCTTTAGGGCTAAGTCAGCTGACGAAGCTAGATACATTCGTCAGTACTCAAAACAAATTAGCTGAATACTATAAGCGACGGCTTCAGGGTCTTGCCCCAATTGTTCAACCAATAAAACGCACCGAAACCGGAATACCCGCTTGGCACGTTTCCGTTGCGTTAATTGATTTTGAAAAAGCCGGCACTGACAGAGCATCCGTTATGAATGCGCTTCGCAAAAAAGGTATCGGCAGCCAAGTGCTATATATGCCTCTCTACCGGCAGCCCTATTACGAACGCTTATACGGTATACAGCGGATGGCAGGCGCGGAGGAATATTATGCTCGCTGTCTATGTCTACCCCTCTTTACCGATATGACATCAAATGACATTGACCGTATCGTGGGCACGCTTGCATCTGTGCTGGGTATAAGTGTGGACTAATAATCATGCAGGACAATGTCGTCGCTATCATTCAAGCTCGCATGACTTCTACACGTTTACCTGGGAAGATTCTACTACCGCTGTCTGGAGCACCTTTGTTGCAGCGCATGCTGGAACGAGTTTCAAGAATTACCGGTCTTGATGCCATCTGGCTGGCAATACCCGCTGGGAAGGACCACGACCCTATCGTCGATATCTTGCCGGCCGGCGTTAAGCTATTTAGAGGCAGTGAAACCGACGTCCTTGACCGAACATTCAAAGCTGCCAAACAGGCAAATGCGACCGTGGTGATGCGTATCACGTCCGACTGCCCCATAATCGATCCAACTGTGAGTGGAGAAATACTTACAGCCTTTAAAAACTCTCCGGTAGTCTATGCTCGAACCGCCCTCACCAGCGGCTATCCGCACGGTTTTGACACAGAAGTATTCACCATGGAGGCTCTTGCATCCGCGCATGAAGAAGCAACTGCCGATGATGAACGAGAGCATGTTACCCCGTTTATTTGGCGGCAACCTAACCGCTTTCCGGCTCTTGAGATAGATCACTACCCGGACTTCCGCTATTGGCGCCTAACCGTCGATACGCCGGAAGATTACCAACTAGTAAAACAGATATTCGATATATTATTCCCACGAAATCCAAATTTCGGCTTCGAGGAATTACGCAAACTTTTCACGACCCAACCGGAACTCCTCGAAATTAATGCAAACATTGTCCAGCCAAAATTGGCTGACATTTCGGAGTCGAACTCATGAGTATTGGCGAAAAACAACTTAATGCGTGGAGCAACAAATTCGGAAGAGACTATGTCTCACGGAACCAAGCAACAGCGAATGCTATCGAGCAGCGTAAAAATGCATTTAAGAGCATTTTCGACCACATCGCCGACACAGAGGCTCCGGCTTCCATACTGGAGGCTGGCTCAAATATAGGCATCAATATTCATGCACTCGCAGAGATTACAAATGCTACCCTTCATGCGGTAGAACCCAACCGGGAAGCCTTAGATAAACTAATTTCATCTAACGTCATACCAGCCAAACATGCTCTTCAAGGTAGCCTGCAATTTTTGCCGTTTGACGATAGTTAAATTGAACTCGTCTTTACCTCTGGCGTCCTTATTCATATTCCCGACGAGGCGTTGGACCAAGCTATTAGCGAAATTCTTCGGGTCAGCAGCCGTTATATTCTAACGCTCGAATATTTTTCACCAAAACCACAGTCCATTCCGTATCACGGCCACAACGACTTTTTGTTTAAGCGCGACTACGGCGGGTTGTTTCTCGATGCCTGTCCGGAATTAGAATATGTTGCGGACGGATTTTTCTGGAAGCGAGTTACAGGCCTCGATGACCTAAACTGGTGGCTTTTCCGAAAGCCTTCGGTAGTTTGCGAAAGCTGACTATGCCGATACCGGCGACAGAAGTTAATTTATTAATCGTACTGCGGTTATCAGCACACCAGCCAAAAGGTTGCCCTAAATGTTTCAAAAATTTGACTTAGTCGGCCGGATTACCGGCTGCGGCCACCTAACATATGTGGCGGCGGAAATATCGGGTGACCATAACTGCGATATTAGTCGTGCCTTCTCCATTATAGTGGCAGAAGATAATACCGGTGCCGATAACATAAAGATGCAGTCCTACAGGGCCAATACTATTACAATTGATCATTGGGATATGGTTTCGGATATCTAAGATGACCGGTCTTTGCATTGCAGCTGGTAGATTTGATACGACTGCCGCTATTAAGCGTATGGCAGGCCGGCTCTTTGCCTCCAATCAATCTTTGGGTAAAGAAAACCCTACACCGTCGCTCGCTATCGCGAACTCATGGCATGCCGGCATGACGCACATGCGCGCACCGGTCACGTTCGATGATGGTCTAGTTTGCGCAGTTTCAGGTGAAATATTTGATGACTACGGCCTTTTTAAGGAGCCAGAACAATTAATCGCGGACCTCTATAAAACCGGCCATTTACACAAAACCGCTTGGCTAAATGGTAGCTTTAGAATCGGCCTACTCGACCCTAAGCAAAATCGAGTTATCCTAATCACCGACCGGCTTGGCTCAAAATCAATATTTGTATGGCATAATGATAAGGCTTTAATCGCAAGTTCACGACTCGATGCGGTGATACGCGAGGATATAGTCAGGAAACGATTGAGCCGACAAGGACTGACAGAGTTACTAATCTATCAACGAACAGTAGCCAGCCAAACACAGTATAGCGATATCGAGTCTATGACCGCTGCACAGATTTGGGTTTGGGAGAACGGGACCCTCACCAAAAAAACCGCTCGGAAACTGGCCTGGGTAAAACCAGATTTCTCGAAAACGGATGCAGCAGAGGGATTGGCTTCCGCCCTGACGCGTGCTACCGAGCGAAGATTATCAGACCCCGTACGTCATGGTTTGTTGATGTCAGGGGGACTAGATTCCCGAGCAGTATTAGCCGCCGCTCACCGATCCGGAAAGCCGCTTTCCTGCGCCACGGTTAGTGCTTGGGAAAACATGGAAGTTGCTCTAGCCCGCCGGAGCGCAGAGGTGACGGGAGCAGATTTCAAGCTGCATAATTGCACACCCGAAGGACTTGCGGCAGCAATTAAACCCTCTACCGAAGCAAGCGATGGCTTGTTTTCTGCACCGGTCAATCTTTATTCCTCACTGCCCGACATTGCGCACGACCACGACGTCATGCTCAGTGGTCATGGTTTGGATTATACTCTCCGCGGATACTACCTTCCCTGCCGCACTCTAAAACTCGCCGGTTCGACGACGCGGTTGCCGCGGCTCCGGCAAATTCAAAATTGGAACCCGGAAACAATTGCCAATAGCCTGCGCGTTGGGATTTCTCCTGCTATCGCCAAACAAATTTTAAGGCCTGACTTCGCCGCCGAAATAGACACCCGTCGCATAGCAGCGATGGAAGCCGCATTGGCAGATATAGAAATTGAGGATGATTATAACGGTTGGGATGCTTTCATCCTGCATTCGCTTGGACGCCATTATGCTTACTCGGATTTTGTTGCGATCGAGGAGGTTATTCACCACCGCTCAATTACATTCGACCCGGTAGTCTTTGATCTATACCTCTCTATGCCGCCAGCCTGGCGAGCCGAAGGTAAAGTCGCGCATGATGCTATGAACCAGATCAGCCCGGACCTTATGCGCTTGGCAGATGCAAACACCGGGCTTTCAGCTCGTTATGGATTTTCTAAACAGATATTTTTAATCCTCATGCGTGCAATCCTAAGGCGAACGGGCTTAATAAAACGCCCGGTCTTACCGAACCCTTCCTTCACGCACGGGTCGTGGATGGACGCCGCAAACCTGTTCCGCCACAACGAGACGTGGCGTACTCTCGCTCTATCCCTTCCAGATGATCCTGTACTCAATGCAATGGGCCTATTCCAACAAGATGGACTGCGGGTCGCGGTATCCGGCCATATGAGTGGCAAGGCAAATCATAAAAAGCTTTTGATGCAATTACTCACTCTTTCGAGCTGGTTTTCCGAACACCCTTTCGAGGAGGTAGGGGCATGAGCGATCAACGAGAGTTTTCTGTAACCGGCTATAAAAGCTTAATCAAAGGACTTATCACTCATGGTTACGAAATCAGTAGCTTCCGAAAAGTGGACACGGCAAGCAAGCACCTTATTGTGCGCCATGATGTGGATATGTGCCTCGATGCGGCGGTAGAGATAGCGGTTCTTGAAAACCAACTGGGAGTATCCGCCCATTATTTTGTGCTGCTCCGAACCGAAATGTATAATTTGTTTTCCAAAAATGGGCTGGCCGCTGTTGAGACTCTTCTTTCCCTTGGCCATAGGGTTGGCCTCCATTTCGACGCTTCGCTTTATTCAGAAAGCGAACTCGAAGAAGCCGCTGAATGGGAATCGGGCTGTCTGCAATGCGTGACAGGATGTGAGGTAGATATGATCAGCTTCCACCGGCCCACAAAATCATTGTTAGGCCGTGCAGCTCTTTTGGCCGGCAGACGCCATGCTTATCAACCTAAATATTTTACCGACATGGCTTATTGTTCAGACTCCCGTGGTCGCTGGGACCACGGCTATCCGTTAGATTTAGAGGCAGTGAAAAAAGGCCAGGCGTTACAATTATTGACGCATCCCATTTGGTGGACGACCAAAGGTGCCGAAAATACAGTTTCTAGACTTGACCGGTTTGCAGCGGGACGGCATCAAGGCCTACGGAGAGAACTGGCCTATAATTGTGAACCTTACCGCGAAGCCTACAAAGAATTTACTGATACTTATGATCCACAATGACGTTCAAATAAGAACTGAAAAGGTAACTTGATGACGGACCCGAAATACATTCTCGGCATCCATGACGGTCATAATTGCGGCGCGAGCTTATCACTCAACGGCAAGATCATCGCGTCCCTATCCGAGGAACGGTTAAGCCGGCGTAAAAACGAGGTTGGCTACCCAAAAATGTCGATTGAAGAGGTGCTGCGCATCGGGGGTGTGACTGCGGCGGATTTGTCGGAAGTAGCTTATGCTTCATTGTTTATGCACCAGCAGGCCTATTTAACGGAATTAGAAGGCTGGTATTGCGTTGGTCTGGAAGAACAACGCGCAGACTTTGCCAAGCCACAAGGCTACCAAAAAGTCATCTTCAAACAACGCACGGCGGATCGTATTAAAACCGCCTCAGATCATCTAGGTATTGCCAGCGATAAGGTCACTTTTGTCGAACATCACTTGGCACACCTGACGGCTGCCTACTTCACCGCACCAAACATCGCACCAAACCAAAAAGCGCTTGGGCTAACGTGCGACGGTGCCGGGGACGGATTGGCTGGGTCGGTTTCAGTTTGCCAAGGTAACGGCATAAAAAGAATAGCCTCTATCGACCGACATGCGTCTCTAGGAAAGATTTACTCGCGCATCACTATGATGATGGGCATGACGCCCTGGGAACACGAATATAAACTAATGGGTATGGCTCCCTATGCAGAGTTAGAAAAAGCAGACACGGCCGCTGACATTTTTCGTGGGATGCTTAAACTGTCTGATGATGGAATATCTTTCGAGCAAGTTGGCGAACTTTCGATGAATTACTGTTACCGTACGCTCCGCGATGCGTTCGAACGTGTTCGCTTCGATACTATTGCTGGCGCCACCCAACTTTTTACTGAGGAAATGCTGGTCAATTGGGTGAAGGCATGTGTCAAAAAAACTGGCATAACAGATATTGTGGCCGGCGGCGGCGTGTTTATGAATGTAAAAGCGAACATGCTGATCGCAGAACTACCCGAAGTGACAAGTTTTTATGTTATGCCAAGCGCGGCAGATGAATCGCTTTCAATCGGCGCCTGCCTCCATCGCTATTATGAAGGCAATTCAACGGTCGATCACACCGAAAGCATATTCGACAATCTCTATCTCGGCGGCGACTTCACAAAAAAACAAGAAGAAATAGCTATTCAAAATAAATGTGGCGGCGACATTGAGGTCAAAGAATTAGAAAACGTCGATGAATCGGTAGCAACCTTGCTGGCGAACGGTGAAATCGTTGCACGCTCCCGAGGCCGCATGGAATGGGGCGCACGGGCGCTCGGTAACCGTTCAATTTTAGTAAGTGGCCATGACTATCGCGTTGTCGATGAATTAAACCAAGCCATCAAGCAGCGGGATTTTTGGATGCCGTTTGCCCCTTCAATTCTTGCTGAAAGCACCGAGCGCTACTTTAGCGACCCCAAAAACATCAATCCTCAATTTATGACCCACACCTTTGAAACAGGTATCGAAGGCCGCGCTCATCTGGCCGCCGGCACTCACCCACGCGACCATACTATTCGCGCCCAGGTGGTTAAGAAAAACGCCAACCCCGATTACCACCGCCTATTAAGCTCGTTCGAGCAAAAAACCGGCCGTGGGGGCTTAGTAAACACATCGTTCAATCTTCACGGTGAGCCTATCGTATACTCGCCAGAAGATGCCATTCGAGTACTGCAGAAATCAGGTTTAAAGCATTTGGCGTTAGGGCATTTTTTGTTAAGCAAAAATGTTTGACAAAGACCCAGAAACTAACTTTCGAACGGTCAGCCCGAGTGATATTTTAACCTATCAGGACGAGTTCCTCGCGATCGCCAACGATATTCCGGGCGAATATTGGACTTTGCAGAATTTCCTTATCGATTTGCCTGCAAAATGGGATCTGTCCTTCGCACTTTGGCAAAACGACTTACCGATAGGCTATGCGATTTTATCAAAGAAGTCAGAAGATCAGGTGCATCTGCATCATTTTATGATCGATCGCGATCATCGTGCCAATGGTTGGGGTACTAGAATGATTACAGAAATGTCCGACCGAGCCGAAGCAGCGGGCGCAACCCTTTTAACCTTGAAGGTCGAAAAATCAAATGCAAGCGCATTACGATTTTATAGCCGTAATGGTTTTTCTTTTAAGGCAGAAGAGCGGAGTTTTATTATTCTGAGCACATCGTTTGACAGTACAACATGACAAGCGCCACTATTCATCTACCGAACGACTTTACCTTAACGAGAGAATTTCAAAACTCTGCTGCGCGATTAAATTTTCTTGAAACTATAAGTGCACCGTCCTCAGACCAATACCTGCCAGCAAAAAACTAATGTTCACCGGCTGAGTTTCTTAAGCAATAGATTTCTTAAAACTCGATTTCCAACCTCTGTCTTAAAGTGGCCAGAATCGAAATACAGGCGTTTATCTGCGGTGAAAAAAGGATCTAGGTCGGACCGCATAATTGAAATGTTGTGCTTTTGAGCAATCTTTACTACACGATCTGCCCACCGACGGTATTTCTCTCCATGCCTCAAATGCGAACGGTAAGTGGGGGAGATAAAAAGGTGAAATTTAACGCCGCGAGACAAGCCAAAATCAAGCATTTTATCGAATATATCGTAGGCCATTTCAAAAGGCGGCTGCAGATGAACGGCCGGTTTGTCCGGTAAAACACCCTTGGAATCATAACCAATATAATGGCCCAAAACCGTATGGTCGGCAGAATGTCCAAGCGCATTTCTTACGACCGTCTCGACTGCATCACGCAGGGCTTTTAGACTAACCGTCATCTCTGCAAATGTTCTAGCAACACAGAAAATCGAACAATCATCAATAAAAGCAATTTTTCTTACCCCGTCAGGTCGTAAGCGGGTAAACGAGAAGTAATCTATGCCCCAAACAACGGCATTGGAGCCTGCCTGTCGGACCGCATGGCGAAGAGCCGCGCTAATTTCATCAATGTAGGAACCCGTAATAGCAAAATTGTATGCGCGCTCGCGCGTCAGCACAGCGAGTGTTTTAGGATCCAAACCGACGGAAGCACGGGAAGTCCCCAGAATAACTGTTTTGGGGCGTTGTCGTGAAACAGCAACCGGCTTGATGACGCGTTCAAATGAGGCCACCTTGTATTTGCTGCGCGTGTATTTAGTGGGCTCTATTTCATATAAATCATACGGATTAGCAAAGAAAACAAACCCTCCCACTGCAGCAAACACTACTATGAAAAACAATGTCACTACTTTTAGATAGTTTAATTCGTTCATTTTAGATACTCTAGAATCGGAAATATACGAAAGACGCGGCCTCAAATAATCCAAATATCCCGAAACATCCGGCGACAGAAGTAAGAAGGGCAACACGCAAAGTAAAGGTAGTCTCTCTTTTTTCGAAGAATATCTGGGTTGTATTGGGCGTAAAAAAAGCAATGGCCGCGGCAAAAGTAATCACCACAAACGCCGGCATTCGGATTAGTTCGGATGATTCAAAACGAATCGCAGAAGAATCACCCATTATATCAATAAGGTATGGCGCCAAGCTGACTGGAAACACAATACCCCCGAAACCGGCCATTCCGGCAAAAACTCTACCAGCGGCATCTACTTCCGGTGTGCGGAACAGCACCCAAGTCACTACCAAAGCTAGCATCGTAAGTATCCATCCAACCGGAGTAGGAATAGGAAGCCTTAAACGACGAACAGCATGATTCGCAGCTATAAGAAGACCGTGTGCGCCGCCCCATAGAACGAAGTTCCATGATGCGCCATGCCACAACCCCCCCAGAAGCATTGTGACAAATACATTACGCCAACGACCGAGAACCGAGCCACGATTTCCTCCCAGTGGGATATAGAGATAGTCACGAAGAAATCGTGACAATGTCATATGCCATCGGCGCCAAAATTCAATGATCGACGCTGCTTTATAGGGAGAATAAAAATTGATTGGCAGGCTGATGCCAAAAATAAGCGCTAATCCAATTGCCATATCCGAGTAGGCGGAAAAATCAAAATATATTTGAAATGTGTATGCGAGAGAACCACCCCATGCCTCAAAGAAGCTAGGTGACTGGCCTTTCTCAACAGCGCTATAAAATATATTGGCAATCGGAGCGAGGTTATCCGCGATGACAGTCTTTTTGAAGAGCCCAATGAAAAAAATCGATGCACCCGTCGCCATTTTTCTAAGGTCAATTATACCAAGCCGGCCCAGGTCTTTTTCTACTTCTTGATAGCGAACAATCGGGCCGGCTATCAACTGTGGGAAAAACGATACAAATAAAGCAAGCCTTTCCGGCGGCAAGCACGGGCGTCTATCTTTCCAACTATCCACCAGCAGAGCAATAAGTTGAAAAGTATAAAATGAAATGGCTAGGGGGAGCCTGTCCTGCAAAAGCGCGATGTCTTCTGCCAAAAAATAATTTAGATTGACCAGAAAGAAATCCGCATACTTAAAAACGCCAATGAATGACAGGTTAAACACGATCCCGAAGATTAATAGATACCGCCGCCTATCCTCGGACTCGGTCGAAGATAATTTATGCAGGATCGCGTAATTACAAAATAAGCTCGTCAAAAGAAGCGCAAGACTTAGGAAATCTCCAATCAGAACGAAAACCAAAGAAGCCGCGATAATTGTATAAAATAAAAACTTTTGGGGAATATTCCTGATTGACAGAAATACGAATAGAAAAATTACTATCGGTAAAAATAAAAAAGTAAACGCATGCGAATTGAATAACATCCGAGTACCAGCTCTTAAGAAATTAGCCCACGCGTTTCATCAGGCCCAATGTTCAGTATAGCGTCAATAACGGAGAGACCTCCTAAAAATTCGCCATGACGCTGATCATAAGTGGCAAACGAGGTATCCAAGAACTGTATTTCGATATTTGCCTGTGCGAAAGCTTCGACATCTAGATGTCGCATTGTCCCAGCCCCGCGACCGGTCAGGTAAATTGTTGCACCCTCTTCCTTAAGAATTGGCAAAATGCTTTCTGCGCCAGTAATGTCATGCGCCATCTCAGATGCGAACAAAAAATGAATGTTAGTTATGCCTATGAAGGCGGCTAGACGCATTATAATAGCGCCATTGAATGCACCAATCGAAGGATGGTTTTCAGCAAATTCCTCCTCAATAATAGTGCAGACTGAGTCAAGCCAAGGGCTCTTGGAATACCAATTTCGCAAACTCCCAAGATGCTTTTTCGTCCAAGGCCCAGCCAGGGTTGGCGTTTGACAAATTGCTCCAGGCGTCCCCAACTGAGGCGTCGGAATAGTCAGCCATTGTGGACCATTAGGTGATTTAACCTGGCAGCGCTTAACGTAACTTTTGCCCATGGGCATCTGTACGTTGTCATAAAAAATGAATGTCTGCGACTGGCATAATTTCCGAAAATATCCGAGCCAAGGAATATAGTTAGGTTGATGAATGCCAATAATCATAAAATTAAATTCTCGCCTTGCCGTTTCACAATACAAAAATGCCACAATCCAAAGAATATTTCTGACAAACGGTGCCAGCAGCGGCAACCTTATGAGTCGCGAACTAGCGGCCTTATCGAAGAAAGGAATGGACTCATGAGCACCGCCCGGTTTTCGCAAATTATTGTGACTAATCGTGCCAAACAATGATTCCGTTGCAACTAATTTTAACTCTAAGATCTAAAATTGTTGTCCAAAGATTCTCTGTGAAGTTTATTAAAATTTGTAGCTTGCTGAAATACCGATTCAGTTGGAGCCATCATAAAAAATAATGATCCAAAACACGGATAAGACCAACCTATCTTCCCATCCCCCGATGGTCTACCGGTCATGCGGATAATGTTTTGACATCTCTCTAACTAGGACGCGGATTAAATATAAGATGAATAACGCGAAACTCCGAGTTTTATGCCTCGACATTGAAGGTGGATATGGTGGCTCCTCTCGAAGCCTGTATGAGAGTATCGCGCACATCGATAAAAGCCGAGTGGATATCAGAGTTTGGTGTAAACGGGCCGGGCCAATTCAATCAAAATATGCCGCGATAAACGTGCCGGTGTCGGTTAAAAATAAAATGCCGAAGATATCGGCATTACCAAGACTAAGCAGAAATCTCTTTGTCTTTTCACGGTTCGCTGCAAATTGGTGCTTCACAGCGGCCTTTCGAAAGCAGCTTGTGAGGGCGGCTCAATCTGCCGACATTGTGCACTTTAATCACGAATCTCTTTTTCTATTGGCGCAATGGTTAAAACCGAGAACAAGCGCCAAACTATCCATGCACATTCGCACCAACCTATATGGCACCCCTTTTTGCCGTTGGCAAAATCGTACGATTGCAAACACTATTGAGCGATTAATTTTTATTACTGAGAATGAGCAAGAAACTTTTAACCGCCTCGCACCCGCAAATGAGAAGAAGTCTGTCATCTATAATATCGCCGTTCCTGAGAAAGCCGACCCGCACACAAGAATTCCAAATGATAACCAGTTTAAAATAGCCTGCCTTTCAAACTTTGCTTGGGTACGTGGCGTAGACCGTACAGCAGAAATCGCCTTAGCACTGCGTACTTATGGTCGACGAGATATTCAGTTTATTATGGCAGGCGACATGACACTTCCCCGTTCGCTCCCAGGAGAGCTGGGTAAAATTGCCCGAACGGGCGGTTCATTCCAGGATTACGTAGAGCAGGTTGGCGTTTCCGATATGTTTCTATTCCTTGGCCACGTACCTGATCCAGAAAGAGTTTTAGCATCCTGCAACGCCTTAATAAAACCGACACGCGAAGCAAATCCTTGGGGGCGCGACATATTGGAGACTTTCGCGGCGGGCAAACCAGTTATTTCGGTTGGCACCTACGATACTTTTGTCAAAGACCGCGTGACTGGGGTGTTGCTTGAGAAATTTGACGCCGCCAAAATGGCACGCAGGATCGCTGATCTTGCCGACAACCCCGAAGTCGCAAAGAGGCTTGGCCAAGCCGGTCTAAAGCAGGTTATGCACCTTTGCGACGGTGCCTCACGTGCCCAAGACTTACTGGACATATGGGAGGAGATCGCAAACCAATGACCAATAAAATTATCTTCGTTTTACCCTCATTCGCTGGCGGTGGTGCCGAGCGGGTGATGATTTCGCTCGCGAATGCCCTCAACCGAAGCCGCTTTGCACCATCCATAATCGTTCTAGACAGCGACGGGCCACTTCGAGCGTCTGTGGCTAGCGATATTACTATTGTTGACCTACGGCAAAAGCGCCTGCGCCACGCGATTAAGCCGCTAATTGCCGCCGTTCGCGAATTTAATCCTTATGCGGTTGTGCCAACAATGGGCTACCTCAATCTCGGTATTCTCATGAACCGAAAAAAAATCAACCCCAACACAAAAATAATCGTCCGCGAAGCGAATGAAGTGAATGCCACTATTAAGGCGATTAAAGTGCCGTTATTAGGAAAATTCCTCTATCGCTACCACTATCCCCGTGCCGACCGGGTCATCACACCAACTATGAGAATTGCGTCAGACTTCAGTGACCGTTGGCGAGTACCACCTGAAAAACTATCCGTAATGCGCAACCCGGTAGATGTGGATTGGCTACGAGATATGGCCAGTAAAATACACCGGGAACCAGGCGATGGCCTAAGGTTCGTTGCCTCCGGTCGGTTAGTCGAACAAAAAGGCTTCGACCGCTTGATAGAATGGCTCGCCAAGTTGCCACCTAACACTCATGTAACCATCTGTGGCGAAGGACCGCTTATTGGTGCGTTACAGGATTTAGCACAAAAACTAGCAGTCTCCGAGAAAATTCGCTTCGCTGGTTTCGTGAACAATCCCTGGGTCACCTATGCAGGCGCCGATGCTTTTCTACTCACCTCGCGATGGGAAGGAATGTCCAACGCGTCGCTAGAAGCTCTTGCCGTGGGCACACCGGTTATAGGCGTGCCGCAAGCAGGCGGCCTGGGCGAAGTTGCCAAACAAACAGCCTCCGGGGCAGTAACGCTGGCCAACCCTGGCCCAGAATTCATAAGTTCCATGGCCCGTACAAAACAAAAATCGTTAGACAAACTAAAACCTAGCTTGCTACCCAGCATCTATTCCCTAAACTGCGTTATCCAAGAATTTGAGGAAATTCTAGAAAATTAAACGCCATAAGTCGAAGGAGACGCGCGCCCCAGCACCGTCCGGGGCGTTTTGCTTTGCGGCGCTTTAGTTCATAATCCAAGCTCTCGAATCAATGGCTCATAAAGCCTATAGAAATTTAACGGAGGAAACCTCTATGGAACGCGCAACCACCAAACTTCGTCAACTGCTAAAAGAAAAAGACTTCCTCTATATGCCATCGGCCTACTACCCACTTTGTGCGCTGGTAGCACAACAAATTGGTATCGAAAGTGCCTATGTTGGTGGCTATGTAACAGGAGGATCCAAAGCAGTATCAGAGCCACTCCTTTCCATGGATGAACAGGTGAGCGTGGCGGGAGAAATTGCGCAACGATGCTCAATTCCTATCATCGCCGATGCCGGCGCTGGATTTGGCGAGCCTCTCCATTGCATGCGTACGGTGCGTGAATTTATTAATGCGGGTGTTGCAGGCGTTCATATAGAGGACCAGCTATATCCAAAACGCGCCCATTATCATAAGTACGTAGCCCATGCGATACCGATCGAAGAATTTGCTTATAAAATTCGTTACGCCTGCCGCGAACGAGATGAGACCGATCCGGATTTTGTCGTAATTGTCCGCTCCGACACCTGCCGTTTTGAGGGACTCGATGAAGCCGTAAAGCGTGTGAATATGGGTGCCGAAGAAGGAGCCGACATGGGTCTTCTTTTCCCAACAAACCATGAGGAAGCCGCACAGGCACCGAAAGAATGCACGGTACCCTTGGTATATGTGCAAAGTCGCGGCAATCGAGATGGCCGGCCTCTATACTCCAATAACGAGTTACAAGATATGGGTTATAAGGCCTGCATCGATGCACAACTGTGGCTCATGGTGAGTTTCCATAATGCCAAGAAAGCGTTAGAGGAAATTCATGCCACGGGTAGCTACACAGGTATGACAAACGAAGAAAATATTACTGTCCGACAAGGCATAGAAGACGCTATCGGTCTGGAAGATTATTACGCTATTGAAGAAGAGACCGTAGAAGAGAAAAAGTGGGGAAAACGGTGACTATTCTGTTGGTCTAATAAGGTGATTGCAGGTGGTAGCTCCTAAAACCACTGACCTATCAGACTTACGTCCTTACTGGCGCACTGGTGCAGTGACACTGGCGGCTATCCTAGCAGTATCTATGCAATCTCTAGATAGTCACACTGCCAGCGTTGCCTTACCAACCATTCGTGGTGCTATGAGCGCCAGTACCGATGAAATTGCGTGGGTGCTTACCGCTTATCTCGTCTGTATTGCCATCAGTACGCCGCCAATTGCCTGGCTAAGCCGCCGTTTCGGACGCAAGAAGGTATTTCTAACTTTAATTGTTGGGTTCAGCCTAAGTTCAATTTGCGTCGGCTATTCCTCCACTCTTAGCGAAATGGTTTTCTTTAGGGTTCTGGAAGGGCTATTCGCCGGCGGCCTTGCTCCGCTTTGTCAGCAAGTTCTGCTGGATACTTATCCTAAAAAACTGCACGGATTTGCGATGGGCTGCTTCAGCATAGGCATTCTGTTTGGCGTTATTGTGGGACCCACCCTAGGCGGCTTTATCGTTGAGTATCACGATTGGCGCTGGGTGTTTCTGATGAATGTACCAATTGCGATTACCACTTTTATACTCATTTGGGCATTCGTGCCAGAAACAGAAAAACAACGGGATAGACCATTCGACTTTGTGGGGTTTTTCGCGCTAACAGTAGCCATCGCCAGCGCCCAGTTAATGTTAGACCGAGGCGAGCGGCTAGATTGGTTGGCCTCCACAGAAATAGTTCTTGAGGTCGGCCTCGCCGCCGCAGCTTTATGGATATTTCTCTTCCATATCATGATGACCAAGAACCCTTTCGTACAGCCGTCGCTTTTCAACAACCGAAATTATGCTGTTGGTTTATTTCTCACTTTCGGTTTTGGGATTATGATTTACGGTCACGTGGGTTTTGTCCCTACCATGCTACAGAAACATATGGACATACCAGCGCTCACAACCGGCCTGCTAATGGTACCCCGCGGTGTGGCGTCCATGGTTGGCTCTATTCTCGCGGGCATTATGCTGGCTTGGGTACAACCACGGAACGTCCTTATCGTCGGTTGTCTTCTATTATCCTATTTCACCTGGCGTATGACATTCTTCACGCCCGATACCTCTGAAGCTCAAATCATGAATATTATTGCCTGGCAGGGATTTACCATGGGAATAGTGAGTGTCTGTGTTGCCACCGCCACCTTCACCACACTGACCCCCGACCAACGTGCCGAGGGAACTAGTTTTTTTAATCTCATCCGGAAATTTGGTAGCAGTGTCGGCGTATCATTCCTGGTAAGTCAGCTAGTGCGTAATGCTCAGACCAATCGTACCAGCATCTCCGAAAATATAACGCCTTATAACAAAAGCTTCGAATTGTCGCCAAAGCCAGAAAACTGGAATTTCTCCGACCCCAACGGAGTCGCAGCAATAGAAAAAGAAGTGCTGCGCCAGGCTGAATTCCTCGCCTATTTGCAAGATTTTTGGTGGCTGACAATCGTCACTTTAGCCATGATCCCTTTAGCTCTATTGTTACGGACAACCGGCCAGATCACCGCAAAATAGCCGGTGCGCGAGTGCAGAGATTAAATTTTGACCTCCGACGTCGAACCCACAGCTTCAATGCCTCGGCATTTGGTCCCGATCAGCTTCGGGGTCTGCCTCGCCGCAGGCATGCAATCCATGGATACGTTCCTCGCAGGTATTGCACTGCCGAACATGATGGGGACTTTCTCTACCACGCTGGACGAAATTTCGTGGATTCTGACCGCTTATCTAGTTGCGGTTGCAGTGTTTACACCCCTCACAGCATGGTTAGGACGACGCTATGGGCGCAAGCGCGTCTTACTCACTGGTATTCTCGGGTTCGTCATTGCATCTACCTTCGCAGGCACATCAGAAACTTTGTTCGAAATTGTAACGGCTCGGTTTATTCAAGGCGTCTTTGGTGCAACACTTATTCCCGTGGCCCAACAAATTTTGCTCGATCTATGGCCAAAGGAACGCCACAATATCGCGCTTGGCTGGTTTAGTGTCGGCATGATGGTTGGGCTTATTATTGGCCCCATCCTTGGAGGCTTTTTAACAGACTACTATAGCTGGCGTTGGAATTTTTTCGTAAATATCCCCGGCGGGCTCACCGCATTTACCCTTATCTTTTTATTCGTACGCGAAAACAAGCCGGACCCCAGCCGCCACTTCGACCTTACCGGCTTCATGCTTCTCGGCACGGCGTTAATATGCATGCAATGGGTACTTGATCGCGGAGAACAGCTTGCCTGGTTCGAGTCTGATAAGATCATTGTATTGACCTCGATTTCGCTGTGCTCCCTATACCTTTTTATCGTCCACATCGTCACCGCTCGACGACCATTTGTCGACCCTGCATTGTTCCAGAATCGCACCTTCACAATCTGCGCCTGCTATCTCATTTTGCTCGGTATTATGATGTTTGGCTTTATCGCATTATTTCCTGCCCTTCTTCAAAACTATCTTGGCTATCCTGTCATGACGTCAGGATTAATACTTACGCCGCGCGGACTAGCGACGATGGTCGCAGCTGTCTTTGTCGGCCATGTCTTGGCGCGGGTCGGACCAAAACCTCTAATTTTTGCCGGATCAGTGATGATGGGCACATCATTTTTCTTTCTCGCACGTATTACGCCAGAAGTAGACGCTTTCAGCCTACTATTCTGGATTGGTATTCAAGGCGTCAGTTTTGGGTTCTTTTCGACAACATTGACTGCAGCCGCATATGCGGGCCTACCCAATGAACTAAGGCCTGACGCCACAGCCTTCCTGGCCCTATCACGCCGCATTGGTGCTAGCATCGGTGTCTCGGTCTTGGTCGCTCAATTATTGAGATTTCAACAAGCTAACCGTGCCACACTTAGCGAAAACATATCACCCTACAACGAACGATTACGCCATCTCGTCTTGCCAGACGGACTGCGCCTCAGCGACCAAGACGGCTTACACGCATTCGGACGGATGGTTAACGAAAATGCCGAATTCATCGCCTACTTAGATTGTTTCAATTTCCTTGTCTGGGTTTGTATTGTAGCCGCTTTCGGCGTTTTTCTAATGAAGAGCCCCGAACGAACTTCACGCTAACTCAACGAAAATCACAGTCAGAGTTGATTGTCCTTTCTGAGCGGAGGGGCGATAAATTTACCTTACCGACAAATAAAGGGGAAATATGAATGCCTTTAGCCCCTTAAACTCAACCCTGTACTTTGCGCGGGGACAACTATTAGTACAGACTAACAATCAGTGGCATTCCGACTACTGCCAGTTCCATCGTAAAACAACCGACTAAAACGTCCTGACCGTGCTGAATTAGATAAGGCTGTTATCTAAAAATAGGTAACCGCCTTCTCTCTAACCATCAAACAAGCTACAGATGTCGTTTAATCGAAGTGGTTTTCGGCATCGAGAAGATAGAATCTTTGGCTGAGCTACGCCCTTTATTAAAAGCATGAGTAAACGCCCATGACCATTCTACTATCGAACGATGAGATAGCCTGCCTCCTAAATATGAAAGACGTCCTCGAAGCATTGGAAACAGCTTATCTAGAAGCCGCAGCAGGGCGCGCCATTCTAGGTACACGGGCGGAAATAATTACAGAAACCACCCATCCAGAATCAGTTTACCAGTTAAAAATGATGAGCTCGTCAATCTCAAGCCTGGGCGTTGGTGCTGTTCGGATAAATTCGGATATCCTCTCGTTTCCGACGGTCGGCGGAAAAAAACGACGGAAGAAGGTGCCGTTAGCACCCGGAGATAGGTGGACAGGTCTGGTACTATTATTCAGTACTCGTACCGGCGAACCATTAATGATTTTCCCCGATGGCGTGATGCAACGCATGCGGGTCGCGGGCGCTAGTGCTCTTGGGGCGAAATATATGGCGCGCGAAGATGCTAAAACCGTGGCATTAATAGGCTCTGGCTGGCAGGCTGGTGCGCAAGCCATGGCCATCGCTGTAGTTCGCAACGTTGAGCAAATCCGCGTTTACAGCATGACCCGAAATAATCGCGATAATTTCTGTCAACAAATAAGCCCGGAGATTGGCGTCGATATGCATGCCTGCGAGGATATCGAGAACGCAGTCATGGGCGCCGACATTGTTTTATGCGCCACCAATTCTCAATCGAATGTTTTGTTTCGAAAATTTATCAAACCAGGCATGCATATTTCAACCATTCGCGACAATGAAATTGAACTCGCCGCTATCAAAGCTGCCGATCACGTTGTGATGCATGATTCCAGCAGCATGGATTTTGACCACTATAACAACACCCACGGGATCAAAGTCGCCGACCAAAAGAAAGAGGCGGGCAACAGTCCAGATATGGCCTATCTGCGGGAAGTTCCCACCCTTGCCGACCTAATCACAGGTTCGGCAAAAGGGCGAACTTCTGAAAATGATATTACCTGTTTTTTGAATTATCGCGGACTTGCAATTCAATTTGCAGCTGTCGGTGCTATCTTATATGAGCGCGCCAAGGCCCGGAATATTGGCAACCACATGCCGACAGAATGGTTCACCGAGGACGTACTGCCTTAGGCCATCATTGATATAAATCAACGGATAGGTAAGTCTAGGTCGATGCGGGGAAAATAGGCTTATTTTCAATAGGCTCTTTCTGCCGCGTTTAGAAACAATAGCACTATTGATTATGTGTGATATTCAAGCAGCAAAGAAGGGCTCAAAATAAAATGCACCGTAAACAGAAGGTTGGAGCACGATCCTTGAAACCGGCCAATTTATTGTTTCTTGTTTCCGATAACCATCAACGTAATTACACTGGTTGTTACGGCCACCCATTCGTTCGAACCCCTAACATTGACAGCATTGCAAAACGTGGCATCCGATTCGATAACGCTTATGCGGGTAGTGCGGTTTGCTGCCCAGCCCGTGCCTCTATAGCCACCGGTAGATACCCCCACCAAACTAATTATTGGGATAACGTCAAGGTCTATGATGGGAAAATTCCCAGTTGGCATCACCGTCTGCGCGCTGCGGGACACGAAGTGGTTTCGATCGGAAAATTGCATTATATCGGCAACGATGAGGGAGACGATTACGGTTTTACGGAAAGTCGGCTTGCGATGCATATCGTCGAGCGCAAAGGCGCTTTATTCGGTCTGCTGCGAGCAACCGAACAGGGAGAAGAAGCCAGGCGAACGCCGCGCGATAATTACAAGAAAACTGGCATTGGTGAATCCGATTATATTTTGTATGACCGCCAAATCGCTGAAGAAGCCTGCGCCTGGTTAGATGATCATAAATTAGCCGGAAAAAAACCTTGGGCTCTCAAAGTTTCATTTGCCGCACCGCATCCGCCCTTTATCGTGCCACAACGATTAATGGACCTCTATCCAGAGACAGACATGCCGCCGCCGCCGCAATTCATAAACGGTCTCGAAGACGCGCATCCGGCTGTGCAACATTTGATCTGGACTCATAGTTTCGAAGATTTAGCGACTGAACCGTTTTTAAAGAAATCCGTGGCGGGCTATTGCTCCCTAATTACCCATATGGACGAACAAATCGGGAAAATACTGCAAAAACTCCATGACCTTGAGCTTGCCGACAATACCAGAGTAGTTTACGTCAGCGATCATGGCGAAGCGGTGGGTCAACATGGCATGTTCGGGAAAAGCGTTGGGTATGACCATTCTGTCACCGTGCCATTGGTAGCATGCGGTCCGGAAATACCAAGAGGACAGACCATAGGAGACTTGGTATCCCACGTTGACTTGTTTCCCACCTTTTTAGAATCTCTTGCCGTCAATCCTGAGCCCGAAGATGCCGACCTTTGGGGACACTCTCTATGGCGCATTGCGGCCGGTGATATTCCAGCACGCCCAGCATTCTGCGAATATCATGCCCATGGTTCAAAAACTGGCATGTTTATGCTCCGGCGCGAGAACCTGAAACTGATCTATCATGTAGGGCTACCTGCCGAATTATACGACTTGGATAGTGATCCCCACGAAATGCATAATTTGGCCGATGACCCGGCATACATGGAAAAATACTATGGTCTTGAAAAAGAATTGCGTACTATCGTTGACCCAGAGGATGCGAATAACCGCGCCAAGAGAGATCAGAGTAAAGCCATCAAACTGCACGGTGGGGTCGCAAAAATATTAAGCGGCGGGAGTTACGGTTACAATCCAGTGCCCGGACAAACTCCGGTTATGACAAATTTTGAAAACCCATCCCCCCGCTAGGTGGTCTCGCTAACCCCGAAATTCAGCCAAACCATCCATATTATCTGCACTTCCAATTTTATCGCAGAAAGCCTGTAATGCATCAATCCGGCTATCATCCCAACCGCCATAAGCGCAGTTCGAGCGAAATTTTCCGTAAAGCTCTTCTTCACTCAGTGGCTCTACTGGTCCCCCGCGCATATGGGGTTGTTCGAATTCATAAACGGTACCATCTCTCATAGTAGCTTTAAGGTGACCTGTGTAATTCGCCGGATACTCATTTGTTGGATCAATAACGTAAACAACCTTTTGAGCGATCTTAGTCGCCACCGGATCCTGGTACCGATCATCAGTGAACTGAGCCAGTCCTGCAGCACCATCGACCATGCCAATGCCAATACAGTAGGGTACGGAAAACTTGCCAGCATAGGGCGTCGGAATATTTTGTTTTAGGCCTAACGGTTCCCAAAGACGATGGACAGTACCTTCGCCCACATTACATTCAATTTTTTCAATTTCATCCGGGGTTACGCCCAACTCGCGGAAGCGAAGCGCACAATCAATGAATGGCTGGGTCATTGTGCCGCAGGCATAAGATTTAAAAGTAATTTTATCTGCTACCCATTCTTTGCCGAGCGTCGCAGTAACTTTGTCAAAGTCTTGCGGAATGTCCGGATGGGCAAAGGCCGCATAAGCACCGTGCTCGCCCTCGAAGACATATTTGGGTCCGAAAAAACCGGCCTTGCCCATTAAGGCGGCACGCAAACCAGATTGAGCATTCCAGCCTGGGTGCATACGTTTAGTCCAACTACCATCGCCGAGGTACTCAATAATGCCAGCCGCAAAACTACCTGCAGTACCGAGTGCATCAATGGTCTGCTTAGTATTCAAGCCGAGCGCCACAGAGGCACCAACGGTAGCACCGAAACACCCTAGAACTGCTGTGGGGTGAAAGGATGCACGATGCTGCGCAGTGGGCGCAACAACCGCGAGGCGGCACGAAATTTCAATACATGCAGCCACCCCAAGAAGTAGCCTCTCGCCGTTCAAGCCATACCGCTCAGCGGCCGCAAACAATGTGGGCAGCCCAACAGCACCGCCGGCATGCATGGGCGAGCCTTCAGCAGTATCGTCATAATCTTCGCCATGCGCCGCAGTGCCATTAATGAAAGCCGCATCAGCTGCCGAGAACCCGCCGCCATGACCAAGCGCAGTACACCGTCCATCCCCATCCGCCGAGGCGACGATAGCTTTAACATAATCCTCATGACGGGCGGCAACCATAAGGCCGGCGCCGTCGAGAACCACTTTCTTAACGATTGAACAGACCGTTTCCGGCATATCGCTGTATTTGAGGTCTGACGACCAGTTGGCGACGGCTTCTGAAATGGATGCTCCCGTTTGTTGGTCGGCCACAGTAAATTCTCCCCGATTGCTTGGTGTTAATACTTTTCAATGAACGACAGTGTAGCACTGTGCTCTGCCGCATGTGTAGACGACCTTATTACGTTAACCTGCGCCAAAGACATAAGGTTAGGCATGGTTAATTTGCACCCACAACTTCGTCAGGAATCAGGTCAAATCCTAACACTTAAGCTCAGCCGAGTGCTCTTGTAAAATGATTCACGGTTTCCCAGGCTGGTACTCGTGCCAAACCGCCCAGACGTAACGGAATTGCGCGCGCTAAACGCTGCAGATCAGATGATGTTAATGTCAGAACTCACAGTTTGTGGTAAAGTGCTTTAAAGCCTTCATAGGTCAGACAAACTCAATATCAGTGCGCGAGGCAATCTCGCACCACGCCTTCATATTGATGTAATTGCGTGTTTCGAAACCGATGCCGAGTGGCCCAGCCCAGCGTAGGGTTTTGTAGGACGACGGCCTTGCTGCACATCTGCTCTAAAAGATACTGTCACGTCGCTTGGGAAACTTTTAACAAAAAGCTAGCTCAAAAGCCCAAAAGGGCACTGTTTCGCACAAATTTATCCAAACTCTGCCTTTATCACAGAATTCGGCCATTTCATATTTAGAAGCCCAAGAAAGCTATTTATAAGTATTCCTTGTCTTCATTCACCCGAACTCGAGACAAGCCCAAACAAACCATGTTTCCTGATGTTACGGCGCATCAACTCGAGATCAATTACTTGATCATAATCAACATCCAAATTCACTATATTACCCAGCGTATTTACATAAAAGGCTTGGGTCCCGCCATCTTTGGCTTGAAAGATCAGGTCTTTGACATCAAAAGCCGCTGCGATGTTCAACATTAAGTCTTCCTTACGGTCCTCAACGCCCTCCGAAACACCCTCACCCTGAATAAGTGTTTTCCAAGCACCAGCCTCAAAATAGGCTTCAATCTGCTTGTTGATATAGCTCAGGCTGTTAGTCCAGTTATCATGACCCTTTTGGCCCGCTTCCGCGACGACTTTCAGGCCCGCATCGGATGCCATTTTAATCAAGCGGCACTTGTCGTCTATCGACATAGAAACCTGGGCAGAGGACACCTCAACCGCATCGCTGCCGAGCTCTTTGACCTTTTTATATAATTCTTCAGACTTTCCTTGCAGGAAGGCCGCTTCCATCAAATCACCCGCGAAAAAAACTTCTACATCGTTTGCGTGAAGCGCATCAATTTTCTGCTTCAAAAAATCTTCGGTTTGTAGCCGAAAAGCGCCGATACCGATTTTTACCATATCAACGAAATCACCGGCCGATTGCAATAAATCTTCTTGTGCATGCATGCCGACACCACGGTCAGCTACAAGTGTCATGCCGTGGTTACGTGGTTTGGCCGGACGTGGCGCTACACGAATAAAGTTAAAAGCCTTATCTTCTAGGTTCTTGGTCGTCTTCCCCATTTTAAATCCTCTATTTTTTAATCAAACACTAAACCGATCGGGCTGAGTGCGTATTACATGTCATCCTTCATATTTAAAGGCAATTAGTCGAGACTCCTAGCTAATCAGGCGTTACACTTTACGACTGCGCCAATACATTGGCGGGGGAGTTATAGTTCGATGCTACGAAAGATACTGTTCGGCCTAATTTTAGCTTTTGCTACCATGCTAGTAGCCGTTGCAAAAGAGGAAACCCGGGACACTTCGCCACGCGCGGCCATCCTGGAAATCAAAGGCGCTATTGGCCCCGCAACCGCACAATATCTAAACCGAGCCTTTAAAACCGCCCATGAAAAACAAGTAGATCTCATTATTCTTGAAATGAACACCCCCGGGGGCTTGGTCACCAGTACGCGAGAGATCATCACTGAAATTCTAACCGCTAAGGTGCCAGTTGCCGTTTATGTATCTCCCGCTGGAGCGCATGCAGCAAGTGCGGGCACTTTTATTCTTTATGCGGGTCATGTTGCCGCAATGACGCCAGGCACAAATGTAGGTGCAGCTACACCGATACAATTGGGCGGGCCAGGCAGCCCCGGCAAAGACAGCAAGGAGAAAAAGGATTTAACTGAAAAAATTCTCGAAAAATTAACCGAGAGTGAAAAGAGGGATAAAGAAAAAACTAATAAGCCCGCGGGAATACAAGGCTCAGACAAAAATCAGACAAAGGACAAAAGCTCTAACAAAAAAGCCGATGTACCAAATGAAGAACTCGTCCCGGATGACCCCAAAAAGTCCAAGATGGTTAATTATTTAGTCGCTTATATAAAAAGCCTCGCCCAATTACGGGGCCGCAACGTGGAGTGGGCGGAGAAAGCGGTCCGCGAGGCAGCAAGTCTGCCGTCTAAAGAGGCACTCGAAATTAAGGTTATCGATTTTACCGCACGTGACATGGGAGAGCTTTTGGAGAAAATCGACGGGCGCGTAGTCGAATTAGGTAAAACCAAAGTCACAATTAAAACTAAGGGAATGGTGACAGAACGGATAAAGCCAGATTGGCAAATGAAGTTTCTATCTGTCATCACAAACCCCAATGTTGCATTTATTTTGATGCTGATCGGCATTTACGGCATCATCTTCGAATTCTGGCACCCTGGTCTTGTTGGCCCAGGGGTTATAGGCGGCATTTGTTTGTTGCTAGGCCTTTATGCCATGAATATTTTACCGTTAAATTATACCGGCGCTAGTCTTGTTCTATTAGGACTAGCCTTAATGATAGCAGAGGCATTTTTACCTTCGTTCGGCATATTGGGCATAGGTGGATTGATTGGGTTCGTTATCGGGGCAACCTTACTATTCGATGCAGAATCACCAGAATTCCGTCTATCCTGGCCGATCATTATATCCACTTCCATATTATGTGGGCTGCTATTTATACTTGTACTGGGTTTTGCCTGGCGAAGTTTCCGCAAACCGTTAGCTACTGGGACAGGCACCATGATTGGTAACCCTGCACAGATACTTGAATGGACCCGCGGTCAAGGATTTATTTGGGCCGATGGAGAACGTTGGAAGGCTACCGGAGATCCTAAGTTTAAAAAGGGTCAACAAGTCGAAATAAAACAAGTGGACGGGCTTAACGTCCTCGTAGGGGAGCCCTCGGATAAAACCGAACAAAAAAAGAGTACCAATGACATCAGGGAAGAATCAACATGACACAGATTTACATATGGGCGCCGTTACTTATTGTAACTATCATAATACTTGGTACCTCAATCAAGGTTTTGCGTGAATATGATCGAGGCGTCACGTTTACCCTAGGGCGCTTCACCTCAGTAAAGGGACCTGGCCTGATCATCCTGATCCCATTTATCCAAACTATGAACCGGGTAGATCTAAGAACACTTGTAGTAGATGTGCCGACACAGGACGTGATTTCTAAAGATAACGTATCGGTTAAAGTGAATGCGGTAATCTATTTCCGTATTATCGAACCCTCAAAAGCCATAATCCAAGTAGAAAACTATATGGCAGCGACCAGTCAGCTGGCACAAACCACGCTTCGGTCTGTATTAGGTAAACATGAGCTTGACGAAATGCTCTCCGAGAGAGACAAACTCAATACGGATTTGCAGGAAATTCTCGATGCACAAACCGATGCTTGGGGTATCAAAGTCGCAAATGTGGAAATCAAACATGTAGATATTGATGAAAGCATGGTCCGAGCTATTGCCCGTCAAGCAGAAGCAGAGAGGATCAGGCGCGCTATGGTTATCAATGCACTCGGCGAGCAAGAAGCTGCGGAGAAAATAGTGGAGGCTGCAAATGCACTCGCTAAAGAACCGCAAGCAATGCAACTACGCTACCTGAAAAGCCTGCAAGATATTGCCAGTGACAAAACCAACACTATCGTTTTCCCATTCCCCATTGAAATTGCGAAAATGATAAAGCTCGATTGAATTTAGAATTTTGTTGTAACTCGGCGGTAGCTAGACCTCGACCGAGCTTCAGCTTAAAAAGTCAGCCAAAGGCCGCTTTTAGCGGCAAAGTATTCTTGTGCACAACGATCTTCTAGGGAGAATTATCTTATGCCCACAGGCGCCGCCAAAGTAATTGCCGCAACCCTTGACGCCCACGGTGTCGAAGTCGCTTATTGTGTTCCTGGCGAAAGTTATTTGCCGATCACTGACGCGTTTCTCGAATTTCCTAAAATGAAATTGGTGGTCTGCCGTCACGAGAGCGGTGCCGGTTTAATGGCGGTTGCACATGGCAAACTAACCGGCAAACCCGGCGTGTGCATCATTAGTCGTGGGCCTGGCGCCATGAATGCAGCCATCTCGTTACATGTTGCCTATCACGATGCAGAGCCAGTAGTTTTCTTGGTTGGTCAAGCCGAGCTGGAAGAACTAGGCCGCATGGCACTCCAAGAAATGAATTATTCAAAAACATTTTCTGATACGGCAAAGCTAGTGATAGAGGCTGTCGATGGGGACAGACTTGGTGAGTACATTGCTCGTGCCTTTCATGTAGCCCAGGCTGGGACGCCGGGACCAGTGGTCGTCGTTTTGCCGGAAGATGTGCTTTACGGCGATAGCAAGTCTGACATCGTATCGCCGGTACCATTGCCTAAATCCGGGCCATCGCAAGCATACACTGAGCAAGCCCTCGAAATGTTAAGTAAAGCCGAACGCCCCTTGGCTATTGCCGGTGGCTTAATCAAGGGGCCGGAATGTATGGCGGCGCTGACCGCTTTCGCGGAAGCGTTCGATGTACCGGTAGCCTCTCCTCAACGGCGCTTCCATGTCTTCGACAGCCAACACTCCCATGCGGCGGGCCGATTGCCCAACCGCGCACCGGCAGAATTGCTTAATTTGATGAAGACCACAGATCTCATGCTCATTATTGGCGACCGAGGCGGCCCGTCCATGAGCCAAAGCTTCACATTCCCGCGCGCACCAAAGCCGGATCATCCACTAATCCATGTTTGGCCAGACCCGCAGGAAATAGGCCGCCTCTGGCACCCGACGTTGGGCATCGCATGTGATCCGAAAGAGTTTCTAAATACAATGCTAGCCGCCGGTGGCGAGCGGAAAGATCGGTCAGAATGGGTTGGGAAATTGAATAGAACCCACCAAAACATCATGGCGTGGACCCCGGTATCTTCAAACGACGGAGTTGTATTCGGTCATGTCATTCAAGAAATTAGCAAGCATTTGGACGAAGATGCAGTAGTGACTACCGACGCAGGTAACTTTTCTAGTTGGCCATCGCAATTCCTGCATCTCACACAAAAGAACGATTTCCTCGGCGCAACCGTAGGCGCCATGGGGCCCGGCGTGCCGTGCGCAGTCGCGGGCGGCTTGTCTACACCGGGCCGTCAAGTGGTTGCTTTCTGTGGCGATGGTGGAGTGATGATGACTGGCAATGAATTGGCAACTGCCGTGCAATATGGCGTGCCGCTGAAATTATTTATCGCCAATAATGGCGCCTACGGTACCATCCGCATGCACCAGGCCAAGAATTTCCCTGGTCGGGTCACCGCGACCGAACTGCAAAATCCCGATTTTGCCGCCTGGGGTGAATCTTTCGGTGCTAAAGGGTTTCTAATTCAAAATGAGAGCGAAGTTGCTGAAACCGTCGCTGCTGCCTTCAAGCATGACGGCGCCGCGGTAGTTGAAACGCGGATTAGCCTGAATCACATTTCTCCTTCCACTACAATAGAGGCAATTGAGTCGAGTTAAGCTGGTGGCCACAATGACACCCGGTACGTCCATTACAAAAAAGCGGCGGCAATAGTGGTTAAGGTTCGCGACTTAGAAAAATTATTAGAATCGGCAATGGCCGCTCACCAATCAGGGAACTATTCCGAAGCTGCAGCTTTATACCAAGAAATTCTCTTGGCCGACCCCAACCATAACGAGGCTCTGCATTTCTTCGGGCTATTGAAACATGAATCAGGGGAATCCGAGCAAGGACTCACACTCATTGAGCGAGCTATTTCTCTAGCACCTCAGTCACCACATTATTTAGGCAATAGGGCCGCTATCTTAGGACAAATTGGCCGCCTCCTAGAGGCCAGCAAAGCATATCGCAAGGCCATCACCGCAGCCCCAGAGAACATTGATCTATATCTCGGCATGGCAAAAGTTTTGGAGGAGATGAATGATGATGCAAGCGCTATCGCAACATTGGAGACCGCCCGGCGTTTAGACCCAAAACACGATCAGCTTTGTATCGACTTAGCACGGTTACTCAGCCAAACGGAGCGTGCCTCGGAAGCTGTGTCAATTTTAAATGAAATGATTAGACGGCACCCGCTGTTAATTGAATTAAAACTGCAGCAGGGACAGTTGCTACTAGACCTATACCGAATGGATGAAGCGGAGGAGATTTACAGAAGCGCCGTTGCATTAGATCATTCACACCCGCTCCCAAACTACAAACTAGCTCGGTGTTTGGCCAAGAAAGGTCAGTGGGCTGAAGCTATACCGTCCTACGAGGAGGCAATACGCTTAAAGCCAGACTATGCGGAAGCCTTTCTCTATCTCGCTCGTGCTTACCAAGAATTGGGCGATCTAGACCGGGCCATCAAGACCTGCGAAAAGGCCTATCGTCTCCGCCCAGCCTATCGCGGGGATGACATTTTACTGGGCATATTACTGCAAGAGGCCGAACGGTTTGAGGAAGCTGTATATGAGTTTGAAGTGGCGGTTGACAAACATTCAGACAACATCGCTGTTGCCGCCTTGGCACAATGCCAGCTTGCTGCTGGCAACGGAGAGGCCGCCCGCAAAACTGCTGAGACCTATTTACAAAACAACCCCGGAGATACGCACGTTTTGGTTACCCTGTCGCTGGTACTTGAGGGGCTTGGCGAACGTAAAAAGGTCAGAAACCTTGTAGACTTCGACAGTTTCCTACGCCCCACAATCATTAAAACGCCGAATGAATTCGAGAACTTAAACGACTTCAACCAAGCGCTGTCAGACCATTTGCTTGCTCACCCCTCTCTGATTTTGTCTCCGCCACGCAACGCTACCCGCGACGGCTATCACTCTGGGGAACTTTTTGAAGAACCGATGGGACCGTTCTCCGTATTCCAACATGTTCTAGAGAAAGAAATCGAGAGCTATATCGCAAGCCTACCAAACGATCCTAGTCACCCCTTTATCGCCGGCAAGCCTGACAATTGGTGGCTCAATGCTTGGGGTATTGTCCTCGACGGACCCGGACATCAAATTTCCCATGCCCATAACACCGCGTGGCTCAGCGGCGTTTATTATGTTCAGTTGCCAGACGTAGTGAATTCCGGCAACAAAAAACAACCCGGCTGGATCGAATTTGGCCCGCCACCCCCGGATTTCCCGGTGCCACTTGACCCGGAAACCATCATGATCGAGCCCGAAGTAGGTAAATTAATTTTATTTCCCGGATATATGTTTCACCGTACCATTCCCACTGGTGTGATTGATCGACGCATTAGCATCGCCTTTAATGTCATCGCTGAGCCTTTATAGGGCGGCTTTATTTTATACAATCATCACTTTCGCATCATCGGAAAACCCTACTTCCGAGTAGACAAATCTAGAGACGTATTCGTGTTAAGCGGAGTAAGTTCTTTAAAGGAAGATCCGACTGCTAACTATGATCACAAAGGTGCGTTTTCAAGATAAAATCAAATCACACCATCGTCTTTTAGTTTGGCTAGGTCGTCTGCAGACAGACCAAGTTCCCGATAAACTTCTTCATTGGATTGCCCCAAACGCTGACCGGAATGACGGATCTTTGCTGGTGTTTCAGAGAGAAACGGAAAGGCGTTGGCCATTTTGAGCGGGCCCAGGTCTTCGTCTTCCACAGTCACAATATCGTTGCGCGCCTGGTATTGGGGATCTTTAAATATTTGCGCTATGTCGTAGGCTGGGCCAATAGCCGCCTCCGCTTCTTCAAATTTAGCTAGCACTTCATCAAGATTGCGTGCCTTAACCCACCGGGCAACAATGCCATCGACTTCGTCGATATGTTCAACGCGACTTTGCGGCGTCGAAAACCTCGGATCAGAAGAAACTTCAGGACCCCCGCACAAAGTCAGTACCCGTGTGACAATAGCCGGCGCGTTGGTAGAAATCGCAACCCATTGGCCGTCCCTCGTTTCGTAAGTATTGCGCGGCGCATTATTCTTAGAGCGATTGCCCATACGGTGTTGAACCACACCGAGCTGATCATATTGCAAAGGCTGCGGCCCCAGAACCTGAAAGATCGGCTCGTAGATCGAAAGGTCGATAAACTGGCCTTCTCCACCTTGTACGTCTCGATGGTATAAGGCGTACATAACCGCCGAAGCACCGTAAGATGCGGCAATGCAATCTGCGAGACCGAAATTAGGCAGGGTCGGTGGACCGTCCTCATCACCGGTAATATGGGCAAATCCGCTGAATACTTCGGCTATAGTACCAAATCCCGGCCTATTCTTATAAGGGCCTGTTTGACCGAATCCCGTCAGTCGCACCATAACAAGTTTCGGGTTAATCGCCCGCAGATCTTCCCAACCAAGACCCCATTTTTCCATTGTACCGGTGCGAAAATTCTCTATTAGAACATCCGCGTCCATGACCAATTTTTTGAAAAGTGCCTGGCCCTTATTTTTAGAAAAATTAAGTGTGATACCGCGTTTATTGCGGTTCGCCATTTTATACCACAACCCAACGCCATCTTTTTGATAGCCGGTCACTCGCAGCACATCGCCGCGCGGATGCTCTATTTTTAGAACATCGGCGCCAAAGTCTCCAAGATGCATTGCCAGTGTCGGTCCTGCGATCACTGTCGCCACATCGATTACCTTCAGCTCCTTAAGTGGGAGGGGTGTCTCTGTCGCCATAGCTTTGCTCAATGAACTAATGGGTTTACTTCACAGAACCAATTGAGTGTTGAAAAGTCATACTACCCTATGGCCTGCATTCCTTTGTCCCGGGCTTCATATCCCATAATAATATCTGCGGCCAGTCCTCACGGGAATTAGCACTAGCAATAATCATGTTGGTGGTTATAAGTCGTATGCTCAAATTCGTATTATTGACGCTTTGGATGGCGATTCAACCATTGGGCGCCACAGGGTATATAGGGCAATATGCTTTTTAACTCTTATATCTTCATACTGGCGTTCCTTCCCATAACCCTATGTATTTACTATCTTTTAAAACAATCAAAGTATAAAACATATGACTTAGCGTGGCTTGTTCTAGCTTCCTTCGTGTTTTTCAGCTGGTGGAACCCGAACCTCACTTTTCTCCTGGCATTTTCAGTACTGTTTAATTTCGCCATCAGTCGTTTTGCCAGTAATGGCAGAAGTCGTTTTTGGCTAGTACTGGGGATCGTCGTTAATTTGTCACTACTGGGGTACTTCAAATATGCAAATTTCTTTGTATCAGTGGTCAACGATACGAGCGGCACCAATTGGCATTTAGAGGAAATTATTCTACCTATTGGACTATCATTTTTTACTTTCCAACAGATTGCCTATTTGGTGGATGTGCACTTTAGGGTCAAACGGGAAAACTCCCTAGTCCGGTACGCATTATTCGTGACTTTCTTCCCGCAATTGATCGCCGGACCGATTGTTCACCACGCTGATATGATGCCACAATTTGGCAAGTACTTCCGGTCGCGCCTTATTCTCATGAACCTGGCTGTGGGAATCAGTATTTTCAGTGTTGGCCTAGCAAAAAAAGTACTTATCGCAGATGCGATTGCCCCATTGGTAACACCAGTATTTACGGCAGCATCGCTTGGAACGCCGATAAGTTTCTTTGAGGCTTGGAGTGCAGTCACTCTATACCCGCTGCAGCTATATTTTGATTTCTCAGGTTATTCCGATATGGCATTGGGCATCGCTCGAATGTTCGGAATCGTGCTGCCGGCTAATTTCAACTCCCCGTTTAAAGCGACAAACATAGCCGAGTTTTGGCAGCGTTGGCATATCAGCTTGACTCGTTTTTTGCTTGATTATGTTTACGAACCCATCGCAGCCCGCCTGACTGGCCGCGTAATAGGCTGGCCTCGTGATAGTATCCGCCGATTTATTATTGCCCTCGCGGTTCCGACCTTCATCACCTTTTTTCTTAGTGGTTTATGGCACGGTGCTGGCTGGACTTTTATTATATTCGGCTTTTTGCACGGGGGATATGTGATCCTATTTTTAGCCTGGCGCCAGCTACGGGGACGCCAGGCCTCAGCGCATACACTAATTGCGAAATTCCCGGGCTGGCTTTTGACCATGACCGCGGTCATGGTCGCCTTTGTATTTTTTAGAGCAGAGTCGGTTGCCAGTGCGCTTGTAATCTTAGGTGCTATTTGCGGCTCAAACGGCATCTCTCTGCCAGTTTCCTTTTTACCGTACGCGATTGAGTATTCCGATTTTCTTGCCGCATTTGGCATCATTTTCGAAGGTGTATCGCCTAACGATCTGATTGGTTTAACTAAGATGCGTTTGCTCGGTGTCCTCTGCATTATCCCCGTCTGCCTTGCCATGCCCAACACACTGCAAATATTTTCCCGATTTACGCCTGCGCTGATAGCACGCTATGGCCGGTCGTATGTAAATATTTCCTCACAATCTTCTTGGCTAAATATTACCTGGCGCCCAACACTATTCTGGGCGGTTGCGACGGGCATTTGCCTGGCGTTCGCCATTTCCCACCTTTCAACCGTTACCGAATTTATTTACTTCCAGTTCTAGAGTGCCAGGATGAAACAACTCAGACGATATCTCGTAGCAAGCATCACGACCATCGGCCTTATGCTAACAATCATTATGGCTATCACAATCACAGCCGACCCTTACCATTACTTTGGGACCAATTGGACGGGCGATTATGCGGGTGGTGAACGGCAACTCAAACTTCGTAACCAGCGCCGCTACTCCCATGAAGGCCTGTTGCTGGGGAATAGCAAGATCGGCTATATCGACCCTACCAGTCTGGTTGGGCCACGCTTTTTCAATGCCGCCTTTGCTGGGGCATTGCCTGAGGAGATATATTACTACCTCCGCCAATCACTGAATAAGCAAAAGCTTGTCGTCATTGGGTTCGATTTAGAGATGTTTAACGAAGGCCTTTACCCCTACAGATCCGAAAAAGAGTTCGTCGCGCAAACGCAGTTATCATCAATCGACCAACTAATCGGCTGGCCGGTTTTGCGCCTAAGTATCAAGAGCCTATATCGTTTCCTTAGCGGCACCCCCTCTCATACGAACTCAAATGGCATGACCAACCTGGAAGAGGCGTTTAAACGGGACCGGCAAATGAAAGCGTTGCAAAACGATCCACGGGCGGTCAAGCCGCAACTTGTCGTTGCATACAACAATTTATACAGGGGATTTCGTTTCTCAGAAAAGCGGCTCCAAGTACTTCAATCAATTCGGATGCTCCTTGATGAGCACAACATCAAATATGTGGTTCTTATAAACCCCATCAGCCATCATGTGATGACATTAATAAAGGCACATAATTTAGGAGCTGCCCTTGACCGGCTACGGAGAGAATTACGTCGAAGCTTTAACAATATGCATGATTTCAGCCGCGTCGCCTTAAACCGCCCGGCAACATTTTTTAGCTTTGATCCGGTGCATTATAAACCGTCTCTAGGCAAAGAGCTGGTGAATGGAGCACTATGTGACTTCGCAAACCATTCCGGCGGTGGTCTAAGAAACCATTTCAAGCAATGCCCCGCAAAAACAACGAATAAAGAACCATGACCGCAAACACGCACATCCAAGTTTTGATAGAGGAATATTTTCCTCACCTTACAGCCAACGATTACCCAACCACCTTTAGCGAAATCGGCATCGATAGTTTCGATCTGGTAGAATTTCGTGTGGCAATTCAACATGCAGCTCAATTAAATATTCCCGATGCAGATTGGATCCAGTTTGATTGCCTCCAATCAATTATTTCCTATTGCGCCACCCAATCAATCGCTGATGACAAAAACAAATGAAAAAAACGCGCCACTACGAACTCGGCATGCCTGCGCTTGGCTATCTCGGGTTATCAGAGGCCTGGCTCTGTCGCGAGCTAGGTGATCTCCATTGGAATTTAATATGCGATGGACTGAATACGGTGTCGAGCCGACTTGAAGACTCGATCGGCAATCGACTGTATGCAACTTTTACCCGCTTGAAATATTCTATCAAGCCCGGCCTAGACGGGTTTAAGGAGAATGACGAATTGATACTTGATGCAGACATAAGTCGTTATGGAGCCAGTTTATTTTTTAGTGAGACCAAAGGAACATTAGATTCTGATACAAGCGATAAAGCCACGCATGCAACGGCAACCATAAAGGCCGCATTAATGTCGACATTCTCAAGCCGCGAGGGCGATGACAATAAAGCGCTTACCCGCGGCGAGCCATTATTGCCGCCAGATTTTTCGATACCTGAACAAGCCGCGATGCCCGAATTTGGTAAAGTATATCGCAAACATCGCGGGGTGAGCTGGACCGACCCCATTTTCGAGACCCAATACGAACTCAATCCTTTCTATGATATTAATGGCGTCTCGCTGGTGTATTTCGCAGCCTATCCACTGATTGCAGATATTTGCGAATTGCGCTTTACCAAAACAGCCTATGCAGAACGCGGCATTGATGCCTTAGCAATGGGCACTGTTGAACGTGACGTTTTTTATTTTGCTAATTGCGCTTCTAACGAAGCGATCATCTATCAACTGCACAAAATCACGTTAACCGATACAGGCTACACATCAACAGCCACTTTAACACGCTCAAGCGATGGTAAGCTTATGGCAGAACTCCAAACACGCAAGGTTTTGTAGTTTTAAATAACTCGCAACACAGCAACAAAAATTGTTGGCATATACCGTATCTTCAGTCAAAAATTCAAAATTCATACCACCTATCAGGAATTCCTGAATCGATTAAAGACGGCGTTCATCAGAATGACGGGAATGATACCGGTTAAAACAATCGCTAGTGCTGGAAGGGCTGCTTCCTCAAGCAATTCGTCTTTAGCAAACTGATAGACATACGTTGCAAGCGTATCAAAATTGAATGGTCGTAACAGCAATGTCATGGGCAGCTCCTTCATAACATCGACGAATACTAAAAGACCCCCAGCAATACATGAGAGACGGATCATCGGAAGAATGACCTTGCCCATCGTTCTGCCAAACCCGTAGCCAAGGACGCGGCTTGCTTCGATCATGCTTGTCGATATGCGCGCTAGGCCGGATTTGACAGCGCCGTAGCCTACCGCCTGAAAACGCACAACACAGGCAAAAACCACCAAAGCAAAACCGCTTGTTAACCAGCCGGAATATTCCAAACCGAAGTTCTGTTTGACTAATGCTGCTAATTGGGTGTCGAGTGCGCCACCCGCTGTTACCACGCCCACGGCAAGGATTGTGCCTGGAAACGCATAACCGAAAGATGATATTGCCGCTAAACCCCGGACCGCCTTGTTTTGGTTAAAGGCGACGACTAGTCCCATAAAAAGCGATGTAGCCACGACAAGAACCGCTACGGAGAAGCCAATTAAGATCGAATTTCCAGCTGCATGAATGATAGTAGTGTTGAGAGTTACCGAATAACCCTGCAAAATGAATCCTATGAGTACACCGACCGGAACAACAAAACCTACAATCACTGGAATAAGACAAACGGTTGCACAGAATGCTGCGCGCCAGCCCGAGACCGGCTTCGCAATTAGTGAAACCGAGCGTCGAGTTGAATCGATAAAGCGCCGTTTTGCCCGCGCCAAAATTTCTAAGACTAAAAGAAATATGATGAAGAGAAACGCGCACGATGCAATTTGCGCCGCAGCGGTCAGATTATTCATCCCTAACCACACATTAAAAATTCCAAGAGTTAACGTTTCGACAGCAAAATACTCCACTGTTCCGAAATCGGAGATTGTTTCCATCAACACAAGCGCCAAGCCTGCCACAATTGCCGGGCGAGCCAAGGGAAGCGCAACCGACCAAAATATATTTCGACCCGAAACTTGGGCAACCTCAAAATAGGATGATGGTGTCAGCAAAAAAGCGGTCCGCGCCATGATATAGATATATGGGTATAGCACGGCACCCATTACGAGCATTGCGCCGCCCATCGACCGAATTTCAGGAAACCAGTAATCGCGTGCGGATTGCCACCCGAAGAAAGTACGCAGAAAATTCTGCACGGGACCCGCGAATTCGAGAAAATCCGTATAGGTATAGGCAATTAGGTAACCTGGAATGGCTGCTGGCAATAGCAGTATCCATTGATATATTCGTCTGCCGATAAACGCATACCGAACGACAACCCAGGCGCTAGTAATGCCGAAAAACAGGCTAATAATACCTACCCCTGCCATTAAGACGAGAGTATTGGTGACGTATCTCGGTACGACCGTTTCGAATAGATGTTGCCAAAGACCCGCACTATCGCCCGCAGCAGTAATTAAGACAGCTACAATTGGCGCGCAGAAAATTAAAGCGATAAAGGACGTGGCTAGCGTCCATGGGCTCGGCCTGCCGAGGCGCAGACCCACAATCCAGGTAGGAAAAGAATCTACCAACCAACCCGATCGATTATTTTCTGGGCCTCCGGCGCCAGTTCCGCGATCCGGATGATCGGCATTTTGTGTTCGCTGAACTTTCCCCAGGACTCTAATTCCTTTGGTGGCGCTACCGCAGCATTTACCGGGTATTCAAAATTGATTGATCCGTATAATCGCTGCGCCTTTTCAGAAGTCAAGAACTCCAAGAAACGGGTGGCTTCGGCCTTGTTCGGTGAGTGTTTGGCGATACCGCCGCCGGAGATGTTTACATGTGAACCTCGATCACCCTGATTGGGGAAAATCAAATTTACTGAGCTAGCCCATTTTTGTTGGTCCGGCTTGTCAGAATACTTAAGCTTCCCGAAATAGTAGTTGTTGATGATAGCTATATCGCAGACGCCCTCGTAAATGGCCTTGACCTGTGCCCGATCGTTGCCTTGCGGTCGCCGCGCCAAATTAGCGACAACACCTTTCGCCCATTGTTCTGCTTTAGCTTTACCAGAGGTATAGATTACGGAAGCGATCAGCGCACGATTATAAACGTGACTGCCAGGGCGAGAGCAAATGCGACCCCTCCATCTAGGATTAGCCAGGTCTTCATAACGTTTTATTTGGGAGACATCCTTGGCCCTTTTTGAGACCGCGATTATACGAGCACGCTTGGAAAATGCGAACCAACGATCTCCCGGGTCGCGCATATGCGCAGGAATATTCGCTGCCAAAATCGGGGATTCCGCCGGCTGGAGCAATTTCTTGTCGGCATACACATAGAGCCGAGCGATATCGACTGTAAGGATGACATCGGCAGGACTGCGCGCGCCTTCTGCTTGTAGACGTTGCGCCAGACCTTTGGAGGCGTAAACAATATTTATATTAGTGCCAGTTTCCTTCTGATAAGCATCTAGGAACGGCTTGATCAGAAAAGGCTGGCGATGGGAATAGATGTTCAAATCAGCACTGGAAGCGGCACTAGTTATAAATGGGCTGCCAGTTATAAGCGCCATTAGGAAGAAGATGCCAATCATGGTCGGGCGCCTGAGACGGAGGTTGACAAATCGGACCATTTTCAAGAATTCCTTTCGTAAATTAAACCCGAGCGATCGCACCGATGCCGAGAAAGGCAAAATATAGAGAGCCGCCAAATCGTGCCGAACGGTCCCCAAAATGCCGAAGCGCAAATTTTGTTTGGCACCAGCCAACACTAAGGTGCCGAATATCCAATCCCAAACAGCAAGAACAACGCCAAAATTGCGATCGTGGTGACGTGGATCTATAGAATGATGGATTTGATGTTGGGCTGGAGAGATTAGGAACCGTTCAACGAACGCACCATAGCTTATCCAAACATGCGAGTGACGCAGATTTGAGCCAACCGCATTGAATACGAACAAGATGAGATTTGCGCCAAGAACAGTCAATAGATCAGCTCGTTCGGAGAAGAAGAATAGAAACCCGGCAATGACGAGTGCCTGAACTATGCTTGTTCGAAGGGTAAAGATAATTGCTTCAATTGGATGGGTCCGGAAGACAGTGAAGGGTGTCAACTTTTCCGCAGAGTGATGAACCCGATGAAATGCCCAAAACACCGGCCAGCGATGCAGTGCACGATGAACAAAGTACTTCGACAGATCATCAAGTAGGAATACACTTACCGTAAATAGAGCGGCTATCGTCCATCCTGGCAGGTCAGGCAGCAACGCCGGTCTTCCGTTGAACCAAACATGAAGACTTTCGAACAATATTGTGGCTAAGACTAGTTTGGATATCAATAACGGTGCTATGCCCATCATCAGGGCTTGATTAATAGCCATTAGCTTGTAGTCGGCTCGTGCCGACTGCGACCACCAAATTTTTGCGGCGCAAAGTTCCTTTAGGGCCTGCTTGAAGTTCATTCGATAAATAAGAAGCTGGACTGAAAAGGCAACAACAAAGGCACTTGCCAAGAAGCCAACAAAAATACGTTTTTGGGGGTTTAGCAAAGGACCGGTCAATTCCACTAAGTATTCTTCAACAAGCCCGCCCATGGTGCCTTCCCAAAAAAAACTGCGACGGCTCAAAATATAATTTCGAGCCGCCGCGATACTTTATTAACTTAGTCGTTTTCGACCGATTTTCCGCCGCCAAGCTTCTTAGCAAGGTCCGCCAAGTCACCTGTGATTGTGTTCTTGCGGGCCTTAACGCCGAACTTATCTACAAGCAGCTTTTGGACTTTTGCCATATGCAACATGTACTCGCCCCAGGACGAGCCTTGATCGCGCACATAGTTGCCCTTGCTATCAATATCCTTTACTTGGCTCAGATTTAGCATCAGCGGTCCGTATCCGATCATCCGGTTTAGGCGGGTTGCGGTTTCGCCAAGATTATCCTTACCAGTTTGGAGCGCTAGCGCGAAACCTTTAAGCTCACCCCAATACTTGATGTATTTGCGAAGCTGTTTTTTAGTATCACCCTTAGCTTCCATAATCGTCTGCAGCTTAGCCATCGACTTGTATACGGAACCCGCATACTTGTATGTCGCTTCGGCTAGTACTTTCTGCCAGTTGTTGCCAATTACAGCTGCATATGCGCGCAGCTTCGAACGCTGGGCGTCGGAGAGCTTCTCACCCTTGGCCGATGTAATCAACTTTCGTCCATCGATAAAGGCCTTTACAATTGTGTGCAGATAATTGGTGCCATTGCTTTTGCCATAGGCCCCTGCATCGAAGCCCGCCGCGTAATACGCAGGTCCGAAGGTGTGTTCGGATTTGAGGTCTACCTTTCCGTCTTTGTTGTAATCGGCAAACTTCAGAGCATTTTTCTTAGGCTTCGATTTTTTACCTTGTTTAGCAATCTCATAAACCTGGCGCGGTGTAAGTTTCAAAGTATGTGCCGGTGCCCCAAAATAGCCAAATCCTTCATCCCAGGAGTGTTCCTTACCAGTGTAATGCTTTCCTTTTTTGTAAGGCTTATCATTAGGCTTCTTTTTTGCGCTCAACTTTTCATCGAGATAATTGTCAACCGCCTGGTTGTACATCATCGCTCCCATTATGAATTTTGAGATGAGCTGGCTGTAGTCATACCCATTAGCGTAATCGACACCTTTTTTAGCTGAAGAGGCCTTATCGATCCAAAAAGCAACCAACTCTGGCCCGGTCATATTGCTCGGCATTCCGCTAATAACACCTTTATAAGTCTTTCCGGCGATATTTTTTTTCTTTGAGATCCCATCGATAGTAGTTTGTTTGACCACATATGGGCCTTTTGTCTTGGGTGCTATAATCGTGCGGCCTTTATCCTTGCCCTTAAAATAAGACATCATTTTAGCTTTAAGGTCAGCGTTTGGACTGCCGTTACCTTTTGAAGCTAATTTCTTTAGTGAATCGTGCAGCGCATGTCGCGCAATTTGGCCGGAATAGGCAACTGAATTGGTTTTCTTGCCACTATAATCTTTTACGGTAACTGGAAACGGACCATATACATCGCCATCCGCGAGTGCAGCAGTCGATGCCATCGCGAGCATTAACCCACCCGCGCCTATCAAAGAATATGTCTTTCGCATTGGAAACTCCTCATCTGACATTTTGCTATTAATTATCATTATCATTGATATTCATTATCATTCGCAAAAATAACAATTGGCGCGATAGAGTCAAAACATTTATTGCAAATAATTATTAATTGCAAAAATGTCGCAGTTTTAATTGCTTTAGTTACAGCTATTATTCGCCGCTCATAGAGTTATCCCGGAGGGTAGCAATAATAATGGAAAACAGGATCGAAAGGCTTTGCGGCGATAAAGGACTGCGTATGACAAGTCAGCGTCGTGTGATTGCGCGCGTCCTGTCTGATGCTGAAGACCATCCAAGCGTTCCCGACGTCCATAAGCGCGCGGCCAAGTTAGATCCCAGCATCTCAATTGCAACAGTCTACCGAACGGTTCGACTATTAGAGGAAACTGGTATCTTGGACCGTCATGATTTCAAGGATGGGTTTTCTCGCTTCGAAGAAGCAACCAAAGACCATCACGACCACCTCGTGAATATCGAAGATGGAACAATCATCGAGTTTAACAACAAAGAAATCGAAGCTCTTCAAAAACGCATCGCCCGGGAACATGGACTGCGTTTAATCGATCATAAATTAGAGCTTTACGCAGTCCCAATTATTCATGACGAGAAATGAAAGCAACAGATGCAAAACTATCTATGTTTTGGGAATCCTAAATTAAAAATTTAGCCGGCCTCTAAATAGTTTAACTGATCATGAAGAACTCTCCGTGTACATATGCTCTTGCAGATAATTTGGCAGCCCGGCCTGTTCTATCCTTGTTTCCTGCGCCTCGATCCAATCGATGTGCTCTTCGGTATCTTCTAAAATGCCTTTTAAAATTTCTCGAGAAACATAATCCTGCTCCGTTTCACAAATAGCGATAGCGCCCTTCAAACACCCTTGATTATCGGTTTCAGAGGCCATGTCGCAGGTGAAAATTTCCGGCACATTTTCACCTATTCTTAGTTTACCCATATCTTGCAAATTGGGGAGCCCATCAAGGACAAGAATTCGTTCAACCAACACATCTGCATGTTTCATCTCACCTATTGATTCCTCGTAAACTTTCTGACCAAGCCGGTTGAAGCCCCAATTCTCCAACATACGGGCATGCAAGAAATATTGATTAATCGCAGTAAGTTCGTTCTTCAATATTAAGTTGAGCTGTTCCAGAACAGCCGGATGACCTTTCATTTATCTCTCCTTGTCACGTCAGCGATGAGCAAAACCAAAACATACTCGTAAAGGTAGCACGGAACAGATTAAGTGGGTGCAATTGACAATTAGCCGCAAAACTCATACGAATGCGAGGCATTCGCATTAAATTTTCTTGGAACTCTACGTAAGGAAGCGGGCTTGTACATTTGTAACTGTAATGGCATTACCGAGAGAGAGGTTAAAGAGGCGATTGACGCTGGCGCTAGCCATTGGGAAGATGTGCATGCGCATTATGATCGCGAGCCATGCTGTGGTAAGTGTGAATGCGAGATATCAGAAGCGATTGGCGCAGCGACACAAGTTGCCAGACCACAACAACAAAAGATACAGAACCGCCGCCTCGTTCAAACAAGAGTTGATCGTGCAGCCTGATGGCTCTTCGGCAAATTTTGACACCGCGCCGTATTGTTTTTCCAGCCAACCGATCAAAATCAATCTTATGAATGAGGTTGCCATAACATCAAACTGGGATGATACGCATCATCGACCTCGGCAAATGGTGGTCGCCATCTAGGACAAAATTACAATGCTCACTCAAGTTCTGTGAAGTTCTTCGATAGGCAAAGACAGCCCCGCCAAACAGGAGAAGACTGGGCCATCTCCTTCAAAAAAAGTGGCGGAGACCGGTTAGATGAAGAGAGAGACTGCAACTATCAACATCTTTTAACCGGCCCCCGCCGTCACCGCACCGACTTCTCAAAAAATAGGAGGAGACAAGCCGGTTTGGAGGGAGCCTAATGATAATAAGAGGGCGAGGCGAAGAACGACATGGAGAAAATTCCTCACGGTCTCGCCCACGACCTAGCATGCGGCCTCCTAAGTTTGCCAGGTATGTTCTCAAATAATAAGTTACTCGGCATCTTCCCTTTCCTTTTCAAGGTATTCAAGGAGTTGTGGCGCACCACTGGCCGAAAAGGGATCGCCCTCATCGTCGAAATCCTCGACAAAAATCGCGTCAATTGTTCCGTCGCGCACGATCATGGCATAGCGCCAGGATCGCTCGCCAAACCCGAGGTTGCGCTTATCGACAAGCAATCCCATACCTTTTGTAAAATCGGCATTTCCATCGGCGAGTAATGTCACCTCTTTTGAAATACCGAGACTTTCCCGCCAAGCATCCATCACGAACCAGTCGTTAACGGAAAGGCAAAAGATCTCTTCTACACCGAGCTCTTTAAACCGATCTATAGCGCTAGCAAAACCCGGCAAATGACTGGTGGTGCAGGTCGGGGTAAATGCGCCCGGCAGGGCAAATAAGATGACTGTACGCCCACCGAAGATTTCGGCACCAGATATTTCCCCCCATTCGCCATCAGGGCGAATCTTAAATGCTGTATCTGGGACCCGGTCGCCAACCTGGAGGTGTTGAGGGTGTTGCATATTCGTTTTGCCTTTCCTTATTTAAGACTATTGGGTTTTCTCAGGCGGTCACCGGGTCCGGCGCTAACACGCCAGCATCGGCACGAGGTAGCGGTCCGGACCCGGCTTCGCAGCTGAGCCGAAGCCCAGCATGTTGAAATTTACGGCCCAATTTTGCGATGTTTGGCTTGATAAGCCGTCGCGCTGTCGGAGGCAGCCAGGGCGCAAAAATTTCGCTCGCATCAAATAAAGGAAAGCCTGCTTGATAAACAGCGACGGCTCTTATGAAGGCCTGCTCGTCCAAACTTACCGTTGCGCACTTAGTGCAACGAACGTCGATACTCGTGCTTGCACTCGTCGCCACGATTGACATCAAACCGTCAAGGTCTAGATATGCATCGCCGGCACCAGCCAACCGATAAGCGTCGCGCAACAATTCAGAGACGCCACATCCGCGATTTAACGCGTCGGCCCAAAGTCGAACGCTCCAGAGTAAAAGTTTGTCCGCAAATAGAAGCGACGAAAACCGTTCCTCCGAACAAGAAGATGCATGATAGTCCATTATAAACTCATAATGCGAATAATTCTTAATTGCATCTATAGCGACGCTTTGCTAAATATGCAACTAATAATTAATCGCAATATAATATTAAGGGGAAACTTATGAGCATGCCGGATCTTGGGGAGGTTCCACACCCTCACTCATTGGAGTTACGTGAAATGACCGAAGCAGAAAAATTTGTCGTCCGGTCATTGCGAAAATGGCTTCTGGGGCATTGGGATGAAAGCCACCATGTTTGGCGGTGTATGTTGCGTGAATGCAGAGCTTCATTTGGTGACGAGGATGGGCCCAAAATCGTCATCTGCATTTCTAAAATTGTTTCAACGCTAGTAAAGTACGGAAATCGTAAGATTAGGTTCCATAAGCCTTGCTGCCCCTGTCTCGACACAGACGAATACTGTTTGGTTCGCTTTATAACCGCCTGCCAAAACAACAATGGTGCATTAGCAAGAGCCTTAGCTAGCTGGTTATTAGTTGACGATGGAATCGGTGATTTTTTAACAGCTGGATTGCAGCTTGGAACCAACATGAAAAAACATGCGCTTCAGCTGCCAGAAATTGCCCTTGGTCAGACACACGCGGATAACTTTAAATCGTATTCACTACACTGACGGTCTTAATAGTTTCCAAAGATTTAACGGCAAGGAAAAACCGTTCTTACCAGGGCTGTGGATCGCCTCACTCAGCGTTCCAAAGTTCGGATGGCGGAGAGA
>MDTA01186303.1_pt1 | contig 45838 bp, 46 predicted proteins | sample 811151 | NCBI WGS metagenome assembly MDTA01 (sample SAMN05326648, study PRJNA326480) | marine metagenome | isolation source: seawater | place: Indian Ocean: South | collected 2010
AAAGATGTTGTATGCAGTCGGCGCACGCTTCTTTTTTTCTTCACCCTCAACATTCTTTTTCACCTTTTTGGTTTTGTTGTTGGTGACCTCACGATATACTGTCGTAAGGATTTTTGCCATATCATTGCGAGAATACTCCAAATCGGCGTCAATAAGGGCGGCGAACTTGGTAACAATTTCCTGAGTCTGGGCAGCAGTGGTCATTCTAACTAGTAGATTTTTGTTTTTTTTCTGGCGTAGAGTCTCTTGTTTGTTGGTAATGTAATTTGTATTGGACAAATCAGTTTTTTTTGATTTAAGTATTTTTTTATACAAAAAATTTATATACCAATTATATTATCGATTACAATTTTAATATATTCATCATTATATGTATATGGTGTTATTGTTTTATCAAGTAAATGAAATATAAGTGAATATTTATAATTTAATGGCATTTTACCAATTATATTATTCAACACACTTCTAACTACATTTTCAGGCAAAATATTTACAACATTGTATATAGTATCAATATCATTTATAGATATATCATTAATATTATAATTATTTTTATTATGAATTAAAGCGCAACAACATATATTATTTAAACCAAAATCTTTAACTAAATTATTTTTAATATAATATACAATTTTAATTTCATTTAATAAGTTTTTATCTTGTGAATAGTAAATTTTATAATAAATTTTATTAATTAAATCATCAGGTAAATTATTAAAATATTTATTCATAAATGTATTATATATATAATGTATCATTTTTATATAATAATTTTATTTTTATATTATAAAGTAATATAAAATGTGTTTTGGATATATATTAATTCCTACAAATTCAGAAAGTAAAACATTAAAAGAAAAAATAAAAAATATAAAAAATTATATATTATGGAAAAATTACTATAAAGTTAGTCAGACACAAATTTAAATTTATCACTAATTAAAATTAATTTTTCAAAACATCCAACATTAATACTTTTATTAAGCATATCAATATCATTCATAGTTTCTAAACCTTCATATTTTATCGCTTTTTCAATTAAATTCGAATTATTTTTTTCATTTTTTACAAATGCATTATAATTAACTAAAACACTTTTATATTCTTTTACAAATGTTTTATTATTTAATTTAATATTAATAATATTATCAGTAATATTATTATTTTTAAAATAATCTATAATATCACAAATAACTTTAATAGTATGTAATTTTTTATCCTTTCCCGTATAATTATCATAACTCCATATAGTTTTTTTATCTTTAACAATTTTACATTTAGTATCAAGTGTAGTAGAATTATTTTTTTTAGTTATTTTAACATCAACAATAATATTATCATTTAAGTTACTAATTATTTTTTTTTCATTTGTAGATATTTCTAAATTTTCAATATGTTTTTTCTTCTGTTTTTTTTGTTTAGGTTCGCTTAATCTATCAATAAATTTATCAAATAATAATTCTTTAACCATTTGTAAACGTAAATTTTCAATTCTATTTTTTCGTTTATTATTATCCAAATATATAGGTGATTTATCTTTTAAATCATTTTCAACTTTACTCCAATAGTCATTATCTTTATCATAATTAGGTAAATCTTCTAAACACAAAGCATATAATTGTAATACAGGTTTCATAATTTGATTTGTAATATAATGTAAGTAATCAGGAGTAATTTTATTTTCAAGAATATATTCAGGATTTTCGATTCTATCACCTTGTAATGTTGTTTTATCAACATAAGGCAGTTTAATATATACATATGGTATTCTATCATTAGTAGCAGGTTTATTACCAGGGTCTCTAGAAGCAATTCTATCTTCCAATACTTTATGTGCAATTTTTGAAGGGTCTTTATAAGAACCTTTTAAAGTTTTTGATATAACTAAATCATTAATATTTGCTTTACCATTAACTAAGTCATCTAATGAATCATTTAAAAATTCAATAGATTCATTTAAATTTTGTTTATTTAAAAGAATATTAATTAAACCACCATATATTTTTTTTAACGATATTGGCATTATCTCTTCTTTTTAAAACAATACCCATAGATTTTTGTTTAAAACTATTAACATCAAATTCATATAAATTACCAACATATCTTTTTTTACTAAAGATAATAAATGGATATAATGATTTTTCATAATTTAATTTTTGAGGAAAAGTCATAATTTTTGAAATATTTTTTTCCACATCTTTGCCTACATCAATCGCATATTCCAATGCTTGTTTTCCATATACAGGATTATTATTTTTATCTTTTAATGGAAATTTACAAAATATTGAATCAGTATCACCATAAATAACTTCTGCATTATAATTGTCTTCAACATATTTTTTTGCGGTCATAATCATTTCCCGACCTGTAGCAGTTGTACACGCTGCAATATCTTTTAAATATATTGGTGATGTTCTAGCACCAATTTGACCATATAAAGAATTTGCAGTTACTTTATATGCCAATTGTAATGCATCAAAAACATCTTGTTCAAATTTAGAATATGTATCTTTAATTTCAATAATATCATTTTTATTTACTGTAACTGTATTATTTTTATCAATATCAATAATAGATACAATATCGTTTTTTTCATTTATAAAACCAGTATAAGTTGCATTATTTAAATAAACAGTTTTATATTCTATTTTTTTTCTTGTGTTTTTTCTTTCTGCTAGTAACATCATTAAAATCTCTGCGATAATTCCACGTTTTTGATTACCATTTTAATCTTTTATTTGAGCAAATTTACACTTCTTTACACCAACTTTTCTTTTTTTATCACCAACACCTTCATACAAATCATAGTAAACATTAATATATTCAATATTTGGGTCATCAATAATATATTTATCATCTAAAACATATCTATCATGAGATAAATCGCGAGCAATCATAGATGATGGATAAAGAGAACCATAATCAAATACAACAATTGGGTCATTTAGATACATACCTTCTTTAGGGTCTAATACAACTGCGCCTTCGTAACCATCCGCATCAATATCTAAATTATCGTAATTATTAATAACTGGTATTAAAAAGTTTTTTTCCATACATTGTTTTGCAATTAATGAAAATATTTTAATACCTTGTCCTCTTCTAAATAAGAAATTAAGAGGTACAAGACAAACATTTCCCATCCCAATATTATTTTCAAGTATTTTTAGTTTATGCAATAATCTATTAACTAATGCACAATCCTGAATACAATATTTAGCAATTACACATCTATCGGTAGAATTACCTTTAAATCTTTCAAATAATTCTTTTGGTTTTAAATCATCTTTTTTATCACCTAAAAATATAGAAGCAACATTATCAAGTTTATAACTATCTAATTTATGATCTTTTTGCATAACTTTAAACAAGTCGATAATAATCATACCATCCATATCAAAATATTTTAATATATTTTCACCTAATGCGGAAGATGATAATTCTTGTTTAAATAAACCACATTTTCTATCTATTTTTCTACCTAAACCTACAGAAAATTCTTCATTCATATTTAATTCAATTGTACGTAACCAAATATAATCCATATCAAAACCAAATATATTATAACCAATTAATACATCTGGATTTAATGCTTGAATAATTTTTTTCCATTCACGAATTAATTGTTTCTCAGTTTTACATTCAATAATATCACAATTTTCAATACTGTCACAACTATTTAACGAAACAATATTTCTATAAATAATTTCATCTGAACCATATCTGTGAACAGTTGTACCAATTTGAATAATTTCATCACCTAATAATTCTGGCAATATACTTGTTAATATTTTATTTAATCTATCTTCTAATCTATTTAATTCACTAATATTTAATTTTTTTGTTTTAATTGAATCATCGTTATCATCATCATCATCATTATCTGTTTCATCAGATATTTTATCCAAAATATTAATAATTTCTGTAATATAATTAATTGGTTTAAAGTAAGAATTATTATATTTTACAAAATTTGAAATATTAACATTAGTTTTAATATTAAATGTTTTGAATTCATCTTGAGTAAATTCTTTTTTATTATTAAATAATTCCAAACCTAATTTATTAGATTTAAGTTCTATTAAACTAGAAGTATCATTTTCTGATATTTTTTCCCATACTAAACCAGTAGTATGTGATAAAAAATCATCTAATATATTGGTCATATCTACATTTTTTTTAGGATAAACTTTATTGATAATAAGACTGGGTTCAATAATTATATCTTGTTTAAATATTTGTTGAATCCAGTAAATAAAACACTCTTTATCGATATCATAACCAACTTTAGATACTGCAGTTATATCTTGTACAACTTTTTTATAATCTTTTTTTGCCAAAGGGAAATCACCGTGACTACTAGTGCATTCAATATCAAATGAAGCAATTAATAGGGGTGAAATTTTATTAATATCCAATGGTGTAATATCGGTATGATTTATAGTAATATTATAATCACAGCGAGTATTATTATCAGTAACTTTATAATTACTAATTTCAACCCAACCACAAGGTTTAATATTTTGATTATGAATATATCTTAAAAATGGATCAATATTACTTTCATATAATTTAAAACCATCTTTTTTTAAACTATTAAAATAATATTTGAGACCATTAAATAATAATAATGATTTAACTTCAACTTTAATATAGTTAAATAACTTATTATTTGTGAATCCCCAAAATTCTTTTTTTTTTATTTTTTCTAATTTAACAAAATGTTCTTCTAAATATTTTGGAATAATTTTTTTAGAATATTTTTTATTATTCCAAACTGCATCATACTTTTCGTATAGCAATGTTGTTTGTAATTTTTCAACTTTATTATCATATTCTTTTTCACTTAAATCATCCCATTCGGCAGGTCCTTTAACAAAAAAGTACGGATTATAATTTTCAACATTAACTGAAACTGTTTCACCATTTAGTGTAGAACCATAAATTAGCATAGTATATACATCTTGTTCTTCATCGTATAATTTTTTAGTACGATTTTTATCACTTTCGGGAACATATATATCAGTAATTTGAAAACGTATTGGTAATTTTGGGTCTAATTCGGGAACTTCTTTTCTAGGAAAATCCATATATTTTAGTTATATATTAAACTTATATAATAAAATCTTAAGTATCAATTTTTTATTTTAAATTAAATAATTAAAGGGGAAAAAAAATGGATATAGGTATTGAAACTCTAATTATTATTATTTTAACAATTATAATAATTTATTTAGTCTATATAACCTATTATAATAGTAAATTACTAAAAGTTACTAGTACAATTGATAATAAAAAATATTATGTTCAAGATAAAGATGATTCGCAAGAAGCTGCAAATTTAATTGCAAAAATAAGAGCAAAATTAGATATTTTAATAGCACATTTAAATAAAAGTTATCCAAATGATAAAAGAACAATATTATTAAATAGTAACTATCGTGAAAATAGTTTAAAAGAAGGTGTTGATGATCCAAGATATACAAGTTATTCTATAAATAAAGGTGAGCAAATTGTTTTATGTTTAAGAAATAATGATAAATTAATGGACATAAATACAATGATGTTTGTAGTATTACATGAAATGGGTCATTTATCATCAGAAAGTATAGGTCATACAGATGAATTTTGGGAAAATTTTAAATGGATATTAGAAGAATCTATAAATATTGGTATATATATTAAACAAGAATTTAATAAAAAACCTATAGAATATTGTGGAATGTCAATAACTTCTTCACCATTAGACAATCAATTTATATTTGATATTAAAGATGTAGATAATTCAGAAAATGTAATAGAGGCATTTTTTATTAATCCACTTTATGTATAATATTAAATTCTTAAACGCAAACATTTAATTGCAAGAGATTCTATATATATTAAATTATTAATATCAATTGCATTATTTAATTTACATATTATAGACAATAAAGATTGGTCATGTCTATTTTCTCGAAATACATTAAAATTTGGTGTATTACTTATACTATCATTAATTAAATTTGGTTGTTTTTTGCAAGTATTCCACCATTCAGTAATTAAATGAATAGTAAAATCATTTTTTTTTATAATTAAAATACCACTAGCAATTTGCTCAGTATTATATATTTTTTCATCATTTAAACAATTAAAGTATTTAAATATATCACCTTTAGTCCATTTATATTCAATTTGATTATTACCAAATACAAGAAGACCTTTATTATTATTTGTCATATTAATTAGTTTATTAATTTCTTCAATATTATTATCTATTTTACAACCCGCATCAACATATACTAATATATCATTTTCATTTAATAATTGTAAATGTTTATATATAATATACGGTTTCCAAATATAATAACCACCGCCGCGCCGAGAATTAAAAACATTTTTAAAATCATTATTTAATAATTGATTACTGAATTCGGTATCATTTATTATAGTTTTATCTGTTTCACATATAATTTTATCAAAAATATTTAAATCATTTGCTTCTTTGCATATACGTTTTTTTGATAAATTAAATTTATCATTACCATATGTTAAGAAAAGTTTCATAATAAATAATATATAAATATAATATTTATATAATATTTATATGGTTAAAAATATATATATATTAAAACTACAAGAAAATAAATATTTTATAGGAAAAACAGATAATATAGAATATATATATCATAAACATTTAAATGGAACTTTTTCTGAATGGACAAAAAAATATAAACCTGTATTAATACTAGAAATAATAGAAGATATATTAAATGATGAAGATGCATATGTTATTAAATATATGAATAAATATGGTATTGAAAATGTAAGAGGAGGTTCATATAATGATGAAGAATTAAGTGAAGAAGTTATAAAAAATTTAAATAATAAATTAAAGAATGAAATAACAATAAATGATTATATCCAACATTTTTATGATAGTGATTTAGTTAAATTAAATAGTGAAATTGAATATTTAAAAAAAAAATATAATACAGTAAAAGCAATTAGTGATAAAATAAGTGAAAGACAAAAATTAATAGGAGATATATTAACATGTGAATTTGCAGATATTTATAAACATAATACTAATATCACAAAATATTACAATAAATATTGTAAAAATGATATATATATTGATATATTAGTAATTCAATATTATGAAATTATATTTGAATATTACGAAACATATAATATATTTAATAAGATGTTAAATAAATATAAAAAAAATATAATAGAATTTAATTGTGATGAATATAATATTTCGATTGAAACAATTGATTTACATATTTTATTAAGACAATTAGCAGCAATTATGAAATTAAAATTATCATTAATGAATATAGGTAAATAAAAAAATGATAATTAAACTTAAAAAATAAAATTATATCAATGCAATTTAATTATGAGTTTGATAAATATTTATGTGATTCTAAAAATATAAAAAAAACAATTGAAAAATATGGTGTAGCAATATGTCCTTTACTTGATGTAGATGAATGTGAAGAAATGATAAATAATAAATGGAATTTATTAGAACATTTAACTAAAAATTTTGAAATACCAATTAATAGAAATGACAAAAAAACTTATAAACAAATAACTGAATTATTTCCAATGCATAAAATGTTACTACAACACTGGAAGATAGGTCATTCAGAATTGGCATGGAAAGTAAGACAAAATCCAAAAGTAATAAATGCATTTAGTGAAATATGGAATACAACTGACTTAATTACAAGTTTTGATGGCGCAAGTATATATATATTAGATAAACCAAATAGAGATTGTAAATCTTGGTTTCATGTTGATCAAAGTTATACGCGTAATAATTTTGAATGTATTCAAGCGTGGGTAAATGCATATGATACAAATGAGGGGGATGCTACATTAGTTATACTTGAAAATAGTAATAATTATCATAGTGATTTTCAAAAACATTTTAATATAAAAGATAAAGCAGATTGGTTTAAATTACAAAATAAAGAGCAATATGATTTTTATATAAGTAAAGGTTGTAAAGAAGTTGCTATTAAATGTCCAAGAGGTTATGGTGTGTTTTGGGATAGTAGAACATTACATTATGGGAATCCAGTGCAAAAAAGTGCAAGTGATAATTATAATTATCGTTGTGTAGTATATATATGTATGACGCCACGAATGTTAGCTAGTAAAAAAGATTTAGAAAAAAGGAAAAAAATATTTAATGAGTTAAGAATGACAACACATTGGCCACATAAAGTAAAATTATTTCCAAAACAACCGAGAACATATGGAAAGCAAATATTAAATATTGAAGATATAGACATAGAAATGGTAAATAAATATATTACAGATATTGGTTTAAATTTAATATAAATTTATATAAATAAAAATTGATATATATAAATTAAATTATTAATATATGCATACCGGTATTATATCATTTGCGAATCGTATTGCATTTAATATTAAATCAGATGAAATAAAAGAGATAATTTTAAATAAGTTATATAATTTATTTAATATAAAAATAATTCAAAAACATTATTACAATTTAAATAATATAAATATTAAATATATTAAAAATAACGATTATTTATGTTGTTTAAGAAGTAATTGTAATCCGTATTATGTATTTTTTACATATTATAATGACATACCTATAATATATTTTATTGATAAAAAAATACATCCAAATTATCAAAAACCTAGAATAATTTTAGTAAGAGGATTATTTGATAAATCCTTATATAAAAATACATTATTAGATGGAGAAATGATAAAAACATATGATAATAAATGGATATTTATGATAAATGATATAATTAGTTATAAAGGGAACTATTTAAAAAATATAAAATTAAATGAGAGATTAGAAATTATATATAATTTATTAGATAAAGAATATAATAAAAATAGTTGTATAGATGTTTGTGAATATCAAATAAAAAAATATTATTATATAAATAATAATAGTATTAATGAATTAATTGATTTTTCAAAAAAATTAAATTATTCTAGTAGAGGGATATATTTATGGAATTATAATTTATATTATAAACCATTATTATATAATTTTAATGAAGATAATATAGTAAGTGTTGTTAGAAAAATAAAAGATGAAACAAAATTTAAAGTATTAGATAAAAATGAAACAAATAATAAAAAGACAGAAATAATTGAAGAAATAATGGTAAGTGAAAATAGCGAATCGCTAAATAGTGATGAAAAAATATTATCGATTTCTAAAACATCAGAACCAGATGTATATAAATTATATTTAAAGGAAAATATAAGTAATGAAAAAGAATATGGTATTGCTAATGTTTCAAGTTTAAGTACAAGTAAAATGTTAAGATTGGCATTTAAAAATAAAAATGTATCAACATTAATCAAATTTAAATGTAAATATAATACTTATTTTAATAAATGGACACCAATATCAGTTGAAAAATAAAAATTGATTATTACAGAAAAAAATAATTAAATGAGAATAATAATAAATTTATTATTATTTATATTTATATTAACAATATATTCTATATTATTAATAAGATTTATATGTTCATATAAATATATTTTATGTAATGTTTACTTACAATAATTTGGATTTTTAATATAATATAACCAATATAAAGGACCAATAAATACTGGAACAAATATAGCAAATATTAAACCAAGTATTGAATTTCTATTTACTCCATTTTTAAAACAGTAAACAGACATAATAACAGCAGATATACCAGATAATATCCATAATAGTACGAAAGATATAAATAATATTTCAATAATAGTATTTTTCATTTTTAATACGTATTCTATAAATAGAATATATAAAAATGAAAGAAATACTAATATTATTACCTATAATAATAGGTTTTTTAATTAGTCGTTTATATAATAAAAAAGGTTTTAATTATATTAAATCAAACTTACAACCACCTGGTTATGTTTTTTCAATTGTGTGGAGTATATTATATATTTTAATAGGTGTATCATATTATATAGGTTTAAATAAACAAGAAACAAAATATTATATAATACCAGTATTAGGTTTAATATTTAATTATTTATATACTCCTTTATTTTTTGGATATAAACAAATATTATATTCAATGATAATAGTAATATTAACATTATTATTTACAATTTTAACGATTATTCAATTTTATTATAGTAATGTAAATAAGTATGCTATTTATTTATTAATACCATATTTAATATGGTTAATATTTGCATTGATATTATCGGCTGATATATATGTTAAAAATAAAAAATTTAATTATTAAAAAAATTAGTATGTAAATTTGCAATAGGAAGTGCTGAACTTAATTCTTTTTTATAAAAATGTTTATCATATGAAAGTTCTTTTAAATTACTATTTTTTTCAAAATATTTATCTAAATTATTTTTTTCTTTAATAAATTCTTTTTTATCTGGTATTATTTCATTTACAAAACCTGGTTTACTAGTATATTCTTCTGTTAATTCACTATCAATTTTAATATTTGGTTCATAAAATTTTTCGATATTATCTTCTTTTGTAATAGTTTCATTTATATTTGTGTAAAAATTATAATAAATAATTGATATTAATATAAAAACTAATATTATAAATATAATATTATAATCCATTATAATCTATTTTTAAGAAAGAAATAAAATTAATTATCTTCAATAAAATTTAATTTTTTATTTGTATCTTTTTCATTATCTGAAAAATTTGTATTTTCTTCTTCATTATTATTAAAATATTTAATATTATAATTATTATTTTTATAATACTTAATTCTAGTAAATCCTTTTCTTAAAAATAACGAGAACTGGTCCCATATATCAATACATAGTGGGATATATTTTCTTTCTTCTGGTTTTTCTCTTAAAATTCTACCAATAGATTGTTGAATGTCAGATATAGGACTTGCAAATATAACAGTGTTAAGTGTGGGAATATTCATACCTTCGGCTGCCATTTGATATGTTGCTAAAATTATTTGTTTTTTTGATGATATATCTAACACATTTTGTGATAACCCACCAATATAATAACCTATTGAATAATTTGTATTATTAAATAAATTTTCAAATGATTTTAGTTGATTTTTTCTTTCACTTAAAATTAAAATTTTTCGATATTTTTCTTTATTTAATAAATTAATAATTAAATCAAATATGAAAATAGTTCTTTTTTCAAAATTGCAAATATTATTAATCATACCAGCACTATTTGGTTTTCCATTCCATAAAACAATATTATTACAATAATTTGTATCTGTATCAAAATATTTGTGCATTTCAACATTTAAATCAATTTGTTCTTTTGTAACATGTTTATAAACTGATTTGCCAATATAATATTCAAATACTTTACGTAAACCATCTTTGCGATTTAAAGTTGCACTTAAACCCAATATTATATTTGAATTAATATTTTGAAATGCTTTACTAAATACTTCAGCACCAGTATGATGAACTTCGTCAATTATAACTAAACCAAAATCTTTAAAAATATCTATATCATAATTTCTCATTGCAAGAGATTGTAATGATGCAATAACAATATCTTTATCTTGAACATCAATTTTACTTTGTTTAATTTTACCAATTTTAGCATTCGGTACAAATGTTTTAACAGTTTCAAGAAACTGTTGATTTAAAAAGTCTTTATGAGATACAAACATTGTTTTTTTTTTTAAAATAACAAGCAATATATACAGCCATAATTGTTTTACCAAATCCACAAGGTACAGATATTATACCACCTTTTTTTAATGGGTCATTGGCGGCATTAATAAAATTCTCAACAGGAATAATTTGTTGTTCTCTTAATTTGCCATTAAATTCTAAATTAGGACAATCTAGCCCAGTGTTTAATTTATTTTTTGCAGGTATACCAAATTTTTGTAAAGCATAATATCTGGGAATATATAATCGTTTATTATTTTCACTATAAATACAAAATTTAACAGGTTCTTTTGAAATATTATAATTATTATTAGGTGAAACAGTTAATTCTTCTTTTAATTCTTTTATAAGTTCATCATTATTTTCTTTAATTATTCCATAACCATAAATAGATAATAATGTATCCATTATAATTAATATAATAAATTATAATTCATTTTTTATTTTTATATATTACTTTAATATAGAAATATGATAGTAATAAACTTATTAAGAGGTTTAGCATTAATTGCCTTTTTAATAATTTTGATTATGGATGATTTTCCATTTTATTCAAAAATGAAACAACCATATGTACAATTAGTACTGGCAATTTTAGCGGTATGTTTAATTATAATTGATAATATATTTGGATTTATATTTGCAATGACTTTAATGTTAATTTATTATGAAATATATAAAAAAATAAAAAAGAAAACAGAAAATAATAAATATATACTAAATCCATTAAAATTAAATAATTTATATGAAGAATTTACAGAAAAAGAAATAGTAAATAAAAATATTGAAGAATTAGATTATATTACTCCACAACATTTAATCGATGCTCAAAATAATGTATTTAATGAAAAAATATATAACAAAGATATAGAATTTGAAAATAAATCCAATACATATTGTATACAGGGATTAAGTTTAGGTGATGAAAAATATAATGTAACTGGTTATAGTTATTAAATATATTTGTAATGATATAGTACATATAATATTATAAATATAACTAAATAATAGATTTGTTTATCATATTCTATTAATGTAGAATGTAAATTTAATGGAATATATTTTTCAAATATTTTAAGGAAATCAATATTTAAAATGGTAATAAATACAGCAATTATTATTATACATTTAATTATATTATTTTTATTAAATAAATTATCATTATTTGAAATTGAATTTATATTATAAATATTATTTGTTTCTACGTGTCCATTTACAAGTTCATCCATTTCATTTTCAAAATCAATATCATTATTATAATGTTCATTTATATTTTCTTCTTGTATAGGTGGTGGTTCATTAATAGTTTCTGGTATAATTTCTTCTGCTTTATTTTGTAAATTTTTAAACATATTTTGTACTGAAGGGTCATTAATATCATCTTCATTTTCGGGAATGTCATTACTAATAGGTAAATCATTTATAGATGTTTTCATTAAGTTTGGAATAGACATTATATACTAAATATAAATAATATCTTATATTATAGATATTATACGCATATTTTTATTTTTTGTTGCATCTACCAGTTTTAGGATTACATATTTTATCTTTTTTGCGACATTCTTCTATTTTTTTATCAGTACATTTATTATCATCTTTTTCAGGTTCTTCTTGGATATCTTTTTCAGGTTCTTCTTGGATATCTTTTTCAGGTTCTTCTTGCATATCTTTTTCAGGTTCTTCTTGCATATCTTTTTCAGGTTCTTCTTGGATATCAATTTCTTTTTTAAGTTCAGATTTTATGCATCTACCAGTTTTAGGATTACATATTTTATCTTTTTTGCGACATTCTTCTATTTTTTTATCAGTACATTTATTATCATCATCTATGTCTTGAATTATTTCATCTTTTGCCTCTATTTTGTAATCTTTGTTGCCAATATTTTTATTAATTGTAAAATTATATGTGTATATATCTGGTATTGTTTTATAATCAAATATATTAAATTTTGCTAAATTATTCGTAGTTTCAGTATTTTTATTATTTAACCAATTATCATAAACAACTTGCCTTTCTTCAACATATTTATTATATAAATCATTTTGAAGAATTCTAGGATTATGAATATTATTATTATAATAAATATTTTTTTCCGATTTTATATTTTCAATATCTTTAATATTTTGATAATACTGTTCTATAATATTTGTTAATTCATTATATTTTATATTATTGTTATCATTATGATTAGTAACAATATCATATAATTTAGAAGATATTAAATCTATTGATGGGATAGAATTAATTTTATTCATTATATATCTTATCTTATATAAATATTTTAATTATTATTAGTATATAAATTTGCGGTTGAACCATCAAACATATTTTTATAAAATTCCCCTAATTTTTTATCATCTGATAATTGTTCTTCATATACACTTCTTGGCACATATTTAATAACTGTTTTAGGTTTGGGACACGCTGCTAAATTTTGATAATATGCTTGTATAATTAAAATTATACCTATAAATAATAAAAAAATTGCAATTGCTTTCATATTATAATAATAATAGAAAATAAAAATTATTTATTCGTTTTTATTTTTTTCAGTCCAAGGATCATCAGTTTCGAAAACGGTATTTAAATTATTCATATCTTTATTTACAACCTCTATATCATTATCTGTTTCTGATAATGCCGCTGTATTATTAATAATTGTTTGTTTTCTATTTTCAAAAATTTCATCCTTTGTTTCTTGATTCTTTTTATATTCTTTCATTAAAGTATTTAATTGAGTTTCAGAATATTCTTGATCTGAAATTTCATCTGGATTTGGTGAAAATGGACACCATACACCAACTTGTCCAATAAATATATTATGATTTTTATCTGTTCTTTTAAGAAATTCACTTCTATTTTTTGCTTCATTTAATGTTTCAAAAACGCCTCGAACTTTAATACCACGCATAGTTGTTTGAAAATTATTATCTGCGTGGAATAATTTTTCTACAGATTCCGAATTAATATTTTTTTGAAATTTATATTGTTCATCCATTTCTTTAACATCACTTAAATATTTTGTATTATTGCGAATGGTATCAATAAATTCTTTATCATCTGGATATTTGCTTTCAATACCATCTAGTAAAGTTTTTATATCATTTGATAAATTTTTAAAAAAAGCGGTTAAATAATAACTTTCTTTATTTACTAATACATCTTCAGGACTAATAAAAGATAATAAACAATAATTTTGATTTTTAATAGGTTTGTCTTCATCTAAATAATCATATTCTTTTGTTGAAACTAAGGTATCTCCCATATTTTTAAATAAACTTATTTATAAATAATAAATTTAACCTTATATAGTTTTAAAATGTATATTTAATATAAAGAATAATATGAAAAAATATTTATTTATATTATTATTATTATTAATATTATTTATTATATTTAAAAGTGTTTCTTATAATAATAAAGATTTTTACTCAATTATAGACAGTAATATTAAATTAAATAAAACCGGATTTTTATGGTAAAATATTTTTTTCATTTGCTATTCTATTAAATGGCGTAATTTTTGTATCATCTAAGTATATTATATTTTTTTTCATTTTTAGAATAATTTTCAATAATTGATAACATTTTTCTACTTCGAAAAGTAAATAATTTTATATTTTCATTTAATTTATCTAAATTGACGGAATTATTTTTATCAAAAGGTAATTCGTGTATTATAGAATATAGTTGTTCTAATATATATAATCTTAGATCATTTAAATTATTATAATATATTTCAGGATTATATTTATCTGCTAATATATATATATATATTTTAACAAAATTATTTATATGTATTAATATATTACTATATAATGATTTATTATATTTTTTAATAAAATTTATATTTGAACAAATGTTAAGTAATATATTATCTTTTAATAAAAATGTTAAATTTTTTGGTATATTTTTATTTAAGTTATAAATGGGAGTATCAATCTGGTTAATGTCTTTAACATTACTATTTATATTATTTGTTAAAATTGTATTATTTTTTTTAGCAATATTATTTTGATAAAGTATATTTAAATATATATAATAACTTATTATTATTAATATTAAAATTATTAATAAACTTTTTTTATTCAAATAATTTAATATAAAATATAAAAAACTTAATATTAATATATATATATATAAGTAATTATATTTTTCATTCATCTTACTAAAAAAAGATATTTTATATAGATACACCATCTACAAAATATATAATTAATGATAATATTATTAAAATTATACCACTATATAACTTTCTTTTATCACTTAAAAATATATTAAATAATTCTGTGCGATATTCATTATTAGTTTTATTTTTATGATTAATAGAAAAAAATTCACTTAAATCATTTATCATATCTATTATAGATTGAATTGTATTTTGATATAATTCGTGTAATGTATATTCATATATCATTTTATTATTATTTGTTTCATTTTTAATATTTAATTCTTTAACTAATGTAGAAAATTTATTTTCAATAATATTTTCAATATATTTATTAATATCTTTATCTGTTTTATTAATATTATCTGTTAATTCACTAGTATATATATCAGACATTTTCTATATATCTCTTAAAACTTATTAAGATAAAATAACTAAATTATTTCCATCATATCTACGTCACTAATAAACATTCTTCTACAACAATACCTAGTTGCACCTAATCTATTTAATATTTCACCGGTATGATTATCGGAAAAATGTTTAAAACGTTCTTCTTTTTTTTTGAATCTTTTAACTGTTTATCACATTCTTTTTTATAATAATCAATTTGATCCGCAATTACTTTTCCACAAGTAAAACATCTAATTGGCTGTATCATTATTAAGTTCTCTTATTTATATATACAATCATTTTTTTTTATATGTTTAAATTTAATAAAATTATTTCTCATATATATTAGTAGAATAGTAAAATAATTAAATGAGTACATCTAGTAAAATTTATAGTTTAATGGAAAGAGTTTCTACATTAGAAAAAAGCGGTGTTTCATCAACAAGTGTATCTGTTGATAATTCCAAAGTTGAATTATTAGAAAAAAAATTATCAGAAATGGAACAAAAATTTGAAAAACTTACACAAGAATTAATGTCTAAAGATAAAGAAATTGTTGTAGCAGTTAATCAAAATAGTTCTTTAGCCACTGAAAATAATAAAAAATTTAATGAAGATATTAATCAATTAAAAGTAAAAGTTAATGAAATTACTACACATTTAAATAAAATACCCGTTCCCCCTGCATCTGCACCACCTCAACAAAAACAACCTGCACAACAACAAGTCCCCCCTGCTCAACAAAAACCTTCTCCTTGATAAATTAATTACTATATTTTGATTTTTTTTTATTATATTTATTTAAATTTTGATTAAATTTATAAATATTTATTGCATTATTTAATATATGATTATTCTTGTCATAGTAACTATAATTATCTTTTAAACTATATGCCGCACGCTGCATATATTCTAATGCCTTTTCAACATTATTATTTTTATAATAAATTAGTCCTACTAAATGAATTATTTCAGCATTGTTTAAATTTGATAATTTTTCATAAATTCCATCTACTTCTTTTAACATTTCATCTGTTATTATGCTATTGTTTGAAATATGTAATAATGTAATATAATCATTATTTTGTGTTAAAATATTTTTGTTTTTTGTTGATGAAGTAAATAAACCTATTTTACTACCTTCTAAAAATGTACATTTATTTAATATTTTACAACTAAATTCATTATTATAATCATTTATAAATTTAGATAATGAAGTACGCATATCAAATTTAATAACTTCAAGATAATTGTATAATTTATCTGCTGCTTTTTTATTAATAAAATATGAATTTTTAGATACTAATATATAATTAGTATTAATATCACATAGTTTTAATGTTTCTTCGTTGTTATTAATGAAGTCGGATAATATTAATAAGTCAAATTTATTTTTTAAAATATCTGTAAATATTTTTTCTATATTTTCTATAAAACTTTTATTTATAACTAAATCATCTTCTATTATTAAATTATATTCATTACTAACAACTTGTCTTAATGCATCGCGATGATTTTCAATATTTGAAATTTGACAATCATTTAAATTCGTTATTAAATCATCATATAATTTATTATCACTAGGGTTATAATTTTTTCTTTCTTTATATTTGTCGGCATCATTTTGAATTTGAGATTTGTCCTTATTTTTACACATTTTAATATTAGTATTAAATCCATTTTTTTCAAGTAATGTTTTAATAAAAGATATGGTACTATTAATATAATCAACTCTATTTTTTAATTACGCATTATGTATTAAAAATATATTAATTGTTTTTTTCATTATTATGTAAATATTATTATTATTTTTCTTATATAAAAAAAAGTACATTTCTTAAAAAAAATAAAAATTTATAAAAAGTTTTATAAAATTTAAAAAAAATAAAGAAATGTACTTTTTTTATTTCTTTAAAGGAGTTTTTAATAATCTTTCGCACATTTGTTTTTTTGTACCATATTTTGGTTTATTTTCTTTTTCTAATAACTCTTTTATTTCTTTTATTTTTAATTTTTCACAATCAGTTTGTGTTATTTTATTACTCGACTTTTTTACTTCATTTTTTACTTCGTTTTTTACTTCAGTTTTTAATCTATTACATAAATCTATTTTATTACCATATATCGGTTTATTTTCTAATTTTAATAATTCTATTAACTCTTTCTTTTTCATTTTCATACAATTATTATAGGAAGGTATTATATTTTTTTTAACAGGCGATACAGTACGTTCTTCATATTTATTTAATAATTTGTTAAGACTATCATACGCTTTTTGTGCATCATATCTTAAATCAGCATCCATTCTTATCATAGGAATTATAACTTCTTTTAAAAAATCATCTAATAAATTTTTATTATTAATTTTAAGTTTTCCCATTTTATTTAATTTATAATATATTTCTATAAATGACATTCCCAGTGAATATACATCAAACTTAGATACATAATTTTTAATAAATTTATTTTTAAATTCTTCTTTGTTATTAACACATTTTTCAATAAATACTTCTATTTCATTAGGAATATTTATATATTTTGACATAAATTTAATAAATGATGCTTGATTATAATTATTAAAATTTGTTAATATTGATTTTGTTAATATTTTTGTATTATTTAAAAATATTAAACTTGAATATATTTTAAATTCTGGTGGAAAATAAGGATAAGTATATGAATAAACAGAAAAATTTTCAGCATTAACAACGTCACTATATTGAGTTAATAAACCAAAATCAATAATATATAACTTTTTTAATTTATTATTATATAAAATATTCTCTGGTTTAATATCACAATGAAATAATTTATTATTATGTAAAGTTATTAGCCCTTTTAATAAAGGTACTAACATTCTAATAAAATCATCTATTATCATATTTTTTTCATAATCAACATTTTTTAAATCAATACCACCATTATCATATATTAATTGCTCTATATTTATAATATTTTTATTAATATGACTGCATTTATTAATATTATCTGTTAATTCAGCTTTTTTTATATTTGTTTGACAACTACCGTAGTATGGAACAGTCCATTCATTATTTGGATCTATTTTTTGTATTATTTTAGATATTTCTTTTTCAAATTCCATATCATTTGTATTTTTAAAAATTTTACCAACAGAATTATTTATATTAATATCATTATTATTACATTTAAGTTTTGGGGAAAAAATACACCCATAACTACCTTGGCCTATAAATGGCATTTCTATTATATAATCAATACAAAAATAAATAACAATTCTTATATAAAAACAATAGAATATTAATATTCGTATATAATTATATGGCAGATTATTCAATTTTATATGACTTATATGATAATTGGTTTAGTAATAAAGATTATTGGTTTTCAAAAAATGAAGAATATGATATATTTGTATCTGATAAATATTTTCAACATATTAATATAGTAGATAATATAGATATAAATAATTCTGATAAAAATTTACTAATTGCGTGTATTATATTGCTTGATCAAATATCTAGACATTATAAAAGAGCATATAGAGAAAATATTAATACAATATTACTTTCAAAAAAAGCAATTAAATTTTCAGATTATTTATTAAATTCACAATATAAATTTTCAATTAATGAATTATGTTTTATTTATTTACCATATAGACATATTAATGATATTAATAAAATAAAATTATGTGTCGAAGTATTTATAGAATTATATAATAATTCAGAAGGTATTGATAAAATAACATGTAAAAAATATATTTATAATACATTAAATAACATTTATAAAAATATAAATGTTAATTCATATACTAATAAAATTCCAGTTAAAAATTTGAATGATATAAATAAAAATATATTAGATGAAAAATGTTTAGTTACTTATTTACAAGAGTATAATAATGAAAGTAGCAATATTTACCAAACAATTTATAAACAATTATTAAATTTAAAAGATAATTCAACATTTATTGTTTCATTATCAGGTGGTGTAGATAGTGTAGTATTATTACATATACTAAATAATATTAGAAAAACAAATAGTAAAATTAAAAATTTAATAGCAATACATATAAATTATAATAATAGACAGGAATGTAGTAATGAATTAGATTTTGTAAATTATTATTGTAATAGTTTAAATGTTAAATTAATTTATAGAAATATTGATGAGATTAATAGAAATAATTGTAAAGATAATGGTTTAAGAGATTTATACGAAGATATAACAAAAAAAATAAGATGTGATATGTATAAATATGGTTTCTTATTTAGCAATAATGTATATGTATTATTGGGACATAACAAAGATGACTGTTTTGAAAATATTATTACTAATATTTCAAATAAATACAGTTATGAAAATTTATCGGGAATGGAATACATATCATTAATAGATGGAATAAGTTATTGGCGCCCAATGTTAAATATATATAAAAAAAATATTATTAGTTATGCAAATAATAATAATTTGAAATACTTAAAAGATAGTACACCTAAGTGGTCAGTAAGAGGTAAAATAAGAGATGAATTAAAACCAGTACTATGTAATTTAAAAAATAATAATAATGAATCTATAATAGAAGCTTTTTTTTCGTTAAAAGAATATTTATGTACATCAAATCAAATAATAAATAATATAATTGTAGAAAATTTAATAAAAAAATTAATAAATAGTGACAGTTATATATATACGGCAATTTATAATTTAGAAGAGTTAAAAATATTTCAGTATTTAAATATATCAATTTTATTTTTTAAAAATATAAAAATAAATGCAACTCATAAGTCAATTATTGAATTTACAAATTATATAACTAGTTATATTAATACATTAAAAGTAAAAAAATTTGTATTAAGCAAACATTGTGTAATAATAATAAAAAAATATTTTGAAAATTATCAAATTATATTTAATTTAAGTAAATAACGCATTTAATATTGCTGGGTGTTAGTTATACAACTAACGAAACTTGATTTATATTGCTGGGTGTTAGTTATACAACTAACGAAACTTGATTTATATTGCTGGGTGTTAGTTATAACGACTAACTAATTATTTTTTTATAATGTTGTACGATTTGCTACATAAATAGAATTTAATTCAACATTTTGTCTTCTTTGTTTAATAATATAACTATCAATAATTCCATAAATAACTAAACCATAAACAATAGATACTAAAATAATCTGTTCAATCATATATCCTATTATTTATTTATATTTAATCATTTTTTATTTTTTGTTTTTTTTACTGGTTTAACTTCTTCAACTACACTTTCTTTAACAACTGCTTCTTCAACTACTGCTTCTGTTTCTGCATTATTATTAGTTTTTGTGCTTTTCCAAAGTTCACCAACTTTTTTCATTAAATCTTGGCGCGTCATTTCAGGAAATTGTTCTTTTAATACAGGCATTTTTTCTTTTACAAATAAATTATACTGTGATGGTGGTTTATTTTTCTTTACTTTTTTATTTGCTTCTTTAAAACATTCAGATAAAATTGAAGTTAACTCTTTTAAAGTATATTCTTTTTCAACGTCAACTAATTCAGTAAATTTTTGAATAACTGTTTTAGTAGTATCTGCCATTATATATAATTACTTTTCATATAAAAAAAATCATTTTTTTTTATAATTTAACAAAAAAATTTATATCTCTAAATATAAATAATATAAAAAAAATGAAATAAAATTATATATTATATAAATAATAGATAATGGAATTCTGCGATAATTGCGATAATATGCTATATATTAAAAATAATGAGGATAATGATTTGGTTAAATTTTGTAAACATTGTTCATTTAGTAAAATAGAAAATACATCTAAATGTATTAAAATATCGGAAACAAAATATTCAGAAGATGATTTATTATATAATCAAAATATTAATAATTATCTTCGATATGATCCTACATTAAGACGTATTCGTGATATTAATATTATTTGTCCAAATACAGAAATATGTAATAAAAGTGTAGATGAACAACAAGTTTTATATATTAAATATGATAATAAGAATATGAAATATTTGTATGTATGTGATCATTGTGGGCATATATGGAAAAAATAAATAAAAATTATATATAAAAATATGTATATAATTGATTTAACAAATATAGATAAGAATAAATATTTAAATAATGATTATGAAATATTAGTAGATTATAATGCATTACATTTATATAATAATTATAAATATAAAAATAATGTAAGAATTACAAATAATTTTTTATTTGGTATAACTATAATATATGTTATATTATATTTATTTATTTTACTATTACCATTTATAAAAAAAATAAAAATATATAATACTAGTTTTTTTATAATAAGTGTTTTAAAATGTATTTTACTATATAAAAACCTTATAATAATATAAAAAATTGATTATTATACATTATATATAAATTAATCATGTATTTAGTAATAGACACAGAAACAAATGGATTACCGATTTGTCAGGGATATTGCAATTATCCGGATTTTAAAGAATTAAAAAAATATGATAATGCTCGTATTGTTCAATTTACTTTTATGAAATGCGATGATAAAATTAATAATATTAAATTGCATGATTATATTATATATGCTGATGATTTTACAATTAATAATAGTGATTTTCATAACATAACTGATGAAATATCAAAAAATGATGGTTATAAATTTGATACAATAGCAGATATATTTTATAAAGAATTAAAAAATTGTGAAATGATTATTGCTCATAATATTGGTTTTGATATAAATGTAATTAAAAGCGAATTATATAGACGTAAACTTTTCCATATTATAATTGAATTAGAAAAAAAACAATTAGTGTGTTCAATGAAAGTTTTTAAAAATATTGTTAAAGCAAAAAATAAATTTAATAAAATTAAAGATCCTAGTTTAAAAGAATTGTATTATCATGCATTTAATATGGAAATAGAAAATGCACATAATTCAAAATATGATGTAATTAATTTACAAGAAGCAATTAAAAAAATAACAGGCGGCAATTTAAATAATTATTTATAAAAATAAAAAATGATATAAATATTAGATATAACAAATTATTAATGCAATCTTTATTGGCTAATAAATCTGGAAAAATAATTCCTGTAAATGAAATATATAATAAATTAAATGAAAATAAAATATCAAAACCAATAATGACTAAATATGAATTTAATCAAATTATTGCTCAACGTGCAACAATGTTGGCACACGGTGCAACATCATTTTTATCTGATAAAATAGAGATAAAAAGTATTTAGAATTACGAGAAATCGCAAAAAAAGAATTATTAGAAGGGAAATTGCCATTCATAATTAAACGATATATGCCAAATAATAAATATGAATTATATAGAGTTAAAGATTTGGATTTAGTATCAGTTCAACATATGTTTTAAGTTTAAAAAAAGTAATGTTGATGTAGAATATAAAATACCACCCCATAATGTATCTATAGATGCTATAAAAAATGTATAATTTGTATATATTGATAATGATGTTAAATTATAAATTCCATAAATTAAAAATCCTATTATAAAAGAATATATAAAAATTTTTATATTTTTTATTTTATTATTATCATTAATACTAATTTTACTAATAACAAATGGAACTGTAACATAAAAAATACTTATTAAAACCAATACATAAGATAAAATAGCATATTTTATATTAACATTAAATTTTGTTTTTTGAATTTTTTCTGTAATAGAAATATATCTTTTTGAATTAATTAAATATAACCATATAAATTCTGCAATAAATATATATATAATAGTTAGTAAATATTTGATCATTATTCTCTTATTAGAAATTAAGATTTTATTATATAATAGTAAAGAATGTTAAAAATAATTATAGACATTATAATTATTATTTTAATTTTTATAATTATATATCAGTTAATAAAATGCTTTAAGAGAAAAAAAATAGAACATTTACAAAATAATATTAACTTTCTTAAAAAAGAAAATGTAATAGATTTTTTAAAAAAAGATAATGACAACTATATTAACAATTTTACTATATATGATTTAAAAGCAAGAAAAGTCAATACAAAAAATGAATACATTACAAAAATAACAAATTGTATAAAAAATTTTAATAAAAATCAAATAAATATAATAAAAGAAGCTTGTATAAAAGCTGATATATTTTTTAATAATTATAATGATTTACTAAAAGGTAAAGAAATTGCAAAACTAAATTGGAATTTTGCATTATCTTATTATAATAATTATGAATACGAAGAAGGTATGCCACATACAAGAAATAATATTATATTTTTATCAGATAAAATTATACCAAATGAAATAAATTCAAATTTTGTTAATACATTAATACACGAAAAAATACATATATATCAAAGATATAATCCAGAAATAATTGAAACAGTTATTAATAAACTCAACTTTAAAAAAGTTAATTATTTATTAGATAAAAAAATACGCTCAAATCCGGATTTAAATAAAAATACATATATTGACAATAATAACAAAAAATTTGGTTGTTATTATAAAACAGAAAATCCCAAATCAATACAAGATGTTAATTGTTTAAATAATAATGTAATTTATGAACACCCATATGAATATATTGCATATATTATAGCTGACAAATATAATGAATATACATTAAATAAATATTTACATATATAAAAATATATAAAAAAAATATTTTATTATAAAAAATGGAACAACTAAAATCACAAGCGCCAGATAATATTGATAATGATACATTATTAAAAATTTATAATAAAAACAATAGTAACATAGTAGATACTCTAAGTGAATTATGGAATATTGTTGAACATAAAAATACATTAAATGAAAAACAAGAAAAATGGGCAAATATTAGACAGATATGTGATGATATTGATATTGCTAAATATGAATTTTTAAATAAAAAATAATTATTTTTTTTTACCACCTCTATATAAAAAAGTTATATATTGTAATAAACCAGCAAAATCACGTAAATTATTAATTGTTTCTTGATTTATTAATAAATCTCTATGTAAATATAATTCTCTTAATAATCTTGGTGGACTACTTGTACGTATTCTATTACGTCCATAATTTAAATAATACATTATATCATAAGTAATAGTTGTTAATTTATCAATTATTTTAAGTTCAACTTCACGGTCGCTAAATGACATATAAACATCATCCCAATAATTCCATTCTATATAAAGTCTTAATCTATTATCAGCAGCAGTAAAAGAACTTAAATTAGGATGAGTTATTATATTTTCAAATGTAAAATGTAATTCGCATAAACTGTGTTTAACATTATTATTTGCTAAACAAATTACATTATTAAATATTGTAATATGTATATTACCTAATTTAATTATAATACTTAAAATATATTTTTTTTCATTTCTTTGAACTCTTAAAAGTATTTTACCATTATTTGGGTCATTAATATTAATAGGTATTTCTAATCTATTTAAATTATTATAATTACAATTATTACGTAGTAAATCTATATGTTGAGGTGTATTATTAAGTTTACAAAAATGATTCCAAAATATATAAAATATATTTTTAATATCTTCAATATCAGATACGTTTCTTAAATTATAACGTGAAGTTGGTTTAGGTTGTAAATTATTAGAAACTGATTTTTGTCTTAACATACCAGCTTTAATATTATATTTTGAATAACGTAATTCTCTATCTAAAATATTATTTAGTAATTTTAAAGACATTTTAGAAAGTATCTATATAAAGAAAAGAAAAATTATATAATATAATATAAGTTTTTATAATGACTGAAAAATATTTAATAAATATTAAAACAATACAGGCAACAATATTTAAACAAGTTATTGATGCTTTAAAAGATATACTAATGGATGTTAATCTAGAAATAGATGAAACTGGTATTAAAATTATTGCAATGGATAATACACACGTTGTATTAATACATTTAAAATTAGATGCAGAACGTTTTGAAGAATATTATTGTGAAAAAAAAATGTATATTGGTGTAAATATGTTAAAATTACATATGTTAATTAAAACAATAGGAACAAATGATTTACTAAATATTTATATTGAAAAAGATGATCCAAATAACTTAGGTATAAAAATAAGCAATAATGAAAAAAATGTTGAAACAAATTATAAATTATCAACAATTGATATTGATGTACTAAATGTTACTATACCTCCAGTTAATTTTCATACAACTATAACAATGCCTTCATCATATTTACAAAAAATAATAAGAGATATGCATAATATTTCTGAATATATTGAAATAAGAAATATAGAACATTCGTTAATATTAAAATGTAAAGGTGATTTTTGTAGTCAAGAAACTACATTAGGTAGTGAAAATTCTCAAAATATAAAAATATTAAAACAAACAGAGAATGAAAATGAAGTAATTGAAGATATAATACAAGGTGTATTTAGTTTAAAATATTTACTAATTTTTACTAAATGTACAAATCTATGTCCAACTGTTGAAATATATTTAAAAAATTCATATCCAATTATTTTAAGATATAGTATAGCATCACTTGGTGAAATTAAATTATGCCTTGCACAACAAGATATTGATATTTAATTTTTCTTTTTTAATAGTTCGATTTTTTTATGTTTTAAATAATTTTTAATTCTTTTATTTATAACTATATCAATAAAATCATCATATATTTTATATATAAATGGTATAATCATATCATTTACAGCATCTTCTCCTAATAAAGTACTTGCTGTAACTAATAATGCACTATTAAATTTAATGGTATTGTATTCTGAATTATTATTTAATATATTATTATCATTTATAATATCACTATCATTATATAATTCAATATCATCAGATTGTATAAATTTTCTATAATAACACATATTTAAATATTCATTATTATTAGTATTTTTATAAAATTTAATATAATATACTGTAGATTGGTCTGCCAACATTGATTTAATATAAGTCGGTTTATCAATAGAACATATATATTTAATAATTAATACATCATCGGTATTTAGTATTACAGATTGATGTACATTTAACTCAAAAACAATATGTTTTATTTTTGAAATAATATTTTCATTTATATATGGTGTAATAGTAAACATATTTTGTAAATCATCAACATTATATTTTTTTTGTATGTGTATATTACCATTGGATTTAGTAATATCTTCCTTATTTTCTATATCAAATATTTTACTTATAAACTTTCTAGAATAAAAAATATCGTGCATATCACTACAAGATTTTTTTATAATAAAGGGTGCCAATGAAAAAGACATTTATATATTATTAAATATTAATAATGCTTTTATATATGTTTAAATTTTTTCCAACTTACACGATAAATCAACTATATTGCTAGTACTTTTAATTTTAAAATCTTCTATATAATCAAATTTACAATTATGATTTGTAAAAAATAAATGATTTGTACAATAATAATTATCACATTTGCATTTATTTGTTAAAGTTTCTGAAATATTTAATTTTTTTTTACATATTAAGCATTTAACTTTCATTTTAATATATAATTATATTTATTTTTTAAACAATTTATATTTAAAAATTGATTAATATATTTAAATAAAATATACATATGATTCAATTAAATGATTTAACTTTTGAAAATACTAACTTAATTGAAATATATTTTATACAACCGCAAAATAATTATAATAAATATAATTTAGATTTTTATGTAGATAATATATTAGATAAATATAAATTTAAAAATAAAAATAATTATAATACATTTTACTTAAATAATTTATCATATACATATGATTTAACAAATGATAGTCAAATTGTTAGTGAAAAAGTACTACAAAATATAAATAATATTAATAATAATTTAATATTAACTTATTATGAAAATAAATACCCAACTTATATATTTCCTTGTACAAATGATATAGATCATAGTGTTGAATATTCTATTCAAGAATATAAAATTAATAATAGAATTTCTTTAAATATTCGCAATGAAAATAATATTAATTCTCTATATTTACAATATAAACATTCTGATAATGTTGATATAGAAAAAATGGAAACATTAATAAATAGTACAATAACTGATATAAAAAATAATAAATAAAGTATATCATAATTATGGGGGACTTAGATTTATCTAAATTAGATATTATATTTAATAATAAATTGTTAGAAAAAAATTTACCATTATATAGAGAATATAGATATACTTTTAATGAATTTATTAATATATTAGATAAATTTAAATTTTTAAAACCAAAATATCAAGGTAATATTAATCAGGATAAAGTAGATGAGATGACTTATTCATATAAAAAAAATCCTGAATTTTTTTATTTTAAAAATAAAATAGTATTAAGTTTTATTCCAAAAAGTAAAAATATATATATAATGGATGGACAACATCGTATAGAATCAATTCGTAATTTAAATAATGAAAATTATAATGATTTAATATACATATGTTGCTATATTATTGAAAATGATGAACAAAATAAAGACTTATTTATTGAATTAAATAAGGATTCATATAAAAATAATACTTATATATTTTTAGATGATTTTAGTAAAGATTTACACGAAAAATTTATTAATTATTTAGATAAATATTATGGTTTATATTTTGAAAAAAAACAAAAAAAAGAATCTTATAAAAAAACAATATCTGAATTTTTAAATGAATTAGAAAGTACAAATTATTTATTAAAGTTTGATAATTTTGATGATATTAAAAACGATTTTGAAAATAGTAATTTTAGATTTAATTATATTATTAATTATCAAGAAATTTATAATAATAATTCTAAATTTTTTTATAAAGATGAACACGATTGTGTTAAGAATGGTATAATATTTACATTAAAAAATAATAATTTTGTTGATTATTTAATTGATAAGAGTATTATACCAGTTCATCGTTTTAAAAAAGAAAAAAAACGTATTACTGCAACACTAAAAAAAAAGGTATGGGTACAAGAATATGGTAATAATAAAAAAGGTGTATGTCCTTTTAATAAATGTACAAATATTATAACAATTAATGATTATAGTTGTGGTCATATTATTTCAGAATATAATGGTGGTAAAACTTCTTTAGAGAATTTAAAACCGATGTGTTACGGTTGTAATAATAAATTAGGAAATCGTAATTGGATTTTACACCATTAGACATTGAAATACTCAAAAAAAATTGATTTAAATATAAAATAAATATATAACTAATAATGGTTAATTATAGTTGTGAAAAATGTGGAAAAGAATTTAGTCAAAAAGAACAGTACAAAAAACATTTAAATAAAAAAAAACCTTGTGTAGTTGAAAGTAAAGTAAAAGAAATGTTAGATGATAATACTATTGATTTTCAAAATATAGATGGTATAAATTATTTAAATAATTTAGAAAATAATAGTATTGATTTAATATTAACAGATCCTCCTTATATTATTTCTAGAGAAAGTGGAATGAATACTCATTATAATAAAGTAAAAGACAATGAAAATAATAATATAGAAGCTGTTAAAACAGAAAAAGAGTGGGAAGAATATAAAACTATTAATAATATTGATAATGACATTAATAAAAGTAATTACTTAAAATATGGTACTATATATGGTAAGAAATATTGTGTTAAAACAGATTATGGTGATTGGGATAATGATTTTACAATGGAAATTTTAGAAAAATTTATTAAATTATATTTTGATAAACTTAGAAATGGTGGAACACTTATTATATTTTTTGATTTATGGAAAATTGAAACATTAAAAAAAATTTTAGAAAAATATAATTTTAAACAAATCAGATTTATTGAATGGATTAAAACTAATCCTCAACCCTTAAATAGTAAAATTAATTATTTAACGAATTGTAGAGAAATAGCATTAACTTGTATTAAAGGTTCTAATCCCACATTTAATAGTCAATATGATAATGCTATTTATATGTTTCCACTACAAGGTGGAAAAAATAGATTTCATCCAACACAAAAAAGTTTGCCTTTATTTGAAGAATTAATAAAAAAACACTCTAATGAAAATGACACTGTTTTAGATACATTTCTTGGTGGAGGTACTACATTAATTGCTTGTAAAAATACAAATAGAAAATTTAAAGGATGCGAACTTAACAAAGAATATTTTGATAAAGTTAAAGAGATTTTAGATTTGTCTTAATATAATTCATAAATTTAACAGGATCATACCAATATGTTCCAACCATAGCATCTACATTATTTTTGTCAAATGTTTCATCACCTTCAATAAAATCAATTCCAAAAACTGATAAACAAGGTATATTTGTAGCACCATATCTTTTACCTGTTTCCATAGTTTTTTTTGCTATTTGTCTTTTTTGTAGATTGCAACCATTACATAAACATTGAAAATCTTCTTTAGTTTGTGTTTTTATATCTAAAACTCTAGGGTCATTATATAGATCATTTTTATGGTCTGTTATTAAGTGTGAATGCGAACCACAAGCAACACAACACTGTGAGTTATAATATTTACGAATATCTTCTCTTATTGGTCTATTTTTTCCAGCTAATAATTCTTCATTTAAACCAATTGTTCTTATTGCTATTATCTTGCCGGATCGTTTATCATTCATTTTTTTAGTATCCCATATATACCTATTATCATTATGAAATAAATTGTGTCTCATAATACCATTATTTCCCCATTTTAATTCATCATTTTTATCAATTTCTTCTTTGCTTATCCAATCTGATACTCCATCTTTGTTTGGTTTAAACAAATTATCAATTGCTTTTTGTTTTTTTGTTAGTTTAGAAACCTGGTTATCGGTTACTATTTCTTCTAGAACTTTTTCCATATTATTACTAATATATTTTATAATAATAAATCTCATTTTTTTATTTTAATAGAGAATATATGGCGGCAATATAATATAAAAAATGATTGTATTAATTAAAATAATAAAACAAATATGTTAGATGATATAATCAATTATTTTAACAAAACTTGCTGTGATACTAGAAAAGATAATCACGAATTTACTATAAAAAAAAAAATAATTATTAGTACAAATTGTGAACAAGAAATAAAAAAAGATTTAGAAAATAGAATGATTTTTAACACAAATAGATTTAAAATATATAATAGAGTTCCTATTTAATCTTTAATCACTACTTTTGTATCTTTAAATGTTACACATTTTTTATCTTTTTTATTTAGTTTATAACTAAATTCAATGTCAGAATTGTTACACATATTATCATCTATTATTTCAATCTCAATATCATCTTCTAAATTATTTACTGTATCTATATCATCTTTTAATAATTCAGCAATATGTTCTTCATCTAATAATATTTTAACATCTCCTGTACCACAAGGTGCTTGTTGACCTAACATAACATTTGCAGATACACCATTTACATTATCATATTCAGCAAATATACTAGCATTTATTAACATATCTGTTGTTTCTTCAAAACTTGATTTGGCTAATGGACCAATATCACCCCTATTAATACCGTGTCTATCAATAGACATTAATTGTCCCTTATATGTCATTGTATCTATTAATAATGATAAATGTCTGTAATTCATTGAATCTTCACTTGTTACATTTACTAACTCGTGATATAATGCAGTTCTTGCCGCTTCTATACCTAATGTTTCATAAATTTCTCTAATGTCATTTGAAATTGTTCTTGTTGCATCAACATTAGTATTTGATAAAATTTCAACAAGATTAGTACCATCCGTATCTAATACCCATTCAACATAATTATCAAATTTATTTGTAATAAAATTATATTTATTATATTTCTTTTTGTTAAGTGATACTTTTTTAATACCTTTGTATCCTTTTAATAACACTTGATATACTATATTATGTTCTAATGCTTTTATAGCAGCCATTTGATCACCAAATTCAATATCTTTTGCTACATTATCATTTAATTTAATTCTAAATATACATTCTTCAGCATTATCGTCACTATACGCACATTCAATATATTTTTCATATGTTGTATTTAATTTTGTATAAATATCAATCATTCTTAAACCATTTGCCTTCATTTTTTCTTTATTGAATTTCATTCTAATTATCCAAGGTGAAGTACTACTTAATGTATTTGTAAATGAAAATTCTTTATAAACATTTAATAATCCCTTATCTTCTTCTAAATTTGTATTATATTGATTATCTGTTTTATCCCAATAAATTTCACTAGAATCTAATATATCTGATAATTTTGTAATTTCTATAGTATTTTTAATATTCATTGCAGCATTTTTGGCATTTTCTACATTAACATCATCATTATCTAAACCTTCATCATTTAATACTGGATTAATAGCTGTTGCTATATCATTTTTCATATAAATTAATAGTGTAGGTGTTTTTGTTTTTTTAGTAGCACTTAATATTTCTTTTAATCTGGGAACACCACTAGTTGCTTTTACAGCAGCTGCTGTACCAGAAACATGAAATGAATCTAGTGTCATTTGAGTACCCATTTCACCAATAGTTTGCGCAGCTATTATACCAACCATTTCACCAGGTTGAGCGATTGATTCTTTGTAATATTGTTTAATTTGTAATACAATATTGTCAAATATATCTTTTGTAAAATGATAATTAATTATTAATTTTTTAGGTGTTAAATGTAATCTTAATAATATTTCAAAAAACTTTGTTCCTTGAACATTATCTTTAATATAATATTCTTTTATTAAATTATCAATATTATCTAATATATAATCTGGTGTTAAATCCGTTTTAATTGATTTAATAGAAATTGCTTCTAATTTTTTTATAGCATTATTTATAATTCTATCAAATGGAATTGGATAATTTATACTTTTAGTTTTCTTTAAATTGAATACATACTTAATTAAGAAATTTTTATCTTCAATTATTTTATTATAATGTTCTGTACATCTTTTAAATGTTTCTAATTTAATTTCTTTATTTGCTTTTGTTGTTAAATAACTATTTAATTTATCTATTTTTCTTAAATGATATATATTTTCCATTATTAATATATCCATTTCAATATAAGGTATATATTGATTTTCTATTTTACAACCATCCATTCCATCTTCACCATATATATATTGAATTATTGTACCACCAGCATTTCTTACCGTATTATCATAATAAATTTTAGCATCTTCCATTGCTTTCACAAGTCGTCTTTGGATATATCCCGTTTCACTTGTTTTAACTGCCGTATCAATTAAACCTTCTCTGCCACCCATTGCATGAAAGAATACTTCTTGTGGACTTAATCCAGATATAAAACTATTTTCTACAAAACCTCTAGCTTCAGGACCATCATCATATTTAGTATAATGAGGTAATGTTCTATCAGTGAAACCATATGAAATACGTTTTCCATCTACATTTTGTTGTCCAATACAAGCAATCATTTGAGCAACATTTGTTTCTTTGCCTTTTGAACCAGATTTAACCATATTAATCATACGATTAGTTTTTTCATCTATTTGACTTAAACCAATTTTACCAACTTGATTTGTAGTTTCATTTAAAATTGCAATTAATTCACGTTCAAAATATTCTTCATTTGAAAATATACTATTATTTTCTATAATTCCTCTTCTAATTTCATCTAATTTTGAATATGCTTTTTCTTTCATTTCTTTAATTTTTGTTTTTAAATGTAATTCTGTTTCTTTATCAGTTACTAAATCACTAATACCAACACTAAATCCTGCTGTTAATAACCAACGACATATTAATCTTTGTGTGTTATCTAAAAATTTTTGTGTTTCAAATGGACCATAATCGTGATGTAATATAGGTATTAATCCAGATGATTTTGAATGAAATATTGTTTTATCAAGAGAACCAGATTCTGAATTATAAATACTATTATTTATAATAACCTTATCTTCTGCTTTATTTTTTCTTTCAATATTTAAACCTGGTGGTAAAATATTAGAATATGCTTCCTTGCCTGTATAATTATAATTTTTATTTGGTTTAAATAAACTACCTGTAAAATAACTATTTATCATTTGTAAATTTGCCATCGTTTTATCTTTTATTTCTACGTTATTTTTTGTTAAGCGAAAACTTCCTAATAAAGTATCCTGTACAATTTCTATTATTGGTTTTCCATCTCTTGGTGCTATTATCATATATGGCACTGCAGCAATGTCTTGTAATTCAGACATTGTTTGAATACTTTGTGGACAATGTAAATTCATTTCATCACCATCAAAATCAGCATTATATGGTGGTGTATCTAAAACATTTAATCTAAATGTTTGATATGGCATAATAATTACTTTATGACACATCATAGACATTTTATGCAATGATGGTTGACGATTAAATAAAATATAATCACCATCTGATAAATGACTATGAACTACATCACCATATTCTAATTCATCTACCATTTTTTCTAAATTTGCATTTTTTAAATTTATGGTAGTAGTTTGTTTATATTTTTTAATTAATTTAGCACCAGGCCAAACATCTGGCCCATTTAATATTACTTTTTTTAAATTTTCAATATTATATTTATTTACAACTTCCGGAAATGTAATATTTGATGCAATTTTTATTGGAACACCTAATTCATTAATACTAATATAAGGATCAGGTGTAATAACTGAACGTGCCGATTGATCAACACGTTTGCCATTTAAATTACCACGAATTCTTCCTTCTTTTTTTTTCATACGATCTGAAACTGATTTTAATTTACGACCATTTCTTTGTTGTGATGGTGCTAATCCAGGTATTTGATTATCAATAAATGTAAATATATGATATTGTAATACCATAGTAATTAATTTAATTGTTTCTTCAGGCGTACCTTTTGCAATTTTATCATAAATATTATTATTAATTTTAATTATTTCACTTAATTTATGTGTTAAATCATCTTCTCTTCTTTGCCCATTTTCTTCAATAATACTAGGTCTTACACTAGGTGGAGGTACTGGTAAAACACTACATATCATCCATTCTGGGCGATTCCATTGAGGATTAAAACCCATTAATTCCATATCTTCTTCAGATATTCTTTGGAAAATCCGTAAAACATCTTCTGCTGTTAATTCTAAACTATAATCCTCTTCTATATTTGCATTTAATTCATCTCCCTTTTTTTTAATATTTTTCCATTCAGCAATAATTTTCATAGAACCTTCCTTCATATATTTATTCGGTTGTTTTGCACTGCAACCGATTGAACCATCATCGCCACATAAACTATATTTATTATTTGATAAAACTTTATTACATAATTTAAAATATGCTTCCCATCTTTTTTGATTATTTTTAATAAGTGATATTTTTTTAATATCATTTTTGATATTTTCGTCCTGAGTTTTTTCTGAAATTAATAATTTTGAACATTTATAACAAACGCATTTTAATATTTTTTTTGTAATATCAAAAAACATTGCATGATACACTGGTTTTGCTAATTTAATATGTCCAAAATGTCCTGGACAAAATATATTTTTTTGTTCGCAAGTAGAACAAATTTTATTATGTTCTAATACTCCCATTCTTGAATCAAATAAACCACCAATAATTGGTTCACTACCCGCATATGTATCTGTTTTTGTTATTTCTACAACTGAGCGTTTAATAATTTCTTCAGGACCTAATACACTAAATTGAATACCTTTAACATCTTGAATATCAATTTTTTGATCGCTATAAGATAGTTCAGGATATATTGACATTCTTTTATTAGTTTCTTATATATTATATATTTTTAAATAAAATATATTTTTATCATTTTTTTATTTTATTTTTAAATACAAGATTTCTATTACCAAATAAAGTTAATTTTATTTAATAGAAAAAAAATTTATAGACCAAGTATATATTACTAGTTTTTTTATATGATATAAAATTAGAGTATAAAAAGTATTATGAATGTTAATACATCTGAAAAAAATATAAATAATTTAATAAATAATAACAATATTACTATTCCAAAATTAAATACTAATATTGAAAATAATGATTATTTTAAAAATAAAGGTATAATTGATGAAACAACAATTTTTTATGATTTTTTAAGTATTAATGTAAATAAAAACCGCAATAATATATTGAAAAGTAAAAATTTTTATCTTAATGATATTAAATATTATACCAAATATAATATTAATAATCCGAATAATGATTTTTTTCTATATGAAAATATTGTTAATAATTATTATGATATATCAAATAAATATATTTGTGATTTAAATATTTCTAATTTAATTACTGATAAATATAATAAACATATATTTTTATTAGAATTTATTAGAAATTTTTATTATTTTATTTCAACTAAAGACTTTTCTAATAATACTTATAAATTTAACATACCATTTAAATATGATATTAATAATAATAATAAATTACATACAACTGATTATAATAATTATTTAACATTTAATATAATTACTATTAAAAATACAAATACTAATACATATACTTCTACAATACAATTTAATGATGTTAAAAATTTTAACAAAAAAATTTTAGAATTAGTAAAACCTATTCTTACTTATCACGCTGATTTAATTAATATGGATGAAAAAATAAATAATAATTATATAAATGAAAATAATAAAGAATTACATTTATATGCACTTAATATTTCAAAAAAATATGATAATTATAGAAATAAATGTGTACAAAAAATATTAAATTTATTACCCAAAAGTAATCATGATGTTATAGAATTTAATAATAAATATTTAAAATTAATTAACAAAAATTACATGGTATATAATAGTATTACACCCACTAATTTTAGTATTGAATCAAACTTAATTAAAGAATATAATGTTATAAAACCAAATAAAATTGTTCAAGACCCAAATAAATTTATAGAACCTATAGAAAATACTGTTTCTATTAAATTTTATAATAAACCTGTTGCTAAAAAACCACTAATTACTAAAGAAAAAGAAACAAAAGATAATACTGTTTATTATAAATATAATAAAAACTTAATTAATAAATTAATTATATCAACTGTTATAGTTTTTTCAATATTTATATTTTATGCTTTTAACAAAATAATAGAAAAAACTTCAGAAAATAATACATATATTATAACATTTGTATTTTGTATTTATAATTTTATATTTTTATATTTACTTTATAAATTACATAATTATTTAATTAATATAAAAATAGAAAAGTTTGCATTAAATATAGATTATGAAGAAATTTATAATAATATTGATAATTTTACTATTGATGAATTAATTAATGAAAAAGGTAATATATTAAATACATTGAAAAATATTAATATTAATATTGATGATATTAATGAAGAAATTAATAATAAAAATAGATTACTATTAAATTTTGATTTTAAAATTGAAGAAGCTAATATTGAGAATAAATTAACAAATGAATCCATACAAAATATAAAAGATAATATTGAAAAATTAAATAAAGATATAACTATTGTAGAAAAAACTTATCTAAGTGAAAAAGACTTATTAGATAAAATTAATAATGAATTACAATATTTAAAAAAATCAGCAAATATTACTCTAAATAATGCTGAAATTGCTACTAAAAATTCTGATAGTATTTTAAAATATAATGATAAAAATGTTAAAGAAATATTAAACATTGATTTAGATAATTTTCAATTAAATGAAAATAATTATAATGGTATTATTTCAAAAATAAATTTATTTAATGATGTAGAAACTAAAAATAGTGACACTAGTGTTATTGAAACTTTTATTGATACTAAATATGATTCTTTTATCAGTGTATATGATAAAAATATATATAAAGAATTAAAAATATTAGCAGATGAATTACAATTAACGCCATATATAAATTTAAATAATAGTATTGAAAATATTAGTACTGAAATTGTAAATTTTTCAAATAAAAATTTAAATGAAGCAAAAATAGCTTTCGCATCTAATGAAATTGCTATTTTAAATAACCACACTAAAATGTTAATAAATTCGGCATTATTTTCAAGAATTTTAGGATAAATAGAAAATATAAAACGAGATAAATTAGATATGAAACGTTTATATCAAATAGAAAAACAAAAATTGGCATTAAATGAATTAGAATATAAACAAACTTTATTAAAAGAAGCGAAACAACGTTTAGAATTAGAAATTAAAATTCAAAAAGAAATTAGTGATAAAATAGAATTAAATAAAAAAAATAAAACAGATATTGACCAAAAAATTAAAGAAATAAATAATTCCTTAGAAATAAAAAATAAGGAAAAGGAAAATACTGAAAATTTAATAGAAACAATTATCAAAAAAATTGAAAATATAGAAATAGAACTTAAAAATAATGATTTACTAGAAACAGAAGAAAGACAAAAACAAGAAATACTTAATTTATTAAAATTAAATGTTTATACAGAAAGAGATATTAAAAATAAATTAAAAATTAGATATGATAGATTAGAAAAAACTTATGAATATGATATAGAATTAAGTAAAGATATTAATAAAATAAAATTATTAAATTCTTCTATAAATGATTTTTTAGAAAAAGAATTAAGACAAATTGATATATTAAAAGATGCTAAAACTGATTTAGATAATACTATAGCAAATTTACATTTACTTAAAACAACATCACTTACATTTAATCAAAAATATGATTTATTATTTGTAAAAGATGATGCAATTATAAAAAATATAATAACAGAAATAGATGAAATTAATAAAAAAGAGATATTAAGTAATAAAAATATAACACAAACAAAATTAAAATTATCAAATATAGTTGAATTACAAATAAAATATATTAATTATTTTAAAATACTAAATTCTATAAATGAAGATGAAAATACGAATTCTATAAAAAAACGTATTAATTTAGATATACAAAAATTAAAATTATTAGAAAATAAATTAAATAAAGATTTAAATAATTTAACCACTAATCATGAAAAAATTATTAAAGAAAAAACAGAAAAAATAACTAAAAAATTTGTAAAATTAAATGCTAATCAAAAACAGGAATTAGAACATACACAAAAATTACAAAATTATAAAAAAGAATTAGAAAAGTTAGAATTACAAGAAAGTTATAAAAATAAAGTTGTCGTGGAAGAATCTTTAAAATTAACAAATATTGTTAATAATGTTTTAACTAATAAAAAAGAATTATTAAAATTATTAGAAAAAATAAAAAGTTTAAAAATAAAAGATTTAGATAATACTAAAAAATATAATAATATTATAATTAATGATATTACACAAATAATGAAAATTATTCACGAAACAAATAAAAAAGAAAAAGAATTAGAAACTACAAAAAAAATAAGTGAAAAGAATTTAGAGAATTTATTAAAAATAAAAAAAGAAAAAATAGAAGAATTTGAAAAACGCTTAATTGAAAATAAAGATAGTGGAAATATAACTTATATATCAAAATTACAAGATGATATTGTATTATTAAAAAGAGAATCAACCACTGAAAAAATAGCTAAATTAAGATATGATACTGCTAAATATAGTTACGAAAAAATATTTGAAAAAAAATTAATAGTTGATTTAATATTACTTAAATTATTGATAGATAAAAGTGTTAATAAATTAATTGAATTAACTAAAAATATATCTGTTATGAATTATGATATTAAAATTAATACTTCTAATAATAATATAGGAGCGTATACATATAAAGTAATATCATTAAATGAAATTGTTTTAACAAATGAATTAGCAAGACTTGAAAATATAAAAGAAAGAGCGTATAAAGAATTAGAATATAAAAAAAATAAATTAGATACATATGAAAAAATATTAGAAACATATACAGATAATTCTAATATAAAATTATTATATGATAATGAAAAAAATACAATAAATGATTTAGAAAGTGATATTAAAAGTACTGATATTAATATTAAAAATGTTATAGATAATAAATCAAAACATGAGAAAAATATTGATAAATTTAAAACCAATTTAATGAAAATAATAGAACAAAATAAGTTTAAAAATAAATTAAAAGAAGAAACAAAAATAGAAAATATTAAAGAATTAGCTAAAAACTTATTTGAATATAAAATTAATGCTGAAAAATATATATCATTTAAAGAAAAATTAGAAGAAAAAAATATTAATTTATTAACATTAAATCCTACACCATTATCCGAAAGAATAAAAAATAAAATTAATGAAATTTTAGAAAATAAAGATTTAGAATTTGAATCTTATATAAAATATGATAGTTATTTTAATAGTATAAATACATTATTAAATGAAATTAATAAATTATCAATAATTAATAATTATGATAATTATGCTAATTTTGTTATGGTATTTGATTTAAATTATGATAGTATTCTTGATAATAATTATTATAAACGTGTTAAATTTATTAACTCATTAAAAACTTTATTATCAAATTCTTTAAATATTGATACAAAATCAATAAAAATTAATGATATATCTAAAGGAAGTATACGTGTAAATATAGAAGTAAAAAGTAATAATTATTTAAATACAGATGATATTATTAATGAACTATTAATTCAAATGGAAAATCCTGATTCTAAATTACGCAAATCATTATATGGTGATAAAATTACTGAAATAATTAATTTAAAACAATATTTAAATAAAATACCAAATTTTAATTATATTAAAGATACAAAACATAGTGATAATTTAATAATACATTTCCCTTTTAAAAGTAATGAAAAATTAGGTGATAATACATTTATTGATAAATCTAAAAACAATAAGTTAATGATAAATGTTATAGATGAATTAAAAGTAAATAATATTAAAATGAATTATATAAATCTTGAAAATACTTTATTAAAAGTTCGAGATGTTAATTTATATGATAGAGACGAATTTACTATATCTTTTATAAGTATATTATATGAAAGTGATAATAAACAACGTGTTATATTATCAAATGGAACAATAAATAAATATTTAAATAATGATATAATAAATTCACAAGATATACTAAATAATTCATTTATTAATACTAATATATTTTCAATTGGGTTTTTAAATAATAAATTGTATGTTAAAATGCCTTGTAAAAATAATAAATTTTATAATTTAGATTTTAATAATAAAAAAGATTTATATGTTAATAATAATGAATGGAATCATTGGATTATAACTAAAAATAATAATAAATTAATTATATATAAAAATTTAAAACAGATTGGTGAATTTTATTATAAAATAACAGATGAAGTAAATAATATATGTGAAACAGATAAAGCAAATTTTAATAAAAATAATTTATATATCGGGGGTTATCATTCTCAATTTAAATATAATACATTAAAAATAAATAATTATTCGAGTTTTAAAGGTGGTTTACAAGATTTAAGAATATATGACAAAGAATTAACTTTTAAAGAAATTAAAGAAATATTTGAACCAATTGAAAAAATAAATATTCTATTTTACGAGTTAGATAGTGATAATGAATTAATTAATATTAAATTTATTAATGAAAATGAAATGATTAATATTAAATTTGATTAAAAAAAAAGTACATTTCTTTATTTTTTTTAAATTTTATAAAACTTTTTATAAATTTTTATTTTTTTTAAGAAATGTACTTTTTTAATAAAGAAAAATATATATGTTTTATAGAAGGAACTATATTATAGTTAAATAACATGAGTACTATTATTGCACCCAATACCGACAATAATAATATATCAATTGAATATTATAAAGATAATATACTAAGTATTAATAATAATCTTAATGATGGTAATCTAACTATAGATCAATACATTGGCGATTTAACTGAATATTTTTTAAATACAGATAAGTTATATAATGAATATTTAAATATTGATAATAATTTACATAAATTCGATTATGACTATAACGAAATAAATACAACACGCGATTGCTACGATATTGATTTTTCATATTATACAAATGATGCTCCCAAAAAATATATGTTTTATTTTGATTATTTATCTCAGTTTTATAAAAATTTAGCAAAAATAAAAAAAGAAACTTTTAGTTTAGATGATACTGTATATGAAAGAAAATTTAAAATTAAAAATTTATATAATAGCGATATACCAATAAATAAAAATAATATAGATTTTAGTTGCTGTAAAAATTTAGATATTGAATTTAAAATAGATAGAAATAGAACATTATTAGATTATGATAATAATAATATATTTACAGATAATTTTGATATATTATTTAAGCAAATTGTTAAAAATAATATACCAATAGATAATTCATTAGATTATTATCATTTATTAGAAAAAGTTTATGAATATCGTTTTTATAAATTAATTATAAATTATTATATATTATTTATTATTTATAAAAATATTAATAAAGATACAGATAATATTTTATTTAAAAATAAAGATTTTATACTACAAAAATTAGATATTTTATTTTCGGTATTTAATAAACTATTTAAAAATACTTTTTTTAAATTAAATGAAATTAAAAATATTATCGATAATACAGAAAAAAAAGACATTGTATTAGAATCACAAAGAATAGAAGAATCAGAAATATATACATCTGAATTAAAAGAATTAAACAGAAAAAGTGAATTAGAAAAGTATAATGTTAATAGAATAAATAACAATATAAAATATTATTCTGATGAAGCAAATAAAGCAGTTTATAAAATATTAGTAACAATTATTATACTATTTTTTACTATAGTATTTTATTTAAATATATTAAATAATACATCTATCAGAAATGCTAGAATAATATGTATTGGTATATTAGCAAGTTTATTTATAATATATTATTTTAATTATAAAAATATTGAATATTTTACTTTAACCGATTCTGTTAGTAAAATAGAGGAATTAAAAGGTAAATTACAACATATTGAAAGTTTAACAAGTCGATTAGATAGTAATATAAATGTTATTAATGATTATGATCAAAGTAATGTACAAATTTGGGACGATGCTGTTAGTAGTACTAGTAATTTAATAGAATTTGAAATAATAAATTCTATGATTCCCATAGAAGAACTTGGTGATAAAGAAGTTGGCGAATTAACTAGTAATATATCTAATATGCAATATGCATATAGTAATTTAAATAGTAAAGAACAAGAATTACACGATACTTTATCATCATTAAAAAGTGAAAAAGACCAATTAATTAAAGATTTAGAAGATGCTTCAGGAAGTATTATAGAATATCAAGAAATTTTAAGTAATATAGCTTCATTTAATATAAATTTTGATAATATTAATGAAGAATTATATTCAATAGAACAACAAAAAGAAACAACGTACTTACAATTATATGATTTCAATAGTGATTTACAAGGCCAACTCTCAACTATACTAATTAATAAAATGGCATCTGCTAGAGATTTGGCATCAATGGAAGATGATATAGGTGATATTACTGAAGAAATAAAAGATTTAAATAGATATAAACAACAAATTAATAGTAATTTTATAAGATTTGAAAATAATATTGATACAGAATATGCAAAAACAATAGAATTTCAAGCAGAAATTGCATCAAATAATTTAATACAAAATGAAACTATAGTACAAATAACATCAAATACTGCAATATTCTCAAATTTAACTGAAATATTAGAAAGTTCAAACCAAGATGCAGTATTTTTTGCAACAGAATTTTTAGATTTACACGAAACATTTAAACAAAATTTAAAAACAGATAAACAAACATTAGACCTGAAAACATCAAATGTTATAAAAGGAATCGGAATATTAGATCAAAAAATTGCAAATATTCAAAGCGAAATAGAAAATCGTCCTAAAAAAGTATTCTTAGATTTAGAATTAAGTTTAAAAGATACAAATCCTTTAAATAAAATTACAGGAAATACAGATATAGAAAAAAATAATTTTAAAAATAATATTATACTAGAATTAGCTGATATTACAAAAACAGGTATAAATAGATTTAATATATCTGAAATAGAAATATTATCACCTGAAAGTAATATATCAATAAATACAGTAATATATCCATCTAATGCATTTGGAAAATTAGATAGTAAAAAACCGGAAGATATATATACAGATATAACAAATAAAGCAAAAGGTGGTAATACAATATTAAGAAATAAAAAATATTTAAAATATTTACAAAAAATTACAAAAACAACTGAAGAAGAAAGTGAAGAAGTAATTACAGATGTTTCTTTTCCATTACAAAAATTAGATTTAACAGATAAAATAAATAATAATAATATATTAATTAAAGATATTAATTCAATAATAAATTATATTAATAAGTCAGAAAATACAAATAAAACATATTATGATGAAATAAATCCATATTTAATAAAAGAATTAAATTATTATCGTGAAAAGAAATCTGATTATTATAAAAAGAAAAAAATAATAAATTCAAAATTAAATTCAAAACAACACAAATATAATTATTATAATAATATATCTAAATTTATGATTGAAATTAGTTTATTAATAGTATTATTATTAATATTTAAATTATTTATAAGTGATAATAATTTATTAATTTTATTAATAGGAACAATTGCATTTATATTATTATTAAATAATTTATATTTTAATATAATAAAACATACTAAAAAACATTATAGAAATAAATATTGGCAATTACCAGAAATAGAAATATAATTTTTTTTTAATTTTTTATTTATAAATAAACAATAGAATACTACATAAAAAATATGTCATATATAACAGAACAAGATTTTGTAGAAATTAATAGTATTTCAAAAAATGCTATGTTTGATAAAATATTAAAAAAAAAAGATATATTTGTAAATGCAAGTGATTATCAACAAGAATTTATTAAAAATATAAATAATTATTATAATAATTTACTTCATATTAATAAAATAAAATCATCTGCGTATGATAAATTTACAAATAAAATAATATATTATTATACAGATAATGATAATGTAATTGATTATGATAAAATTGATATTAATAAAAATAAAAAATATAAATTATCAGAAATAGATGCATCATTTTATATGAATCCAAATATGAAAAAATACATGTTTTTATATGATTTTTTAAGAGAATATTATCTAAATTTAGCTGAAATAAAAAAAAATAAATATAATATTGATAATGCATCACTATATAATCATGAATTTAAAATAAGATGTAAATATTTATCAAGTGAAAATGAAATAAATAATGTATATCATACTGCCTTAAATATCGAGGACTATGTAATAACATTTAAATTTAATAATAGTAATACTACAGGAAATAAATTTGTACAACCTGATATTACTAATTTAAGTGATATTAAATTATATTCTAAAAATAATCAAAGAATATTTACTAATAGTTATGATAATGATTATGTTAATTCATTTAACGAATTAATTAAAATAGTTAAAAATAGTGATATTATAATAAATAATGATATTAGTTATCACAAATTATTATCAGAATCTTATAAATATAAATTTAATAAAATATTACTAACATATATCATATTAAAAATAATATATTTTTATTATAGAAAACATTATCCTGTTAAAATTAAAGAAGTTAATGATATATTAATGAAAGACTATCCAGTTTTGTTAAATAATATTAGCAATAAAGTTAGTGATAAAGATAATTCATTATTAGAAATCGCATTAAATACAGAAAAAAAACAGTTTAAATTAAATAGAAAACCAAATTTGACAGAAATAAAAAGAC